>OLQJ01000142.1_pt1 | contig 59735 bp, 57 predicted proteins | sample 1673231 | NCBI WGS metagenome assembly OLQJ01 (sample SAMEA3136769, study PRJEB25190) | human gut metagenome | biome: human gut; feature: human-associated habitat; material: faeces | place: Austria | collected 2013
TGCTGTTTTCCAATCAGTTAGCGCCGTCTTCTGCTTCGACTCTGTTACCTCACGGTCTTGTCTAACGCGACGACTTAGTTAATATATCATAGTAGTCGAACTTTGTCAATAAGTTTTTCTAAACTTTTTTATTCATACTGCTTATATATCAACCAAACGGAGAAAGAGGGATTTGAACCCTCGCGCCGCTATTAACGACCTACTCCCTTTCCAGGGGAGCCCCTTCGGCCAGCTTGGGTATTTCTCCAAATAAAAACTGCTCGATTGTTTTATACATAACCCGTTGTTATGCATATCACTTTCTCAACATATCTTTCCTGCATACACAGAATTGCTACCAGCAACTTTTCCTGCATACTATGGCATATAAAAAACTACCAGGATAAACTTGGTAGTTTTTATAAAGCGGAGAGGGTGGGATTCGAACCCACGCGCCCTCTCGGACAAACGGTTTTCAAGACCGCCTCGTTATGACCACTTCGATACCTCTCCATCTATTTACTTGTCTGCCGCTTCCGTATCACCTCAGCGACAAGATGTATTCTATCACAGCTTTTCACTGTCGTCAACACCTTTTTCAAACTTTTTTTATTTTTTTGTATTTTTCTTATTTTCCTGTATTTTTCATCTATAAATACACTTATTTTTCATTATTTATACATAGAACCTGCCATCTGCAGCTTCTATTGCATATTTTGATATCTGCAGAACCCACCATCGGCAAATTCTTCCAAATGCATGGCAATTCACAGATCCCGGCACAGGATTATTGATGTTCAATAAATCCCTTCGCCGTTTCCAGATCTTCCGGTGTCGTAATCTTAATATTACAATAAGAACCCTCGAATAATTTCACAGGAATCTGCATCTCCTGTTCTACTACCATGGCATCATCGGTTACATTTTCCCTGTCATGCTGCATCAGCTTCTCATACGCCTGTGTAATAAGAGCTGTCTCGAATACCTGCGGGGTCTGAACATTCCATACGTATTTGCGTGCAGGTGTAGTAACTGCAAACTGATTTTCATCTACGATCTTTACCGTATCCTTGCTTGGCATACCGGCAACACATGCACGGTTTTCTTCCACACATGTATAAGCCCTCTTTATAATCTCTTCGTCTACGAACGGTCTGGCGCCGTCATGGATATAGACATATCCTTCTTTCGCTTCTTCTCCCGCCATACCGTCACGGACAGCCTTCAGTCCATTCCAGACAGAGTCATAGCGTTCTTTACCGCCCGAAACTACTGCGCGCACTTTTCCAAAATGATATTTATTTACAATTTCTTCTGTCACATAGTCTTCCTGCCCGGCTCCGGCTACCATGATCACATCATCAATAATTTCTGACTTTTCAAATGCTTCCAGACAGTAACAGATGATGGGTTTTCCACACAGCTCGATATACTGTTTCTGGATAGATGTCCCCATTCTTTTCCCCTGCCCTGCCGAAAGTACGATTGCCACGCATCTCTTTTTCATTTACTTTTTCCCGCCTTAATTTTGCCTTTTTTCCCTTTTTAACGCTCGCCAAGCTTCAGATTCGGAACTGCATTCAGATCCCATCCGCTTCTGGTTCCATTCATATATTCATAATAAGCTGCCACACCAATCATAGCCGCATTATCGGTACAGAAAATCGGAGACGGATAATAGAATTTCACGCCTCGTTTTTCACATGCTTCTTTCATTGCCGCACGAAGAGCACTGTTCGATGCTACGCCGCCTGCGATGGCGAATTTGTCTACTTTATATTCTTCTACTGCATGCATAGCTTTAGCAACCAGTACATCGGTGACTGCTTTCTGGAAAGAAGCCGCGATATCTGCCTGGTTGTATTCTTCGCCCTTCATCTTGCATCCGTTAATATAATTCAAAACGGCGGATTTTAATCCACTGAAGCTGAAGTCATATGGTGCGTCTTCTACATTTGCACGTGGAAATGCGATGGAATCCGGATTGCCTTCTTTTGCAACTTTATCAATCTTCGGTCCTCCCGGATAGCCAAGTCCGATTGCACGGGCCACCTTGTCAAACGCTTCTCCTGCCGCATCATCTCTGGTTCTTCCGATGATATCGAATTTTCCATAATCCTTCACACGAACCAGATGGGTATGTCCTCCGGATACTACCAGTGAGAAAAATGGTGGTTCTAACTCTTTATGTTCAATAAAATTGGCTGCGATATGCCCTTCGATATGATGTACTCCGACCAGCGGTTTACCTGCTGCATATGCGATTGCCTTTGCTTCTGCCACACCTACGAGGAGTGCACCTACCAGTCCCGGTCCGTAAGTTACACCGATTGCGTCGATATCGTCCAGTGTTACCTCTGCCTCTTTCAGTGCTTCTTCAATGACCTGATTAATCTTTTCTATATGTTTTCTGGATGCAATCTCCGGCACAACACCTCCATACAATGTATGCAGGGCAATCTGTGAAGAAATGACATTGGACAGTACTTCTCTTCCATTCTTTACAACTGCCGCTGCTGTCTCATCACAGGAGCTTTCGATTGCCAGTATTAATACATCTTTTGTCTCGCTCATATTTTCCCTCCTAATCTTCAAATACCAGTTCTACCGAGCGCTTATCTTTTGCTGCGATTGAATTTGGGAATATTGCCTTGACATCGTCCATATATTCCTCTGGTTTTGTCAGTGACGGGCTATAATGTGTCAGCCACATTTCTTTTACTTCTGCTTCTTTTGCAAGCTGTGCTGCTTCATAGAATGTCATATGCTTATATTCTTTGGCCTTCTTCTGCTTATCCTTTTCGCCATACATTCCTTCACAGATGAAGAGATCGGAATGCTTTGCATTCTGCTTAATAGATTCCGTCGGTCTCGTGTCTGTGGTATACGTAAGCTTGATTCCCTTTCTTGCCGGCCCGAGTACCATATTCGGTGTATATACGTGCCTCTTAGTCTCTATTGTTTCACCTTTTTGCAAAAGTCCCCAGTATTCCTGTGGGATATTTGACGCTTTCGCCCTTTCCACATCGAATTTTCCTGCACGGTCGATCTCCATTGTATAACCATAACAGGTTACGTTGTGATTCACACGAAATGCTTTTAACCGGTAGCCATTCAATTCGAATGTCTGCTCGGTTTCCGTAAGTTCCATATATTTAATCTGGAACGGCAGCTCCGGTGCGATCACGCGCAGGGCATTTACTACCCGTTCCAGCCCTTTTGGCCCGATTAATGTAAGCGGTTTGGTACGGTCTGCATTTCCCATTGTAAGAAGCAGGCCCGGAAGTCCGCTGATATGATCCCCGTGATAATGCGTAAAGCAGATCACGTCGATCGGTTTAAAACTCCAGCCTTTTTCTTTGATTGCAATCTGCGTTCCCTCTCCGCAGTCGATCAACAGGCTGCTTCCATTATAGCGCACCATCAGGGATGTAAGCCACCTGTATGGCAATGGCATCATCCCTCCGGTTCCTAACAAACATACATCTAACATAATTTTCCTCTATTCTTCTTCCAGTTTAATCTTAAAACTGCCCGTCAGTTCATCATAACAGGCTTCACAAAGGTCAAAATGATCCATCCGGTTATCTTTGTCAGAAAAATATCCCCATCGCTTGTCCACGCTCAGCACATCTTCCTGGGGAACCCCTTCTATCACCGGAATCACTCTGCCGCATTTATTACATACGATACTTGTAACTTCTTTTACTTTTTTTGTCTGTTCTTCAAACTGGCGCATACCGTTCCTCCTGTAATTCCGGCACCGTTTTTGCCGGTGCTGTTCTGCTGTTACATTGTTCTCTTTTCATTACTCTCTATCTTTTTGTTCTCTCGGTTACGCCTATATTATAGCTTTCCATCTGTATGCTGACCAGTGGAAAGTGCTGTAAGAATTACCATTGTTTCCTATAGATTCTTTGACATCAAAATGGCATTTTCCTGTGGATTCTCGTAATAGTTTTTACGGATTCCATCTTCTGTGAATCCACATTTCTCATAAAATCTTCTGGCGGCTTTGTTGCCTTCTCTTACTTCCAACATGATTCTTGTTATCTGCTGTTCCTCACAAAACGCCACAAGTTCCTGGAACATTTGTCCGGCAGCCCCTTGTCTGCGCATAGAAGGAGCTGTTGCGATCCTTGCGATCTCGCCTTCATCTAATACGTAATAGATAATGAGATAGCCTGCAATTTTCTCCTCTGTCTTTGCTGCAAATATCACTGCATTCTTCTGATTCCATGTCTCTTCCAGACTTTTCAAACTCCATGCATCGGAGAATATTTCACTTTCCAACGCAGCAATATCCTGAAGATCCGACAGTTCTGCCTTACATATCTTTTCTAACATGCCTCAATGTCTCTGATCAGTTCTTCCACCACTTCCGGCTTTGTTGCCCAGCTTGTACAGAATCTGACCGCACTTTCTGCATCCGATACCTTCTCCCAGAATTCAAACACATATTTTTCTTTTAATTTCTCAATATGGCTGTCCGGCAGGATCGGGAACTGCTGATTCGTATAGGAATCGTAACGCAGGCCATATCCTTTTTTCTGAAATGCCTTCTTAAGCTTCATTGCCAGTTCATCTGCATGTGCAGATATCTTAAAATAAAGGTCATCTGTAAACAGTGTATCAAACTGGACGCCAAGAAGACGGCCCTTTGCCAGCATTCCGCCATTCTGCTTGATCATGTAGCGAAAATCCTTCTTTAATGCCTCATTCGTGATCACAACAGCTTCACCAAATAATGCTCCTACCTTGGTTCCACCGATATAGAATACGTCTGTATATTTTGCAAGATCTGTAAGTGTAATATCATTGGTCTTTGCCATCAGTCCATATCCAAGACGTGCTCCATCAAGGAAGAGTAACATGTCATATTTCTTGCACACTTCATACAGATCCATTAATTCTTTCTTTGTATACAGCGTTCCATTCTCTGTAGGGTGGGAAATATATACCATTCCCGGCTGCACCATATGCTCCTGACTTCCATCTGTAAAATGAGCATGACACATTTCGTCTACCTGTACGGCACTGATCTTTCCGTCTCCACTTGGAAGCGGCAGTACTTTATGTCCGGTTGCTTCAATTGCTCCGGTCTCATGCACATTAATGTGTCCGCTTACTGCTGCAACTGCACCCTGATAAGGACGGAGTGCCGCACTGATCACAGTTGTATTGGTCTGTGTTCCGCCTACCAGGAAATGCACATCTGCATCCTGACATTCACACAGATCCTTAATCTTCTGTCTTGCACTGTCGCAGTATGGATCCAGTCCATATCCGTCGGTCTGTTCCATATTTGTCTCTACCATCCGCTGCATAATTGCAGGATGGGCACCTTCTGTATAATCACACTGAAATCTATACATTTCCCAGTCTCTCCTTCCGTTCTCTTTCTGCCTGAGACACGCGGAGATAATCCGGTTCATGCTCCATTGCAGTTTCGATCTTTCCTTCTTTATAATACTGCATTCCCAGTGTTCCTACGGATGCAGCTCTCTGCCGGTTCATATTTGCCGGCGCAAATGTAACAGCTTCTCCCGGCAGGATCTCTTCTTTGATCTTTGTCTTGTGCACAGGAACCCCGTCGCCAAGGAAGGTTACTCTTCTTCCTTCTTTTAAATATTTTTTCAGCTTTTCTCCCAGTTCTTCTATCGGAACTGCCATCTGGTCTTCCAGTATGTGAAGCTTCTGTCCGTCAAATTCATAGATTCCCGCATACACCTGCCCGCGTCTTGCATCCATGATCGGACATACAACATCTGCGATTCCGCACAGATTGTAAGCAAGTCCCTCCAGTGTCGGAATATGGATCAGCGGTTTCTCAAGCGCAAGTCCAAGTCCCTTGGCCGTTGCGGAACCGATACGAAGTCCCGTAAATGATCCCGGCCCCCCGGCTACCGCTATCGCATCTACGGTATGCAGATCCAGTTCTGTCATCTTCACGATCTCGTCCAGCATCGGAAGTAATGTCTGTGAATGTGTCTTCTTATAATTGACTGTATATTCGGCAATGACCTGGTCATCCACTGCCCCGTCTTCTACTACAGCTACACTGGCGACCAGTCCTGAGCTGTCTAATGCTAATATTCGCATATTGTAATCCTCCGGTAATCGAATCCTTTTTCCAGATCCTTTTCTATCTTAATCTCTGTGTAATGTTCCGGTAATATCTCTTCGATCAGATTAGCCCACTCGATCAGGCTGACGCCCTCTCCGTAAATATAATCTTCATAGCCAATCTCATCCATCTCTTCCACATCACCGATTCGGTACACATCAAAATGATAAAAGGGAAGTCTTCCTTCATCATAGATCTGCACAATGGTAAATGTAGGACTGCTGACCGGTTCATCTATCCCCAGTCCTTTGGCAAGACCTTTGGTAAATATCGTCTTCCCGACACCCAGATCTCCCACCAATGTATACACCTGTCCTGCACAGGCTTTTTCACCCAGACTAAATCCCAGATCCCAAGTCTCTTTCTCACTGTTTGTCTCTATTATCATAAGCTCTCCCTTTCCATTTTTGAAATCACTGTATTCAGTATCTTTAAGTATAACACATCTTTTTTTCTTCTGCTACTCATGATATACTTTCTGATAACAGCTTAAATATATTAATTTTTATCAATAATGGAGGAAAACGTATGAAATTCACATTTTATCACAATAACATTAACGTTGCTGATCTTGACAAGTCTATCGAATTCTACAAGAAAGCACTTGGACTTAAGATTACAAAAGAAACAGAAGCTGCCGACGGAAGCTTCAAGCTGGTATTCATGGGTGATGATACCACCCCGCACAAATTAGAGCTCACATGGCTGCGCGATATGGACAGACCTTATGATCTCGGAGACAATGAGATTCATCTGGCAATGCAGACAGATGATATGGACGCGGCACTGGCATTCCATAAAGAGATGAATTGCGTCTGTTTTGAGAATCCGGAGATGGGTATTTATTTCATTAATGATCCGGATGGGTATTGGGTGGAGATTTGTCCGGCTGAATAAGTTTTCTATTTAGTTCATCATCGTGGCCTCTCGGTCCTTTAGAAAGCGTTGGTATTCTGTTTTTGGCTAAGATTCCACGATGAAGAAGTTGTAAGGGCGCCAGAATTTTCTAAAAGCACCCGGAATATGAGTCAAACTCGCCATCCGGCTCAAACAGTGACTCATATTCCAGGTAACGAAAATTTTGACGCCCTAACAACTTCTAACATCGCTCCATATACGCCTAAAACAGAATACCAACGCTTTCTAAAGTCGTGACTGGCCAATGATAATGAATTCAATAGAGGGACTGTAACTTTTGTGTGTAACCGGGAAGTTGTGGTGAAGGCCCTTGGTTTTCTGGCTTTTTTGTTGCCATATGTTCGTAAGAACCTGTTGCTTGCAGGTTATGTTGGTAACGGGTTTTGTAAGCAAACTTTCGGCATCACAACGGTTACGGTTCCTCTGTTTTATTTTTTATGGCATGCGAAAACGTGACTGAAAAAAAGTATAGCAGGGATTGCTGTGCATATGAAATCATGGTTGGAACTTCTTAAGTAAAAAAATCGGCCGTTAGCCGGTCAAAAATCATTTGTCTGAGCGATCAGCGAGTTATGATTTTTGACCGGCTGCTTTTAGGTCGATTTTTTTGCTTTAGATGTTCCCCATGATCGAATCAGCACAGCAATCCCTGCTATACTTTTTTCAGGCCCGGGGTAAGCCACCATAATAAATGAAACACCCCTACGCATTCATCTTCAATATCGGACTGATTTTTTTATAAACCAGAAACACGATCAAAGATACCAGTATACCTTTCAGCAGATTGAATGGTCCGACTGCCAGTATCACGAAAGTCTTAAGGTCTGTGATATGTTTGTTTACGGCAGTTCCCATTCCAACCAGGCCGTCGATCGGCATACCGAATGCTTTGGCATATGCCGGTAGTAATACGAAGGCATTCAGGAAACATCCGACTACTGTCATGAATACGGTTCCCGCTGCCATTCCGGCTACTGCTCCGATTCTGGTATGTTTCTTATGGTAGATCAATGCGGCCGGCACAACCAGTGAACAGCCAATCAGGAAGTTTGCAATTTCTCCGACTCCCGCTGTCATAGTTCCGTTGATTGCAAAATTCAGTAAGATCTTGATAAGTTCTATTGCCGCTCCGGCGAGTGGTCCCATTGCAAAACTTCCGATCAGAATCGGTACTTCGCTGAAATCTATCTCATAGAAGGACGGAGCGAACGGAAGCGGAATTTCGAACAACATCAATACTGTTGCGATTGCCGATAACATACCAATCTGTGCCATTGTCCTGATTTTGTTTCTGTTCTTTTCATTTTGTCTTGTCATTACTTTTGTACTCATCTTTCTTTCTCCTTTAAACCGAATTATATTCTAAAGGAAGAAACTTCTTAATTTTGAACCATACAATATTCACATAGCAAGCAAAAACCCCGCCACCCAAAGGGCAACGGGGCAATCATATCATTCTGATAATCCTGTAAATATCGTATCATCCTTCTCTCATCCAGACTTTACTGTCGGTTCCGGAATCTCACCAGATCGGCTGATCATCACATTGATAACATCTGTTCAGATATCTCTGACCAGAAATTCTTCAAATGACCAGTTCGCGGACTTTACCGCCGGTTGGGAATCACACCCTGCCCCGAAGAATCTTCTTTCGTCTTATATTATAGTACGGCATATCCGTCTATGCAACCATTATTTTGTGCTCATCTCACGGATCAGTTTTCTGATTGGAAGAACAAATGTCGGAGATACAGACAATTCATCGATTCCCATCTTAAGGAATGTCTCTGTCAGAGTCATATCTGCTCCAAGTTCTCCGCAGATACCAACCCAGCATCCTGCTTTGTGTCCGTTTTCGATCGTCTTCTGGATCATGCGGAGCACTGCCGGATGATGTGAATCATAAATGTTGTCAAGTTTGCTGTTCTGTCTGTCAATTGCCAGTGTATACTGAGTCAGGTCGTTTGTTCCGATACTGAAGAAGTCAACTTCCTCTGCCAGAAGATCGCTGATCATCACTGCTGCCGGTGTCTCGATCATAATACCCTGTTCAACTTCACCGTACTCGATTCCTTTTTCTGTCAGTTCTGTCTTGATAGACTCTACGATTTTCTTAATCTCTTTTACTTCATCTACAGAGATGATCATCGGGTACATAATTCCGATGTTACCATATGCACTTGCACGGAGAAGTGCGCGAAGCTGTGTACGGAAGATATCTCTTCTATCCAGGCAGATACGGATCGCACGGTATCCCATGGCCGGATTTTCTTCATGATCAAGGTTGAAGTAATCTACCTGCTTGTCTGCACCGATATCCAGTGTACGCACGATTACTTTCTTTCCTGCCATGTTCTCTGCAACCGTCTTGTATGCCTGGAACTGTGCTTCTTCATCCGGATAGTTATCTGCTTCCAGATATAAGAACTCACTTCTGAACAGACCGATTCCGGCTGCATCATTGGCAAGTACGCTTGCAACGTCTTTTACGCCACCGATATTTGCATATAATTTGATGTGTTTTCCATCTACAGTTACGTCTTCTTTTCCCTTTAATTCCTGAAGAAGTTCTCTTGCTTTGATGTCTTCTTCTTTCTTTTCCTGCATTTTCTTTAAGATATCTTCGTCCGGATCAATGTAGAATGTTCCTGTGTAGCCGTCTACGACTGCCATCTTTCCATTCCATTCTTCTTTGATATCTACTTCGATCAATGCCGGAATGTTCATGGTTCTTGCAAGGATTGCAGTATGTGAGTTTGCAGATCCAAGTCTGGTTACGAATGCAAGAAGTTTCTCTTTGTCCATCTGGACAGTCTCACTCGGTGCAAGGTCTTCTGCCACAACGATCACTGGTTCATCACCGAGGGCTCCACCGCTTTCGTTCCCACTTAAGATATTTACCATACGTTCCGAGATATCTTTTACATCTGCTGCTCTTGCTTTGAAATAATCATCTTCCATCTCTGCAAACATCTTCGCAAAGTTATCTCCTGTTGTAGCAACGGCAAATTCTGCGTTTACCTGCTGTGTCTCGATGATATTAACAACAGAATCAATATAATCATCATCTTCCAGCATCATCTGATGTACTTCAAATACAGCAGCATTCGCTTCTCCGACTTCTTTTAATGCTTTTTCGTACAGTCCCTGTAACTGCTCTGCTGCCTTTGCACGTGCATCCTCGTAACGTTTGATCTGTTCTGCAGTATCCTCTATTTTCACACGTTTTACAGGCTGTTCTCCCTTCTGGTAGAACAATATTTTTCCAATTGCAATTCCTTTAAATATTGATTTGCCAGTATATTTCTCCATAAATGATACCTCGTCCTTCCTTCAATCTTTGTTAACATTCTAACTCACAATACCTGTAAAGTCTAGTTTTTCGTAACTTTGTTTTCATTCTGCATTCATGCACTTTCTTAACCCATATTTCCATTCTTGTTTTGATTCAATTCGTCGTAACGCAGCTTTTCCATTGTAAATCCACGTCCTCTTACCTCATTGATCTGCGTGATCGTGATAAATGCTTTCGGATCAATCTCCTGAATTGCCTCTTTTACAGAATACAGCTTTCTGCTGTGGATGACACATAATACGCCCTGCTGCTTCTGTTCTCCATAACCGGTCTCGATGTCTACCATTGTCACTCCGGCATCAATATCCGTTAAGACTTTCTGACGGATTTCTCTGTATTTGTCCGAAATTATAAATAACTGGATCTGTGACTTTCCAAGAAGCATCACCCGGTTCAGCACAACCGTACTTAAAAATAAATTCAGAATACCATACAGTATCTGTTCCGAATCTGAAAACAACATCTGAAGTCCCAGCACCGAAAAATCTACAATATACAAAAATACCGCTACCGGGACATGGAACCATTTATGTAACACAAGTGCCAGTATATCGGTTCCACCGGTAGATGCACCTACTCTTACCACCAATCCGATACCGATTCCAAGAAGGACCCCTCCATATAATGCCGCAAGCATAGCATTATTCTCCGTCACTTTGTCTATTCCCGGAATGGACTGTACCATCGACAGGAATATTGGATAAATAAAAGAACTGATGATCGTTGTCAATGCAAACTTCTTTCCCAGAAATACTGCACCGAGAACGAACAGCACCGCATTGATTGCCAAAATGATCAGCGACAGGTTCACCGGAAAATAATGGCTGATCGTAAGACCGATACCGGTTGCACCTCCCATGATGATCCCATTTGGCACGGTAAACGCAGCCACAGCAAATGACAGTACAAGATTACCGACCAGCACACCCAGAATAGTTTTGATTGTTTTTCCCCAACTTTTTTTCATATGTCCCATCCTCTCTCCGTATTTTATTTTGCGATTATACATATAACCCGTTACAGACAGTTATCCCCATATAACTGCCTGTAAACTCATGTTTTCCACATTTTTATATTAATAATGTGGATTCTCTTTCTTCATTTTCCAGATTATGAAATTCCTTTCATCGTAAGCTGGATTCTCTTCTTCTTAAGATCCACGCTCATCACTTTTACATCCACGATATCGCCAACACTTACCACTTCCAGCGGATGCTTAATGAATTTCTTATCCGTAATCTCGGAAATGTGTACCAGTCCGTCCTGGTGCACTCCGATATCTACAAACACACCAAAGTCAATGACATTTCTTACGGTTCCTTTAAGGATCATGCCTTCTTTTAAGTCTTTCATATCTAAGACATCTGTTCTTAAGATCGGTTTCGGCATCTCATCACGCGGGTCACGTCCCGGTTTTTCCAGTTCTTTCACAATATCCCGGAGGGTGATCTCTCCGATCTCCAGTTCTTTTGCAAGTCTTGCATAGTCTTTGATCGTAAGAGAAAGTCCGGCAAGCTTTCCTCCGCTGATGTCTTCCAGTGAAAATCCCTGTTTCTTCAGAAGTTTTTCTGCAGCTTCATAAGACTCCGGATGTACACTGGTTCCGTCTAACGGATTCGTACCGTTCTGTATTCTCATGAATCCGGCACATTGTTCGAACGCCTTTGGTCCAAGCTTTGCAACCTTCAGAAGCTGTTTTCTGTCTGTGAATCTTCCGTTTTCTTCTCTGTATGCCACAATGCTCTTAGCAATCGCACCGGAAATACCTGAAATATAAGAAAGTAACGGTGCGGATGCTGTATTCAGGTCAACTCCGACTTTATTTACACAATCTTCGACAACTCCGGATAAGGCTTCGCTTAATTTCTTCTGGTTCATATCATGCTGATACTGTCCGACACCAATGGATTTCGGATCAATCTTTACAAGCTCTGCCAGCGGATCCTGCAGTCTTCTTGCAATAGACGTCGCACTTCTCTGTCCCACATCAAATTTCGGAAATTCTTCTGATGCGAGCTTACTTGCAGAATACACGGAAGCTCCTGCTTCATTTACGATTACATACTGCACTTTCTGCGGGATCTCTTTTAACAGTTCTACAATGAACTGCTCAGACTCTCTGGATGCAGTACCATTTCCTACGGAGATCAGTGTAATGTTATATTTTGCAATAATCTTCTTCAGCAGGTCTTTGGACGCCTGGATTTTCTTCGGTGTCGTCGGCGCTGTCGGGTAGATCACTGTCGTTCCGATCACTTTACCGGTCGGATCTACAACTGCAAGCTTACATCCGGTACGGAATGCAGGATCCCAGCCAAGTACAGTCTGTCCTACAATCGGAGGCTGCATCAGAAGCTGGTGCAGGTTCTTCTTAAATACGCTGATTGCCCCGTCTTCTGCCTTCTCTGTCAGGTCGCTTCGGATCTCACGCTCGATTGCCGGTGCGATCAGACGCTTATAGCTGTCTTCTGCTACTTCTTTTAAAATCGGTGTGGTATGCGGGTTATCACTGTGGATCATCTTCTTTTCCAGATATCTTAAGATGTCATCCTGCGGTGCTTCGATCTTTACTGTAAGGAACTTTTCTTTCTCCCCGCGGTTCAGTGCAAGCACTCTGTGGCCTGCAAGCTTTGTCACCGGCTCTTCAAAATCATAGTACATCTCGTATACCGACTCTGCTTTTTCGTCTTTTGCCTGTGAAATTACTTTTCCGTGCTGTACGGTTGCTTTACGGATCCAGCTTCTGTAATCTGCCTCATCCGATACCGATTCGGCGATGATATCTTTTGCTCCGTCAATTGCTTCTTTTACGGATTTTACTTCTTTCTCCGGATTCACATATTCTTCTGCATACACTTCTATCGGTTTCTCCGCTTTCTGAAGTGTGATAAGTGCTGCAAGCGGTTCCAGTCCCTTCTCTTTTGCAATCATGGCACGTGTCCGGCGTTTCGGCCGGTATGGGCGGTAAAGATCTTCTACCACTACCATTGTCTCTGCTGCCAGGATCTGCTTTTTCAGTTCTTCGGTAAGCTTTCCCTGTTCTTCGATACTTGCCAGAACCTGTTCTTTCTTTTCTTCCAGATTACGCAGGTACATCAGTCTTTCATGCAGTGTCCGCAGTTGTGCATCGTCCAATGTTCCTGTAACTTCTTTTCTATATCTTGCGATAAACGGAATCGTATTGCCTTCATCAATTAATTTTACCGCAGCATCTACCTGCCATCTCTTGACACCAAGTTCTCCGGTAATCACCTGATTAATATCCATATGTTTTGTCTGTCCCTTTCTTGCTGTATTTCGAAGATTTTTCTCTTCTTTATTACGCGGATAATTATAACTGAATTCACTTCCGTATGCAATGCCGCCGGCAATACAGAGTTCACTCTGTTTTCTTGAAAATACATTTTCTCTATGTTATACTGAAACTGCTTGAACTTATTAGAAAATATAAATACTCAAAGGGGCTTTTACTTATGAATCAGGAAACACAGGGACTCTCAAAACAACAAATCAAATCCAGAGAAACACGCGCCAAGATCTTCCAAGCAGCCAAACGCATTCTGCAAAAGCAGGGCTATGAACAACTGTCAATCAAAAATATCTGCGAAGAAGCAGGCGTTTCCAACGGAAGTTTTTATCACCATTTTAAGACGAAAGATGATCTTCTTTCTTATTATATAGAAGAACAGCCAAGTATGGATCCGGATCTTCTTGAACTTCCGTCCAGTGCTGCTGAGACAAAAGAAGCAATCATCTCAGTTTATTTAAATTATGTTCACTACTGCGAAGAGCTCGGAGTGGAATTCATGGCCAATTATTATACACCTAAGAATCAGTCCCTGAATCCTTTGATCCGTACAGAAAGACCATACCCGATCGTTACCGTTCATGATTATCTGAAGCGTGTGATCGAATCCGGAATCATTTCCCCATCGGCAGACCTTGAGGATATTACAACTGACATCCGTATGATCGTAATCGGAAATGTATTCGAATGGTGCTTAAAAAGCGGCGATGCTGATTTTGAAGGTAATATGCGTCGGTCCCTTACTACTTATCTGAACGGATTATTCTAACAAATCATTACATCATATAGATACTTTATCGAATTTCAAAAACTTACAAAGGATGAATGCGATATGTACACATTTATTGCCAATCCTAATGCCAGATCCGGCAGAGGGATTCTTCTCTGGAAACAGATTGAGAAGATCTTACAGGAAAAAGAAATTGAATATAAAGTTTTATTTACTAAATACCAGCATCATGCTACCAGACTGGTTCATGATCTTACCTCCGATAGCGCATCCCATACGATCGTTGTACTGGGAGGCGATGGTACTTTGAATGAAGTGATCGACGGAATCGTATATCTCGATAAGGTAACACTCGGATATATTCCGCTTGGATCCGGCAATGACTTTGCCAGAGGCCTTGGTCTTCCAACGGATATTCACGGTGCCCTGGAGCAGATTCTTGCCCCAACGCATTACACCGCCATGAATGTAGGTGTACTTGATTACGAGAATAAGCACCGAAGATTCGCTGTAAGTACCGGAATTGGCTTCGATGCTGCAGTCTGTCATCAGGTGATGGTCACACCGCTTAAGGCTTTCCTCAACCGGCTGAAGCTCGGAAAGCTTACATATCTTGGTGTTGCCCTTCATAAACTGTTCACATTAAAACCAGTCACTATGACGGTCACAACCGAAAATGGTGAGACAAAAACATATGAAAAAGTATATTTCACAGCTGTTATGAATCTGAAATATGAAGGTGGCGGTTTTAACTTCTGTCCTGCTGCCAGTGGTACAGATGACAGGTTAGATATCATTACCGTAGCAGAATTACCGAGACTTAAAGTTCTTTGTCTGCTGCCAACGGCCTTCAAAGGATGGCACACACGTTTCCATGGAATCCATCTTGATACCTGCACAGAAGTGACTGTCATAAGCGATTACCCACTGCCTGTACATACAGACGGCGAGCCCGTCTTTTTACAATCTGAGATCCACGTACATCTGGAGAAAGAAAAGTTACGTATTATTACACCTTGTTAATCATATTGTTCACGGGGAGGTTCTTTTATGCGTTTACTGATTACCGGAATTATTGTATTTCTTATATTATTTTACTTTTATCTGATCTGGCCGAGACTGTCTAGGAAACGACAGATCCGTCCATTTCTTCACACGATGTTCGCCCATCGTGGATATCATTGTATTGAAAAAGGGATTCCCGAAAATTCCATACCTTCTTTCCGTGCCGCTATCTCCCATGGATATGGGATCGAACTGGATGTCCATCTGACAAGCGACGAAAAACTTGTCGTATTCCATGATGACGACCTGTCTCGTATCTGTGGACGACCGGAAACCATTGAATCACTCCCTTTAAAAGAATTACAAAGCTGCCGGTTACAGAATACGAATGAGACTATCCCACTTTTCACCGATGTACTATCCCTGGTGGGCGGCCAGGTTCCGCTTCTGATCGAACTGAAGATTCCAAAGTCTTCTCTTGGCATCTGTGAAAAGACCTGGGAGATTCTTAAAAATTATAACGGACCTTATATGGTACAGTCTTTCAACACACTTGGTATCTGGTGGTTCCGCCGTCATGTACCCCATGTCTTAAGAGGTCAGCTTTCTTCCAACCTGACTGCCGACCATCTTCCGGAGCCATGGATCCTGACCTTTGTTGTAAAGCATCTGCTTGGTAATGTACTCGGACGGCCGGATTTTATTTCGTATAAGCTTGCAGACCTTCCGATGTTTGAAGTCTGGTTTTTAAAGTACATTCTGCATCTTCCGGTTGCAGTGTGGACTCTGCGGACACCTGATGCTTTAAAAAAGGGAAAACGGCATTATGATATGCAGATATTCGAGAAAAAGAACACTTACTATTAACTTTGTAAAAAATGTTAATATTCCATGAACTTTATTGTTGATTCAATTTTTTCATGTTATAATGCGCTTTGAAACGAGATAAGATAATAACAAAGGCTTTGAAAAAGGGGTAGTTCATATGAAAGCCATTGATAAAGCAAAGAGTTTTTTGAAGAAGTACCGTCATGCATGGGTATTATCATACTTTCTGATCTATATGCCATGGTTTGTTTATCTGGAGAAGCGCACGAATGTACGTCATTACATGATACATTCCCCAATCGACAATCATATTCCGTTTATTGAATATTTTATCGTGCCGTATTTAGTGTGGTTTGTATTCATTGCCGTAACGGTAGCTTATTTCCTTATTAAGGATAAATGGGGATTTTACAGACTATGTGCTTTTTTATTTTCAGGTATGACGATTTTCCTGATCATATGCACGGTTTTCCCAAATGCATTAAATTTGAGACCAACTGTATTTCCACGCGATAATGTATTTACAGATATGGTAAAAGTCCTGTACAAGACAGACACACCGACGAACGTGCTTCCTAGTATCCACGTATTTAATTCCATCGGTGTCAGTATTGCTATTTCACACAGTAATGATCTTAAAAAGCACAGATGGATCCAGATCAGTGCCTATATTCTGGCAGTGCTCATTATCCTGTCTACAATGTTCTTAAAACAGCATTCCGTGACGGACGTGATTGCAGCTGTTACGATGGCATGTATTATTTATCCATTCGTGTATGTGACAGCGGATAAGAAAGCGCCGAAGCTTTCTCAGCAGCCGACGTAACATGAATATAGAAATGACTAGCTATTGGCAATTTTTTGTATATTATGCTATGAAAAGAAAGATGCAGGTAACTGTTATATAACTGACAGTTACCTGCATCTTTTTATTATTCCTATTAATCTTTTATTTTTACCAAGTCCACACTCTTCCCTTTATATTTCAATGTTAATCCATGTTTTCCACTCCAGTCCCACTGCATCTTATATTTAAATGAATATAGTTCACCATTTATTTCCATTGTTAATTTATTATTAGATATTACATTATATTTTCCTTCAATGTCATTGTATAAAACCGTTCCATCTTTACAAAATTCTACAATGTCTCCTGATCTTACTATGTATGCAATATCTCCCTCTGAAATATGTTTATTATAAACATCCCATCTTCCAATTAGCTGTGTTTCTCCTTTTGTATAATGTTTTATACCAGCTATAACAATCATAACTAAGATTACAATTCCTATTAAGGCTATTTTTTTATTTTTGTTTTTGCTTTCACTACTTTTATTTGAATTAATTACTTTGGGCTGTGCTATACCACAAGCACTACAGAATTTTGAATTATCCGGTAATTCTTTTCCACATTTTTTACAATACATATTTCCATCATCTTTTCTTTTTTAATATATTTAATAGTTTCCCATGTACGCATCGATTCCATCCGCAATCCCCTGCACCATTTTTTGTTGATATTCTGCTGTCTGCATCAGAACATCTTCCTCCGAATTTGTCATATATCCCATTTCAACAATCGTTACCGGTACCTGACTCCAGTTATTTCCGCTCATTGTATCTGTTTCCCATACATATTCTTTATTGCAACCAGTAACTTCACAGTATTTATCAAGAATTGCTTCTGATAACGCTTTACTCTCTCCGTATATTGCAGAATTGTAAGGACTATTTGATGTTGTACAGATTGTCATAGCCCCTTTTGCACTGGAATTTTCTGAACCGTTAGCATGAATTCTCACATATGCATCCGCATTGGCATTATTAGCCACCTCTGCACGCTGTATACAACTGATTGGGACGTCATTCGATTCTCTTGTCATAATCACCTGATATCCTCGTTGTTCTAAAACTTCTTTTAACTGCAAAGACACATTTAATGTTAATTCATATTCTGGTACGCCACTTAAAACACCGCTTGTCCCACTGGCATCTGCTGCCTTTTGTTCTGATGCACCTGGTCCTATCGGCTCCATACCTGTTGCTACAACTGCAGAATGTCCCGGATCAAGAACAATAATTCTTTTATCCATAACATTCTGACTTTCCTGATCGCTATCACTTGTTGTATCAGCAGTCGCAGAATTTACTTTCTCCTCTGCCTCCTCAGTCTGAGCCTTTGTTTTTTTATGATCCTTTTTATTTTTTGTTTTCTGCTCTTTAGTTATCTCTCTGTTTTCACTGATGGTTTTTACATGTACTTTCTGTGTACATCCACATAATATAAACAATATAACGAATAAATATATTGCTCTTTTCATCTTCTTCATATTTCTTTCCTTTATTTACTGATCTAATTGATATCCTCCATTTTGCGCTCTGTTCTCTGCATCTTTTAAAAATTCCGCATTTTTCTTTTCAATATTCGAAAGAAGTTGATCACTATAATTTGTATCAAAAACACTTCCGTCATATTTTTCAACATACCAACTTTTGCTTTCAAAATAATTTCTTAGTTCCTGCGAATCAAATTTTCTTCCGTGTCTTGCATATATTTCATTTTTGGCATAATTTAACTCTCTTGCCGTCAAGCCTTGTATATCTGAAGTAGTTAATAATCTTGTTGCGCTGTCTGCTATGATGTATTCACCTCCAGTAGGATCTTCTGTTCGATTCTTAATGGAATCATCATTTTGATATGAATTTGAAGTTGAATTATCTTTTGGAACTGTTTTTGTATCTTCTTTTTTCTTTGTCTGCTTTTTATTATTACTTTTCTTTTTGAACATTTTGCTTTTTTCTTCAGACGTTACCTGTTCTTTTGTGTTATTTACATGAATTGTCGCATAAAGCATAGCTATTCCCGCTATAATTACTAAAGATACTATTGCTGCCACAACAATATATCCCTTGTTTTTTCTGGAAACAGGTGTCCCACAATTACTGCAAAATACAGAATCTTCTGCCAGTTCTTGTCCGCATTTCCTACATCTCATATCTTTGCTCCTTTTTTAATCTTATATAATTTTCTTTACTGTTTAATCCTTGAAACAACGTTAATATCAACAAATGATGTCATGAACCAATTTCCATTTTCTTTTACCAGGGAATATTTACATTCCTGCGTCATCAGCTGTAATGCTTCTCCCGAAACCTGTACATAATAGGTTTCTCTTGTTGAAATAACACAATTGTTTTCATCACTGTAAGACACATCTGTCAATTCATAGGAATCCAACTGTTCAGAGATATCTCTCTGTACGTATTTTTCCTGTTCTGTATAGATTGGACTGCCTTTTTGTAAACAATTTGATATTAATGAGAAATCAGAATGATTTACTGCATCATCAAAGTTTTTCAAATATTCTTCAACGACTGCCTCCGGGCCATCTTTATATAAGGTTGCACTTCCTGCACTTAATAACACATTTGGTGTATAGGTATAATTACATTCTCCACCGTATTTTACACTCTTATATCCTGTCTTTATATCCGACTGATCATTAATATCTGCACCTGTTCCGTCTTCAAATTCAACCATATATAATTGTTTTTCCATACGGTATATTTTTTCATATATCTCCTGCATGGAATTTACTGCATTAATATTATAATATTCTCCTCCTGTCTGATTGGTAATCGTATAAAGATCTGTTGTATCCACAGATCCGATTCCAATGATAAACACAGGAACATGATATCTGTTTGCCACATTTACAACATCTGTTACCGAACAATCACTATAGTTATCATTGCCATCTGTAAATGCAATGACACATCTTGCGCCTGACTGTGTTGCAACTCTTTCTACAGCTGTATAAAGTGCGTCATATAAACTTGTCATATCCCCGGTTACCAGATCATTGATTTCATCAATTAAAGAAGAAGCATCACCTGTAAATTCCTGCTCTAATCTTACACCCGTCGCAAACGATGTAAGTTCTACCTGATCACCGGCATCAAACTGCATACTATTTACAAAATTTGCCATGCACATTTGGGCTTCACTTAACGGAGTACCGCTCATACTTCCACTTACATCCGCAACCATATCCACTTTTAAAGCTTCCTGTTCATTAAGCTGAGAAATCGCTTTTACTTTTTGTTTTACATAATTTGCAGTTGCATCCTTTTTCAACACATAGAAAGACGTATCATCTAATCCACTTGGAACATTTCCTGTGTTTTCATCCTGAATATTTAAATATAATTTTACTTTCGGGAAATCAGACGCATCTACCTGCTGTATAGAAATATCTAATACATTTTCCGGATCTATATACATATAAACCGTCTGATCCATTTTTGAAAATGCCTTTTTAATTGCTTTATAATTTTTATCTTTTGCAGCTACTAAATTATTGATTTTTTCTAAATTTTCTTTATATGCTTTCTTCTCACTGCTCTCTGCATTTGCCATATCGATTGCCTGATACATAGAAACGCGGTCTTTAATATATTTATTATCTGCATTTATCAAAGTAGTTCTGGCTGTTTCTACTTTATTATATTTATCAAATGTATCCTGTGCCTTCTTATCAGTAATTGCTTTTTGACATTGATTTAAAGCTTTGACATATTTGGCATAACTTTCTTCGTCTAATTTATAATTTTCTTTATTATCTTGTAACTCTTTTATACAGTTGCTGTATTCGTTAAATTTATCTATGTTATTTCCAATCTTCTGCAAATCGCTAATTACAGCTTTTTTCCCTGAAATATCAACAATTCCACAACGATTCCATTTATGTACTGCCTGCGCTTTTTGTTGATTAAATTCCGGTATATCTGCTCTCTCTATTTTTGTTATCTGTTTTTCCTTTTTTGTATTTAATCCTACGGTGGCATATAATACACCAACCACAATAATTACAATTAAAAAAATTCCTATTAACAAATATTTTTTACAATTGTTCTTTTTCGGCTGTTGGTTCTCATGATTATCACTATTTCCAGATATTTTAATTTCAGAACCACATACCGGACAAAATAGGGCATCATCATCTATCTTACTACCACATTTTCCACAATACATTTAATCACCTTCCTTTTTCATAAGTTCGTATCCTTCGGCAATGCCATTTGCATCTGCTTCAGCCCATTTTTCCAGTAGTTCTCCTGTCAATGCAAGTTTTCGTACTTCTGGAATGGTATGAAAACCATGTTCAATAATTAATCCTGGTACATTTACCATGGCAGCTCCACGCAGTACACCATAATAATCCCCATGCTCTCCCCATCTGACACATACAGTCCCTGGTACATTTAGCTGATCATTATATTCATCAGACCAGCTTTTTGCTTCTTCTTTTGTCTCAATACTCTGAAACTCGTCAGATTCTGATACTTGCATATCATAATTCACTTTTGTAAGATATGATCCAATTGTATTGGCAAGATACAGCATCTGCTTGTCTTCATATGCTACCTTATTTACAAATACCAATGTCTTATTAATACTGACCGGTTGCTCATCTGTTGCATATCCATTCGCATTATCCTGATTTGCATTCGTATGAAGTGACAGGAATAAATCACTTTTCTGTGCATAACTTCCTCTTAAACTAATGTGCCCTTCGTCTAAATTGTTATTTGTATATCCGCCCAAAGTAATGTCACCTGTCGTCCGGGTTAAAATACATGTCACACCATAGTTGAGACGTAACTTTTCTTCAAGATTTTTTGCAAGTATCAATGTTGCATCACCCTCTGAATAACTGCTCCCATCTTCATCTACTATTTTATTTTTTCCCGAAAAATGTCCCGGATCGATACAGACAAGTAAATTACTGGCGTAGATACTATTTCCTTCTACTGGTTTATATTTTTTTGTATTTGTAACACTGACGTCTATTCTGTATTCATATTGTTGTACCGTATCTTCTTCCAGAATATCTGTCAGTATTAATTCTCTGTCCTGCATATTATGATCTGATTGAAGCTGTCCAACCTGTTTCCATTCATCCTCATTGGGCTTTCTTCGCATCAAATAATATGTATCTACATACGGATTCTTCTGATCAGACCATGTAATATCGATTTCTTTTTCTGAGACACGTATAAATTTTATATCCGAAATACAAATTTTTTCTGTTTCCCAGTTATCTGAAAGTTCTTCTTTCTTGTAAGTTTTTGGAGCTTCTTTTTTCCCTTTTTGTGTCTTATTATTTACTTCTTGAGGAATGCATAAATATATAACGACCAGTAACACAGTCATTAAAAAAAGCACAATTAATTTTTTATACTTCATCCATTATGACTCCTACTTTTGTAATAAACTCTTATCCGTAGTCTCGGCACTTTCTACCGGATATGAATTGGAATAATATTCTTCATCCTGTCCAAGCTGTCTATTGGACACTTCTTTACTTTCGATTTTTCCATTATTAATTTCAATATGCGAAATTGTTTCTCCCATCATATATCCCTGCACTTGAATTATATATCTTTCTTTTCCTCCATTTTCATCTTTATAAAACACCGTATGAAATCCGGATATTTCTCCAAGGTACTTACTTTTATTATTTTGTATTGTATATGCCTGGTAAGTATAATCCGCTTCACAGGTTCCATTTTGGACAAGAAGTTCCTTTACCCCATCCTTATCGATATCATAAAAATAGTAATTCATAACTTGTATTCCGTCATAATACTTACTATATGCAGCATCAATGATTGGTCCATATTCCGCAAGGTATGTATCAGATGTTACAGAATTCGAAGACTTGGAACTAGATTGATTATCTGTTAAATTCTCTTTTGAAACCGAGTCTGTTATATCTCCATACTTTATCTGAAGCACAACTTTCCCAAAAGCTTCTGGATTATATTCTGGTATAAGATTAACCGTATTCCTATAAGCTTTATCCATGTCAAATCCTTCATTTTTCCCTTGTATTCTTAATAAAGTTTTATCTACAGAATCATGGAACTCAAATACTGCCTTCCCCGTTTCTTTTATTCTTTCGGCATCCTTATTCAGTCCAAGTTTAGTAAGAGTTTCTATCATTTTTTGTTGTGTTTCATCTGGCATAAAATCTGACCCTGATATAGGTTCCCTCTGACCAGCATTTTCTACAAATTTATTATTTTCATAAGTAAGAACAAACGATTTGATTGTTGATCCATCTGCATAAGTATGAGCTAACTCGTCATTACATCCACAAATATATGTTTTATTATCTTTAATCACTAAAAAGATACCTGCGTTTTCATCATCACCATAACCTAAGACTGGATATAATCCTCTGTATTCATCTTTCAATGTCACTCTTCCATTAACCATTTTGTACATTTGTAAATAAACAGCATTTCTTTTTTCTGTAAGACCATCATAATCTGCTTCATTATTTTTTAATATCAATACTAATAGTTCTTCATAGCCATCATTGTCATAATCTGTAATATTCCAGTTCATTACACCTTTTTGAGACTGAAGAGATTTTACACAAATCCCATTATTAGAAGTCCGTTCATATGCGCATTCATACTTGCCTTCCTTACATTGTCCTTCTTTTGGAATCAATACTTTATCTACATATGTATACAAATCATATCTTTGTTGAATTTCTTCTGATTCTTCTGTATCTATATTTTTCACAGCTTTTTTTAATATATTCGTTGCTTTCTTTTGCTTTCCCTGTGCCATATAAAGATCTGCAAGTTTTATATATGGTTCTTTCTTTTTCGGCTCGATAGAAATGGCTTTCAGATATTTATCTTCTGCTTTTTCATAATCCAGATCTTCAATATATCTGTTTCCCTCATCCACCAATGCCTGATAATTGTTATTTTTCTTTACATTATCTGCTTTTCTCCCAGCATATGACATGGCTATTCCTACTGATATTACAAGAACGAAAAAAGTAAGAACTAACGGCCATTTTGCTTTTTTCTTTTTCATGTATGCACTATTTATCTTCGACTGTGTTTTATCACTTAATCCAACACCCTTCCCACAGTATGGGCAAAAATGTGCGTCATCTTTTATCTGCTTCCCACAATTTTTACAAAACATACTTTTTCTTCCTTTTGATTAATTTACATATTTATTTATAAAACGATCAACAGATGGAATATGTATTGTTCCCTGATTCAATGCTTTTGTCCCCAAAATAATAAAAAGTAATTTCTGACAAATATCTATAACACTCGTAATTGCTGCAATCAGATTGCTCAGACAATTTTCACTAAATACAAGTCCCATAGCAGACATAATGTGCTCCACACAACTAATGGCATCTGGAATCAAATTAATAATTGCAGTTACTATCGAAAATATAATCATTAATACGATTGCTTTTACTGCATTTTTTCTAAGCCATTCATTGTTTTCTACCAGCAGCACATATCCGGCTAAAAAAACTGCCGTAAAATATCCCCCAAATATGCCCGTAAAATATATTGCTGCACACAATGTTCCTACTGATATTCCCAATTTTGTTTTTTGCATTTTCTCTTCCTTTCCCACATAAATCATGATTAAAGAATTATTCTTATCAGACTCTTCAACAAATATAGCATCAACTGCATATATCCAACTCCACAAAGCATTCCCGTTAACAATCTTCGCACATTCGTCGACTTCTTGATTCCAAGATGCTGGATATGCCAATCAATGAACATAATCAAACACATTAACAGACACCATTCTATTGGCAATTGAATTTTTAAATATAATAAGCCTCCCCAAAAGTACCCTGATACAACACCAGTGCATCGTGCACAGATTGGAAATTGATAACCATGCCAGAAAAAACTTCTGTCTGCTCTTTGATGACATCCAGATGACTTTCCTAATTTCATCAGATAATAATACATTTTATTTTTCTGTAGATTCATACTCTAATTTCTTATATTCTTCTTTTTCCTGATTCAACTGATTCTTTCCAACCGGTATTAAAATGACATATACAATACCCAAAATTAACATTATCCATGCCAAAAATGAAAATCTTATTGCAAAGCAGATAAATGCTGCTATAAATGCCAATACGCAATAAATCATCGTATTATTTGCCAATTTTTCTTTCTCTTCTATTTCCTTTTTCCAATCATCAAGATTTCTAAATTTATTTCCGCAATCTGAACAAACCCAGTAAGTCTTATTTGTAGTATCTACAGATGTTTTTTGTTTACTTCCACAGTTACCACACAGCAATCCAAAAGGTCCAAATATTAACCAGCCAAAACAGCCTTTTGTCGCCGAATACCCTCCACCTGATGTCTTTACATGTGTGTCTGTTTCCGTCATAATCTGTAGTCTTTTTCCTCCACATTTTGGGCACTTAACACTTTTTATTTCAGAATCACTTGATATAACATCTTGCTTTTCCACTGTTTTCCCAGTCATTCCCTGGTATACAGTTTCCGGCTGCTTTTCGTCTGCATTAACCATGCTCTGCTTTTGTTCTGCACCACATGCCCCACAAAAACGTGCCCCCTCTGGTAATTTGTTTCCGCAATTTCTACAATACATCTCTTTTTCTCCGTATCCTTCCTATTCCTTTTCTAAATATATAACGTTATTTCCTTCGCTTAACATTAATTCTTTCTGTTGAAATATTCTATTTGTTCGAGTGCACTCGTATGTATGCTCTTCACTCCAGCTTGTTAAACGTAATTTATCCTTTTCTACAAAAGACCAATATCCAACCGTCGAACCAGTAAGTAATGTTCCATCCTTTCTAAATTCAATCTTGTCTCCTGTTCTGTTTAGATTCACGTCTATTACATCCCATACTCCTACGATTATCTTTTCCGGTTGATTCTTATACTGATATCCACCCCATACAATTACTCCTATTGCAATAAATATGCCTATAAGCAATATCGGCGTTTTCAACCCATATTGCGACCTTTTTAATTCTTTGCTTTTCAGACTCTGCTGAACTATCTGAGAATCTTGTTTTGCCCCGCATACTCCACAAAACTTTGACCCATCCGGTAATTTTTTTCCACATTTTTTGCAGTACATTTTTTCTCCCTTTTTTACAACTATTCTTTAATTTTCGTTCCACAATTAATACAGAACACATCTCCGTCTGTGATTTCTTTTCCACAGTTTGGACATACATTTTTCGATGGCATATCTTTATTATTTATATCATTCAATTGTTCCAAGTTCATTCCACAAGATATGCAGAATTTCTGCTCTTCTTCAATCAAAGCATTGCATTGTGGACATCTTTTTTCCGCTGTATTTGCTTCTATAATTACCGGCTCTGATTCTCCGGCTTGATTCATCGTCTCGATTTTCATTCCACAACCTGTACAAAATGCATTCTCTGGATTTATTACTTTGCCGCAATTCGGACAGATATTAATCGGTTCCGTTTCTTTTATCGCTTCTCCTAAGACAGCCTCTATCGATTCCTGCTGAGTTTTTTCAACTATTTTTTCTCCGCATGATGTACAAAATGCAAAACCATCTTCGATTGGTGCTCCGCACTTCGGGCATACATTCTCCGCTTTCGTCTCTGCCTGAATCGCCTGAACCCGGTTTCCACATACATTACAAAATACAGACCCTGAAGATATTTCCGCTCCACAACTTGGACAATTAATCATTCCTTTTAAAACACTAAGTCTTTTTTGTTTTAAAACTACCTGCTCTTTACTTTCATCAATTTTCAGGCACAAGTCTTTTAATTGTCCTTCTGCTGTTTCCGCATAATTATTGTAGAAATGTAATCCTATCTGTCTATATAAATCCTCTTGATTTTTTTCTTCTTCCTTGATATCACCTGATATCTTCATTGATTCAGACATTCCCTTTGCCTTGTCTGTTCCTGCATTAATCCAATTTGATAATTTCTGATCTACATCATCGAATAACGCCATCTGCTTTTCTCCTCCTATACATTTCATGCTATTTTCTATTCGGTCTTTGTATAATTAAAAATTGAAGTTGTACATTCTGCAGTATCTACATTAACATCTGCACTTGCAACTACTTCTCCATTTTCTGTAAATGTTACATTAACCAATGAACATCCACCCACTTCCCAGTAATATGGACTGTCTGATATTGTCATTGTAATGTTATTAGATTTTGGTACACTTAATTGCTGCCTGATATATGCAATTTGAGCATTAGTGAATATCAAAGTATTACTTTCTGTATTATCTACCGTATTTTTATTTTCATCTTCTTTATCCATTACAGCTTCATTCAATTGGAATTCCCTGATCATTTAAATACTCCATTCCTTCCATCGCATTGCATAGTCCATTGCAATAATAATAACTTCCTTGTACTTCTGTGAGATCATAATCCAAGCAATTCATTACTTTTCCCTGATCATTCATGATACAATCATCTGCGCCTTCAGACGCTGTCAGGCAATAAAATCCATCCATTGTAATCACTTTTCCAACAGAAAATTTTCTATTTATATTTCCTTGTCCGGCGAACGCATTAAATGCTTCATTTAAATCCTTAATTTTCCCATTTAAATCAATCAAATTTTACTTCGGAAATATCTTGTTTATTCTCCCCTTTCCTTTCTTGTTCTTTTCTTATACTTCTGGTTATTTGGGTCTAAAGAAACAGTCCTTATACTTTCCTGCTTAAATTCATTCCCACAGTTTCTGCAAAATCTAGCTGTTTCATTATTTTCTGTTCCACACCTTTTACAAATCATAACCTTTCCTCAACTACTTTTAATTTGTAATCTCATAAAATTCTCCTGTATCCTTACTGTACGCAAAATATATTTCATCATATTGATGTCCGGAATTGGAATAATATGAGTTCATTGCAATATATTTCCCTGTGTCCTTATTAAAATTAAATCCCATATATTGTCCTGAAATATTTAATTCATATGCCTGTCCGTTTTTCACACCATATAAATAACTTACAGATGACGTTTGTGCCTCTTGCTTTTCAACATTAAAAATTGTTTTATCTCCTGCCGTTATTAAAGCATTCATGGACAAATTCACATCTTTCTTTAAGCAGCTACACTCTCCCGAACTATTTATAAACCATATCTCAGCTGTTGGATATCCCCACCCCCATTGTGTATCTTCTTGTCCTTCTGCAGCCAGCGCAAAAGCTTCATTCTTGCCATCTGCATCAAAATCAGCTGTCGTTATGTTCACAATATCCATACTTGTAGCGTTTCTAACAGCTGCCTCTAATTCTTCTGCAGATTTTGATGTCTCGTCCGGATTATTTGTTTTTTCTGTTTTATTATTTTCTTTACCTATTTTATTTAATTCGATAACGCCCCATTTTCCATTCTTTTTTACCCAGCATTTTCCTTCATACGCAGGAAGAATCTTTTCAAAAATACCAGGCAAAATCACAGGCTTATTATCTGTACTTCTGATCTCCCATTTTCCATTCTTCACAAGCACAACATAACCTTCAGATGCCGCATAACAGTAGTCTTTTATCACGTGATAGGTTCCATCCATCATACCTGTTGGAGAATAATCAGACCAGGATGCGTCATATTTTAATGGAATCACAATTTTCCCTTTCGCATTCACATATCCCCATTTTCCGTCTTTTTTTACCGCTAACAGATCTGAATTTTCTGAACCACATTCATCATAAATAAAATCCGTCTGTAGTTTTTCTCCATTCCATATTGCATATTTCGATTTTGTATCATCAAGCCATTTTGTAATTCCTGCTGTTTGGCCGTTCCCTGTTTCGTATATTTCACCTGAATATTCTGTTGACGACTGTCTTATTGGAATTGCAGTTGTTAATCGATTCAATTTTGCTGGTATTATCTGTTCTTTCGACGTAATAATCATAGAATTATGCAATGTATTATTATAGTAATAATATGTTCCCTGCATTCCATAATCACTTCCATACATAGCAACCGTTTCTTTTAATTCATCATTTTCATCTACGTAAAAATCGTTCGTTTCTGTCTCATACTCTGTAGAATATATGCTATCTTTTGTTTTCAAATTGTAATAGTCAAGAACTACTCCAACCTCTGTACATTTCAGGTCTTTATACCATTTTCCATCCATTCCAATCAGACCGTATGTATCACCCGTTTTTATAACTGCATACCTATTTAATAATTGCTTTTGCATTTCATTTTCTGAATGCGAAAATTCGTCTTTTCCCCTTAAGTAATAAATATCATCTGCTTCTATTTTCGGTTTAACCACCCACGTATATTCTGATGCATTCGATATTTCTTCTTTTTTAGTCTCAATTTCTTGTTTTACTTCAGAAATATTTTGTTTATCCTCCCCTTTTTTCTCTGTCACTGTTACATTTTTCGATGCATCCTCTAATATCTTTACCGCTTTATCATATTTTTCCTGTGCAACATAAATATCCGCAAGTTTCAAATATGGTTTTTTCCTTTTCGGATCTATTTTTATTGCTTTCAAATATGATTCTTCTGCTTTTTCATAATCCAAATCTTCTACATATTTATTCCCTTGTGCGATTTGATTTTTATACTCTTTTATCTTCTTTTCATTTTTATTTTTCGTTATCCAAAAACCTGCAATGACACCAGCAATAACTACTGTCAGTACAAGGAGGACTCCCCATTTCTTCCCTGTCTTTTTCTTATAGTTTTGCTTATTCTGATTTAACGGAACATTTGTTGTATCTTTCTGCTGTAGTTGATTACCACAGTTTCTGCAAAACTTTGCCGTTTCATGATTCTCTGATCCACACTTTTTACAAATCATAACTTTTCCTCATATTGTTTATCCGATTTTTTCACCACAATTTCCACAGAACATATCTCCTGCTCCAACCGGCTTTCCGCACTTCGGACATCTGCCTTCTGTTTGCTTTTTCCCGGACATATTATTTTTTATCGTATTGATTTTTTCAAAAAGAGGTAATAGTTGCGGCAATGGATCTTCAAAGGCTCCTTCGTAATATTCCTTTCCAAGTTCCATATATGCCTGCTCCAATATATCTTTTGTGTTCATTTTTTCTTCATTTACCAGTACGGTTCTATCATTTTCCATAATTCTTCCCCTTTTCTTATCTATGCTAATCTGAACATATTTTCATTCTGACCTTGTTCATTTTTAATTACAATTTTCATTGCCCGGGGCAGATAATAAACTCTCCCGACTCCCAGTGGTTGTCCGCTTTCCAAATGAACACATCTTTTCTTCTGAGGAATTACCACATATTCATCATATTTTGTGTCATAATATATTTTCGTAAGACACTTTCCTTTATCTTGATAATTTTTTAATATGATGTTGTTATTCTCTCTTAATATGTATATGTACTTTCCTTTGCTCATCGGAAATACTTTTCCTGTATAAGGAAGTTGTATTCCTTCTATTGCCCCAAAAAATTCTTTCTCTTCTTTATGGAATACCATATCATCCTTTGGATAATATTTCACATCTTCACCAACATATGGTGGTGCAGGAATATAATCTGGTACAAACTCTTTTCTATGTGCTTCTTTTTTATATTCTTCTTTTCCCATATTCATAAGACCATATATATTTATTACAACCGCTGCAATCTGCAATAATCCCCACAGAATAAACGGCATCATATTAAATTGCACAACATTTCCAATTCCAAAATAACTTACTGTACTCCCGATCATATCCATTTTTTCTTTGATCATTCGAAACAACATAACTGCAGTAATAACGATAACTGCCTGTCCTGCAAGTTCTATACAATAAACTGACGATGAACGTATCACCCATGCTGAAACTCCAACAGCAATTGTTAATATAATCAAAAACAATAACATATATATGTATGAACTCATGTATTGCTTTAATGCTGTCTGTATGCTTCCTGCAAATATATTATTTGATTTTCCATATATCATATTTAACATTTTCAGTAATGACACATCCCATGTACTTATTTTCAAGACAGGGAAAAATATAATTTCTAATGTTAAAAGAATCAGTATGCCTGATATATATTTTTCTTTTCTATCACTCATTCCTTTTTCTCCTACTCTTCCTCTATTTGTGTAAGTAATTGCCGTCGTTCTTTAGGAAACTTCCGTATTGTAAAAAGCAAACCACCTATGCTTCCAACAATTCCGATACAACCGGCTATTACTGTTAATAAGCCTCTTGTAATCTCCATTTTATAACCATCCCCCACTTCTTACCTGTTGATATACATTTTCCAATAATTGCATTTCTGAATCTGTATCATTACTTTTTAGTTGTGCGTAATATAATTTTTCGGCACGTTCATAATACTTTTCAAATGCTGAATAGTCCCTGAAATCATTGCCTTTTTGTTCCTGCTTATCTATTTCTAAAAATGCAAGGCGTTTTTCGATATTATAATCATCTCCGTAAAGTTCTATCATTTGTGTGAGTATATCTGCAGTTTCTGCCAGATTCTTTTGTTTCTGATATAAAATTGCCAGATTATTATATGTTGTATACGTTTCCCATCCTTGTTCAATTACTTCTTTACTAAGATTAATCGCTTCGTTTCTTAACTGTGTGTCTCCGTCATCATCAAGATTAATATCAACTTGAATCAGTTTTTCTAAAATCTGCATCTGATTCTCCATTGGAAGATTATTTCTTGCTTCGAGTAATATTGCTCTTTCTTCTTTATCTTCTCCAGCTTCTTCGTATATTTCACTTAATAACAGGTATGCTCTTGTCTTTAACTGATCATCCTTTGTAATTCCAATACATTGCCGGAATTCTGATATGGCATCACTTTCGTTATTTAGTGCTTTTTCAATCTCACCTTTTGTAAAATGAATAGAATCTTCGTTCAGTCCTTTATCAATGGCATCCTGTAAGATTTCTTCGGCTTTTTCTGTATTTCCGTTATATGCTAATGCAATGGCATAGTCTCTGTAATACAGACTGTCTTTTGCCCCAAACTGGAATGCTTTTTCAAAAATGTCTACTGAATTTTTGTAATCTTCCAGTTGAAAATAACTCTCCGCTTCCAGATAATACAAATCGCCCATTCTCTCATCTATGATGTCTGCTTTTTCATTTTGCAGCACATCATATTCTACAAAATCTATACATTTTTCATATTTCTCCTCATCATATAAGGTATATGCATTTTGATAATAGCTTTCCAGCTTATCCGGGAATACTTTTATTGCACTCTTATAGACTTTTCGTTCTTTTCCATATTTCCCTGCCTCACGGTATATAACCTGTTTTTCAACAAGATTATTATATTTTTCAACACGTTCAAGCTTTACTTCATGAATTCCATATCCTGTACCTGCTATAGATATTCCAAGCAATAATATAAGACCGGTCCTTATAGCTCTTTCTCTTGTCAATAATCGCTGATATCTTTTATCTTTTTTACAAATATTTTGAAATGCCTGATACATCTCATAAGCATTCGCATATCTTTTATCACGTTCTAATACGATTGCTTTCATGATGACACTTGCCAGTCCTTCACTGACATGTTCCTGTAATTCTTCGTATTCTCTTCCAGATCTGCGCCGCTCCAGTTTATGTCCTGTAATCAGGTGATAAAATGTTGCCCCTACACTGTATATATCGCTTTTTTCATCTACCACGGTATGATTCGGTATCGCATGTATAGATTTTTTATCTAATGCAATAATATATTGTTCCGGAGAAGTATAACCTTCTGTATATCCAAGCACTGTGTTTTCATCCATAAAGAAGGAAATATTAAAATCAATCAGACATATATTCCCCTGCGGAGTTAACATAATATTTGCCGGTTTAATATCCCCATGAACAATCGGTGGATTCTGGCTATGTAAATAATACAAAGCACTACATAATTGCATTCCCCATCGAATTAACTGGTTCTGTGTAAAATGCACACCTTCCTCTAGCAATTCTTTAAATGAGTGTCCTGGTATAAAGCTCATAACTGTATAGATTTCACCGTCAACATTCAAAAAATCTAATACTTGTGGTAAATATGAATGATTCAGATTTTTCAATATATCTACTTCTTGTCTGTTGATCCTCATATTTACGTTCTTTTGTTTTATCCTTTTTAATACGACCTCTTTCTTTAATCTCTTATGATAAGCTTTATATACGGCACCTCCGCTTCCAGATTGAAGATACCCTATAATTTCATATGTATCCGAAAATATATTTTTTTCATTGTTCATAATACTGTAATCCTTTTTATCTACGGTCTTTTGCAACATTCTTTAATAGTATCGTTCCCAATACCATCGTAACGACCGTCATCCCTATCAGAATTCCCCAGGAAGATACAACATGCATTTTTGATGCTTTAAAAAAACTTTCCGCTTTGTGTTCCAGCATTGGAAAATCTGCCTGCATTTTTAATTCAAGCTTATTCAACCTTGCAATACTTCCCAGTGCTTCTACTGACCATCTGCTTACAGTACAATAGGAAATTTTTTTGCCCATCCCTTCCAGGTTAAAGAGTATTCCGCTAAACAGAAGTTGTATAATCAATACAAATGGAGCTGCTGTCATTGCCTTATCTCCGCTTTTAGCTATAGATGAAATAATAAATCCCATTGCAATAGCTGCCACAACGGTTAACCAGATTGTAAAGAGTATTTCTATCCGGAAATTTCTAAGAAAAATACCTTTTTCCTTGCTTTTCGTTAATGTAAGAAATACCATTGTCAAAGTAACTGCCTGTACCATCCCGAGTAACATTTGCAATACAAATTTCGACATCATATAACATGGCAGTTTTAAATTAGCCATGTATTCTCTTTTTAAAATAACTCTTTCTTTACAGATTTCCTGTATAGAATCAAACATTCCAATCCAGATTCCCGAACAGCTCAATGCAAATAAAATAGATTTTGTGCTTTCATATATATTGAAAACATTCTCGTCTGCCACTATATTAAGTAATATCGCAATCAGACATGGCTGCAATAACAAAATTATCAATCGCAGGCGGTCATTCCATAATAATTCAGCATATCTTTGTGTCAAAATCAAAAATTGCCTTACAGCCGATACTTTACTTCCTTTTTGTTCTATATTTTTCTCAACTGACTGATTTATAGTTTTTCGACTATTTCCATGTCTGGAATGTTCGAATTTTTCCTGCCAGTATCGTGGATTTTCCGCTATCATATTATATATATTTACTAATTCACCAGTCTGATAAAATGCTTTCGCTTCCTGTACATTTCCACAAAAACACAAACGTCCTCCGGGACCCATAAAAATGACTTTATCGCATAATTGCAGATTCTGTGTCGTATGAGTAACTATAATAACAGTCTTATTCTGTTCTTTTGCCAGATTTCTAAGCGTCAACATCAGATTTTTTTCTGTTCCAGGATCGAGCCCGGAAGTCGGCTCATCCAAAAAGAATAATTTGGGATCAGCTAATAATTCAACGGCTATACTTGCTCTCTTTTTCTGACCACCGGATAATTTCCTTATATAAGTATTCTGATGCTCTGTCAGATCAACCATTTTAAGAACTTCTGCGATTCTATCTTCCATTTCCTGTCTTTGAGTATCTTCTGGCATCTTTAATTTTGCTGTATACAGAAGCATTCTCTTTAGCGTAAGATTTTCATAAATAATATCCTGTTGCGGAACAAATCCAATAATATTTTTCATATATTGAAATTGCTCTATCAGATTGATTCCATTACAGTATACATTCCCTGAAAACTCTTTTTCAAAACCACTGATTGCGTTCATTAATGTAGTTTTTCCTGCTCCCGAACCTCCGATAATTGCAACAAATTCGTTTGGATGAATTTCACAATTTACAGACTGTAGAATTTTCTTTTTCTTTCTTCCTTTTCCAACCGTTTTATTAATATCACAGGCTCTTAGAGAAATTCCGGAAGTTAACGCCCTGTAATAAATACAGGTATTAGAATAGAATAATTGAAAATCAAGAATCTGAATAATATCTTTGTCCATCAATTCCCTGTACTGTCTGACCGGACTTCCATTTACCATTACACCATTTGCACTATTCAAATCACAGAGAATCATTTTGCTGTCTTTTTTATATATTGCACAGTGTTTTTTGGAAATACCTGGATGGTTCAATACAATCTGATTCGAACTGTTTCTTCCTATCAATATTTCACTTTTATCCAAAGACTGTCTTTTCCACATCTGGTATTCATCTGTCATCTGATACAAAATCAATACCATTTTTTCTGGCTCATGAATATTCCCAATTCTCATAATTGACTGATCATACAGATCGACATATCCATCTTTCTTTTCAAGCATTTTTCTTTTTTCTGCACTTCCCAGATATGTTCCATTACTGCTATCTTCATCTCTATACAAAAGATAAGAATGTTCCAGCTGAAATGTGCCATGAATTTTGGATACAATTGGATCTGCTATAATAATGTCACATTTGCTTTCATCTCTTCCCATATAAAGCAACGTTTTACCAAATTGATTCAAATCAATTTCTGACATGTTTCCACTGCTGTCTATAATCGTTAATGTTCTCTTTAGCATAGACTAATTCTCCATAATTTCTATAACTTTGAATTCTTCATCTAAAGACAAGCGAAATTTCATTCCAGGAATGAGTTTAACCGGCTCACTTATTACTTTATCGTTCACAAACGTATGATTTAGTGAATTCAAATCCTCCAGCCAAAAATTACAATCACGTTGATAAATCCGTGCATGTTTTCTGCTTATCATTGGATTATCTTTTATTACATAATCATTTTCTGTCTGTTTGCCTATCGTAAATTCACCACTATCTACTTTAATCTGTTTTCCTGTTTTTACTCTTTCTAAAATCAAACAACGCACTTTAAACGGCGCAAATACTGTTGCATCTTCATCGATATCAGCATTTTCTTCTAAATCTGGAATTAAATTTTCTTCTTCGGGCAAATTAATATTTCTAAGAATTACATCTTCTGTAAAACCTTGTTTTTTTATTGGTGGAATATATACTTCGCTTTTATCTTTCCATCCTAAAAGTAGTTCTCCCATCCCTCATATTCCTTTCTATTACATAATAAATTTCATATTAAAAAAAATTTTTATACGAAAAGTATCTTCTTTTAATATATTTCTACACAATAATATCGACAATATACCTTTTATGTAATATAATGTCATACTCTATCTTCCCCTTTCAATATGTGCTCCTAATTGTGCTCGTGCACTTTCACTGCCTTTTGTTCCGTTTTCTTGACCTTCGATTGATAAATGTACTAAACTGAACAAGTGACCTGCACATATGTGCGCACATTATTTACTTTTACTAATACAAGAGGGGATAAATCATGTCAAAATTCAGTGAGAAATGTAAAGAGTTGCTTATAGAAAACGGTTACAACGTATACCGCCTTTCTCAGGCAGCATCTCTGGAACGTACCACACTTCAGAGAATGGTTACTGGTAAAAGATTGCCCGGACCTGAATTTGTCGAACATTTCTGTCAGGCGCTTCGGATTTCACTGCCTGAAAAGAAAGAAATAATGGAATTATATAAAATGGAAGCCATCGGTGAAACTGCTTACCGGAACCAAACCACAATCCTTCACCTTTTTGAAAAACTATCTGCTTTGGAAAAAAATGAAGGATTTAACAAAAGATCAATCGTTGATTATGGCGAAATGAAACTGATTTCACCTATCTCAAATGATAAATACGAAACCGAACTATTATTGCAATATGTTCTCAGGAAGACTATACAGGAACAAGAGTCTCCTGAACTTTACACTAATCTTCCAGGTACAGATACATTGCTTCCACATTATCTGAATCTTATGATTCCGCAATACGGTAAGACTATTCTGATAAAGCATCTGATCCATTTCCAGACGAATGCATCCTATGCTTATGAAAATCTGGAGACACTGCACCAGATTATTCCGTTGTGTTTTTCGGCCGGCATCAATTACATGCCTTTTTATTATTATAGTAAGCTTTCCCGAAACGATCAGCCGAACCTTATATATCCATTCTATATTATTACGGAAAAATATGTACTACAATTGGCATCCGATCTTTCAAAAGGAATCCTTCATTCGGATTCTTCGATTTTACAGGAATATACAAAAGAATTTCAGAATTGTCTGGAGCATTCGTCCCCACTATTACAGCAAAGTAAAGATCTTGATGAAGCGCTCCAACTTTATATGACTTCATTTGATACAATTCAGGACTCAACCAGTCTGGCCGCCACTCCTTATGACAGTGATTTCATGGATAATGAATATTTTTTTGATCGGGTAAAAGAATATTCTCCGGAATATGCTCCACTTACAAAAGCATATGGAGCTTTTTTAAATGTTCTGAAGCATATCAACCGGAAGGACTTTTTTACCATCAGTGGCTTTCAGAAGTACTGTGAATCTGGAATCTCATCAGGTACCAGTAGTATTGTCATGCCTCAATTTTCACCTGAAGAGAGAATCACCTCTCTTAAATATTTTCTGGAACATTTTTCGAATGAGAAGGACCATATGCTGAATTCTACTTTCAGTTATCCGGATTCTTTATATATTGAATTACGCAATAATCATTCATTGTTCCTTATCAACCTTGCAGATAAAGCGAACATTTCTTTTATCATCATTCAGGAAAGTAGTATCTGCAATGCATTTTCTGAATTTTTCCAATTATTGGCCGATTCGGAATACATAACTCCAGAGAACCAGACACGCACACTTATTCAGAAATACATCCAGCAATTGAAACAACTGACATTTGGTATTACTCCCTAGAATTTTTTCATTTCTTCTTGTGGCTTTTTTATTTTCTCTCTGATCTACAAAACCTAGCACTGGCAGTTTCTTTCGAACACATGACGATATAAATTAAGGAGGTGTACATCCAAAACATACACCTCCTTATCTATTTACTCCGAATTCCTGCATACTCCGTATACTTCTCAAATGCCGACGGTATCGAATATTCTTTTTTTATCTGCTCCGGATGAATGAACAGAAAACCTTCCTCATTCGTCTTCTCCAGTTCATCTACGGCCACTTCATAACCTGTCATATGCCATTCAATATGACTGAAGATATGTTTCGCCTCCGGAAGTTCCTGTATGCGGACCGGCATCAGACCAATCTTCTTGCTGTATTCCGTAACTTCAGCCATTGAAAATTTTCCTTCCAGATTCGGAAATTCATATAATCCGGCCAGCAATCCTTTTGCCGGACGTTTTCGGATTGCAATCTGTTTACCGTCTTTAAAGATCAGTACCGTTCTTTCTTCGATCTTTCTGGCCTTTGCTTTCTTCTTTACCGGTATCTCCGCTGTCAGATTCTCTGCATGTGCAATACAATACTCTTTTACCGGACATTGTTCACATTTCGGTCCCCCGTTCGGAACACACACAATTGCCCCCAGTTCAATCAGTCCTTGGTTAAAATCGCTGGCGGCATCTGTAGGTATCACCTGTTCCAGTGCACTTTCTATCTTTTTGCGGACACTTTGTTTCATGATATCTTCATAGCTACCCGTAATTCTGGAAATCACCCTGAGCACATTGCCATCCACTGCCGGTTTCGGGATTCCATAGGCAAATGCACTAATCGCCCCCGCCGTGTAATTGCCAATTCCTTTCAATTGTAATATTTCTTCATAAGTATCCGGAAACCTTCCTGCATGATCAACCATGATCTGCTGTGCCGCTTTCTGCATATTTCGTACACGATTATAATATCCTAATCCTTCCCACAGTTTCAGCAGTTTGTCTTCTTCTGCTTCTGCAAGATCTTTCACTGTCGGAAGTGCTTTTAAGAACCGGTCATAATATCCTTTTACTGCTTCTACCCGTGTCTGCTGCAGCATGATCTCGGATACCCATACCCTGTATGCATCCGGATTATGGCGCCACGGCAGATCCCGTTTATTCTCCCGATACCAGTTCACCAACGGCTTTACAATATTTCTAAGCTCTGCCTCTGAGGACATCTTCGGTTCCTGCAGTTCTCTGTCTTTTTTTGATTTTGCTTCTTCGACTTTCACTTCTGTTTTTTTCACTACTTTATGTTCCATCTGCTTCTCCATTGTCCATTTGGGAAACAAGTGCCTTTTCTGTTGTTTCCTCACTTATTTTATTTTCGAACATATGGTTTATTATAACTTATCTCTCTATACAACGTCAAAGCCCTTTTCCTGGAAATGTCGTCTTGGGGAAGACACTTTCAGGAAAAGGGCTCTTAGAAGGGAATGTGGCTGATCCTTGCCACTAACAATATTATCGTTTAAATTTATTATATCCCCGTTTTCTTTAAATTACCAATTGGTTATTCTCATGTACTTATAGGCATTTTCTATATGTCATATTCTATTGAATCTTTTCATTTTTTCTATTATTATAGGTATTTTCTATTTCATTTTATCATTATAGGAAAAACCAATTGGAAAATTCATTTAGAAAAGCCTATACTATTCATAGAAAATAAATATGAATATTTAGGAGGTATTCGGTATGTCAATTACAGCGGAAACAGCGAAAGCTCATGCTAACGATCCTGCCGTATTATGTTGTAGAGCAGAAGGCGGAATTACAATTGAACCAGCAAACTTAGAGGATCCGGCAATCTTCGATGAATTAGTAGATTCAGGTCTTTTAAATCTTGATGGATGTCTGAAGATTGGACAGGTTCTGGGAGCAAAATTAACAAAGACCAGTGATTCTCTCTGTCCACTGACAGCAGACAATGTAGACGGATTCAAGACTGATGATGAATTAGCAGCAGAAGAGGCTCCTGCCAAAGAGGAAGCTCCTGCTGAGGCTGCACCTGCTGCAAGCGTTCAGGGTGCTGTTACTACAATTAAGCATGGTAAAGTAGTCATCTCTATCAAAGAAGGAAAAGATATTTATCTGGAACTTCCTATCTAGTTTGAAGAGAACATACAAAATTTTCTTATAAGGACAAAATGGCAGATATCCCCCAAATGATATCTGCCATTTTTATTCTTAATACTACATATTCTATTTTTCTGCTTCTGCTGCTTCTTCAACATCTTCCGTCCAGTTCATTCTTCCATAACGCAATGTCACCGCATGGATCTCTTTCTGTAATTTCACAGATAACTGGTTCTTGCGGATTCTCCACTTCCAGTTTGTTCCAACAGTTGACGGTGTATTCATACGGCACCTGTTATCAAGGCCCAGATAATCTTGCATCGGGATCACGCACCATTTTGCTGCGCTTCTCATGATCAGACTGATCAGAGGCTTATTCAGTTCCGCCTCCGGTGTATAGGTATCACAGAGATATTCGCGGGTCAGCTTCTGCTCATCCTTACTGATGCTTCCCCACCAGCCGGCAAGTGTCTCATTGTCGTGAGTTCCTGTGTAAGCAACACTGTTCACCGGATAATTGTGCGGTAGATAGTCGTTCGCAGATCCGGAATCTCTCGAATCAAATGCAAATTCCAGCACCTTCATGCCTGGGAATCCGCTGTCTCTTACCAGATCACGTACGCTGTCCGTAACATATCCAAGGTCTTCTGCGATAACCGGTTTTTCACCCAGTGCTTCTCGTACTTTCCAGAACAGATCCATGCCAGGCCCCTTTTCCCAGTGTCCGTCTACTGCCGTCTCTGCCCCGTATGGAATAGAGAAATACTCATCGAATCCACGGAAATGATCGATTCTTACCACATCATACAGGCGGAATACATAAGCCAGACGAGATATCCACCACTGATAGCCGGTTTCCTTATGATATCCCCAGCGGTACAGTGGATTTCCCCATAACTGTCCGGTTGCAGAGAATCCGTCCGGCGGGCATCCGGCTACGGCAACCGGTACATTTTCCTCATCCAGCTGGAATAATTCCGGATGTGCCCAGGTATCTGCGCTGTCCATTGCCACATAGATTGGGATATCGCCGATGATCTGAATTCCTTTTTTATTGGCATATGCTTTCAACTGCATCCACTGTTCATAGAACTTGAATTGCATATACTGCTGGAATTCAATATCAAAATACAACTCTTCACGGTAATAATCCATGGCAGGTCCCCAGCGCAGCTTGATATCATCTGCCCACAACTTCCATTCCACACCGTCAAATCTGTCTTTAACTGCCATAAATAATGCATAATCTGACAGCCACCAGCTGTTCTCTTCTACGAACTTCTGATATTCTGCATTCTCATGTACCTTACTTCTTTCGTAAGCTTTTCGAAGAAGCGGGTAACGCCCTTCGTAAATCTTTTTATAATCAATACTCCCTTTTGCTTTTCCCCAGTCTACGGCCTCACATTCCGCCTTTGTCAGAACACCTTCTTCCACCAGTGCCTCCAGACTGATGAAATATGGGTTCCCCGCGAATGTAGAAAATGACTGATACGGGGAATCCCCGTAACTTGTAGGACCAAGTGGCAGGATCTGCCAGTAACTCTGACCTGCTTTCTTCAGCCAGTCTACAAATTCATATGCACTTTTTGAGAAACAGCCGATTCCATATTCAGATGGAAGGCTGCTGATCGGCATGAGTATGCCTGCTGCTCTTTCGCTCATCTTTCTTTCCCTCTTCTTTTTTCTATTTATTTTGATTTCCTTTTTGCTTTATATTTTTGCAGATGTCTTATTATAAAATGATCCATTATACCGTTATCATAACTCCATAATGATCCGATACAACCGGTGCATTCTTTCCGTTACAGATAACATTTGATGGGCGGACATCTGCCGGAATAATTGCCACTCCGTCTCCTAATACCTTATCTGAAAACACCGGATCCGGTACTTCACTTAAAGGCACTGCCTTTCCGGTTAACAGCGCAAGAATTACTTTTGGAACCTTTTTACTCTCATTCTCGTTCACAACGAAACCTCCTCATGTTTTTCTCGTCTGCACTTCTTTTGCATTTGTTTTGCGCAACCGCTTGCATTAATTATATTCAGTTTTTGCATTGTTTTCAATTAGTATTTTACTTTTTGCTCTGATTTCTACTTTTTGTATAATTTTGCATTATTGTTTTTGTGCACTTTCCCTATGTTTTCCCATGCGTGCGTTTGCGCAATATTTCATGCAAATGCATTGCAATGTTGTTTTCTTTGCTGTAAAATAAAAATATATGAAAAATCTATGATATCGGAACGTATAAAACAAGAATATCAGAACTACAAAACAAACGGAGGTTATCTTTATGGCAGTAACGATCAAGGACGTGGCTGCGCTGGCAGGAGTCTCTCCTTCCACCGTGTCCAGAACCTGTAAAAATAATCCATCCATCAGCGAAGAAACGAAAGAACGTGTCAGAAAGGCTATGGCGGAACTGGGGTATGAGCCGAATTTCCAGGCAAGCAATCTTGCCTCTCAGAATTCGCGTACCATTGGCATCATTCTCCCCGCTTCCGCAAAAGAAGTCTATGAGAACTCCTTCTATCTGGAAGCAATCCAGGGAATCAGCCATTATTGTAATGGCAGACAGTATATGACAACAATTGTAACCGGGCAGGATGAAGCAGAGATCCTTAACGCCGTTCGCTCTATGTCCAGAAGTGGCAAAGTAGATGGTTTCATCATACTGTATTCCAAGAAAGAAGATCCCGTCATCGATTACCTTTTTAACGAAGGTCTTTTATATATTCTGATTGGAAAAGCAACACAGTATACCAACCAGACTATCTATATTGATAATGATAACCTGCTTGCCGGAAGAGAAGCGACTGAATATCTTTATCAGCTTGGACACCGCCGGATTGCCTACCTTGGTTCCGACAGCTCCCTGATGTTCTCTGCCGATCGCAAAGCCGGTTACCAGCTTGCGCTTGCAAGCCACCAGCTCCCGGTTCGTCCGGAATATTGCGTGGAAGTAAAGAATGTATCAGAGAATAACGAAGAAGCCATACGCGGGCTCCTTATGCAGAAAGACCGCCCGACAGCAATCCTGGTCAGCGACGATATCCTCGCCGTCTCTTTAGAAAGAGTCTGTCTGGAAAACCATCTTGCAATCCCGGAAGATTTGTCGATCATCTCCTTCAATAACTCTTTGTTCGCAAGACTGACCTCACCACAGTTAACATCAATCGACATCGGAGCAGGCCAACTCGGAAGTGAAGCCGCCTCCCAGATCATCAACCACATAGAAAATCCAAATCTCCTTGCAACCAAGATCATTGTTCCTCACCACCTGATCGAACGGGACAGCTGTTGTAAAATATAACCTGTAAGAGATTTTGTTATAACATCATAAAACACAAAAAGGAAATATATAATGTTATAAGGTTTTCTGCATAGCAAACGAAAACATTTACATTATATATTTCCTTTTCATTTTTCATTATAAAATCTTAGATAAAAATTCCTTAAGACGAGGATCTTTCGGATTCTCAAAAAATTCCTCCGGTTTTGCCTGTTCTTTTATCTGTCCCGCATCTATAAAGATAACTCTGGAACCAACTTCCTTGGCAAATCCCATCTCGTGTGTTACCACAACCATCGTCATGCCTTCTCTTGCAAGCTGTTTCATCAGCTCCAGAACTTCTCCTACCATCTCCGGATCGAGTGCCGATGTCGGCTCGTCAAACAGGATCACATCCGGATCCATTGCCAGCGAACGGACAATTGCAATTCTCTGCTTCTGACCGCCGGATAACTGCGATGGATACGAATCTGCCTTTTCGGCAAGTCCTACTCGTTCCAGAAGTTCCATTGCTCTTTTATCTGCCTCTTCCTTACTCTTTCCAAGAAGCTTGATCGGAGCAAGTGTGATATTTTCCTTGATCGTCTTATGTGGGAATAAATTAAAGTGCTGGAACACCATTCCCATCTTCTGACGGTGCTTGTTAATATCCACATGTTTGTCTGTAATATCCACACCTTCAAAATAGATATGTCCCTGATCCGGAACCTCAAGAAGATTCAGAGAACGCAGGAATGTTGACTTACCGGAACCGGATGGTCCTACAATAACGACCACTTCTCCTCTGTGAATCTCCTCGTCAATCCCATTCAGCGCATGGAAATCCCCGTATATTTTATGCAGACCTTCTACTTTGATCAGTACATCATCTTTCTTAGTGGTCACTGTTTCTCAACCTCCTCTCCAGTAAGCTGACAAGCTTGGTAAATATCATTACCATTGCCAGATAAATCAGTGCAACGGCGATCAACGGCATAAATGCATCATATGTACGGCTTCGAATGATATCCCCGCCTTTAGTCAGGTCCTGTAATGCGATATAACCGGATACAGAAGTTTCCTTTAACAGAGAGATAAATTCATTACAAAGTGTCGGGAGTACATTCTTAAATGCCTGTGGCATAACAATATACATCATCGTCTGTGCATAGTTAAATCCAAGGCTTCGCCCTGCTTCAAACTGTCCGTTATCGATAGACATAATACCAGAACGGAATATCTCAGCAACATATGCACCCGAGTTAATACCAAATGCTACGATCGCAACGACAACCTTACTGATATCAACACTTCCAAATATAATAAAGTAAATGATCATCAGCTGTACAACTACTGGTGTTCCACGGATCACCGTCAGATAAACTTTACAGATTGCATTCAGAATCTTCAATTTGCCGGTCTTATCATGTGTTGTACGGACAATTGCGATCAAGAATCCAAGTACTACACCAATCAATACTGCAAATACAGTAACCAGCAAAGTGATCTTCAGACCATCTGTAATATATCTCCAGCGGTTATCATCTATAAAATTCGAAATAAAACTACTTTTCAATTCCTGCATATTCTCATCCTACTCTTCTGGATTATTTCTTAACGATGATCATCTGTTTTCCTGTGTAATAGGAATCAGAAAAATCTACCTGTTTCTCTCTTTCCTTTGTAACAGTCATACCAGCCGCACCAAAATCTGCTTTTCCGCTGTCAACTGCTGCAATAATTGAGTCAAATTCCATATCATTTACAGTAAGTTCCATACCGAGCTTATCTGCGATTGCCTGTGCAAAGTCTACATCAACACCAACAATCTTGTTATCTTCATAATATTCATATGGCTCAAATGCTGCATTTGTTGCCATCACAAGTTTACCATTAGAATGATCGACATCTGCCGGAGACTCATATCCTTTTTCTTCTGTTCCGTCGATATAATATCCAACGATCTTGTCAAATGTTCCGTCTTCTTTCAGTTCCTTGATTGCTGCGTTGAATTTGTCTTCCAGCTCTGTATTGCCCTTTTTAAAGCACATTGCATAATCTTCTTCTACATAAGGTGTCTCAAGAATCTTCAGTCCGTCATTTGCATCTACAAATGCTTTTGCAGGCTCGTTATCAATAACAACTGCATCGATCTTTCCTTTTACCAGTGCCTGTACTGCATCTGCACCTTTATTAAAACGCTCTACATGATCATCACCGAAATCATCAGAACAGTAGATATCGCCTGTTGTACCTGTCTGAACACCAATCTTTGCATCCTTAAGATCATCTGCACTTTCAATTTTCTTTTCTTCTTTTTTAGATCCGCATGCTGCCATAGAACATACACATGCACCAATCAGCATTACACTGATAAGTTTCTTTAATTTCATAATCTTTTCCTCCATTCTTTTGACAAACTGTATAAAAATACATATATACTTAATATATTATCATGTTTTAATCAAAAAACAAGTGGATAATTCCACATATTCGCAAAACATCCACCCATTTTCTTTATACATTTCTATGCAATTACAGTCTGAATAATAGTCCATACAATGATCAGACCGCCCAAAACGATACGATAATATCCAAATACTTTAAAATCATGCTGTTTGATATATCCCATAAGGAACTTGATCGCAATAACCGATAATCCAAAAGACACGATACATCCAAGCATCAGAAGACCAAATTCTGCGCCTGTAAAATGGAAACCGAATTTGATCAGTTTCAAAAGACTGGCACCAAACATTGCCGGAATTGCCAGGAAAAATGTAAATTCTGCAGCCACTTCTCTTGATACTCCGATCAGCAGTGCTCCGACAATCGTAGCTCCTGATCTTGATGTTCCCGGTATCAGCGCAAGCATCTGGAAGAAACCGATCCATAATAACATCTGTACACTTAACTGGGAGATCCTTGTCACAGAAGGTTTTTTGCCTGCATTATGATTTTCTACAACGATAAATAAGATACCATATACGATCAGCATCACTGCTACCGGAATCGGTTTATAGAAGATCTCATCCAGAATATCATTGAACAGAACTCCTACGATTCCTGCAGGTACCGATGCGATCAGTACCTTGATCCACATCTGCCAGGTCAGCATCTTCTGCTTGTGGCTCTTTCTTGGTGAAAACGGGTTCAACTTATGAAAATACAGTACTACAACTGCCATGATCGCACCTAACTGGATAACCACATCAAACATCTCCATAAATGCATCACTCATACTTGGTTTCAGCACATTTCCAACCAGAATCAGATGTCCGGTACTGCTGACAGGAAGCCACTCTGTGATTCCCTCTACAATTCCTAAAATTATAACCTTGATAATATCTAACATGTTGCGCTCCTTTCCTTAATCCAGCACATATTTTTCTATAAATTTCGCAACGCCCTCTTCGTCATTGGATAATGTCACATACTCTGCTGCTTCTTTTACGGAAGGAATGGCATTTTCCATTGCCACACCCGTTCCTACTTCTTTCAGCATCTTCAGATCATTGTTGCCATCTCCGAACGCCATGATTTCTTCTCTTGGAATTCCAAGAAGCTTTCCAAGTTCGATCATTGCTTTTCCCTTGTTCACTCCTGCTGCATTAATCTCCAGATTCATCGGAAGCGCTCCCGTGATCTCAATTCCCGGAACATCTTCGATCTCTTTTCTGGCCGCATCACGATCTTCCACAGAAGTAAATAACGCCTGGATCTTATCTACAGGAAGTTTCGTCTCATCAAATTTGACTCTCACATCATCCACTGCCACACGTGTAGACATAATATAATTCGCCATTGCCGGAACACTCAGATATTTACCAATATGTTCCAGTGCTTCCCGCGAGGCATAGCCTACGCCATCAAAATAAATCTCCCGAAATGTATCATAATGTTCGAATACGTCCATCATTACTTCTGCAATATCATGTGGAAGCAGTTCCTCTACAATTGCTTCATTCTTCTCAAGATCTATAACTCTTCCGCCGTTCGCAGTAACCGCATAACGTATGCCCGGGAATTCCAGCAGTTCCTTTGGCACTCCCGTAATAGGTCTTCCCGTCGCCGGCATCACAATAATTCCCTGTTCAATCGCTCTTTTCAACACATCTTTCGTATATTGTGTCAACTCTTTGTCAGATTTTAAAAGTGTTCCATCCAGATCCATTCCAATCATTCTGGTTTTAATTTTCATATGTAATTAATTCCTTTCCTTCTCTTAAAAACATAAGAAGTTTCTTACTGATCTTATTCTCTCCCTGTTCATATGCCTTTTCTCCGTGATCGATCATTTTTTCAACGATATCTTTATTTCCGGCCGGAGCAAACAACACTGTATCTTTTCTCGGAATCATGATGATCAGATCATCCTTCAACTTGTCTGCGCAGACCTGCCAGATATGCTTAAAGCACACGGAACTTGCCTCATGATGTCCGTCTGCTACAATCCCATATCCCCCATACCAGGTATTCGCAATTACAAATTCTACATCTCTGTTCAGATTTTCACAAGCTTTATGATACAGTTTTATGATATCACATTCAGGCGGAAGCATGTTATCCTTTAAGATCTCATATATATCTTCCCCTCTTTTAATTGCAAACACTACGTTCAGATCCCCAAGGAACCCAATTACAGGTGCATCTTCTTCCGAAAAATGCTTTCCATTCAAAGCCTGGGAATCCGTAAGCTCTGCTTTTATCCACGGATAGATCTGCTCACTGATATTTTCCAATTTATAATTTTCTTCTTCGTATTTTTTCATATTATATATATTCCTCTCTTATTCAGACATTCTACCTATTTATTTTATACATAATTCTTTCCTCTGTAAACCTTTTCCGAATTAGTTTACATAAAGTTTAATATATCTTTAACCTGCCAAAAGAAACCTAAAATTTGCTTTATAATGAATTTTGTTGTATAATAGATAAGCATTCGCGAAAAGGGAAAGGATATGTTTATGATAAGTATGAAAAAGAAACGAGCATTACGATCGGCTTTGGCAATTACCATCTGCACCGTAACAATTGCTTCTGTTAGTACTCCGGTATATTCAGCACCTTCGACAGATGAATTGGAAAATACCACCTCTGATCTCAAAGGTGAGTTAAACGATTTAAACAGCCAGTTATCTTCTTTAAGTAAAGAGCTGGACACTGCTTCCAGTCAGGTAGAGGATCTGGCTGCCAAAGTAGAAAAATCAAAACTGGATCTAGCTTCTGCTCAGCTTGATGAGGAAGCTCAGTATGATTCCATGAAAGATCGTATCAAATTCATGTATGAAGGCGGCGGAGCATCTCTGGTTCAGATTCTGCTCACTTCCGAAAATATGGGAGATTTTCTGAATAAAGCTGAATATGTTGCAACTATCAGTAAGTATGACCGCTCTATGCTGGAAGAATTACAGCAGGTTCGTGCTAATGTAGAAAAGAAACAGAAAGATCTGGAAGAACAGCAAAGCAAACTTTCCGGACTTCAGGAAACATTGACAAGCAAACGTGATGAACTGAATTCAAAGATTTCATCCACTTCCGGAGAACTGGCAAATTATCAGGCACAGTTGGATCGTGCCAAAGCTGCCGAGGAAGCATTAAAGCTTGCACAGAATGATAAAATATCTGGCTCTGTAAAATCAGAAGCCTCAAAACCAAGTAACTCAACCAATACTACGAATAACGCGAATAAAACAAATTCAACAACAAACGGTTCGACTAATCAAAATAAAAATAACACCACTAATAATACCGGCAACAATACTACCAACACAGGCAACAACACCAATGTATCTACAACGGATGTCGCATTATTAGCGGCAATCCTTCAATGTGAGGCAGGTAGTTATGATGGAATGCTTGCTGTTGCAACTGTTATCATGAACCGCGTAGCAAGCCCGGCTTATCCGAATACTCTGCGTGCTGTTATATACCAGTCAGGACAATTCGCTCCAACCTGGAATGGTTCATTGAATAAAGTACTGAGTAAAGGTGCTTCATCCACTGCTTATTCTGTAGCTCGGGCTGCACTTGGTGGTGCAAGACATTCTGCAGTTATCAATTGTCTGCAGTTCAGATCCGCGTCAACCGGTGTATCCGGAATCAACATTGGTGGAAATGTATTTTTCTAATTTTATTTAGTAGCTGACATTGTCTCCTGCATACTATGGTATAAAAAATAAGCCTCATTTTGAGGCTTATTTTTTATACCATAGTACACGGTAGAAATTAGCGGCAACACCTTTCCTGTATTAATATCATCTATTCATACTCCATAACATCGATCCATTTCATCAAGAAGTCTTTTTCCAGACGGATATCTTTCCCAAGCTCTGCAGCAGCTACGATTGGCAGCCATTGTTCTACATACTGTCTTGCTGTGTCACTCTTCTTGCAGAATAACTTAAGATAAAGATCTGCACTTTCCTGATCATGTAATGCAAATAACAGATATGTCATTGCAGCATCTGCACTTGCATTTCCCTGTGAAGCATGTGCCCAGTCGATCACTGTCATCTTTCCGTTCTTTTCAACAATCACATTACTCGGGTTAAAATCACCGTGACACAATTTCGTATGCTTCGGCATTCCTTCCAATCTGGTCAAAAGCTCATAACGTTCTGTTGCATCCAAATCTTTCAGACTTCTTATCTCATCTGCCAGTTTGTCTTTTAATTTCGGTAATGTTGTGGCCGTTTTGCTCTGTACTTTAAGCTGAAGATCTACAAAATCTGACATGTATTTTTCAAGATTGGCACGGTCAACTTTCATCATCTCTTCCAAAGTTTTTCCTTCTCTGTTCTCAATGAGCAGTGCCCATTCTCCATTAATCTGAGTTACCTCTTTTAATTTTGGAATATCCAATCCTGTTTCTTCAACTTTCACTGTATTCAATGCTTCATTAAATACCGCTGACTTCGGATGATCTGTTGCAAATATTTTAACAATACCTTCCTCTGTCTTATAAACTGATTTATAAGGTCTCTCTACGATTAAATTTTTCTTCTCAAGCTTCATACAGATTCCTCCTTTTTATTGAATCTTTGGCCCCTTCCTTCTTGTTATCTGTATTATATACCTTATTATCAGATTTTTAAATAGTTTTTTGATATTTTTTTCACTATTTTTTATCGTATATATTTATTGTTATTTTTTTAACATTATTATCCGTCTATTCTCCCAAGTAACAGATCCGATTCTGAAAATCATTCTACTCGAAACATCCCTTTACATTTTCCATCTTTCTTTGCATAAGAAAAAGTGCAACGTTGAACGCTGCACTTTTTCTATGCTAAATACATTATCCGATTTGCAAACAAAAACTCTTGGATATTATATTTTTGCCTGTTTTATTTTCCATAATAGCATTTCAGGTAGATTTCTTTCATCTCACTCATAAGTGGATATCTTGGGTTAGCTCCTGTACACTGGTCGTTGAATGCCTGCTCTGTCATATCATCCAATGTATCCAGGAAGTATTTCTCATCTACACCGTAATCTTTGATTGTCTTCTTAATGCCAATCTTCTCTTTGAGTTCTTCCAGTTTAGCGATGAAGTTCTCAAATACTTCTTCATCTGTCTTACCTTTGCATCCTGCAAAACGTCCTAATTCTGCGTATCTTGCAAGTGCATGTGGATACTGATACTGAGAGAATGTTCCCATTCTTGTAGGTACTTCTGCAGCATTGTAACGCATTACATCTGTCAGGATTACAGCGTTAGCAATACCGTGTGGCAGGTGATGGAATGCACCAAGTTTGTGAGCCATAGAGTGGTTCAGTCCAAGGAATGCATTTGCGAATGCCATACCAGCCATGCATGAAGCGTTAGCCATCTTCTCTCTTGCGATTGGATCATTAGCACCATTCTCATATGCAGATGGTAAGTAATCAAATACTGCTTTTACTGCCTTCATAGCAAGACCATCTGTAAAGTCTGTAGCCATGATAGATACATATGCTTCGATTGCATGTGTCATTACGTCGATACCAGATGCACTTGTCAGTCCCTTAGGTGCTGTCATTGCATTGTCAACGTCTACGATAGCCATGTTTGGCATTAATTCGTAGTCTGTGATAGGCCATTTTACTCCTGTATCAGCATCTGTGATGATTGCGAATGGAGTTACTTCTGAACCTGTTCCTGAAGATGTTGGGATAGCTATAAAGTAAGCTTTCTCTCCCATCTTAGGGAATGTGTATACTCTCTTACGGATATCCATGAAGTCCATAGCCATATCTTCGAATTTTGCTTCCGGATGCTCATACATTAACCACATAATCTTTCCGGCATCCATTGCGGATCCACCACCAAGAGCGATGATCGTATCTGGCTCAAATGCTCTGATCTGTTCTACACCTCTTCTAGCACACTGCAGAGTTGGGTCTGGAGCAACTTCAAAGAAGCATGTATGCTGGATTCCCATCTGATCTAATTTATCTTCGATCGGTTTTACATAACCATTCTTGTACAGGAAACTGTCTGTTACGATGAACGCTTTCTTCTTATGCATTACAGTTCCGAGTTCATCTAATGCTACAGGCATGCAGCCTTTCTTAAAGTATACTTTCTCAGGTGTTCTAAACCACAGCATGTTTTCTCTCCTCTCTGCAACTGTCTTGATATTGATCAGGTGTTTCACACCTACGTTCTCAGATACAGAGTTTCCTCCCCAAGAACCACATCCAAGTGTAAGAGATGGAGCAAGTCCGAAGTTGTAAAGGTCTCCGATACCACCCTGTGATGAAGGTGTATTGATCAGGATACGGCAAGTCTTCATAGCCTGCTGATGTTTCTCAATCTTTTCTGTCTGTGATGGGTGGATGTAAAGTGATGATGTATGTCCGTATCCACCATCTGCAACAAGCTGCTCAGCTTTTGCAAGAGCCTCATCAAATGTCTTAGCTCTGTACATTGCAAGTACAGGAGATAATTTCTCATGTGCGAATTCTTCTGAAATATCAACAGATTCTACTTCACCGATCAGGATCTTTGTAGCCTTCGGTACTTCAACACCTGCTAACTTAGCGATCTCATATGCTGATTTTCCAGGAATCTTATTATTTAATGCTCCGTTTATGATGATTGTCTTACGAACTTTATCAAGTTCTTCTCCCTTCTTGAGGAAGTAGCATCCACGGTATGCAAATTCTTTCTTAACTTCATCATAAATGCTGTCCAGTACAGTTACTGACTGTTCAGAAGCACAGATCATACCATTATCAAATGTCTTGGAATGGATGATGGAGTTAACTGCCATCTTGATATCTGCTGAATCATCGATGATAACAGGTGTGTTACCAGGTCCAACACCAAGTGCCGGTTTTCCTGAAGAGTATGCAGATTTAACCATTCCAGGACCACCTGTTGCAAGGATCTCATCTGAATCTCTCATAACTGTTGTTGTCAGCTCTAATGACGGAACATCGATCCATCCGATGATTCCTTCCGGTGCTCCGGCTTTTACTGCTGCATCAAGAACAACTTTTGCTGCTGCAATTGTACATGCCTTTGCTGCCGGGTGTGGGCTGATGATGATTGCATTTCTTGTTTTCAAACAGATTAATGTTTTGAAGATTGCTGTTGATGTCGGGTTTGTAGTTGGGATAACCGCTGCTACCAGACCAACTGGTTCTGCAATCTTTTTAATTCCGTACGCTTTGTCTTCTTCGATCACGCCGCATGTCTTATCGTTTTTGTACTTATTATAAATGTACTCTGCTGCGTAATGGTTTTTGATGATTTTATCTTCTACAAGACCACGTCCTGTCTCTTCTACTGCCATCTTAGCAAGCGGAATACGCATCTTATTTGCTGCCATCGCTGCTTCGAAAAAGATTTTGTCTACCTGTTCCTGTGTGTAAGTAGCAAATTTTTTCTGAGCTTCTCTCATTGCTTTCATCTTAGCTTCGAGAGCTTCTACATTATCAATAATCTCTGGTACTGCGTTTTCTTTTTTCTTTGTCGCCATGTTGATTATCCTCCTGTGAGTTTTTGTTTGTTTCGATGGTCTTAGTATAACCGTTTGTTAATTCTTTGTCAATAACATTTTGATATTTTTTTCACATATTTGATATTTTTTTAACATGTAGCTTTTTCACCTTAAAAACCTTCCAGTTTATGCTCTGTATGCAGTAACATGTGTGATTTTGGTGAATTAGGTTTTACAAAGTATTCCTCATACATTTTCTGAACGTCCTGATTTTCATGTGAGAACCGACGTTTTGCATTTTTATCCAGACTGTAAAGCTTCTGTCCTCTTTCATAAGCAAGTTCTCTTCCGTCATGAATTGGCTGTCCGCCACCGCCTACGCATCCTCCCGGACAAGCCATTACCTCTACGAAGTCATAATGAACTTCTCCTTTATTGATGCGATCCAGAAGAGCTCTTGCATTCCCAAGTCCGCTGACTGCTGCAGTTCTAACTGTTACATTATCGATCTGGAAATTTGCTTCCTGTATTCCCTGATTTTGATTAAATCCGGTACTTCTTACAGCTTTAAATGCATCTTCCGGTGGATTCTCACCTTTAAGCAGATAGTATGCAGTTCGAAGAGCTGCCTCCATTACACCTCCTGTTGCTCCGAAAATTACACCTGCTCCTGTTCCATCCTGCATTGGCCGGTCACTGTCAATATCTGCAAGTGTATCCGGACTGATATGCGCTGATTTGATCATCTTTGTCAGTTCTCTTGTCGTAATAACTGCATCGATATCATGTCCCGCATATTCCTGATAGAACAGTTCCATCTCCTTTTCCCCTTTTTTTGCCACACATGGCATTACAGATACTGTGTAGATCTTCTCAGGTGATACCCCAAGCTTCTCTGCAAAGTAAGTTTTCATCACGGCTCCGAACATCTGCTGTGGTGATTTTGCCGTTGAAAGCTGTCTCACCAGATGAGGATACTGTGATTTGATAAATCTAAGCCATCCCGGACAGCATGAAGTAAACATCGGACGCTCTTTTAATTCCCCTGCAGTAAATCTGTGCAAAAATTCCGTTCCTTCTTCCATGATTGTCAAGTCAGCTGAAAATGTTGTGTCGAATGCATAATCGACTCCCATTCTCTTCAAAGCATCAAGGATCTTTCCGACAGTTGCTTCCTTATCAGAAAGTCCAAATTCCTCGCCCCATGCTGTTCTTACAGCTGGAGCCACCTGTGCAACTACGATCTTATCCGGATCTGCAATTGCATCCCATACATCTTCTGTATCATCTCTTGCCCGTAATGCTCCCACCGGACAATGCGTAATACACTGCCCGCATAATGCGCATGAAGCTTCCTCTATCGTTCTGTGTCCGGCTACATTAATCGTTGTTCTTGATCCTGTTCCTTCTACATCCCATACACCAAGGCTCTGTACTTTTTCACAAACCTGTACGCACCGCATACATTTAATACATTTTGAAGAATCCCTGATCAGAGGAAATTCCTTGTTCCACGGTTGTCTTTCAATTTCCATCTTAAATGGAATCTCTATAATATTCAGATCATTGGCAACTGTCTGAAGACTGCAGTTGCCACTTCTCGAACAAGTTACACATTCACAGTCATGCTGTGAAAGGATCAGTTCTACTGTCGTTCTTCTGTGCCTTCTTACCTTTGGACTGTTCGTATGAATGACCATTCCCTCTTTTGCAACATTATTGCAGGAGGTGATCAGCTTCTCTTTTCCCTCCAGTTCTACTACACAGACACGACAGGCCGCAATTTCATTGATTCCTTTTAAATAACAAAGTTTCGGAATAGGAATCCCATTCTGGGCTGCAGCTTCCATGATCGTGGTATTTTCTTTTACTGTTATCTCTCTTCCGTCAATTGTAAGATTTACCATAATGTCTCTCTGCCTCCCTTAAATATACCGTATCCGAAATGATCACAGCGAAGACATCTGCTTGCCTCCTGTTTTGCTTCTTTTTCTGTCATGCAGTTTTCAACTGCTTCGAAATCACAGACTCTTTCACATGCTTCTCTTTCTGTAAGATTCACTCTTCCGCAAGGTGTACGGTCATCCAGATGTGCCTCCGGGATTTCAACATCGCAGGAAATTTCATGATGATATCCAAGATACTCATCAATGTTGGCTGCAACAACCTTTGCGGCCGCGATTGCTTTGATAACCGAAGCCGGTCCGCTTGCACAATCCCCTCCTGCAAATACTCCAGGAAGATTCTCAAATGCTCCCGTACTTTTAGTAATGATCTTACCACGTTCAACCGGGATACCCGCCTGTTCGAAGTGATGTGTCTCAATATTCTGTCCAATTGCTACGATTAATACATCGCATGGTATGTAAATATCTTCTTCACCTGTAGGTTTGATACTTGCTCTTCCATCTCTGATCGAGCTTACCATCTGAGGTGTCACATAGATACCTTTTACATGATGATTCTCGTCTACATCTATAGATGCCGGTGCTTTCAGCGTCTGTAATTCTATGCCTTCCGCAACTGCTCCTTCGATTTCTCCAGGAAGTGCCGTCATGTCTGCTACTCTTCGTCTATAGACAATACTTACCTTCTTTGCACCCAGACGTTTTGCTGTACGGACCGCATCCATTGATACGTTACCTCCACCAATAACAACCACTTCTTTTCCTGTCAGATCTATAATCTGGTTTTTTCCTACATTACGTAAGAACTGCACTGCGGAAATGATTCCGTCTGCATCTTCATTCTCTAATCCTAATTTTTTATCTGTACTTGCTCCGATCGTGATCAGAACAACATCATACTGTTGTCTTAATTCCTGGATCGTAATATCCTGTCCGATCTTCAGACCATTCTTCACCTGTACACCTGTCTTCAGGATTGCTCGGATATCATCGTCCAGTCTTTCTTTTGGAAGTCTGTAGTTCGGGATACCATAACGAAGCATTCCGCCCAATTCCGGCAACATCTCATATACGGTTGTCTGATGTCCCATTAACTGCAGATAATATGCTGCACTTAATCCTCCAGGTCCGCCGCCAAGGATTGCGATCTTCTTACCTGTACTTGGTGCGCACTGCGGAGGATCTACTTCTCCTGCAAAATCTGCTGCTACACGCTTCAATCCACGGATATTAATAGAATCATCTACCATGTTTCTTCTACATCTTGCTTCACATGGATGTTCACAGATGAATCCACATGTGGTCGGGAATGGATTATCCTTTCTTAACAGTCGGATTGCATCCGCATATCGTCCTTCCCCTACCAGTGCGATATATCCAGGAATATCTACATGTGCCGGGCATAAAGATACACATGGTACAGGCTGATTATATGTACAGGTACATCTTCCGTTCTGAATATGTTCAATATAATCATCACGATAACCGATCAATCCTTTATATACCATGTTCGCTGCTTCATAACCAATCGCGCAGTCTGCAGATTCCATAATAGAAAGTGCTGTCTGTTCCATAATATCTAATGTCTTCATTGTCGCTTTTCCATCCAGTACTTCACGGATGAAATTATTAAGCTGTCCTAATCCTATACGGCAAGGCACACATTTTCCGCATGTCTGTGCATGACATAACTCAAGAAATGCTCTTGCCATATCTACTGGACATAACCCCGGTGGACTCGATTCAATTCTTCTTTCCAGATCTTTATAGAGGCCTTCCATTACGATCTTTGCTCTTTTTGGAGAGGCAATTTCCAGTCTGCTCATTCTTTATCCCTACCTTCCATTTCATTTATCAATTTATAGTCCAAATAAATTGTAATTATCAGTCTTTTGAACAATGTAATATTAACTGCGTTGACGATATTATATCATTTATTTGATAATTTGTAATCATATTTGTTAATAGTAGTAAATTTAACGCTATAGTCAGATTTTTAACAAATCTTGAATATTATTCCGTACAAAAAAAATATATTATATATGCAAACTGTTCCGTTCACTTCGTTCAAAGCCACTGTTTGCATATATAATATATTTTTTTCTGGTTTCAATATCGAATTTTATAAAAAAAAGAGGAACCCCTTTTGGTAGTTCCCCCCTCTTTATAAAATTGACTTCTAACTATACAAGTTCGATCAGAACTTCCATAGCTGCATCACCTTTACGCTGACCGATCTTTACGATTCTTGTGTATCCACCGTTACGATCTGCATACTTAGGAGCAATCTCATCGAATAATTTAGCTACGAGATCAACTTCTTTTGTATTTTTCTTCTTTCCAGCCTGTGCAGTTGGAACTTCCTTTACAGGATAAAGAACCTTCAGCATCTGACGACGAGCATGCAGTCTGCTTGGCATATCCTTTTTGATTGTTTTATCAACTTCGTCATATACAGTAACTTTCTTACCATCTACAACTTCTTTTACTCTCTTGCCATCTTTGTCTTTGCGGGCAACTTTAGCTTTTACAGTAACTTCTTCGAAGTTATCTTTTTCTTTAACAGCTAATGCGATAAGACCTTCAGCGATCTTGCGGATCTCTTTAGCCTTAGCTTCTGTTGTAACGATCTTTCCGTTATTCAGAAGTGCTGTTACCTGGTTTCTTAATAATGCTTTTCTCTGGCTTGATGTTCTGCCAAGTTTTCTATATTTTGCCATTTTAAATATCCTCCATTATAACACTTGGTTATGCTTCTTCGGGCTTACTAGCCAAATGCTCTGCCATGCACTTTCGGGCTTACTGACAGATTATTCTTCACCTTTACTCAGGCTTAAGCCTAACTCATCTAATTTTGCAAGTACTTCTTCCAGAGACTTACGTCCAAGGTTACGTACTTTCATCATGTCTTCCGGTGTTCTGTTTGTCAGTTCTTCAACTGTATTGATGCCAGCTCTCTTCAGACAGTTGTATGAACGAACAGAAAGTTCAAGTTCATCAATGCTCATCTCAAGAACTTTTTCTTTTTCATCGTCTTCTTTCTCGATCATAACTTCTGCAGCCTGAGCCACTTCTGACAGGTCGATAAAGAGTTTCAGATGTTCGCTAAGTACCTTTGCAGCCAAACTTACAGCTTCGTCCGGAAGCAGTGTGCCGTTTGTGTATACATCCAATGTAAGCTTATCAAAGTCTGTAATCTGTCCGACACGGGTATTCTCTACTGTAAGGTTCACTCGTTCCACTGGAGTGTAGATAGAATCAATTGGAATCACTGCGATTGGCAGTTCGTCATTTTTATTCTTATCGGCACTCACGTAGCCTCTTCCATTTGTAATGGTAAGTTCCATATACAATTTGCTGTCTGCACCACCGTTTAATGTAGCGATTACAGTTTCCGGATTCATGATTTCAATATCCTGATCCACCTGAATATCAGCTGCTGTTACAACGCCTTCGCCTTCAAACTCGATATAAGCTGTCTTAGGCTCATCAGATTCAGATGTGTTTTTGATTGCCAGAGATTTCAAGTTCATGATAATCTCAGTGACATCTTCCTTAACACCCGGAATAGAACTGAACTCATGAAGAACACCGTCAATCTTAACCTGGCTGATTGCTGAACCAGGTAAAGATGAAAGCATAATTCTTCTAAGAGAATTACCTAATGTTGTACCATAACCTCTTTCAAGAGGTTCTACAACGAATCTACCATATTTCTTATCATCTGAAATATCAGTTATTTCAATATTGGGTTTATTAAAATCAAACACTAAGTCCACCTCCTGTGGGTTACGGTTTATTATTTAGAATATAACTCGACGATTAACATCTCATCTACAGGAACATCGATTGCTTCACGTTTTGGAAGTTCTTTTACTGTTCCTTTCAGGTTTTCCAGATCAGCTTCTAACCATTCTGGAACAAGACGTCCGCCTGTAACCTCAACGATCTCTTTGTATCTTGGTGAGCTCTTCTTAGCTTCTTTGATTTCTACAACATCTCCAGCCTTTACAAGGTATGAAGGGATGTTGATCTGTTTTCCGTTTACAAGTACGTGCTTGTGGTCAACGATCTGTCTTGCTTCACGTCTTGTTCTAGCAAGTCCAAGACGGAATACAACGTTGTCAAGTCTTGACTCTAAGAGTACCATCAGGTTTTCACCTGTCATACCATTCATCTTAGATGCTTTCTTGAAGTAGTTCAGGAAAGGTTTCTCTAATACACCATAGATGAATTTAGCTTTCTGTTTCTCACGTAACTGGAGACCATACTCGCTCATTTTTCTATTCGCTCTTTTTAACTGTCTGTTAGACTTTTTATCAATTCCTAAATAAACTGGATCCATTCCGAGGGATCTACATCTTTTAAGAACCGGAACTCTATTTACTGCCATGTTTTTGTTTTCCTCCTATATAATTCGGACACATACAATCCGTTAACGTAGTGAATAATAATAGTACTAGACTCTTCTGCGTTTTGGTGGACGGCAACCATTGTGTGGTACTGGTGTAACGTCTCTGATGCTTGTTACATCGATTCCGCATGCCTGCAGGGCACGAATTGCTGCTTCTCTACCTGAACCTGGTCCTTTAACCATTACGTCAACTGATTTTA
>OLQJ01000157.1_pt1 | contig 57461 bp, 50 predicted proteins | sample 1673231 | NCBI WGS metagenome assembly OLQJ01 (sample SAMEA3136769, study PRJEB25190) | human gut metagenome | biome: human gut; feature: human-associated habitat; material: faeces | place: Austria | collected 2013
GCTCCAGATGACAAACATGATCTCATATCAGGGACTTGTTCGCACCTTCCCTAAATTACTCATCAAAATGGCTAATATATAATCTTGAAATTATTCTGAGAGTTTCAGAAAATAACAGCTGAAATAATCTCGCGCAGGACTGTAAATAGATTAAATTTTGTGGAAATATAATAAGTGATCGCTTACACTACGCGACGAAATACTTTTTTGTTTTGGCGTTAAAAGGTTTTCTTTATTATGTCCGTAATGTTACAAAGTTTAAATAACATTCGCACTCTCCGTGCGATGGCTCGCGAATTCTCCATTGACGTTCTTGAAGAAATGCTCGAAAAATTCAGGGTTGTCACTAAAGAAAGACGTGAAGAAGAAGAACAGCAGCAGCGTGAACTGGCTGAGCGTCAGGAAAAAATTAGCACCTGGCTGGAGCTGATGAAGGCTGACGGAATTAACCCGGAAGAGTTATTGGGTAATAGCTCTGCTGCTGCACCACGCGCTGGTAAAAAACGCCAGCCGCGTCCGGCGAAATATAAATTCACCGATGTTAACGGTGAAACTAAAACCTGGACCGGTCAGGGCCGTACACCGAAGCCAATTGCTCAGGCGCTGGCAGAAGGTAAATCTCTCGACGATTTCCTGATCTAATTACTGAGGCCGGATGTCGCTGCTAGGGCGCGTCCGGCGTCGCTTCTCAAGCTCGTTGGTTCCACGGCATCTTATCTAACAACCTTGCCATTCCACAAAAACCGCTGATTCCTGCAAACAGTAACCCGGCACCAACAAAGCCACTTAATAAGAAGAAACCGCTATTTACGGTATAACCCAGTACAACGCCGATTAATATTAAACCACCCGCAGCGATCTGCACCTGGCGCATTAACGGCAAGGGTTGAGATTTATTTACCGCTACTGGCAATCCTGCTTTTTTCCAGCCATCAATCCCATCTTCGAGTAAAAAGATTTCTGCGGGGGCGGCAATCGCTGCTAATTTATCGGCATTATTACTGGTGCGTTTACCTGCCTGGCAGTGGAATATAATTTGCTCGTGACGTAATTTAGCCGGAAGACCTGACTGTTCCAGCACGGATAATGGAGCCAGATCTGCTTCAGGAATATGTTCACGAAGATATTCATCAGCATCACGAATATCGATTAACTTTGCGCCGCGTGCGATTAATTCTTGTGCATCATGCGGCGAAATGGTTGTCAAAGCCATAGTGACTCCTTACGGACAATAGACATTTTTCAGGGTGGCGATAATGGCATTTACCGCCTCATTTTTAATGGAATATAGAATGCGTTGGGCATCCCGTTGGCTGTCGATAAGCCCTTCGTCCCGCATACGAGCGAGATGCTGTGATGTCGCAGAGGCACTCAGTCCGGTAATGCGCGTCAGCTCTCCCGCGCTGGTGCCGGGGGAACCGCTAAGCATGCACAGAATCAGCAATCGTTTAGGGTGGCTCATTGCTTTCAATAAGGCCGCTGCCTGTTCGGCACTGGCCTGTAATTGCGCGAGTTCAGTCATATTTATTTAAGTATTTTCTAAATTAAGTAAACTCTAAACTAAAAATGCAACATATACCAGCCTCAGCAGCGTAAATGAGAGTAAAAGCGTAAGCTGAAACTGGCAGCCTCCGCTAAAATTACTACGCTTAAGAGATAAAATCTCTTTTTAAACAATGAGTAATTTTCTTATAGGGAGTACATATGGGTTTCTGGAGAATCGTCATCACCATCATTCTGCCGCCGCTCGGCGTGCTGCTCGGTAAAGGGTTCGGTTGGGCGTTCATTATTAATATTCTGTTGACACTGCTTGGGTATATCCCTGGTTTGATTCACGCGTTCTGGGTGCAAACCCGCGATTAAACCTGTGCTCATCCCCGCGGCGTTAACGCGCCGCGTTCCTCTGCTACACTTTCTGAGTGTTTCCGTTAACGAATGAGGTAGCTATGGGTCTGTTCAATTTTGTGAAAGATGCCGGAGAAAAACTCTGGGACGCGGTTACAGGTCAGCACGATAAAGACGATCAGGCGAAGAAGGTGCAGGAGCATCTGAACAAAACCGGTATACCGGATGCCGATAAAGTGAATATTCAAATTGCCGACGGCAAAGCGACGGTCACTGGTGACGGCCTGAGTCAGGAGGCGAAGGAGAAAATCCTTGTTGCGGTGGGGAATATTTCCGGTATTGCCAGTGTCGATGATCAGGTGAAAACGGCGACACCAGCCACTGCCAGCCAGTTTTATACCGTTAAGTCTGGCGACACTCTGAGTGCCATTTCCAAACAGGTCTACGGTAACGCTAATCTGTACAATAAAATCTTCGAAGCGAATAAACCGATGCTAAAAAGCCCGGATAAAATTTATCCGGGGCAAGTGTTGCGTATTCCGGAAGAGTAGTTAATTGCCAGCCATCGCCTGCTGGATAATGGGAATTGGCGTCAGTAAATGCTGGCGCATTAACTCACTGGCGCGCGCGGTATCTCGCGCCAGTACCGCCGCAGTCAGGGTCTGGTGCTGATCGTGTTTATCCTCCAGCATTTCCACCGAAAGCACCGTTCGCCGCAGCCAGATAAATCGATAACGCGCCGCCAGATCAAACAACCGTTCACGCATTTGCAGCAAATAGTGAGAACCACAGCCCGCCACAATTGCTGTATGAAACGCCTGATGACGCAGATCCCACTCATCAAGCATTTTCTCGCTGGCGTCACAGGCCTCCAGCTTACTCAGCAGATGCGCTTTTGCGAGAACGTCTGCCTCCCATTCATCGCCACCGCGGGCAATCGCCAGACTGACCAGCATCGCTTCCATATTGGCGCGGGCGTCGAAAATATCGAGCAGCTCCTGCTCTGACATAGACGCCACCCGATACCCTTTTTGATTCACCACCGTGACCAGCCGTTCCGCCACCAGTTGCGAAAGAGCTTCCCGTAACGGCCCAACGCCAAGTGCATAACGCGATGTCAGCAAACTCATTCGTAATTTTTCATCCGGTTGAAAATTACCGCGAATAATATCGTTCTTCAGCCAGCGATAGCCATCCAGAGACGTAATGGTCATGGTGTGACTCCTGATCATTATCAGCGCGTATTATGAACGGGTGTTTTTTGCCACAATACCAGCTTTTTCCAGCGCGCCATAATCGGCACGGTACAGATAATCCCTATCGCTAATAAGCCGGTAGAGATCACTTCTAACTGTTGCGCCGGGCGGAATAGCATCACTACCAACACAAAGGTAATAAAGCCTATTACCAGCCAGGTGAGCCACGGGTAAAGCCACATGCGCAAGCGAATTTCGCTTCCTTCTGCTCGCAGAATTTTACGCATCCGCAACTGTGAAACGGCGATGACTAAATAAACCAGCAGGGCGATAGCACCGGAGCTGTCTATCAGGAATTTAAACACTTTCGCAGGTGCGTAATAGTTCACCACCACCGTTAAAAATGCCGCTCCGGTGGAGAGTAACACCGCCACATACGGGGTTTTACTGCGGTTGATTTTGCCCATTACCGCGGGCGCATCACCGCGACGGCTTAAGGAGTAGAGCATCCTTGACGCGGTATACAGCGCCGAGTTCAGACAGCTGGTTACGGAAAGTAATATCACGCAGTCCATGATTAATTTTGCATGGGGAATATTGAGCAATTCCAGAACCGAGCGATAAGAACCAACGGCTTTCAGCCCCGGCATATTCCACGGTATTAACGCCACTACGACAAAAATAGAGCACAAATAGAAGATAGAAATACGCCAGATAACCGAGTTGGTAGCGCGGACAATATGTTTTTCCGGCGTGTCGGATTCCGCGGCGGCAATGGTGACAATTTCTGCGCCCATAAACGAGAACATGGTGATCAACATCGCGCTTAATACCGCACCGAAGCCGTTGGGCATAAAGCCGCCGCTATCCCACAATCTTGAGATCCCGCTCACGTCGGCATACGGGTAAAAACCGCTAATTGCGACTGCACCAAGGAAAATAAAGGCCAGGATAGCGATGACTTTGCACAGTGCCAGCCAGAACTCAAATTCGCCGTAGTTTTTAACGCTTAATAAATTACTGCCAGTTAAGGCGAGGGTAATGACGAGGGAAAATAACCAGATGGGAATGCCTGGAACCCACGAGTGCAGGATCATAGCGGCGATGTTGGCTTCCAGTGGGATAACCAGTACCCAAAACCACCAGTACAACCAGCCGATGGTATAGCCCGCCCAGCGACCAATGGCTTTATCGGCATAGGTGGAAAACGAACCGGTATCGGGCGTGGCAACCGCCATTTCCGCCAACATCCGCATAATCATAACCACCAGTAATCCGGCGAACAGATAGGCCAGTAATACCGCCGGGCCCGCTTCGGCGATGGCGACGCTGGAACCGACAAACAGACTTGCGCCGATAACACCGGCAATAGACAACATGGTGACGTGGCGTGACTTCAGCCCGCCGCCTAACTCATGTGGTTGCGATGATTGCCCCATCCTGAATCCTCTCGAAAGTGTGTCACTTGGGAGAGCGCCCCGACATTTCCCGCGCCGGGTCACGCGTATAATTGTTATTGATTCTTTTTGCCGGAGAGCGGCTCCGCCTTACCCGGCCAACATAGATTTCTTCCTGTTCACGTACAGATTGTCGGATGCGGCGTAAACGCCTTATCCGACCTGGATCCCCGTAGGCCGGACAAGACGCGCAGCGTCGCCTCCGGCATAGGAGCGGCGCTACTGCTTCGCCTCATCAAAACACTGGCTGATGATCTCCAGACCCTGACGGATCTGAGCGTCTTCAATGGTGAGCGGTACAAGGATGCGCAGCACGTTGTAATACGGGCCGCAGGAGAGAAGAATCAGGCCTTTATCGCGGGCGCGAGCCACGATCTCGGCGGTGAGTTTGGCGTCCGGCTTGTTGTGATCGCCGTCTTCAAACAGCTCAATGGCGATCATCGCCCCCAGCCCGCGTACGTCGCCGATCTCCGGGTGTTTTTCGGCTATCGCCAGCAATCCGTCTTTCAACTTCTGCCCCAGATCGTTGGCTTTTTGCAGCAGATTTTCCTGCTCAAACACCTTCAACACTTCCAGCGCAGCCACGCAGGCAATCGGGTTACCCGCATAGGTGCCGCCCAGACCGCCTGGAGCGACGGCATCCATTACTTCCGCGCGCCCGGTGACGCCCGCCAGCGGGAAGCCGCCCGCGATCGATTTCGCAAAGGTGGTAAGATCCGGCGCAACGCCCATCTGCTCCATCGCAAACAGCGTGCCGGTACGCCCCGCGCCGCTCTGCACTTCATCGGCAATCAGCATGATCCCGTGCTCGTCACACAGAGCGCGTAAACGCTGCATAAAGGCTGGCGACGAGGCGTAGAAACCGCCTTCGCCCTGAACCGGCTCAATCACGATGGCGGCGATATCTTCCGGCGCGGCATCATTTTTGAAGATCCGGTGGATGCTGGCGATAGCGTCATCCTCGCTTATGCCGTGCAGCGGGCAAGGATAAAGCGCGCGATAAACATGACCCGGCATCAGCCCCATGCCCGCAGAGTACGGATTCACCTTGCCGGTCAGCGCCAGCGTGTAATGCGTGCGCCCGTGATACGCGCCGCTAAAAGCGATGGTGCCGCTACGTTTGGTGGCGGCGCGGGCGATTTTCACCGCGTTTTCCACCGCTTCAGAACCTGTGGTGACCAGCAGCGTTTTCTTGGCAAAATTGCCTGGCACCTTCTGATTCATAATCTCGCACAGCTCCAGATACGGCTCGTAGGCCAGCACCTGGAAGCAGGTGTGCGACAGTTTTTTCAACTGCGCTTCCACCGCAGCCACCACTTTCGGATGCAAGTGCCCGGTATTGAGCACCGCAATCCCGCCCGCGAAATCAAGATACTCACGGCCTTCAACGTCCCACACCCGGCAGTTTTCCGCGCGGTCAGCGAAAATCGGGTGAATTTGCCCAACACCACGGGGAATCGCCTGACTGCGGCGCTGCATTAACTCTTTATTGCTGCTCATTTGCGTTCTCCAGTTAAAGACCGATGCACATATATTTGATTTCTAAGTAATCTTCGATGCCATACTTCGAACCTTCACGACCCAGACCCGAGGCTTTAATGCCGCCGAACGGGGCCACTTCATTGGAAATGATGCCGGTATTGATGCCGACGATGCCGTACTCCAGCGCTTCGCCCACGCGGAAGACGCGGCTTAAATCACGGGCGTAGAAATAGGCGGCAAGGCCAAACTCGGTGTCATTGGCTTGCGCAATCACATCGGCTTCATCTTTAAAACGGAACAGTGGGGCGAGGGGGCCGAACGTCTCTTCTTTCGACACTTTGGCGTTGGCTGGAACGTCCACCAGAATGGTCGGCTGGAAGAAGTTGCCGCCGCGTTCATCCGCTTTACCGCCGCAAACCACACGCGCACCTTTCTCCAGCGCATCGGCAATATGCTCTTCCACTTTTGCTACCGCTTTTTCATCGATCAGCGGCCCGATGGTGACGCCTTTCTCCAGCCCGTCGCCGATGTGCAATTTGCTCACCGCCTGCTGCAATTTTTCGGCAAAGCGGTCATACACGCCGTCCTGCACGTATAAACGGTTGGCGCAGACGCAGGTTTGCCCGGCGTTGCGGAATTTCGAGGACAGCGCACCTTCCACGGCTTTGTCGAGGTCGGCATCGTCAAAGACGATAAACGGCGCGTTGCCGCCCAGCTCCAGCGACACTTTTTTGATGTCTTTCGCGCACTGTTCCATTAACTGGCGGCCAATTTCGGTCGAACCGGTAAACGACAGCTTGCGCACCAGCGGGTTGCTGGTCAGTTCGTTACCCACCGCGCCCGCCGAACCGGTGACCACGTTAAATACCCCAGCCGGAATGCCCGCGCGAATCGCCAGCTCCGCCAGCGCCAGCGCAGAGAACGGCGTCTGACTGGCAGGCTTCAGCACCATGGTGCAGCCTGCCGCCAGCGCCGGACCGGCTTTGCGGGTAATCATCGCCGCCGGGAAGTTCCACGGCGTGATAGCTGCGGTGACGCCAATCGGCTGCTTGATAACAATCAGGCGCTTATCGGCCTGATGACCAGGAATGGTGTCGCCATAAATGCGTTTGCCTTCTTCAGCAAACCACTCAATAAAGGAGGCGGCGTAGCTAATTTCGCCTTTCGCTTCAGCCAGCGGTTTGCCCTGTTCTAGGGTCATCAGGCGCGCTAAATCGTCCTGATGCTCCATCAACAAATTGAACCAGTTGCGCAGAATGTTGGCGCGTTCTTTGGCGGTGAGCGCACGCCAGGCGGGCAGAGCGCGGTTGGCGGCGTCGATAGCGGCGCGGGTTTCATCAGCGCCCATTTTGGGTACGCTACCCAGCTTGTCGCCGTTCGCCGGATTGGTGACATCGATGACCTCGCCATTGTTGGCGTCCAGCCATTCCCCGTTAATCAACGCCTGCTGGCGGAATAATTTACTGTCGTTAAGTTTCATTGTTACGTCCTGTTTTCAAAGGTTATTGATTAAATGCGGCGTGTAAGGCATCCACACTACGTGCCGCTCGCAGCGTGCGTCCGGGGTTACTCTGGCTTGCCAACAGCGTTTGTACCTTGCTGACAATATGCGCACCAATAGGAATTGCTGATGTCGCTGCCGGGGAGGGCGCATTGCAGGTGTGGATCGTGCGCGGGGTGGTGACAAACAGAAAATCGTCAATCAGCTTGCCGTCCGGCGATACCGCCTGCGCCCGCACACCGGCGGGCCAGGGCTGGAGATCGCTTAACGAAAGCCGGGGACAATACTTTTGCACCAGCCGCAGATAGCCGCTTTTGCACAGCGAGTTTTTCATCTCGCCCAGTCCTGAGCGTAGATGGTTTTGCAGCACCCGGCGAATCCCCGACGAGCCCAAAATTTCCAGCGTGTCGCTAAACGAGAAGTCGCGCTTGTGGTAGCCTTCGCGTTTAAAAGCCAGCACCGCGTTTGGCCCGACGGTCACGCTGCCATCGATCATTCGGGTGAGATGCACGCCCAAAAATGGCATCGCGGGGTCGGGAATGGGGTAAATCAGGTGGTTAACAATCTGGTTATGCTCCGGCGCAAGGCGGAAATACTCACCACGGAACGGGCAGATGATAAAGCCCGGTTCGAGTCCGAGCATTTTCACCAGCCGGTCAGCCATCAGCCCGGAACAGCTAATCAGCGTCGATGCTTCATATTCGCCGCCCTGGCGGGTACGTATCACCACGCCGTTTTTATGCTCACTGAGGCCGCTGACTTCGGCGTTATAGATAATCTCGCCGCCTCTGGCCTGGAAAATTTTTGCCATCGCCGCCGTTACTTCGCGGTAGCTGACAATGCCGCTGGACGGCACAAAAATACCGCCAAGCCCGGTGATATTCGGTTCGCGCTCGCGCAGTTCATCGGCGTTTAACCACTCGCGCTCGATACCGTTTGCCGCCGTGCGTTCCCACAACGCGCGCATCCGTTCCATTTCGAGTTCAGAGGTGGCGACCAGCATCTTGCCGCAGTTGTCATAGCGAATGCCGTTTTGATCGCAAAAGGCTTTAGTGGCGCGGTTTCCCGCCAGGCAAAACTGTGCCTTCAGGCTACCGGGCGTGTAATAAACCCCGGCATGGATCACGCCGCTGTTGTGGCCCGTCTGGTGACAGGCCGGGCCGGACTCTTTTTCCAGCAACGCAATGCGGGCGTCCGGGTAGACATCAATCAGTTGCATGGCGGTCGACATGCCGATGATGCCACCGCCAATAATCACAAAATCATACATCCGCTCAATTCCTTTGCGCTACTGATGCGTCTGGTAGTGGTGAGTGGCGTAAGCGAAATAGCCACGCTGACGCATCAGTTCACGGCGCAGATCCGGGTGCGGAGTAAAGCGGTCGCGACCGTGCAGCCAGAACAGGTTGTTAATCAACAGGAATTTGCCAACGGGAACGGGCACAGAAAGAATGCCTTTGCTGGTTTCAATGGCGTCCGAAAGCTCGCTCAACCACACGCCTTCTTCGAAGTCTTTTGGCTGGACGAACTGGTCGATATAACGCATCACCGGGCGACCCTGTTGATCAACGTCGAACACCGGATGGAAAACATCTTTGCTGACGTTTTTACTCGGCGGCGCGGCAAAGCGCATTGGGCGACGCGCCAGCGGGTGGCGGAAATAGTGGTCCAGATGTTCCCAGTCATCGAGATGCAGCAGCAACGAATTTCCACCCTGCATGTTTTGCTCATCGATTTTCATCATCAGCACGTAATCGGTGATCTCTTCGACATACGTGCCGTCGTTGTGCAGTTCCATCACGCGGTGCGGCTGACGCAGATAGCTGTCTGAGTTATCGACATTTTTCACCACGAAACGCGCGTAATACTGACCGCTCATCGCATCGAAATTTGAGCGACCAATCAGATGCGCTACCGCCGTTGCCAGCTTCACCATCTCATCTGCCTGCGCCACATCATCGATACCCACCGCATTGATCAACAGCGCACCTTCAGCACGGTTTAGCAGGGTCTTCAACAGCAATGGTTGCAGCTGATTCGCACACAGATCGTCAAGAATTTTGCCTACCCGAAAACGCAGAAACGATTTGTACTCCAGCGCCTGCACGGGCCATTCGGCAACCTGTTCGAGAAACTGTTTGGTCGTCTGTTCGGTGAAGGTGAGTTCCAGCAGACGCGGGGATTGCGCCGACGGGATGAGAGTGAATCCGCTATAGTCCTGGCCTGAATCGACAGCGTTATTTTGTACGGCGGTCAGTGCATTCATCAGAAGCGATCCTCTTATGAGATGTAGGGTGACATGGCGATGCTCATTTCGTAGCCATAATCTAAAAATATCTACATTTCTGAAAAATGCGCACAAAAGCGACATATTGTTTTCTTATTGTGATCAAAAGCAACAAATTGGCAACATTTAACGTAGGGTATTAAGGCAAAGTGAGACAGGAAATGAATAACTAAAGCAACAGGTTAGGGGAGGATTACTATCAGAGAACAGATTATCTGGTCGATAAAAAACAGTAAATGGCTTCACTGCAAAATGACCGTTAGTAAACTAAACATATTATCTGCCCCGTTTTAGCAGGGCAGATATTACATTAAATTACAAATAGAGATAGTTCGGCGGTTCTCCTGTTTTCCCTAAAAGAAGAGCGCTACGCCCAGGTATGTTCATATTTAGAGTTCCGCCTCTAAGCGTAAATACTTTACCAGGGGGGATAATTTTTCGGGTATTATTAATAATAATGTTAACGCTATTACTCCCCATGTTTTTATATATTCCAGGTTGCAATTTGTTAGGCCAGGTACCTTCAACTTCTTCGTTTCCTTTATTTATTATAACTAGTCCATCATGAGGAGAGTGATTAATGTTCACAGAATCCCCACGACTAAAGGCCAGAACGTTTTTAGTTGCAAATACACCCTCAAATGCGCTCCATATTCCTGCTTTATCTATATATAATGCGTGGAATTCATTGTAGAGCTGCTGATAGGTAGAGCAACCTTTATTAAGCCACGCCTCACCGCCGACACGCGTGGACCCATCATCATTTTTAATTTCAGTCGTTGATTTTAATACTTGGCCATCCCAGTAAACTAAAGGCCTGCTGAATGGGAGAGCGGCCATATATGCCATTGCTAATTGTTCATCTTGTTGATGGTTAAATAGAAAGTCATTGAAAAGATTACCATTGTTAGGAAAATCGTGGTTAATGTTAATCAATATCCGTCTTTCTGATGGGATACTTGAGATTGTGGAACCCGGTTTTGATGCAAGGGTTTGGAGATCTCCACCAAATGAAAAGGCTTTTATCGTTTTCATGAGTAAAGAAAAATCAATGGCACTTAAATCATCTCTCTCATAAAGCAATGAGGACATTTGTTGTTCATCCAACTGACAAGTTACCAGATATTCCATGTAATTCATAACGGCTTTTTCATGATATTTTGGGTTAAATAAGTTAGTATTGTGTAATCGCTCATTATAATTTTTAAGCGGTGGGGTTATTGATCTTTCTATTTGTTCATGTTTTGAGTGTTTTGCCGCATCATAACGTAAACCTCGTACGCCATATTTTCGCATTTCACGAACGTATTGATTTTGCAGCATAATGACCTGGTCACTTTTGGGTGTTGTTTTAGGCATTCCATTTAAACGCTTTTCTTTTAATGCATGGAGGTTTTCCCATTCATCCTTAGAAATATTATCTTTACTTGCTTCGAAGTCTTTTGCAGTGAGGTGTATATCTTCTGGATGGATTTGTTTACGTTCTTTTGTTACTGGATCTTTAATGAATGGAATCAAAACCTGACCTTGCCAATAGCCAGGGATACCATCTTCTATATCTTTACTGATCTTCGCTCGTATATCAGCAGAGGGATAATCCAGGTCATTTTTACCACTCCCCCCGATTCCCATAAAGTTAAAGGTATAATCAGGAATGATATCGATACCAAATTTTTTAGCATCTTTAACCAATGCGATAAAATCCTGCAAATCTCCCATTGGATTATGGATGGTACAAAGATCTTCGGGTTGATAAGCGTGAAACCAGTAACCTTTTTCTTCTTCGGGAGTTTCTGGTCCGTCGGCGCGGAAAGTTGTCACTGGAGGGATTTGTATATACCCATAATGGCAACGTGCAAACTCAGACATATTTTCCCTGATTTGCTGGTAGGTGGCATTAAAAGCATGAAGAATCGCTTCGCCAGGTTTTTTGGGGGTAATGATTTCACATTGTGATTTCTGAACAGCAGTAAGAGATTTACGCTCAAGTGTTTGCCGTAGATGTTCTGGATTGATTAGTATTTTAAATGTTTCTTGCTGTCCGGAAGGTGACGTCACGTTAATATTATATACATCGGCTGCCAGCTCATAGTCAGGAATGTTAATAGCATATGCAACATATTTATCTTTTGGGGAAGGTTTGTCAGATATAATGTGGGTGAAGTGTTCAGCACGACCATACTGATAAACACCGCTGTTATCACCTCTTTCAATCATTGTATCTCGTTGATAAACCTATGTTTTTCCTTCTCCTATCCTGTCTGGCGCTGTAATGCTACGCTGTGCTGCTTTATTCAACTCTCGGTAAGTTGTATCTGGAGAAAGGGAAATTTTATAATCGTTTTTTAACAGATCATTAATAACTTTTTCTGCGTGAAAAGTTGATATAATTTCTCTGTCTTTTAATCCTTGAGGGTAAACTCCACAAGAATTAATAATATTTGTTATACAGTTTAGATATTCTAATGTATTTAATTTGGAATTTAGATCCCCGTCAGTAATGTTCCATGATAACAATGTGGGGTTGTCGATAGGTAAATTTCTGGGTCCTGGTTTTATAGAAAACATAATAAAGTTCCTCTAATGGTAGAGTAATATGATGTATACGGAAACATAAAAATGTTTAATTGTTGTGAAAGTAATTGCAAACAGATGTCCTACTTTTATCCAATATTTATATGGAAAAGGATAATGCTTAAATCTGTTTTATTAATTATCGATGTGGTCTGGAGAGGCAACTGTCAAAAATCGCTCATACGAAACTAATGATTAGCAGAATAAGATCTATGAAAGAATATATTGCTATACGAAGTTTATTTTTATGGAGTGAAAAGTAACAGATATCATAATGATGCGACAACTCTTCAGCTAATGTAATAAAGTTATATTATTAGATACAAAATCATTACAAAGTATCATTGAATCGATGATAACTATAGATAGTGCTAATTATTAACATTTGCTTGTTGACTGCGAGTATCGACTTTGCGAATGGAGGCGGTGTCGGGTTTTATGTCGCGTGTAATCACGACCCAAGGTGAATGGGAACGCATAAAAATCTGTTATTTACATCATATGATCATCATGTTTATTGCGTGGTTTATAAGTATTGTTATTGCATACTTAAGGCCCTTTAGCTCAGTGGTTAGAGCAGACGACTCATAATCGCTTGGTCGCTGGTTCAAGTCCAGCAGGGGCCACCAAATCATCATTCATGTATCAGGAAGAGTTAAGGGTCAAGGGGTACTCGATGGCGGTCTATATTTCATGACTAACGCCATTTAAAGGAAGAAGTGCGGTGGGTGGTTTCGAATGAGGGCTGGTGTTTTGGTACGTGGCACGCCACTGCAATGTATTTATCCATCAGTACTCATTCAAAAGTACCTGGAAAAAATGCCCGCTATGCCAAGCGGGCAAATTGCTTACATGTGGAATTAAGTAATTAACGATAAAGCCAGAGTATTATCATTTATTATACCCATTCATTTAATCAGGTTAATTACTCAAATCACTGAACTATTCTCTGTTCGCTCACTGATGATGAGTGAGTACCACAACCAATGTATGTAGAACAATGCCGTAGAGTAAGGATGAAATGTCTCTGCCACGCCTTAAACATCTACTACTGACCAGAACACCCGCCGCAGGCAGATGAGTTTTGTGAGCGTTACAGGAGCGTGGCTATGCTCATTAACCAACGCTATTGAGATATAAATTTCTAACACTTGAAAAACGATTTTCACTAATAAATTATAACGGTTTTTTTTATCATACAGCGAAATAACCTTTTGTTTATTAAATTTAACATTCCTGTGCTAATTTAATTAAAAGTTCCATGCGTAGCAAGTGAAGCAGTTAATGTCAGTAATTGTCTCAAATGAGCGTTTTTTTATAGTGACAAACAGTAATAACATTAAAAATAGCCATGTAGACATTAATTGAGGAATAGACAATGTTAGTTAGTAAAAGCAACGGATTTAACGCTAGCGCAGTTTTGGGTAGTGGAAGTTATAATGAAAATAAATCTTCTAAACACATGGAGCTACTAGCTCATAGTATTTTAAAATTAATTTGAAAGGAAGCTGCATCAGAGACGTATCGCGGTGCTCTTGAAACTTTACAAAAAATGATGTCTGAATGTATATATCAAGAAGGCAACGCCTTTGTCATTATGGGAGCTGGAGAACAATTAAAACGTATTAAATATGAAGTTGGTGAAAATAACTTAAAGGTATTCAACGTACACTTTAATAATAATCACGAGTTAGTTAGTTCTGGTGAGCCTGACGTAATATGTTTAAGCAAGCAGGTCTGGGAAAATCTTCTCATTAAACTAAAGCTGGAAAACAATGAAAATGTGTTTTCTGAAACTAAAAAATTATCGAATAAAAATAATGCCGATCAGTTTTTTGAATGCGCTAAAAGAAATGAACAGAACCTTTTCGATAATATAAGAAAAAGTGATTTTCATGTTGGTTTACTTAAGCCAAGTAGTACGCGTAGTGTTATTTTAGAAACGCCGCCAAATGTCTGTATGGAATCACGTAATTCATATGAAAACAAAATAGATGAGATTTCATCTTTGTCAGAGTCAAAGGAACACCCCATAGATATTCAAGAAAAAAAAGATGCGTTTGTGAATGAGTTCAAGGGGGTATTATTTGATAAAAATACAAGGTCTTCAGAGCTTCTGTTTAATTTTTATGAGTGTTGCTATAAGTTTTTACCAAGAGCTCAGCCTCAAGATAAAATCGATAGCTATAATTCAGCACTGCAAGCTTTTTCCATTTTTTGTTCATCTACGTTGACACATAATAATATAGGCTTTGATTTCAAATTATTTCCTGAAGTCAAGCTGTCTGGAGAACATCTTGAAACGGTATTCAAATACAAAAATGGCGATGATGTCCGGGAGATAGCCAAAATTAACATTACTCTCCAAAAAGAAGAGGGTGGTTTATATAATTTACGTGGATTGGATTTTAAGGGATGCTTCTTTTCTGGACAGAACTTCAGTAACTATGATATTCAATATGTGAACTGGGGAACGTCATTGTTTGATGTTGATACTCCGTGTATTTTTAATGCGCCTGCTTACAACAAGAGTAATGAAAAATCATTAAAACCTGTGAGCGAAAACGGTTTAAGTGGAGTCTTGACTGATCGTAATAATAAAATAAAACTCATCACGGGCGTGGCACCATTCGATGATATTTTATTTATGGATGATGACTTTGATGATAGTTCCTCTGAGGATGATCCCGTTGAGAATAGTCCTGTTGTGACTAGTCCCGTTGTATCAAGTTCTAAAAGCAGTTTTCAATGATTAATAAATGGCAATTTTTACAAAGAGAAAATAACGTAGATTGAAACAATATGTATTATTGATTGATTAAACGGGATTATTTTTTACACTACAACCATTTGCTGCCACTACCAAAGAAAAAGGGGCTACGCTTTCACGTAACCCCTTGATTTATTTGGTTGGCTGGCAGTGACTGAATTGGTGCTGTAATTGGTTGAAATATTTCATCTAATGTCTGGTTCAACTTTCCTTAGCTGCCTGAAAGTTTTTTGATCTCACCCAGCAATAACAGCGTTACGGTGCACCACGACTGACTGAAGAACTGCGTGCTCAGGGTTACCACTTCAACGTAAAACCGTGGCAGGAGGTCCGGACTGAAAAAACTGCTCAGGACATTATCGGCAGGGTACGCACTGGTAGTCTGTAAACTGAACCGACTGGGGCGCAGTATGTGGCATCTTGTCGTGCTGTTGGAGGAGCTGTGCGAACGTGGTATTAACTTTCGTGCTCTGGCCCAATCTATATTTGCCCAACAATGGGGGGACGGAAGCTGTAAAAGTAAAACAATCTGCGATCTCAGAGTTATTGTGTGATTTTTATGTGAGCAGAAGATATTCATCAGAAACGATTATGTAAATCATTTTATTTTGCCGACTGCCTGATTGTCGAAAGAAAAGAATACGCCCGGGTTTCCTGAATAGATTGACTTTTTTATCCAACCACACTTCAGCGCACTGCGTTTAAAAAATGCCTCATTCTTATGCGGAATATCATCATTTCATCATGATGTCTTTGATGAGCGGTGAACACAATACACTTGCGCTGTCTCTTCAGGATGAATCCCCTGGTCTGGTGCCTGTGGGCTGATGTTGCAGCAAAGCTAAGGTCGCTTAAACGCTACTCAGTATTCACTTTTCAGAGGATGAAATTTATGAACAGGACCAGTCCCTATTATTTTCGCCGCTCAGTACTTTCCTTATTGATATCTGCCCTGATATATGCTCCGCCCGGGATGGCGGCCTTCACTACTAATGTTATTGGTGTGGTAAACGATGAGACTGTAGATGGTGTCCAAAAAGTAGATGAACGAGGTACAACAAATAACACTCATATTATCAACCATGGCCGGCAGGAGGTCTATGGTGGGATATCTAATAGTAGTATTATTGAAACTGGTGGCGAGCAACTAGTATCAATCCATGCCGATATTAACGGGCAAGCTAATAATACAACCATTAATGGAGGCAGACAGTCAATTGAGTACGGAGGAATTTCTACTGGCACGATAATCGAAAGTGGCAATCAATATGTTCATAAAGGTGGTACCAGCAATGACACGACAATTAAGGGCGGTACTTCACGCATAGAGGGGGGGGACTGCGAATGGAACAATCATTGATGGTGGCAGCCAACGAGTAACAACTCAGGGGCATGTCGACAGTACAACGATAAATAAGTCTGGCTCTCAGGACATCACGCAAGGAAGTCTGGCAACGAACACAACCATAAATGGTGGTCGACAGTATGTTGAACAGAGCACAGTAGAAACAACCACCATTAAAAATGGCGGTGAGCAAAGAGTATATGAGAGCCGTGCGCTGGACACGACGATTGAAGGCGGAACTCAGTCTCTGAATAGTAAGTCAACGGCAAAAAATACGCATATCTATTCTGGTGGCACGCAAATTGTTGATAACACCAGCACCTCGGATGTTATTGAAGTTTATTCTGGTGGCGTGCTTGATGTTAGTGGTGGTACGGCAACAAATGTTACCCAGCACGATGGTGCAATTTTAAAAACTAACACTAACGGTACGACGGTGAGCGGTACGAATAGTGAAGGGGCATTCTCCATCCACAATCACGTTGCAGACAATGTGTTGCTGGAAAACGGTGGTCATTTAGACATAAACGCATATGGTTCGGCAAACAGGACGATTATTAAAGATAAAGGAACAATGTCAGTTTTAACGAATGCTAAAGCTGATGCGACCCGAATAGATAACGGCGGGGTCATGGATGTCGCCGGAAACGCGACAAATACCATAATTAATGGTGGCACACAGAATATTAATAATTATGGCATAGCCACGGGCACCAATATCAACAGTGGAACGCAAAATATCAAGAGCGGCGGGAAAGCTGACACGACAAATATATCCTCCGGGAGCCGGCAGGTTGTTGAGAAAGATGGTACGGCAACTGGCAGCAATATTAGCGCTGGAGGCTCGCTGATTGTCTATACCGGTGGTATTGCACATGGGGTTAACCAGGAAACGGGCAGTGCTTTAGTTGCTAACACGGGCGCAGGGACTGATATCGAAGGATACAACAAGCTCTCTCACTTCACTATTACCGGAGGGGAGGCTAACTATGTTGTGCTGGAAAATACCGGCGAACTGACGGTAGTGGCTAAAACCTCGGCGAAAAATACTACCATTGATACTGGCGGTAAGCTGATTGTCCAGAAGGAGGCTAAAACAGATAGCACCAGACTTAATAATGGCGGCGTTCTGGAGGTTCAGGACGGTGGTGAGGCTAAGCATGTTGAGCAACAATCCGGCGGCGCATTAATTGCTTCCACGACCTCCGGAACACTTATCGAAGGAACCAACAGTTATGGTGATGCTTTCTACATCAGGAATTCAGAAGCTAAAAATGTAGTGCTGGAAAACGCTGGCTCATTAACAGTCGTCACTGGTTCCCGGGCAGTTGACACGATTATTAATGCCAACGGCAAAATGGATGTTTATGGAAAAGATGTTGGCACTGTACTCAATAGTGCTGGCACCCAAACAATATATGCCAGTGCCACTTCTGATAAAGCAAATATCAAAGGTGGCAAGCAAACGGTATATGGTTTAGCCACTGAAGCAAATATCGAAAGTGGTGAACAAATTGTTGATGGTGGGTCAACAGAGAAAACACACATCAATGGTGGCACGCAAACCGTTCAGAATTATGGTAAGGCAATCAATACCGATATCGTCTCTGGCCTACAACAAATTATGGCAAACGGGACAGCGGAAGGTTCCATTATTAATGGGGGTTCACAGGTAGTTAATGAGGGCGGTCTGGCTGAAAACTCGGTGCTTAATGACGGCGGCACACTCGATGTGCGGGAGAAAGGCAGCGCAACGGGGATACAGCAGAGTAGCCAGGGCGCTTTGGTTGCAACCACCAGGGCGACGCGGGTCACAGGAACACGCGCGGATGGCGTCGCGTTCAGCATCGAGCAGGGTGCGGCGAACAATATCCTGCTGGCAAATGGCGGCGTGTTAACCGTGGAGTCAGACACCTCTTCTGACAAAACACAGGTCAATATGGGCGGACGGGAGATCGTCAAAACAAAAGCCACTGCGACAGGCACGACGCTCACCGGCGGTGAACAAATTGTCGAGGGTGTGGCGAATGAGACAACAATTAACGACGGCGGAATACAAACAGTTTCAGCTAACGGAGAGGCAATAAAAACAAAGATCAATGAAGGCGGTACGCTGACAGTCAACGATAATGGCAAAGCGACAGATATCGTCCAGAACAGCGGTGCCGCTCTCCAGACGAGCACGGCTAACGGTATTGAAATCAGCGGTACTCACCAGTACGGTACTTTTTCCATTTCCGGCAATTTAGCGACCAATATGTTGCTGGAAAATGGCGGTAATTTATTGGTATTAGCAGGTACCGAAGCTCGCGACTCCACGGTTGGCAAGGGTGGGGCAATGCAAAACCTGGGTCAGGACTCCGCCACAAAGGTTAACTCTGGCGGGCAATATACCCTTGGGCGGTCAAAAGATGAGTTTCAGGCTCTGGCCCGGGCAGAAGATCTCCAGGTCGCTGGCGGTACGGCAATCGTCTACGCAGGTACGCTGGCGGATGCATCGGTCAGTGGCGCGACAGGAAGCCTGTCGTTAATGACGCCACGGGATAATGTTACGCCAGTTAAACTCGAAGGGGCGGTCCGGATTACCGATAGCGCGACATTGACTCTGGGAAATGGCGTCGATACCACGCTTGCCGACCTGACGGCTGCCAGCCGGGGCAGTGTCTGGCTTAACAGCAATAATTCCTGTGCAGGTACCAGCAACTGCGAATATAGAGTAAACAGTTTGCTACTCAACGACGGTGATGTTTATTTGTCAGCACAAACAGCAGCGCCTGCCACAACTAACGGTATCTACAATACGCTGACAACCAATGAACTTTCCGGTAGCGGTAATTTCTACCTGCATACCAACGTTGCAGGCTCCCGGGGCGATCAACTGGTCGTCAACAACAACGCCACTGGTAATTTTAAAATCTTTGTTCAGGATACCGGCGTCAGCCCACAGTCTGACGACGCGATGACGCTGGTGAAAACAGGGGGAGGGGATGCTTCGTTTACGCTGGGCAATACCGGCGGTTTCGTTGATCTTGGGACCTATGAGTATGTCCTGAAAAGTGACGGCAACAGCAACTGGAACCTGACCAATGATGTCAAACCCAACCCGGACCCCATCCCAAATCCAAAGCCAGACCCAAAACCCGATCCAAAGCCAGACCCAAATCCAAAACCAGACCCTACTCCCGATCCAACGCCGACACCCGTTCCGGAGAAACGCATTACGCCTTCTACGGCAGCCGTACTCAATATGGCAGCAACATTACCGTTGGTATTTGATGCTGAGCTAAACAGTATTCGCGAGCGGTTGAACATAATGAAAGCGAGTCCACACAACAATAATGTCTGGGGGGCGACGTATAACACCCGTAATAATGTCACCACCGATGCGGGTGCCGGGTTTGAGCAGACGCTGACCGGAATGACAGTGGGGATCGACAGCCGTAATGATATTCCTGAAGGAATTACCACGCTAGGCGCTTTTATGGGCTATTCCCATTCACATATCGGTTTTGATCGCGGAGGACATGGCAGTGTGGGCAGTTATTCTCTGGGCGGCTATGCCAGTTGGGAACATGAAAGTGGTTTCTATCTGGACGGTGTCGTGAAGCTGAACCGTTTTAAAAGTAACGTAGCAGGTAAAATGAGCAGCGGTGGAGCCGCCAATGGCAGTTACCACAGCAACGGGCTGGGCGGTCACATTGAAACCGGGATGCGATTTACCGATGGTAACTGGAACCTGACGCCGTATGCATCGTTAACGGGGTTCACCGCTGATAACCCCGAATATCATTTATCCAATGGCATGAAATCGAAATCAGTCGATACCCGCAGTATATATCGTGAACTGGGCGCAACGCTGAGTTACAACATGCGTCTGGGGAACGGTATGGAAGTTGAGCCGTGGCTGAAGGCGGCTGTGCGCAAAGAATTTGTCGATGATAACCGGGTGAAAGTGAATAGTGACGGTAATTTCGTCAATTATTTGTCGGGCAGACGTGGAATATACCAGGCAGGTATTAAAGCCTCATTCAGCAGTACGTTAAGCGGGCATCTTGGGGTGGGGTATAGCCATAGTGCCGGTGTGGAATCCCCGTGGAACGCGGTAGCTGGTGTGAACTGGTCGTTCTGACCATCAACGAAAAAGCCCACATCTGTGGGCTTTCATGTTACCAGGAGCCGCGGCTCCTTTGCGTATCCTTTTATGTCTCCTCACCGTCTGGTCGGTGTTTTGCTGAGACTTCTAACTTCCTGTTTTTGTTGGTGTTGTCCTTACACCGTCCAATCATGATTGGTGGGCTGGCGGAGTTTGAATAAATATTGTATTGCTTTGATTTTTAATGATTTTATTTAATTCAGTTTTTATGCGTATACCTAATCGTATACCAATGGCTGTAAGTTAATGTGAAATGAAAGCGTATTTTTATTTGGATTGATGCTATATCGTACAGGAAAAAATTTTTTTTCGAAAGAACTGTTCACACTGTTCACCATTTGATTTTCTCCTTTTATTTCATAGTGATAGGTGGTTAATAATGGGTGAAGGGTGAACATTCGATTCTTCACCTCCGGCATTCTGCCGGTGTGACTCATACCGGTGATTAATCCCCCGTACTGAAAATCGCACAGGGAGAAAAAAGTTTTTTTTGATTTGATTGTTCACACTGTTCACCTTTCGTTTTTCTCTTTTAATTTCAGTGTGATAACGGGTGAATATACGGTGAAGGGTGAACAGTGGATTGTTCACCTTCGGGGAATTCAGGGATAAAAAAAGACCGGCAGATGCCGGTCAGGTGGGTCAGGCTGTTGCAGGGTCGTCACATTTTGGCAGCCAGTCGCCGTAGCTTTCCTCTTTCAGTGTCAGGTTGGTCTGTATCCCCTGTTTGGTATGGCGCTTCTCGTAATTCAGTCCGTATTCCTTCAGCATCACCGGCAGCCCCAGCCCGAACATTTTCAGACTGAGTACATTCCGGTAGCCGTTTGCCTCCATGTAGGCCAGATAGGCGTGATAGAGGTATTTACGGTAATTACGCGGGATGATACTGGCGTTCCCCATATACATGCCGCTGGTCTGCGGCAGGGTTTCCAGATAGCCGATAAAATCAAACGTCGGGTCGGCATCCCGTTTGATGTTCAGCGCCTCGTCTGAGTTCTGCTGGGACTGAAGCAGTGACCGGGCGAGCATCGGGTCGCTGAATTTCTGCATCAGGTGACGCACGATGACCGCCAGCTCGCGGGTGATTTTGTCCTTAAGCTGCGGGTCGCGCTCCTGCGGGGCTATCTGTTCCGGGAAGTGAATAATCACCCGCCGGCGTGACACGCCGCCGCTGCGGTCGGTGAAGCGCATCGGGTTATTGTTCACGGCCAGAATCACCGCCGGGATATGCGTGGAGTACGCATCCCGGTATTTCGGGTCCACGGACACCGCATCGCCGCCGGTGATGGCCTTGAGTCCGGCACCGTCGCCGCTCCATTTTTCCTGGTCCGGCAGGCGTATCAGTGAGAAGCCAGTTAACGCGGCACGTTCACGCGGGGATTCCAGCGTCTCGATGGTGGCCGACGTGGCGTTATCCTCCCCGGCCAGCAGGGTGGCTATTTCGGCCATGATACTTTTGCCGCTGCCGCCGGGACCGGTCACCTCCAGAAAGAGCTGCCAGTCGTAGCGGTTTGCCAGCACCATAAACAGTGCGGCCAGAATCACGTCGCGTTTTTCCGCACGGCCACCGGCGGCACGGTCAAGCCAGCGCCAGAACGCGGGGGCGTGGGTTTCCAGCGTTTCCCCTTCCACCGGCGGGGTGAAATCCACATCGCACAGGGTGCGCATCCAGTGTGACGGACTGTGCGGGTGGAACGTGCCGTTCTGCGTGTCGAGCACGCCGTTACGAAAGCCAATCAGGCGGCGGGAGGGGGCTTCCTGCTGCGGAATAATCAGCTTCAGGGTGTCCACCACGGAGGCCACCTTCCCGGAGGAGAACGGCGCACGCAGCCGCTGAAACAGCCCGGCCACATCCCGGGCAAAGTCCTGTGGTGGCAGCACCTTCCAGACACCATTTTCATAACGGGACAGAAGCTGGCCGTTGGCATCGACCGCGAGCGCCTCGCCGTAATGCTCATAGATACGCATGGCCTTTTCGCTGGTACTCATGGCGGAAAACTCCGCTTCGCTCATGGTGTCGAACGGGCTTTCAGCCGGTGGCCGGATGGCATCGTAAATGGCCTTACGGGTGGCTTCCCCGCCGTACTGCGTGAAGGCATCATTCCAGTCACCGAAGACCGGCGGCAGGGCAACAACACCTTCACACGCATCTGCGGCTGCGGCGGCTTTTTTCTGGCCGTCACCGCTGAGGTCACGGTCTGCGGCAAGGACAATCTGACAGGCCGGATGCTTCTGCCGGGCAAGGCTGGCCAGAGAAAAGAGGTTCACGGAAGAAAGCGCCACCATCACCGTTTCACCGGTCAGGTGATGTACGGTAAGTGCGGTCGCGTATCCCTCCGCTATCCACAGACGTTTTCCGGCCTGATTCTGTCCTTCAAGGATGTGACAGGTGCCCCTGACCTGCCCGCCTTTCAGGGTGCGCTTACGGCCGTCAGCGCTGATTAACTGAAGGTTAACCAGTTCGCCGCTGTCGTCATACAGTGGCACCACAAGGTCACCGGCGCGCCAGCTCACGCCACCGGCTCTGTGTGTGCCGGTCAGCATCCGGCATTCCCGGCCGGGAAAGCCCTTGCGGGTCAGGTAGGCGTTACCGGTTCCGGTACGGGTTTTCGCCATCAGGGTTTGTGCCAGTGCGGCGGCGTTCTTCCGGGCAGCGTCTGTTTCAGCACCGGCGGCGGCCGTCACTGCCGGGTCAGCCGGGGGCAGGCTGCCGGTCACGGCAGCCACCTTTGTGGCCGCGTCGGACGGGGAGACACCAAACACCTTTTCAACCAGTTTCAGGCCGTCACCGGCACCACACTGATTGCAGTACCAGGTGCCGCGCCCCTCCCTGTCATCAAAACGGAAGCGGTCACTCCCGCCACAGACCGGACAGGGCTGATGACGGTTTTTCAGCACCTGAATCCCCAGCGCCGGGAGGATACGCGGCCAGTGGCCGAGCGCATGGCTGACGGTGGCGGTTACGTTCATTTTCATGGTGTTGTTCTCCTTCAGTGCAGTACCGGCGCTTTTATGTGACGGGCACAGAGTTCATCCATCACAACCAGCCCGAGAAAGGACAGCGACGGCGCGGCCTTCAGGGGGCCGGATTCCATTAAATCTTCCAGCAGGGCACAGGCTATCTGACGCCCTTTTTCCTCACCGTGCTGGCGCAGATAAAAGCCTTCCAGCTCAGCGGCGATGGCCGCCTCCAGTGATTCAAGGGTGAGATGCGGGTAGCGGTGCTGACGTTCGCACACGGTCAGCCAGGCACAGGCGACAGCGCGACGGTAAAGGGCTGCGCGTAAGACGGGCGGTAAGGGTGTTTTCATTTGTTTTCCTCCCTGTGACAGATGACTGCATTCCGTGCCGGTTGCATTAACTGATAAGGCATATCTGCGTCTCCTGAAGACGTGCGTATCCCTGCGCGAATACGCACATTTAATTTTTCGGGTGTCGTTTTTTAATTACAGATAATTGCGGTAACTGTTATCCGGGGTGATTTCCGGGTCAGGCTCCGTGCGGGGAATTTCCCGCCATTCCCGCGCCACCGGTGCCGCCCGGCTGGCCGGAACAGTGTCCTGCGGGTAAATATCCAGATATTTCTCCCGCCATTTCTGTAATTCCGGGTCTCCGGCCATTTCTTTCAGTACCGCATGCCGGTTTACGGGGCTGCGTTTAAACAGGTCAGGACGGTCACAGGTAAATTCCCGCAGAAAACGCCCCAGCGGGATGTCTGTGGTGCACCCGTCGGCGAGGATACGCACAAGGATACTGAATTTACGGCGGTACGGGTTCCAGACAATGTCCGGGCAGCGGTACGGCATTTCCCACGGAATACCGTCTTCCAGAATGCCGACCACGGCCACATCGGGAAAACCGGCAGAACGGTAAATCTCACCGGGCTGGGGAAAATCAAACATGCGTCCTGTCTCCCCGGTCTTTCTGCTGGGCGAGAAAATCGCGGCACAGGCCTTTGGCTTTCAGCTCATTCAGCACAAAATCAATATCTTCATTCAGGTAGCTGAAAATATGCGGAATGTAGAGCTGATGCAGGCCGGAGAGTTCACGGTGAATCAAATCACCCCCAACAAACTGGGATACGGCGCTGGCACGGTTGAGCTTATGATAAGCCTCAATGCTGAGGTGTTCACGGGCGTCATGACGCGCTGAGACGGTCTGAGGGGCTTTTTTATTACGCACGGGACACCTCCACCACTGGCAGACGGGCAGCAAGGGAGAGCACATAGTCACGGACAAGGGAACGGCGGGCACTGCGTTCATCACCGGCGACGGTGCGAAGCATGCAGATACGGGGATGACGGTCTGCGCGACGGACAGCCGCAAACACAAAGACAAATTCAGGGTGTGAAGGGGTAAGGGTCGTAGCCATAAGGCAACCTCCGATAACAGCGTAAATGACGCTATCGCCGGAGTTCTCACGCTCGATGGCGATAGCCCAGACGGGGGTGAGAATACCGGCGTTATCGGAAACCGGCCAGCCCGGAGGCTGCCCCGCCTGAGCTACCATTGACTCAGAGGCATAACATGCGATTGCGAACAGGATCATACCTGCACGGCAAACCACACGCCACACCATAATCTGGTGCTCTGTGGCGTTGATTGCGACACAAAAAAAGACGCATGGCGCGTCATATGTCGCCGATAACATACTCGGGTTCTCACGCCCGGCTGCCGATTTTGCGACAGCGGAAAAACTATATCCGCAAATGCCGGAAAAAGGCAAGCCAGAAAAAGGGAGTTTTTGCAGAGCGGGCATCATCATGCGTCATACCCCCGTTTGCGTCCGGCAATGCGGCCGGCCATCCATGCGGTGACTTCAGAGTGCAGCCAGGCCACATTTTTACCGCCAAGACTCACCTGCGGCGGAAATTCCCCCTTACGGATGAGTTCATAGATGGTCGAGCGTGACAGGCCGCACAGGTGCATCACTTCCGGCAGACGTAAAAAACGCTCCTGTGTGATGTCCGGCAGCGGCATCAGTGGCGTCACAGGGGCAGGAGACGGGGAAGAAAAAACAGCTTGCATCGGGCTACCTCGTTAATGTCCATACAGCACCGGATAAGTCCGTCCGGCTTCGGGTAGCGTTTTATTTTGTGAATATTTTCAGCAGACGCAACAGGGGGGATTTGTTCCGGCAGCCTTACAATGCTTGTGTGTTTTTTGTTCATCTCCACTTAAAGTCATTTAAAGCCACTTAAAGCAATTCGTAATTTTTATAGTGAAATACAAATCGTTTTTTCTTATTCATTCCCGGCGAATTAATAAAAACAAACAGTAATAAACAGCACAAAAAGCCCATCAACGGGTGAACAGTGGTGAACAGACGGTGAACAGTCATTACTGCGATTGTTCACCCTTTAACTTACTGTATTACTTATCTTTTTTCTTATGGTGAACAGAGGTGAACAGTAAAATATAAAAAAACAAACAGTAAGCCGGTTTTTCCTGCGACCTTTTCCTGGCTTGCCGGTCTGAGGATGAGTCTCCTGTGTCAGGGCTGGCACATCTGCAATGCGTCGTGTTGTTGTCCGGTGTACGTCACAATTTTCTTAACCTGAAGTGACGAGGAGCCGGAAAATGTCTGACAATACCATCCCTGAATATCTGCAACCCGCGCTGGCACAACTGGAAAAGGCCAGAGCCGCCCATCTTGAGAACGCCCGCCTGATGGATGAGACCGTCACGGCCATTGAACGGGCAGAGCAGGAAAAAAATGCGCTGGCGCAGGCCGACGGAAACGACGCTGACGACTGGCGCACGGCCTTTCGTGCAGCCGGTGGTGTCCTGAGCGACGAGCTGAAACAGCGCCACATTGAGCGCGTGGCACGCCGGGAGCTGGTACAGGAATATGACAATCTGGCCGTGGTGCTGAATTTTGAACGCGAACGCCTGAAAGGGGCGTGTGACAGCACGGCCACCGCCTACCGGAAGGCACATCATCACCTTCTGAGTCTGTATGCAGGGCATGAGCTGGAACACGCCCTGAATGAAACCTGTGAGGCGCTTGTCCGGGCAATGCATCTGAGCATTCTGGTACAGGAAAATCCGCTCGCCAACACCACCGGCCATCAGGGCTACATCGCACCCGATAAAGCTGTCATGCAGCAGGTGAAATCATCGCTGGAACAGAAAATTAAACAGATGCAAATCAGCCTCACCGGCGAGCCGGTTCTCCGGCTGACCGGGCTGTCAGCGGCAACACTCCCGCACATGGATTATGAGGTGGCAGGCACACCGGCACAGCGCAAGGTGTGGCAGGACAAAATAGACCAGCAGGGAGCAGAGCTTAAGGCCAGAGGACTGCTGTCATGATGCGCTGCCCTTTCTGTCGTCATTCAGCGCATACCCGCACCAGCCGGTATGTGAGTGACAATGTCAAAGAAAGTTATCTGCAGTGCCAGAATATTTACTGTTCGGCGACATTTAAAACGCATGAGTCAATTTGTGCCGTGATTCGTTCTCCGGTCACGGAGGAAAAACCAGCACCGGTAAGCACAGCACCGGCTGTTGTCCGAAAAGTTAAAGGCTGTTACAGCTCACCATTCAACCATTAATCAGGAGAAGGGGTGTGACCACAATGTCATTACAGCAGGCTTTTGAGGTCTGCCAGAATAACAAAGCGGCATGGCTTCAGCGCAAAAATGAACTGGCGGCAGCCGAACAGGAATATCTGCGGCTTCTGTCCGGGGAAGGCAGAAACGTCAGTCGCCTGGACGAATTACGCAATATTATCGAAGTCAGAAAATGGCAGGTGAATCAGGCCGCCGGTCGTTATGTTCGTTCGCATGAAGCCGTTCAGCACATCAGCATCCGCGAGCGGCTGAATGATTTTATGCAGCAGCACGGCACAGCACTGGCGGCCGCACTGGCACCGGAGCTGATGGGCTACAGTGAGCTGACGGCCATTGCCCGAAACTGTGCCATACAGCGTGCCACAGATGCCCTGCGTGAAGCCCTTCTGTCCTGGCTTGCGAAGGGGGAAAAAATTAATTATTCCGCACAGGATAGCGACATTTTAACGACCATCGGATTCAGGCCTGACGCGGCTTCGGTGGATGACAGCCGTGAAAAATTCACCCCTGCGCAGAACATGATTTTTTCGCGTAAAAGTGCAGAACTGGCATCACGTCAGTCTGTGTAAAACTCCCCGAAAAATCCGCCTGTTTTTACTGAAAAAAGCCATGCATCGATAAGGTGCATGGCTTTGCATGCGTTTTCCTGACTCATTTTCTGCAGACCGCGCCATTCCCGGCGCGGTCTGAGCGTGTCAGTGCAACTGCATTAAAACCGCCCTGCAAAGCGGGCGGGCGAGGCGGGGAAAGCACTGCGCGCGAGCTATTTCATTAAAAATCAATAAGAGTTATCTTTTAAGCCACGATTTTGGCTATTGCATTGGATTTGTTATGGATGCTTTACAGACCGCGTTAGATAAGTTATTGAGGGATGATGGCGATACAATTTATAGTTACTTCCATGAAATAAAATCAGATTATTTGATTGAAGGAACTTCTGCATCCTGCCATTTTCATTGTATCAATTTAGATGGTAATGGACGCCCTAAAATCAATGCTCTGATTCAATTTTTAGTTGGGAAAGTTATTGACTACGCAATTCCGCGTAAAAAGATAAATGAGGCAATGCAATATCAACGTGATACTGGATCAACACTTAAAATTACTAAATTGTTCATGCAAGCTATGGGGTTGTTTACTAGCCTTTCAAATAGTGGTGAAGGTGGGGAGTTAATATTGTTCTTGTTCGCGGAAAAATTTTTAAAACTCCCGCAAATCATTTGTAAAATGAACTTAAAAACAAACCCTGAAATGCATTACCATGGTGCTGACGGCGTACATATAGGTGTTGATAATCACAGTCAAAAATTGTGTTTATATTGGGGGGAATCGAAGCTATATTCTGATTTAAGTCAGGCAATATATAAATGCATGAAAAGTATATCACCTTTGATTACTAGTTCATTAGGTACTGGGAGTGCGGAGGAAAGAGATATTCAGTTGCTAAGTGACTTTATGAATGTGGATGACCCTAAACTAGAAAATGCATTAAAGAAATTTTTGGATCCCGATGAGCCTGAGTTTAATAAACTAGAGTATCGTGGTATTTGTTTGGTCGGGTTTGATATTGATGATTATCCAACTGAACCAAATAAGTTAAATATTAATGACTTGGTGAGTTCTTTTAATAACAAGATTGATGTATGGAGAGATAGTATAAAGAAAAGAATAGTCGAGGAAAATATTCATGGGATATCATTACATGTGTTTTTAGTACCATTTCCATCAGTGGATAGTTTTAGGAAGGCATTGCTTTCCTCTTTGGCAGGAGAGTAACATGAGTATGAAAGAATTACCTAACTGGTTAGTCCACAATAAAGGTTTTATAAAAAAAATAGAAAAATTAACTATCGCATCTGTAGTTGACCAATTTCCTTCGGTTAAGGCGTCTCATGAACAAAATATTTCTGATTCGGATATTAGTTATCTATTAACTTGTGGAAGTATCTTGTCACAATCAAATGATGAACTCTGCCAAGACGCTGCCTTGAGGATTTCTCAATATTGTTTAGTTAACTCTTTTAGTGCGCAGCGGAAAGACAGTGCCGCATTGATTTTAGATGCTTTGGCAAATAATGCGACAGTAGCATTGGCAATAGAAAAAGGTTTTCTTAGTGAGGGGTTTGAGAAAAGACTACCTATAGCTGGTCAGCTTGAAACAATGAAGAGGAAAATTGAAAACACAATAGAAATTGGGAATGATAAATTTATTTATGCAAATAAATTTCAATCTGAATTTTGGGATAGTGCTCAACAAAGCGAATGGATAAGCATCTCAGCTCCAACATCAGTTGGTAAGTCTTTTATTTTAGAGTCTTGGGTAGAGGACTATATCTACAAGAGAGAAAAAAGTTTAATTATTTATTTGGTGCCTACGAGAGCATTAATAAGTGAAGTGTTTGAATCTATTTTGACACGGCTTGACCCGAATAGAACTGGTGTAATTAATATACAAACATTACCACTCAGAAGTGCTTATGATAACTCAAGGACGAATGTTTTTATATTCACTCAAGAAAGGCTTAACATATTTTATAATTCTTTAAATGAAAAGCCTGTAGTGGATCTTTTAATAATAGATGAGGCTCATAAAATTGGTGATTCACTCAGAGGAATATTCTTACAGTATGTGTTGGAAATGACATGTGCTAGGAATAGGAATATTAAGGTTATTTTTGCTAGCCCTTTTACTTCTAATCCTGAACTGTTATTGTTAGATGCCCCCTATAAAGGGAAAACAAGTGTTATAAAAAGTAGCTATGTTACTGTTAACCAAAATTTGATTTGGGTTGAGCAACGTCCAAATACTCCTAAAAAATGGCGGATGTACTTTTTTTTTAGGGGAGAACGAAAATTTATTGGGGATTTTGAACTAGAAAATACGCCCTCTTCAGACAGTAAACGATTGTCTTTTATTGCACTGACGCTGGGAAGACATGTATCTGGCAATGTGGTTTATGTAAACGGTGCTGCTGATGCGGAGAAAACAGCTAAACAAATTGCAGATGGTTTGGAGCAATATACTGAGGATGAAGATGTTCTAAATTTAATTGAGTTAAGCGAGAAAGTTATTCATGAACGATTTGCACTCAATGTTACATTGAGGAAAAGAGTTGCATTTCATTATGGGAATATGCCATTAATAATAAAAACTGAGATCGAGAGATTATTTAGCAAAGGAAAAATAAAATATTTGATTTGTACTTCCACTCTAGTAGAAGGTGTAAATTTGGCCTGTAAAAATATTTTTATTCGTGGGCCTAAGAAAGGTAGTGGTAAACCTATGCAAGAGGATGATTTTTGGAATTTAGCTGGTAGAGCTGGGCGATGGGGTAAAGAATTTCAAGGGAATGTGATTTGTGTTGATACTAATAATGAAAGAATTTGGAATGGTACGCCTCCAGTTAGTAAGAAAAACATTAAGATAATTCGTGCAACAGACTCATTGCATGATGAGATTGATTCTATTTATGAATACATTGATTCACCTTATCATTATGGAATGACACGAGCAAATCCTAGATTACAGGGATTGTTTAGTTATTTATGTATATCATATTATCTTCATGATGGGCTGATATTTAATCCCTACTTTGAAAAGTATAATTTAGAAAACTTAGATGAATTGGATGCTAAAATTACTAATGTATTAGATTTGTTGAGTTTTCCTCTTGAAGTGGTAGCACGTAATCCGGGTATTAGCCCAATATTAATGCAAAAACTGTGGGACAGGTTTTGTGATTGCGATAGAGAAAATTTAGAAAAACTACTCTTAGCTGATCCGTCAAGCGATGATGCTTTATCTTCATATGTTGCAGCCTTTAGACGCATATCTGATACGATGAGTATTGAATTAGGATATAATTCGAAAGGCACATTTGTTTTGGCTTTGTTGGTAATTAAGTGGATGAGAGGGTACCCATTAGCAAGATTGATATCAGAAAGAATAGACTATTATAAAAATAAAAATAAAGAATATAAAGAGCCTTCTGTAATAAGAAGTGTTATGGAGGATGTTGAGAGGGTTGCTAGGTATCAAGCTCCGAAACTACTTTCTTGCTATAATGATTTGTTAAGATATTTTTATATTTCTGAAGGTCGTGCCGACCTTGTTGAATACATTGATGATATAGGGGTTTATTTAGAACTGGGTGTAAGCATAAAAACGCAAATATCACTGATTAGCCTAGGCTTTTCACGAACTTCAGCGGTTATGATATCTGAATATATTACAAGCGATAATTTAGATGAGTTATCTTGTATGCAATGGATTAATGAAAATAGCAGTTTACTTGATGATTTACCTGCATTAGTAAAAATGGAAATTTACTCAATTGTTAATGGAATTGAACTGTAATTAATGGAGGGGAAACCCTCCATTATTGTTTTACAAATGAACCCCACCAATTGATTAGGTCTTTCCTTTGTGCTAGGTATGTTGAGCGATTATAAGCTCTTCGTACTTCATTTTTATCAGCATGAGCTAAAGCTGCTTCAATTACATCAGGATTAAAATTAGCTTCATTCATCGCGGTACTGGCAATTGCTCTCAGTCCATGAGCTACTAGTCTGCCGCCATATCCAATTCGCTTCAAAGCGGCATTGGCTGTTTGACTATTCATCGCTTTTTTAGGGTTATTTCTGCTGGGAAAAACATGTTCACGATGAGCACTGATAGGCTCCATTACTTCCAATATAACTAAAGCCTGAGGAGATAAAGGGACAATATGTTCACGCTTAGACTTCATTCGTTCAGCGGGAATAGTCCATAACTTCGTGTTGAGATCTATTTCTGCCCAGCGAGTACCAGCAGCTTCAGAAGGACGCACAAGAGTAAGAAGTTGCCACTCAATCAAACAGCGAGTCGGAATAGACAAGTTTGACATAGTCAATGAATGCATTAGTTTCGGCAATTCTTCTGGCCGGAGCGTCGGCATGTTTTGCTTTTTAGGTTTCTCAAAGGCCATCCCAATACCTGATGCTGGATTGGCATCAATCAGACCTGTGTTTACGGCATAAATCATTATCTCATTAATGCGCTGCACCAGACGACGTACCGTCTCTAGCGCCCCACGTGCTTTGATTGGCTCTAGGGCTTCAACAAGCATTCGGGCTTTGATTTGCTGAACTGGGAGCTCACCGATGGCAGGGAATACATCTTTTTCTAGTGAACGCCAAATGTCTTTCGCGTAATCAGGGGTAACGCTTTTGCTTTTAAGCTGGAACCAGTTAGCGGCGACTGTTGAAAAAATACTGTCCAGTGCGATTTGTTGCTGTTCCTCTGCAATTTCAGCTTGAATTTGCGGGTCAATTCCGTTGGCTAACAAGGAAAGATAATCCGCTCTTAACCGTCGGGCGTCAGCAAGTGAAAGGGCGGGGAATGCACCTAGCCCCATCATTGTTCGCTGCTTTGTTGCTGGACGTTGATAACGGAAACGCCATAACTTCTTACCGTTCGTTTTAACGAGCAGAAAAAGACCATCGCCATCATGCAACGTTAGATCCTTTTCTAACGCTCTAGCGCGCAGAACTTCTGTGCTGGTCAGGGGGCGTGTCGTTCTTGCCACTTTAGCCGTTCCTTCATGAATTGGTATACGCGTTTAGGTATACATCCTACCGTATACCTAAACGTATACCAATAATCACTGGATTTAGCTGGATATCCTCGGACAACGGTAGACACAAAAAAGCCCGCAGAGCTTGTGCCATGCGGGCTTTCAGGACTTCTCCGGACGTATCCGGAAGAACAAGTGGTGGAGCTGGCGGGAGTTGAACCCGCGTCCGAAATTCCTACATCCTCGGTACTACATGCTTAGTCAGTCTTTACATTCGCTTGCCAGCTGCGGACGGACACGCCACTAACAAACTAGCCTGATTAAGTTTTAACGCTTCAACCCCAGGCAGGACTTCCACGCGATCTCTTTTGGGTTTGACCTCTCTTGATCCCCGTCCTAAGAGCGGAGGCTAGGGAGAGAGGGCTCTAAGCAGGTTATTAAGCTGCTAAAGCGTAGTTTTCGTCGTTTGCGACTATTTTTTGCGGCTTTTTACGAGGCCAACCGCCCCTCGGCATGCACCTTGGGTTTCGCAAATCCCGTCGAATCCAGAATCAGCCCCAATGTGTAAAGGTAAGTATACCAGATTTATGAGCGCCATGACCAGCCTCAATGGCGTTATCGTTAAAGATTTAGCACCCATGTAGCCTGATTTTTATTCGATTAAGCAATGGGATGGCAACATTTGTGTCGGATGTGATAGCCAATAAGATGTTCATTCGCGCCGCCGGAGAGGGAGGCGCGGTGAGGAACTGGTCAATAATTGGAGTGCAGGTTTAACGGTGGGCGTTTTTCATGATACGCGCTTTATCCACCTGCCATTCGCGCTCTTTGATATCTGAACGTTTATCGTGCTGTTTCTTACCTTTGGCGACGCCGATTTTCACTTTGCACCAGGCATTTTTCCAGTACAGGGAGAGCGCCACTACGGTATAGCCTTCTCGATTGACGCGACCGTACAATGAGTCCAGTTCGCGCTGGTTGAGAAGTAACTTGCGGGTACGGGTAGGATCGCACACCACATGCGTGGAGGCCACTGCCATTGGCGTGATGTTTGCGCCAAACAGGAACGCTTCTCCGTCACGCAGAAGGACATAGCTGTCGCTGATATTGGCTTTTCCTGCGCGCAGGGATTTAACTTCCCAGCCTTGCAGGGCAAGTCCCGCTTCGAACTCTTCTTCGATAAAGTATTCGTGACGGGCGCGCTTGTTAAGCGCGATGGTCGCTGAACCAGGTTTATGTGCTTTTTTCTTCGTCATAAGCGTCGTGAATCATCGGTAATCTGAAATCGAAAACACCCCATATCAATCCTGCGGGGGACAAGGCTCTATCTTAGCATGAACCCGATGTTACCCAGCGCCGGGATAGCGTTTTTTTTACAGCAGGATAAATGATATTATTTGTTGGATTTTTGTTGATGGAAATTGTTATGCCTCAGATTAGCCGGACCGCACTGGTACCCTACAGCGCGGAGCAAATGTATCAGTTAGTGAATGACGTTCAGTCTTATCCTCAGTTTTTGCCGGGTTGTACCGGAAGTCGGATTCTGGAGTCCACTCCTGGGCAGATGACTGCGGCGGTAGATGTCTCTAAGGCTGGGATCAGCAAAACGTTTACTACCCGCAACCAGTTGACCAGTAACCAAAGTATTCTTATGAATCTGGTGGATGGGCCGTTCAAGAAATTGATTGGTGGATGGAAGTTTACGCCGCTGAGCCAGGAGGCGTGTCGTATCGAGTTTCATCTCGACTTTGAGTTTACCAATAAGTTGATTGAACTCGCCTTTGGTCGCGTGTTTAAAGAGCTGGCGTCTAATATGGTCCAGGCTTTTACGGTTCGTGCGAAAGAGGTTTACAGTGCCAGGTAAAATTGCCGTTGAGGTGGCTTATGCGCTACCTGAGAAGCAGTACCTGCAGCGCGTGACGCTGCAGGAGGGCGCGACGGTTGAAGAAGCTATTCGCGCCAGTGGCTTGCTGGAATTGCGTACCGATATCGATTTAACTAAAAACAAAGTCGGCATTTACAGCCGTCCGGCAAAACTAAGCGATAGTGTGCATGATGGCGATCGGGTGGAGATTTATCGCCCTCTCATTGCCGATCCGAAAGAGCTTCGCAGGCAACGAGCAGAAAAATCAGCGAATAAATAACAGACAGAAAAAAGGTGCTCATTGAGCACCTTTTTTAACGTCTTTGAGAGCAACTTTATTATTAGTTACCACTCAGCGCAGGTTTGTTATCAATATTGGTCAACACACCGCTACTGTTAAAGGTCAGCGTCAGCGTTTGCTGCGTTACACCTTCATGACCTGGTTGCTGGCGGAAGACATAGAACCAGGTATTCGTACCAAATGGATCGGACATCAGCGGTGTACCCAATGCGTACGCAACTTGTTGTTGCGTCATGCCAACACGTATTTTGGATACGTCGTTAGCGGTCAGATAGTTCCCCTGGTTGATGTCAGGACGGTAAACCACTCGCTCCAGAGTGGAACAGCCTGCGGTCAACATCAATAGTACTGCTGCTGCAGCAGTCAGCGTTTTACAGCGCATAGTGATTTGATTCCTTTTCGGGCCCGAGCAGTACGTGGCTCATCTGTAATATGCCGATGATAATAGACCTTTCATCACTTTAAAACCTTTTGCTTTCCGGTCTTACGGCGTTTTGCTGTTTACTCTGACCGTGAAGCAGGAAAAAAGTTTACGCTGCAAGCAGTTCTTTCGCATTCGCCAGTGTATTACGTGTGACTTCACTGCCACCAAGCAGGCGCGCCAGCTCTTGTAACCGCGCTTTTTTATTCAGGGATTGCATATGCGTTTCTGTCATCGCACCATCGGTTTCTTTGCTGACAAAATAGTGTTGATGACCACATCCCGCGACTTGTGGCAGGTGGGTAACACACATCACCTGAGTTGATTCGCCGAGTTGACGCAGCAGTTTGCCGACAACTGCCGCTGTTGGACCGCTAATCCCTACATCCACTTCATCAAAAATCAGTGCCGGGGTTTCCATTTTACGCGCCGTGATGACCTGGATTGCCAGTGCGATGCGGGACAATTCACCACCGGATGCGACTTTGGCAATAGGCTGCATTGGCTGACCTGGGTTGGTGGTTACCCGAAACTCAATACGATCGGCACCGTCAGCGCCCAGGTGATGCTCGTCAAATTTAACATCGATCGTAAACTGCCCATGCGGCATTGAGAGCGCATGCATACTGTCGGTGATCAGCTGTGCAAGTTCTTCTGCATATTGCTGGCGTTGTTGGTGTAATGCGCGCGCGATTTCCAGTGCCTGCTGATGATGTTTCGTTACCGCCAGCGCAAGCGTTTCTTGTGAGTCGGCCTGATCGTCCAGTTGCTGCTGTTCTTCCAGTAGCGACTGGTAATACTGTGGCAATGCCTCAGGGCTGACGTGATGTTTACGTGCCAGCGAAATCTGTTTTGAGATGCGCTGTTCAAGTTCAAATAGTCGGTTGGGATCGAGATCCAGACGATCGCAGTAGTGGCGCAGTTCATCGCTGGCTTCAGCAATCTGGATGGTAGCTTCTTCCAGCATATCAAGTACGCCGGACAGTTTGCTGTCCATGCCAATCAATTCGCTCACCAGTTGTTTAGCCGTGTAAAGCTGACTTTGCAGGTTTGCGTCTTCACCGTCGGCCATTAATGCCAATGCATTCTGGCTGGTGGTCAGCAATTGACCGCTGTTCGCCAGACGTTTGTACTCTTCGTCGATTTGTTCAAACTCTCCGGGCTGCGGATTAAATTCGTTAAGTTCTTTTAATTGGTATTGCAGCAGTTCCGCACGGGCAGCGCGTTCCTGACTTAACTGTTGATGATGCGCGAGGTCACGGCAGCTTTGATGCCACAACTGATAACGTGCGGTCATTTCCTGCAGTAGAGAGGTTTCATTGGCATAGCCATCAAGCAGGAATTTTTGGTGCTCAGGTTTGGTGAGTAATTGATGAGCGTGCTGACCATGGATCTGAATCAGCAACTGACCCAGTTCGCGCAGTTGTGACAGAGGAACAGCTGTACCGTTGATGAAACCACGGGAGCGACCATCGCTGCTGATCACGCGACGAAGCAAACATTCATGCCCGTCTTCAAGCTGGTTTTCTTCCAGCCAGCGCAGAGCCGCTGGCGTATCTTTCAGAGAAAAACGGGCGCACAGGTCAGCGCGAGCAGCGCCGGTACGCACCATGTCGGCTTCAGCGCGGCCACCGAGACAAAGACCGAGGGCATCTATTGCAATAGATTTACCCGCGCCGGTCTCGCCAGTTATTACGGTCATGCCGCTATGAAAATCAATCTCAAGCTCACGAACGATAGCAAAGTTGCTGATGGTCAGTTGTGCCAACATAGTCGTTTTCCTGTATGAAAAACCATTACTGTTATTGTGTACAGTATAAACTGGTTTTATATACAGTAAAGAGGCTGGCGTAAAATTAGAATAATTTTTTTGACCAGCCGAGCTTGGTGCTTAATGTGTTGAAATAACTGTAATCTTTCGGATGAATCAGATTCAGATGGTAATCACAGCGACGAATCAGGACATCTTCACCTTCCTGAATCGGCAGTGCTATCTGGCTGTCGCAACTGATTTCCAGGTCGTTACGGCGATGCGAAAAACGCAGACGGATCGTGCTGCTGCTGTTTATGACCAGTGGTCGTGCTGACAACGTATGCGGGAACATGGGCACCAGGGTAATCGCATCCAGAGAGGGGGTCAGAATAGGACCGCCTGCAGAGAGGGAATAGGCGGTGGAGCCTGTTGGCGTCGAAATAATTAGTCCATCAGATCGCTGAGAAAACGCAAAGATCTCGTCGATATACACTTCGAACTCAATCATATGCGCCACTTTGCCTGGATGAAGCACCACTTCATTTATCGCGGTGCTGATGCGTTTCTGGCAATCTTGCTGACAGACTTGCGCTTCCAGCAAAAAACGTTTCTCGCTGATGTAGTGGCCTTCCAGCACATCGGCTAACTGTTGCTGGGCGTTATCGGGGTCAAGGTCAGTCAGGAAACCCAGGTTGCCACGGTTGATTCCAATAACTTTAATATCGTAACGGGCGAGTGTGCGTGCCGCGCCCAGCATATTACCGTCGCCACCAACGACTACCGCGAGATCAGCTAGTTGCCCAATCTCCGCGAACGTGCCAGTTTTCACATTCTTCAGTTGCAGTTCGTGAGCGATTTGTTGCTCAACGATGACCTCGTAACCTTTTGTGCACAGCCAGCGGTAGAGCATTTCATGTGTTGTCAGTGCAGTGGGGTGCCGTGGGTGTCCCACAATGCCAATACACTTGAAATGATTATTCATTTTTCCGAGGTCCTTGTTGCGAAGATTGATGACAATGTGAGTGCTTCCCTTGAAACCCTGAAACTGATCCCCATAATAAGCGAAGTTAGCGAGATGAATGCGAAAAAAACGCGGAGAAATTCATGAGTAGTAAAGAACAGAAAACGCCTGAGGGGCAAGCCCCGGAAGAAATTATCATGGATCAGCACGAAGAGATTGAGGCAGTTGAGCCAGAAGCTTCTGCTGAGCAGGTGGATCCGCGCGATGAAAAAATTGCGAATCTCGAAGCTCAGCTGGCTGAAGCCCAGACCCGTGAACGTGACGGCATTTTGCGTGTAAAAGCCGAAATGGAAAACCTGCGTCGTCGTACTGAACTGGATATTGAAAAAGCCCACAAATTCGCGCTGGAGAAATTCATCAACGAATTGCTGCCGGTGATTGATAGCCTGGATCGTGCGCTGGAAGTGGCTGATAAAGCTAACCCGGATATGTCTGCGATGGTTGAAGGCATTGAGCTGACGCTGAAGTCGATGCTGGATGTTGTGCGTAAGTTTGGCGTTGAAGTGATCGCCGAAACTAACGTCCCACTGGACCCGAATGTGCATCAGGCCATCGCAATGGTGGAATCTGATGACGTTGCGCCAGGTAACGTACTGGGCATTATGCAGAAGGGTTATACGCTGAATGGTCGTACGATTCGTGCGGCGATGGTTACTGTAGCGAAAGCAAAAGCTTAATTTCTGCTTTCGTAATAATTCACGGCCCTGCATGCGAATGCCGGGCCGTTTTCGTTACTCCGCCACACTCTCGCGCAGCGGTTTCACAGGAAAAACTTTTACCTGCTTAATCATATTGTCCTGTACGTCGAGAATATCGATATCGTACTCGCCAATACGCACGCGGGTGCCTGCGACAGGGATCTCTTCCAGTGCCTCAAGAATGACGCCATTAACCGTGCGGGCATCATCTTCCGGTAGATGCCAGTTAAAGGCTTTGTTGATTTCTCGCACGTTGGCGGTGCCATCGATAATCACCGAACCGTCGTTTTGCGGCGTGACCTCTTCGGCAAGTGTTGGCGACATCGACGTAGTGAAATCGCCGACAATCTCTTCCAGAATATCTTCAACCGTCACCAGCCCCTGAATGTCTCCATACTCGTTGACGACCAGGCCGACTTTCTTTTTGTTGCGCTGAAACTTTACCAACTGCGTGCTGAGCGGCGTACCTTCCGGCACAAAATAGATCTCGTCCGCGGCGCGCAGCATGGTTTCTTTGGTGAACTCTTTTTTCTCCGACATCAACCGCCAGGCTTCACGTACTCGCAGCATACTGATGGCGTCGTCCAGCGAATCACGGTAGAGCACGATGCGCCCGTGAGGTGAGTGGGAGAGTTGGCGCAGAATCGATTTCCAGTCATCGTTGATATCAATACCGATAATTTCACTGCGCGGCACCATGATGTCATCAACGGTCATTTTTTCCAGATCGAGCACCGACAGCAGCATATCCTGATTGCGACGGGAAATTTGTGAGCGTGATTCGTGCACGATAGTGCGCAACTCTTCTTTGCTCAAAGAGCCGCTAACCACGATATCGGTTTTGATACCCATCATGCGCATCAGCATACGGGTGATAGCATTCAGCAACCAGACCAGCGGCATCATCAAAATTTGCAGCGGAGCCAGCAGAAAACTACTCGGATAAGCGACTTTTTCCGGGTACAGCGCGGCAATGGTTTTCGGCAATACCTCAGCAAATACCAGTACGACAAAAGTCAGCACACCAGTCGCAATTGCCACGCCCGCATCGCCGTACAAACGCATCCCAACAATAGTGCCGAGCGCGGAGGCAAGAATATTGACCAGGTTATTGCCGATTAACACCAGGCTTATCAGGCGGTCTGGCTTACGCAGCAATTTTTCGACGCGTTTGGCCGAGCGATTACCCTGTTTCGCCATATGTCGCAGACGATAGCGGTTGAGGGTCATCATTCCGGTTTCGGACCCGGAAAAATAGGCTGAAATGACCACCATGATGATCAGAATAATGATCAACGTAGTAGTAGAAATGTGTTCCAGGGGAAACTCCTTTTCTGGGTTTAGCTGATTAACTGCTGGACAATTCGGCTGCCGAAGTAGGCCAGTGTCAGAATTACCGCGCCCGCAACGTTAAACCAGACGACGCGGCGTCCACGCCATCCTTCATGATAATGTCCCCACAGCAGCACAATATAGACAAACCACGCCACGATAGAGAGCACAGCCTTGTCGATATTTTCCATGCTAAATAAGTTGTGCATGTAGAACAGGCCAGTGCAAAGCGTGAGCGTTAGCAGCACCACGCCAATCTGCGTGATGTGGAACATTTTACGCTCGATACTCATCAATGGCGGCATTTCCTGGTTAAACGCCAGCTTCTTGTTCTTCAGTTGGTAATCAATCCACGCCAGTTGCAGCGCGTACAGGGCGGCGATAATTAGCGTGGCATAGGAAAAGAGCGATAAGCCAATGTGCACCAGCATCCCAGGCGTAGCTTCCAGATGGGTGATGTATTCATTGGGCATGAAGGTTGCCAGCGCCAGGTTGATAAGCGCAAAGGCATAGACAATGGGTAGCAGCAACCAGCCACGATTGCGAGAAGCCACAATGGTCATTACCGTACAGATCATCAAACTGACCAATGAACCAACGTTCAGCAGGCTGAGGTTTTGTCCGCTATCACCGTCGGGCAGGATGCGGGCTTCCAGAGCGATTGCGTGGCAGACCAGCGCAATGACCGCAGAAATAATAGCCATGCGCCGCCAGCCGCCGTTTTTTTGCAGCAGACCGGGAACAATCAGCGCAAGACTGACGGAGTAGGCGACAAGCGCGAGCAGAGCAAAAACGGGCATAGTGATGTCGACAGTTTGAGCAATAAGAAAGAGAAGCAGTATAGCGTCAGGTGAACGCTGCTCCAACCGTTGCATAACAACAAAGACGCCTTCATGTTATACTGCGGCAAAATACTGATGATGTGTCGCGATTGCGGCCAACCGTTTCCACCCCAGGCGAGAGACAATGTTTGATAATTTAACCGATCGTTTGTCGCGCACGCTGCGCAATATCAGTGGCCGTGGACGCCTCACTGAAGACAACGTAAAAGATACGCTGCGCGAAGTGCGCATGGCGCTGCTGGAGGCGGACGTCGCTCTGCCGGTAGTGCGTGAGTTTATCAATCGCGTAAAAGAGAAAGCGGTTGGTCATGAAGTTAATAAGAGCCTGACGCCGGGGCAGGAGTTCGTCAAAATCGTCCGTAACGAACTGGTTGCGGCGATGGGCGAAGAGAACCAGACCCTGAACCTGGCGGCGCAACCGCCTGCGGTCGTGCTGATGGCGGGCCTGCAAGGTGCCGGTAAAACAACCAGCGTTGGTAAACTCGGTAAGTTCCTGCGCGAGAAGCACAAGAAGAAAGTGCTGGTGGTTTCTGCCGACGTTTATCGCCCGGCGGCAATCAAACAGCTTGAGACGCTGGCAGAGCAGGTGGGCGTTGATTTCTTCCCTTCTGATGTTGGTCAGAAGCCGGTAGATATCGTTAACGCGGCGCTGAAAGAAGCCAAACTGAAATTCTACGACGTGCTGCTGGTGGATACCGCTGGTCGTCTGCACGTTGACGAAGCGATGATGGACGAGATCAAACAAGTCCATGCGTCGATTAACCCGGTTGAAACCCTGTTTGTGGTTGACGCCATGACCGGTCAGGATGCGGCCAATACGGCAAAAGCATTCAATGAAGCGTTACCGCTTACCGGCGTAGTGTTGACCAAAGTGGACGGCGATGCCCGCGGCGGTGCGGCGCTCTCTATTCGTCACATCACTGGCAAACCGATCAAGTTTCTCGGTGTTGGCGAGAAAACTGAGGCGCTGGAGCCGTTCCATCCGGACCGCATCGCGTCGCGTATTCTCGGCATGGGCGACGTACTGTCGCTGATCGAAGATATCGAAAGCAAAGTTGACCGCGCGCAGGCAGAGAAATTAGCCAGCAAGCTGAAAAAAGGCGACGGCTTCGATCTCAACGATTTTCTTGAGCAACTGCGCCAGATGAAAAATATGGGCGGCATGGCTAGCCTGATGGGCAAGCTGCCGGGCATGGGGCAGATCCCGGATAATGTTAAGTCGCAGATGGACGATAAAGTGCTGGTGCGTATGGAAGCCATCATCAACTCGATGACGATGAAAGAGCGCGCTAAGCCAGAAATCATCAAAGGTTCGCGTAAGCGTCGTATCGCTGCCGGTTGCGGTATGCAGGTGCAGGACGTTAACCGCCTTCTGAAGCAGTTCGACGACATGCAGCGCATGATGAAGAAAATGAAGAAGGGCGGAATGGCGAAGATGATGAGAAGCATGAAGGGTATGATGCCCCCAGGCTTCCCTGGTCGCTAATCGGCCTGGCTTGTTTGCCATTTTGGCACCGGGATGTGCTCGTCATCCTCACGTACTGCGTGTACGCTCCGGTGACTGCGCGCACTCCGGCACCAAACTGGCTGCACCGCCGACGGCCTTTTACAGCAGAGTTAGCAACTGTTGATTGCAATTCCCGCAAAAATGAGTAAAATTTTCGGGCTTTTAATATGACACCGGACTCCGTTCCTCGATGGGGTCCGGTTGTTTTATTCACACAAGAGGATGTTATGGTAACTATTCGTTTAGCACGTCACGGCGCTAAAAAGCGTCCGTTCTACCAGGTTGTTGTCGCTGACAGCCGTAATGCACGCAACGGTCGCTTCATCGAGCGCGTTGGTTTCTTCAACCCAATCGCTAGCGAAAAAGAAGAAGGCACTCGCCTGGATCTGGATCGCATCGCTCACTGGGTTGGCCAGGGCGCAACTATTTCTGATCGCGTTGCTGCGCTGATCAAAGAAGTAAACAAAGCAGCTTAATCTGTCACGGTGGTCATGATGAGCAAACAACTCACCGCGCAAGCACCTGTTGATCCCATCGTTTTGGGAAAAATGGGTTCGTCTTACGGTATTCGTGGGTGGCTCAGAGTGTTTTCTTCCACCGAAGACGCCGAAAGCATTTTTGACTATCAGCCCTGGTTTATCCAGAAGGCGGGTCAGTGGCAGCAAGTCCAGCTGGAAAGCTGGAAGCACCACAATCAGGACATGATCATCAAGCTGAAAGGCGTTGACGATCGTGATGCGGCGAACCTGCTGACGAATTGTGAAATTGTCGTGGATTCATCGCAGCTGCCTCAGCTTGAAGAGGGGGACTACTACTGGAAAGACCTGATGGGCTGCCAGGTAGTAACCACTGAAGGCTACGATCTCGGTAAAGTCGTCGATATGATGGAAACCGGATCTAATGACGTTCTCGTCATTAAGGCAAACCTGAAAGATGCGTTTGGTATCAAGGAACGTCTCGTACCGTTCCTCGATGGGCAGGTTATCAAGAAAGTCGATCTCACTACTCGTTCAATCGAAGTAGATTGGGATCCTGGTTTTTAAACCACCGGATAAACGGTAAAAGACGGCGCTATGTGGATTGGCATAATTAGCCTGTTTCCTGAAATGTTCCGCGCAATTACCGATTACGGGGTAACTGGCCGGGCAGTTAAAAATGGCCTGCTGAGCATCCAGAGCTGGAGTCCTCGCGACTTCACGCATGACCGGCACCGTACCGTGGACGATCGTCCTTACGGCGGCGGACCGGGGATGTTAATGATGGTGCAACCCTTGCGGGACGCCATTCATGCAGCAAAAGCCGCGGCGGGTGAAGGCGCAAAGGTGATTTATCTGTCACCACAGGGACGCAAGCTTGATCAAGCGGGCGTCAGCGAACTGGCAACGAATCAAAAATTGATTCTGGTGTGCGGTCGCTACGAAGGTATAGATGAGCGCGTGATCCAAACCGAAATTGACGAAGAATGGTCAATCGGCGATTACGTTCTCAGTGGTGGTGAGTTACCAGCAATGACGCTGATTGACTCCGTTTCCCGGTTTATTCCGGGAGTACTGGGACATGAAGCCTCGGCAACGGAAGATTCCTTTGCTGAAGGATTGCTGGATTGCCCGCACTATACGCGGCCTGAGGTGTTAGAAGGGATGGAAGTTCCGCCAGTGTTACTGTCGGGCAACCATGCCGAGATACGTCGCTGGCGTTTGAAACAGTCGCTGGGCCGTACCTGGCTTAGAAGACCTGAACTTCTGGAAAACCTGGCTCTGACTGAAGAGCAAGCAAGGTTGCTGGCGGAGTTCAAAACGGAACACGCACAACAGCAACATAAACATGATGGGATGGCGTAAGCCCCCGAGATATCAGTTTACCCAGGATAAGAGATTAAATTATGAGCAACATTATTAAGCAACTTGAACAAGAGCAGATGAAGCAGGACGTACCTTCCTTCCGTCCGGGTGATACCGTGGAAGTGAAAGTATGGGTTGTTGAAGGTTCCAAAAAACGTCTGCAGGCATTCGAGGGCGTGGTTATCGCTATTCGTAACCGCGGTCTGCACTCTGCATTCACTGTTCGTAAAATTTCCAACGGCGAAGGCGTTGAGCGTGTCTTCCAGACTCACTCTCCGGTAGTTGACAGCATTTCTGTCAAACGTCGTGGTGCTGTTCGTAAAGCTAAACTGTACTACCTGCGTGAGCGTACTGGTAAGGCTGCTCGTATCAAAGAGCGTCTTAACTAAGATTTCGCTTAAGCGACATCCTGTTAAGAAGGGCTGGCCAATTGGCTGGCCCTTTTTTATCTGTTTGCTGGTGTTTTAAGGGGTAGTAATCACCACTGCGACGCGGCGGTTCTCGGCGCGGCCCTGGGCGGTCTTGTTACTGGCTATGGGATATTTTTTTCCTAAACCCTGTGTGGTGAGATTGCTGCGTGGAATTTGTCCACCCATAGCCCATGCATCGGCCACGACATTCGCCCGTTTCAATGATAAGCCTTCGTTGTAACTGTCTTCACCATAGTTATCGGTGTGTCCATCCATACGGGCATGTGTTAGCCCTGTCGAGGCCAATTTAGCTGCCATGGTTTGGATCTGTTGCTGGCTTTCCGGGAGCAATTTGTAGTCATTTTTTGCGAACAGAATGGCATCTGATAAGCCCAGCGACCAGTCGCCGGCGGATTCAGTAAATCCATAAGATTGCATAGCGGCGACTTGCTCAGGAGTAAACTTTCCCTGAGGGGACTGGCAGCCAGTCAGTATTAGTGAGGTGAAAACCAGGGGTGCTACCAGGTGCTTTATCATATCGATATATCCTTGTTATCTCACCAGCTTTTCGGCACGCTGGTGTTTGGCCTGATACATATTGTGATCGGCAAGCTCTTGTAATTTTTCCGCAGAGGCGTGCTCAATGGTCATCGCGTAACCAATGCTTAATATCATGGTGGTCTGATGGCCATTATGAAGATCAAACGGGAGATTAAAGATTTGTGTCAGTGCTGAACATATCTGCTGCACTTCAGATTCCGACTGTACATCATAGAGCACCATAGCGAATTCATCGCCGCCCAGGCGGTATGCTTTATGTCGCAGCCCGCCAAATTCAGCTAACCGTTTTGCGATTTCAATCAAGACTCTATCGCCCGTCGCATGACCCCAGGTATCATTGATGTATTTGAAATTATCGCCATCAAGAAATAGTAACGCCGACGTTTTTCGGGCATCGGAATTGTTCATCAACGTGTTGATGCCGCTACGAAACGCTGCGCGGTTAGCCAGCCCGGTTAATGGGTCATGTAGCGCGGTACGTAGAAGCTGCGCATTTTTAGCCTGTAAACGAAGCTGCCACTCTTCCATTTCATCCAGCAGACTGTTGAAGTCGAGAGCGAAGCGGTGAAACTCAGCGATACGTTCTTCCGAAACTCGTCGGGAAAAATTGCGGTTGGAACGCACATCATGTACGACATCGGTGATATTTTTCAGCGCTTCTACCAGGCCATTGTGCAAATGGCGGGTGAGGGTAATTGCGATGCCTGATGCCAGCAGAATACAACCGGTCAGTACGGCGAGCGAAAACCAGATAAAATGGCTGATTGAACTGTCGCGAGCGGTTAAGCGTACTTCGCCAATGGTTTCACCATTGTGACGAATCGGCTGAATGATGGGGGCAGGGAAGAGCCAGTGGCTTATGAAATTACTGAAAGTATCGCCTGGATCCTTACGGGTGTAATGCCAGGATGCCAGAATATTTTGCTGCTTATCACGTACTTCTGCAGTTGAAAATTGCCCTTGCTGGCCCAGCGCTGCCAGTGTTTCAGTTGCTGCAGGGCCATCGGCAAAAACGACAGCTGCTTCCAGACTGTAAGTCATTGTTGCTGCTGTCAGTGCCAGGTTTTTTTGCGCGTACTGTTTCAGGGTCAGCACCGAGGTCACGGAAAGCAGCAACCAGATCAGCATCATAGTGATAAATATGCTGGTCATACTGATGTTGCGTAATGCTCTTTTAAACGTGGGGCGCTTATTAAGAGAATTATCGTTATCCATCATTTTTCTTCCGTGCGAGCATTAAGACATCCGGGTTGACCTTTACACCGCTACGCGATAAGGCATCCAGGTTTACGGCAAATCTGACGTCATTATTGTGGATGATCAGACAAAAGGCGCTACCAATAATGCACTCGGTATTTTGTTCGGCAATTAATAATAACGCCTTTGACGGATATTGTTCGGTTAATTCCATCTGGAATGTCGGTGACTCGTTGCCAAAATAAAAACCATTGCAGCCTGAAATCATCGCCTCTTGTTGAGTGTGAATGATGACAGGCAGATAAGGCAAAGATGTCGCGGCATTCTCTTGTAGGGCGGTACTAAAACGTGAAGATGAAAAGATACATAACTTTGGTGGCCCTGATAGCGCAGGCCAGCGGGTGTAACTGACAATACCGGAAACCATCATACGCACGTTTTTCGCAACGTCAGAAGGCTCCTGAGCGAGTATTGGTGCTCCCGTCAGCAGGAGAATCAGAAGTAAGAACAGTCGGTGAGAAAAACGCATTCAGGGATCCCCACCATCTTCGCTCGAAATGCATCGATATTTTTTCAGAATGCTCATTAAAATATCATTTTTTCATGCGACCGTCATCAATGTGAGAAATAAAACACAATGAGTAAAATCTTATGTTTAATTTATTTGTGGGGTTTTAATTAATTTAATCGTATTGTGCTGGCATTTTCATCAGCCCCTTTTTGCCATACTTCATGCAGTTGGCTGGCATTTTCAACATTGTTGCAGCTGGCAGGAAAGCTTTTACCGGAAAGTCCTCGGGCATAAGTAAAATCGGTCTGGCAAGTTTTCTTTTGTCCTTCGGCATATCCTTTAAGGTATAGACCGCGATCCGCCTGTGAATCGCTAAATGCATCGTCATCTTTTATGGCGCTGCCCGATATCGCATCTTCCATACCGACATCATACCAGTCGGTGCTGGTCAAGGTTGGCGCGTGAGTATAAGGATCAATCTGACATCCGCTAACCAGTAAAGCCAACAAGGGGGCGATAAACTTTTTCATCATTTCTTTCTCCTTTTTCAAAGCATAGCGGATTGTTTTCAAAGGGAGTGTAAATTTATCTATACAGAGGTAAGGGTTGAAAGCGCGACTAAATTGCCTGTGTAAATAAAAATGTACGAAATATGGATTGAAAACTTTACTTTATGTGTTATCGTTACGTCATCCTCGCTGAGGATCAACTATCGCAAACGAGCATAAACAGGATCGCCATCATGCAAAAAGACGCGCTGAATAACGTACATATTACCGACGAACAGGTTTTAATGACTCCGGAACAACTGAAGGCCGCTTTTCCATTGAGCCTGCAACAAGAAGCCCAGATTGCTGACTCGCGTAAAAGCATTTCAGATATTATCGCCGGGCGCGATCCTCGTCTGCTGGTAGTATGTGGTCCTTGTTCCATTCATGATCCGGAAACTGCTCTGGAATATGCTCGTCGATTTAAAGCCCTTGCCGCAGAGGTCAGCGATAGCCTCTATCTGGTAATGCGCGTCTATTTTGAAAAACCCCGTACCACTGTCGGCTGGAAAGGGTTAATTAACGATCCCCATATGGATGGCTCTTTTGATGTAGAAGCCGGGCTGCAGATCGCGCGTAAATTGCTGCTTGAGCTGGTGAATATGGGACTGCCACTGGCGACGGAAGCGTTAGATCCGAATAGCCCGCAATACCTGGGCGATCTGTTTAGCTGGTCAGCAATTGGTGCTCGTACAACGGAATCGCAAACTCACCGTGAAATGGCCTCCGGGCTTTCCATGCCGGTTGGTTTTAAAAACGGCACCGACGGCAGTCTGGCAACAGCAATTAACGCTATGCGCGCCGCCGCCCAGCCGCACCGTTTTGTTGGCATTAACCAGGCAGGGCAGGTTGCGTTGCTACAAACTCAGGGGAATCCGGACGGCCATGTGATCCTGCGCGGTGGTAAAGCGCCGAACTATAGCCCTGCGGATGTTGCGCAATGTGAAAAAGAGATGGAACAGGCGGGACTGCGCCCGTCTCTGATGGTAGATTGCAGCCACGGTAATTCCAATAAAGATTATCGCCGTCAGCCTGCGGTGGCAGAATCCGTGGTTGCTCAAATCAAAGATGGCAATCGCTCAATTATTGGTCTGATGATCGAAAGTAATATCCACGAGGGCAATCAGTCTTCCGAGCAACCGCGCAGTGAAATGAAATACGGTGTATCCGTAACCGATGCCTGCATTAGCTGGGAAATGACCGATGCCTTGCTGCGTGAAATTCATCAGGATCTGAACGGGCAGCTGACGGCTCGCGTGGCTTAAGAGGTTTATTATGGTTGCTGAATTGACCGCATTACGCGATCAAATTGATGAAGTCGATAAAGCGCTGCTGAATTTATTAGCGAAGCGTCTGGAACTGGTTGCTGAAGTGGGCGAGGTGAAAAGCCGCTTTGGACTGCCTATTTATGTTCCGGAGCGCGAGGCATCTATGTTGGCCTCGCGTCGTGCAGAGGCGGAAGCTCTGGGTGTACCGCCAGATCTGATTGAGGATGTTTTGCGTCGGGTGATGCGTGAATCTTACTCCAGTGAAAACGACAAAGGATTTAAAACACTTTGTCCGTCACTGCGTCCGGTGGTTATCGTCGGCGGTGGCGGTCAGATGGGACGCCTGTTCGAGAAGATGCTGACCCTCTCGGGTTATCAGGTGCGGATTCTGGAGCAACATGACTGGGATCGAGCGGCTGATATTGTTGCCGATGCCGGAATGGTGATTGTTAGTGTGCCAATCCACGTTACTGAGCAAGTTATTGGCAAATTACCGCCTTTACCGAAAGATTGTATTCTGGTTGATCTGGCATCAGTGAAAAATGGACCATTACAGGCCATGCTGGCGGCGCACGATGGTCCGGTACTGGGGTTACACCCGATGTTCGGCCCGGACAGCGGTAGCCTGGCAAAGCAAGTTGTGGTCTGGTGTGATGGACGTAAGCCGGAAGCATACCAATGGTTTCTGGAGCAAATTCAGGTCTGGGGCGCTCGGTTGCATCGTATTAGCGCTGTCGAGCACGATCAGAATATGGCGTTTATTCAGGCACTGCGCCACTTTGCTACTTTTGCTTACGGGCTGCACCTGGCAGAAGAAAATGTTCAGCTTGAGCAACTTCTGGCGCTCTCTTCGCCGATTTACCGCCTTGAGCTGGCGATGGTCGGGCGACTGTTTGCTCAGGATCCGCAGCTTTATGCCGACATCATTATGTCGTCAGAGCGTAATCTGGCGTTAATCAAACGTTACTACAAGCGTTTCGGCGAGGCGATCGAGTTGCTGGAGCAGGGCGATAAGCAGGCGTTTATTGACAGTTTCCGCAAGGTGGAGCACTGGTTCGGCGATTACGCACAGCGTTTTCAGAGTGAAAGCCGCGTGTTATTGCGTCAGGCGAATGACAATCGCCAGTAATAATCCAGCGCCGGATGATTCACATCATCCGGCACCTTTTCATCAGGTTGGATCAACAGGCACTACGTTCTCACTTGGGTAACAGCCCAATACCTTCATTGAACGGGTGATTTCCCCTAACTCTTTCAATGCTTTTTGCATTTCCGCTGATTCAAGATTGGCCTGAATATCCAGATAGAACATCTCTTCCCATGGATTACCGTGAATCGGGCGTGATTCCAGACGGGTCATAATCAGATTGTGGTTGCGCAGTACCAGCAACGCTTCAACCAGCGCACCGGCTTGTTGCCCGGTCGCCATTAACAACGTGGTTTTCGCCGGAACCTGATCAGACACGTTAATGGCTTTACGCGCCAACACCACAAATCGGGTGAAGTTTTGTCGCTGATTTGCTTCAATACGCTCCAGTACCTGCAAACCGTACAAAGTGCCGCCAGCTTCGCTTCCCAACGCAGCAACATGCGGTGATTTTGCCTGTGCAACCTTTTCCATTGCCGCAGACGTACTTTCGGTATATTCAATCTTCCAGTGCGGATAACGATTAAGGAATTTGCTGCATTGCTGGAATGGCTGCGGATGGCTGTAGACCGTATTGATGGTGGATAAATCAGTAGTGCCGGAGACCAACAAACAATGGTCGATAGTTAACGTCATCTCGCCAACAATCGACAAGCTGGTATGTTGCAGCAGATCGTAAACGTCGTTTATGGCACCGGAGCTGGTATTTTCAATCGGTACGACGGCATAGTCGGCCTGGCCGGTTTCCACCTGATTAAAAATATCGGCAAATTTGGCGCAGCCACTTTCAATGAATTGCTCAAAGTGACGGGCAGCATACTGGCGCGCCGCAAGATGGGAATAAGAACCTTTGGGGCCGAGAAAAGCGATGCGTGCTGAGTGCGGATTAATTTTATTGAGATGTTGTTGGAGCAAAGCCTGCTGAGTTAATACGGAATCTTCAATGATGAGCTGGAACAGGCGAGTAATGTAATGGGCGTCCAGATGGTGCGCTTTACCGAGCGTAATTAATCTTTCCAGCAAATCGCGTTCACGATCAATATCACGTACCGGGCGATGCGAGAGCAGTTTGGCTTTTCCCACCTCGACGGCCAGTTCGCGCCGTTCTGCCAGTAACGCTAATAATTTTTCATCCAGCGCGCTGATTTTCTCTCGCAGCGCCAGTAACGGGTTTTCCGATGTCATAGTGTTGCCTTTTTGTTATCAATAAAAAAGGCCCCCCGATTTGGGAGGCCTTATTGTTCGTCTTCGCATTCTGTTTCACACGACGAAACGCCTCCCATTCAGGGGAAGGTAAAAAAGAATGCGAAGAAAAACGGTATGTGTTTCATGTTTGTTTCCTTAAGTGACTTTAGTACAGTACCCGTACTGTTTTCACGCTGTCAACAAAAAACGCGCCCGAAGGCGCGTTGGCGATACACTCAATATAAAGGACTACTCTTCTTCAACTTCTTCGACGAAGTTGGCGTCTTTCACCGATGTTGCGGCACGACGTGCTTCGCCTTTGTGCTGCAGTTTATTGAGCTGCCGTTCCAGCTTGTTGATCAATTCGTTAATTGCGGTGTACATATCTTCATGTTTACCACTGGCAACCAGAACGCCGTTAGGTGTATTGATTGTGGCGTCAGCAACAAACCCTTGTGGCTCTTTGGACAGAATGATATGTGGATTAATCAGATGTGTTTGCCATTTTTCCAGTTTGGCGAGACGGTCTGCGACATGTTGGCGGATGGCCGGAGTAATTTCCATTTGTTTGCTGGTAATGTTCATTGTCATAAATTTTACCTCTTGTCTTCCCGTCTTGGTGAATTCAGCATACCGTTCCTGATGTCAAAATGTGTGATGAAAATCTCATAATTTTGTCACTTTTTGTCAACGAATCTTTTTTGTGAGAAATCGCAGGAAGAGATGTTTTTTTACTTGAGGAATATCTCAAAGCGAGCCATATTTGATGAGATCGATAGCGACTAAATCGCTTCAGTTTCACAACTGACAGAATAAAAAAACGGCAGCTCAAGGGCTGCCGTTTTGTGTTTCAGGTTTCTGTTATGTATTGCTGCTGTTTGCGGCGATGATTTTCGCTACTTTTTCAGCTTGCGCATTCATCTGCATCTGACGGTATGCATTTTCCATCAGCGGCAGCGCATCACGCGTAGCCTGGGTATCCGGGTAGTCGCGCAACATGCCTTCTACGCGGTTAACGACGGCAACCCATGCGCCACGTTCTGTATAGTACTCGGCCACGGAGTATTCATATTTCGCCAGACGATCTTTCAGGAATACCAGACGTTTGGTGGCATCGGTGGTGTACTGACTGTTCGGATAGCCGCGCACCAGTTTGGAAAAGTCACTAAACGCAGCTCGTGCATGTTGAGGATCGCGATCGCTACGATCGACGCCAAAGAACCCTTGCAGCGCACTGTCATCCAGCGCCATATTGGTCAGGCCACGCATGTACATGACATAATCGATATTCGGATGGGTCGGGTTAAGGCGAATAAAACGATCGATGGCAGCCTGTGCTAACGGCAAATCGGCGTTTTTATAGTAGGCGTAGATGAGATCCAGCTGCACCTGCTGCGAATACGGACCAAACGGATAGCGATTATCTAACGCTTCCAGTTGCGTTATTGCCTGTCTCCAGTTACCGTCCTGCAGCTTTTGTTGTGCAGTCGCGTAAATTTCATTTGGCGGATTATCAGGTACTTCTTCCTTTGACCCCGAGCAACCCGCCAAAAACAGGCTTAGTGTGGCGGCTGCCACCAGATATTTCATGCGCGTCATGACGTTTTGACTTTCCTCAAAATGTAATACGGGAGATTCTCTGTTCCTGCTCCCGGTTAAGACCAGCTACAATAGCACACTATATTAAACGGCAAAGCCGTAAAACCCCAACGATAAACGAAGAAGCAGTATATATGGCACAACGAGTACAGCTCACTGCAACGGTGTCCGAAAACCAACTCGGTCAACGCTTAGATCAGGCTTTGGCCGAAATGTTCCCGGATTATTCACGTTCGCGAATAAAAGAATGGATCCTCGACCAGCGAGTGCTGGTTAACGGCAAAGTTTGTGATAAGCCGAAAGAAAAAGTATTGGGTGGCGAGCAGGTTGCCATCAACGCTGAGATTGAAGAAGAAGCGCGTTTTGAACCGCAGGATATCCCGCTGGATATCGTCTATGAAGATGAAGACATTATTATCATTAATAAACCGCGCGACCTGGTGGTACATCCTGGCGCGGGTAACCCGGATGGCACGGTACTGAATGCGTTGCTTCATTACTATCCACCCATTGCCGATGTACCGCGTGCGGGCATCGTCCATCGTCTGGATAAAGACACCACTGGCCTGATGGTTGTGGCAAAAACCGTTCCGGCTCAGACGCGTTTAGTCGAATCTTTGCAACGGCGTGAAATTACTCGTGAGTATGAAGCGGTGGCGATTGGTCATATGACCGCAGGTGGCACGGTGGACGAGCCAATCAGTCGCCACCCGACCAAACGTACCCATATGGCGGTGCATCCGATGGGCAAACCAGCGGTGACTCACTATCGCATCATGGAACACTTCCGTGTGCACACGCGTCTGCGGTTGCGTCTGGAAACTGGACGTACGCACCAGATCCGCGTGCATATGGCCCATATCACTCATCCGCTGGTGGGCGATCCGGTTTATGGTGGCCGTCCGCGTCCGCCAAAAGGTGCTTCGGAAGCATTTATCTCCACGCTGCGTAAGTTTGACCGCCAGGCGCTACATGCAACCATGCTGCGTCTTTATCACCCGATCTCCGGCATCGAAATGGAATGGCATGCGCCTATTCCACAAGATATGGTGGAGCTGATTGAGGTGATGCGCGCCGATTTCGAAGAACATAAGGATGAAGTGGACTGGTTATGAGTAAGCTGATTGTCCCGCAGTGGCCGCAGCCAAAAGGTGTTGCGGCCTGTAGCTCCACTCGTATCGGCGGCGTGAGCTTGCCCCCGTATGACTCACTCAACCTCGGTGCCCATTGTGGCGATAACCCGGATCACGTTGAGGAGAATCGCAAGCGACTTTTTGCTGCGGGCAATTTGCCTTCTAAACCGGTCTGGCTTGAGCAGGTACACGGCAAAGATGTGCTTAAGCTCACTGGCGAACCTTATGCCTCAAAACGGGCGGATGCCTCTTATAGCAATACGCCCGGCACGGTTTGCGCAGTGATGACTGCCGACTGCCTCCCTGTGCTGTTTTGCAATCGAGCGGGAACGGAAGTCGCCGCCGCTCATGCTGGCTGGCGTGGACTGTGCGCAGGCGTGCTGGAAGAGACGGTTTCCTGTTTTGCTGATAATCCGGAAAATATTCTCGCCTGGTTAGGGCCGGCAATTGGTCCACGCGCGTTCGAAGTGGGGGGGGAGGTTCGCGAGGCGTTTATGGCAGTAGACGCTAAAGCAAGTGCAGCTTTCATTCAGCATGGTGATAAGTATCTGGCGGATATTTATCAGCTTGCCCGGCAGCGTCTGGCGAACGTGGGTGTTGAGCAAATTTTCGGCGGCGACCGTTGTACATATACGGAAAATGAGACTTTCTTCTCTTATCGTCGCGACAAGACCACCGGTCGTATGGCAAGTTTCATTTGGCTGATATAACCTAAAGAATCAAGACGATCCGGTACGCGTGATTTTCTTTTCACATTAATCTGGTCAATAACCTTGAATAATTGAGGGATGACCTCATTTAATCTCCAGTAGCAACTTTGATCCGTTATGGGAGGAGTTATGCGTCTGGATCGTCTTACTAATAAATTCCAGCTTGCTCTTGCCGATGCCCAATCACTTGCACTCGGGCACGACAACCAATTTATCGAACCACTTCATTTAATGAGCGCCCTGCTGAATCAGGAAGGGGGTTCGGTTAGTCCTTTATTAACATCCGCTGGCATAAATGCTGGCCAGTTGCGCACAGATATCAATCAGGCATTAAATCGTTTACCGCAGGTTGAAGGTACTGGTGGTGATGTCCAGCCATCACAGGATCTGGTGCGCGTTCTTAATCTTTGCGACAAGCTGGCGCAAAAACGTGGTGATAACTTTATCTCGTCAGAACTGTTCGTTCTGGCGGCACTTGAGTCTCGCGGCACGCTGGCCGACATCCTGAAAGCAGCAGGGGCGACCACCGCCAACATTACTCAAGCGATTGAACAAATGCGTGGAGGTGAAAGCGTGAACGATCAAGGTGCTGAAGACCAACGTCAGGCTTTGAAAAAATATACCATCGACCTTACCGAACGAGCCGAACAGGGCAAACTCGATCCGGTGATTGGTCGTGATGAAGAAATTCGCCGTACCATTCAGGTGCTGCAACGTCGTACTAAAAATAACCCGGTACTGATTGGTGAACCCGGCGTCGGTAAAACTGCCATCGTTGAAGGTCTGGCGCAGCGTATTATCAACGGCGAAGTGCCGGAAGGGTTGAAAGGCCGCCGGGTACTGGCGCTGGATATGGGCGCGCTGGTGGCTGGGGCGAAATATCGCGGTGAGTTTGAAGAACGTTTAAAAGGCGTGCTTAACGATCTTGCCAAACAGGAAGGCAACGTCATCCTATTTATCGACGAATTACATACCATGGTCGGCGCGGGTAAAGCCGATGGCGCAATGGACGCCGGAAACATGCTGAAACCGGCGCTGGCGCGTGGTGAATTGCACTGCGTAGGTGCCACGACGCTTGACGAATATCGCCAGTACATTGAAAAAGATGCTGCGCTGGAACGTCGTTTCCAGAAAGTGTTTGTTGCCGAGCCTTCTGTTGAAGATACCATTGCGATTCTGCGTGGCCTGAAAGAACGTTACGAATTGCACCACCATGTGCAAATTACTGACCCGGCAATTGTTGCAGCGGCGACGTTGTCTCATCGCTACATTGCTGACCGTCAGCTGCCGGATAAAGCCATCGACCTGATCGATGAAGCAGCATCCAGCATTCGTATGCAGATTGACTCAAAACCAGAAGAACTCGACCGACTCGATCGTCGTATCATCCAGCTCAAACTGGAACAACAGGCGTTAATGAAAGAGTCTGATGAAGCCAGTAAAAAACGTCTGGATATGCTCAACGAAGAACTGAGCGACAAAGAACGTCAGTACTCCGAGTTAGAAGAAGAGTGGAAAGCAGAGAAGGCATCGCTTTCTGGTACGCAGACCATTAAAGCGGAACTGGAACAGGCGAAAATCGCTATTGAACAGGCTCGCCGTGTGGGGGACCTGGCGCGGATGTCTGAACTGCAATACGGCAAAATCCCGGAACTGGAAAAGCAACTGGAAGCCGCAACGCAGCTCGAAGGCAAAACTATGCGTCTGTTGCGTAATAAAGTGACCGACGCCGAAATTGCTGAAGTGCTGGCGCGTTGGACGGGGATTCCGGTTTCTCGCATGATGGAAAGCGAGCGCGAAAAACTGCTGCGTATGGAGCAAGAACTGCACCATCGCGTAATTGGTCAGAACGAAGCGGTTGATGCGGTATCTAACGCTATTCGTCGTAGCCGTGCGGGGCTGGCGGATCCAAATCGCCCGATTGGTTCATTCCTGTTCCTCGGCCCAACTGGTGTGGGGAAAACAGAGCTTTGTAAGGCGCTGGCGAACTTTATGTTTGATAGCGACGAGGCGATGGTCCGTATCGATATGTCCGAGTTTATGGAGAAACACTCGGTGTCTCGTTTGGTTGGTGCGCCTCCGGGATATGTCGGTTATGAAGAAGGTGGCTACCTGACCGAAGCGGTGCGTCGTCGTCCGTATTCCGTCATCCTGCTGGATGAAGTGGAAAAAGCGCATCCGGATGTCTTCAACATTCTGTTGCAGGTACTGGATGATGGGCGTCTGACTGACGGGCAAGGGAGAACGGTCGACTTCCGTAATACGGTCGTCATTATGACCTCTAACCTCGGTTCCGATCTGATTCAGGAACGCTTCGGTGAACTGGATTATGCGCACATGAAAGAGCTGGTGCTCGGTGTGGTAAGCCATAACTTCCGTCCGGAATTCATTAACCGTATCGATGAAGTGGTGGTCTTCCATCCGCTGGGTGAACAGCACATTGCCTCGATTGCGCAGATTCAGTTGAAACGTCTGTACAAACGTCTGGAAGAACGTGGTTATGAAATCCACATTTCTGACGAGGCGCTGAAACTGCTGAGCGAGAACGGTTACGATCCGGTCTATGGTGCACGTCCTCTGAAACGTGCAATTCAGCAGCAGATCGAAAACCCGCTGGCACAGCAAATACTGTCTGGTGAATTGGTTCCGGGTAAAGTGATTCGCCTGGAAGTTAATGAAGACCGGATTGTCGCCGTCCAGTAAATGATAAAACGAGCCCTTCGGGGCTCGTTTTTGTCTATAAGTTAGACGGAAAAGACTATATTTAAGATGTTTTGCCTGAAAAGTGAGCGAACGATAAAGTTTTTATATTTTTCGCTTGTCAGGCCGGAATAACTCCCTATAATGCGCCACCACTGACACGGAACAACGG
>OLQJ01000184.1_pt1 | contig 51582 bp, 46 predicted proteins | sample 1673231 | NCBI WGS metagenome assembly OLQJ01 (sample SAMEA3136769, study PRJEB25190) | human gut metagenome | biome: human gut; feature: human-associated habitat; material: faeces | place: Austria | collected 2013
TATAAAAACTACAATATAGTTTATGGAGTCTCCACATTCTATATTGTAGTTCTTAGAGTTCTATATTTTTATCCACTATTTTATTTGGCGCTTACACTTTTTCAATCCATGTTTTATTCATAGAAGCAATAATAAACGAAAGAATAACTTTTGGTGAAAAACTTCCACACTCACCATTAACAATCATTCTCACAGCCTCACCATGATTAATTTTTCTTTTATATGGACGTTCACTGATTAATGCATCATAGGCATCTGCAAGACCAACAACTTGAGCTTCAAGAGGAATTTCATCACCAATAAGTCCTTTAGGATATCCTTGGCCGTCATATCTTTCATGATGATACAAACAAATATTATATGCATATTGGACAAGTTTACTTGCTTTTCCGCATTTAGGAAGTTTTAATGCCATGTTTGCACCGTTTAAAGGATGCTTTTTTATAATATCCATTTCATCTTTTGTTAGTTTACCTTTTTTATTAAGAATTTCATATGGTGTGAAAAGTTTACCAATATCATGAATAGTTGCTAGTTTAGAAACATTTTCTATTTCTTCATCTGATATATTTAATTTGGGATAATTTAATTGCACCTCTTTATAAATCTGTTCAGTGAAATAAGAAATATTATGAATACTTTGAGGTTCTTCCAGTTTATTATGAGCCAACACTAGTTCCAACAATGAAATCATATTCCAAAACTCATTTTCAATCATATCATTTTGTTCTGAAGAAGACTTATTAATTCTAGTATCAATTGTTGTAAAAATATTTGCTGTTTTAAACGTAAGAAACATAATATTTTGATTGATGTGTTTATTGATATTCATACATGAATTATTATTTGTTTTAAATCTGATATCAATATCTTGATAATCAAAATTATCGTTCATTGATTTTAGTAAAAAATCTTTAACTAAAAATTTATCTTCTCTACAAACACATTGCTTAAGAAATTCAGTCACGAACTCTGTATATATTTTAATATCGTCAAGAAAATCATAATCGATGTTATTTCTATTAATAATTTCTATTTTTTCTGTATTTAAATCAATTTTTAACAAAAGATACTGATTTTGTTTACTTTCATCATTTAATATATTTCTAAATGTTATACTTTGAAGTTTATAATTAAATGATGTTTGTAAATTAAATAGTATTTTTCTTATTCGACATGTACCAATACAATTTCTTGAACACACACCATTGGTTTCTAAACATTTATTTATTGCCATTGTCACCTCTGTCGAAGATATGACATCATATAAACTGATTTCATCGGAAGATTTTGCTAATGAATAACCTCCCTTCATGCCTTCTGTTGCATTAATCAAATGATTATTTTTTAAATTTTTTATTATTTTTGGAATATAACTATTTGGTATATTAAGTTCATCCGATAATTCATTAGCTGAAGCACTTCCGTTTTTTTCAGTAAGATAACTTATAATTCGAATAGCATAATCTGTTGTACTTGTTAATTGCATAATTTTTACCTTAAATTAAGAATTTATTTTCTTAATTACATTTTCTTTCTTTTTACATTTTTTAAATAGAACAACATAACAAAACATAAAACTAAACCTACAATCATCATAGCTAAATATTCTTTTTCATTAGATGAAATTCCTGTTTCTGGTGGTGCGATTGTTGAAGTATTAATAAACTCAACCGTCATCTTACCTGTATTATCCATAATGCAATCTACAGTTTTTCCTTCGGATTTTGAACTATCATTAAGCTTATAATAAACTTTAAAATTAGAGCCAGGATCTGATTCAGTAATTGTATAAGTCCACTTTATTGGTAAACAGTTTAAATTAATTGATTCATCTTTTTTCAAAGCAAATGTTGCTTGATTGTTTGTAAAAGTAATTTTTTTATCTTGACCTATATAAATATCTGCAGAATCTAAGCTTTTTCCTGAATCATTTGAGGGAGGAGTAGCTTTTATAATAAAGTTGTAGGATTTATTTTCATCTAAAATATATCCTTCAACTGATTTTTTTATCGTCAATGTAGTAGGCTTATAATAAAGATTCAATTCAATCGTTTCAGTTGAGTCATCATTAGTAACTTCTTTTTCTAATTCATTTCGAGTATCATCCTTATCAAAGACATAGCCCGGAAAAGTTCCATCATTTTCAGGAATAGAAATTGCCGTTACTGTTTCATTATCGTCAGCAAATGTAATTGACCCCTCTGTTGTCTTTTTGAGTTTTTCATTTCCATCAGGTGTCTTCAAATAATGATTAACAATAACATTCCTGCTTCCTATTTTCTTCCATTGTGCAACGAATTGATAACCTTTCTCATTATTACTTGAACAAAAAGGAAGATTTATATTATCGGCAAATTCAATATTATCCAACGAAACCGTAAATACATCTTTATTTTGATAAGTTTCATTACTTAGCGTTCCATCTTTTTTCTGTAATTTCCATCCTAAAAACTCATATCCACTACAAATCGGTTCCTCATTGCCTTCTCCAACTGTAAAAGATACACCTATTTTTCTTCCTCCTTTGGCTGTTGACGGATTATTACCATAGGAATGCATTGGTCTATTATTGTATAATTCCTGGTTATCCGGAATATTACTAACATCTAAATCATCTCTCAAGCCTGATTTGTAATGTACATAATAGCTTATTGGATATGTTGTAAAAGATACTACATACATTTCCCAATCCTTATTGAGTGTCTTTTCTCCTGCAAATGCTACATATTCCGTATATCCTGCAGCCTGTGCAGCATTTTTTGCTTCTTTCCATATCTTATCATAAATTTCAAGAGTACCTGTTTTCCCCATTGTGGTAGCTGATAACTGATAGACCTTTCCTGTTTCCGCAATTACTCTTCCACCCGTTGTGCCCTCATTCGCAAATGCCTTAAAAGCGCCATCAGGAGAATAATATCCGTTTTTACTTTTCGCGAAAAAAATTCTTACTTGTCTTTTATGAAGTGTTTCAGCGCCACTTCCAACAGAATCCATATTTACTGTGTCACTGTCTTGAATCGGATCCAGTTTTTTAGTGTCAGGATTCCACATTGCCACATCTAGTCCATCACCACTTCTATGTCCATCTGTATATAGTTTCGCAGTTAATACTTGTTCCCCTATTGCATACGGAACCAGATTTAAATTTATATCCTGCCAGCTTCCTCTTCTAGGTTTCACTTTAATAGAGTATTCGTAAGAACAATTTTTTTCATCACCAAATTTCGTAGTATAACTATTCTCCATCACCACGGTTACAAGATAAGACGTGTTACCACAATTTGCATCCATTGTTATCCCATGACCAATCCCTTCTTCAGTTGGAATTTCTCTATGGTTGTCTGTTGTTTCTGCTAAAGTTGTACCATTTATCGCCATATTTATTAAACGATATCCTCTTTTTGTATGAATAACTGGTATTCTAATTGCACCGTCAGCATCCAAATCCTTTTCTGTAAAAGTAAAATTCAGTGCATCCTTGCTATGTTCTTCATTTAGATATTTTGTTCCATCATTTGCTGTTTTATTTATCGTTACACGATAGACTCCTTCACTACTATAAGCAATTGTTATTACATCATCTTTTTGAAATTGAATTGTATATGCTGCTCCATATTCATCTCCAGAACTTCTATTTATTGTTGAATTATTTTGGGATTCAACCGAAGAAATTTTATATCTTATTTTATTTACTACTGCCGGTGTAACCGTAATATTCAAATCATCTCCAGCATTTACACGTACGGTTTTTGAAGTATCCAATGTTCCTTCTTTTGTAGTAATCGTTCCAGCAACTCCACCTTCTGGGATAATTTCTTTAACTGTAATATTATAGTATTCTTGGTATTTCATGATTAGATTTTGTTCATCTTCCAATTTTATACCTATTTTTCCATCTGTACTGTAATAGATTGTGTTCTCATATTTTCCTATATAAACGCAATTTTTACCTTTTACTTGAGCGCTTATAAATTCATAATTCTTTCCAGAAATTGATAATTCCTTATGTTCGTCAATATACCCAAAATCTATTTTTGATGGTGCATTTTCAATAGGATTTCCTTTTACATCGACATATTCTACTCGATCTGTATTTGTTTCGTTTGTTGCTGTTTTAAGTTCATTTTCTAAAGTTTGAACACTGACAGTCTCTGGAGTATTCAAAACATCAACATTATCTGCATAAACTGTTTTAAACATAGAAAAAACGAGTGTAAAAGTCAAAAAGAAGATGCAAATCACTTTTAAATGTTTTTGTTGTATCTTATTCAACATTATTTAACATCTCCTTTCTTCTTATTTGAAAACTTTATTATAAATAGAATCAAAATAACACTTGAAACAAGAAACATACACATATAACTTCCTGTCAAATAAGAATCTCCTGTTTTTATTTTATTTTTTAACATATATAATTCTTTATTTTGTGTATCTGTATCAAATGATTTAAATTGATTTTTAAAAGTAACATTTGCCACTTTCTCACCATTTTCATTTGTTACGGTTGTAATCGTAATCAAATCATTCTTATCATTATTTGCTTTAATACATAATGAATAAATATGATGATCAATAACATAACTATTTATGTCTTTTGTTTCTTGATATATCTTATAGTTGAATGATCCCTCTTGATTGACATTTATGGTTAAATTAACATGAGAATCATTTCTCATTATCCATTTATATTCCTTACCCTCACTATTTGCTGGCATAGGACTTCCACTTTTTTCCGCCTTCAGAACATATGTAAACTCCACACTATTATCTTTGTCATTTGTATCAAGTACTTGTTTTATGGGTATTAAAACAGTATGGTCATTTTGCAAAGCATATATAGGATTTTGATTATTTAATATCATAATCATAAATCCAAAAATTGCGAAAAATAGTAAAATTACTTTTTTATAATGAGTTGAACACATTATTTTTTTCATACTATCCTTCCTTTCAATTATTTTTTCTTTTCTTAACAAAAACAGCAATTATCAAAGCAATTAGTATTAATATCAATTCTAAATAAGTATTATTATTTAAAATATCAATTCCAATTCCTTTGTTCTTTTTTATTTTTTCTGGATATGTCTTATTTGTTATCTTTCCTACCAAAACATTTCGTCCATTTGTCATATCAGAAGTACAAGTTGTCAAAATAACAAGATGATCATTTGGACTTATTTGTACATTTCTTTTGTAAAGTGAATTACTATCAATCAATTTGATATATTCCTGTTTTGCTTCTTCACTTATACAGACATTAAATGCTCTTTCGTTATATGCATCCAACTGCATAATCGCAATAAATTCAATACCATGATTTATGCCATCATAATAAAGATTTCCGTAATGATGTTTATTGAAAAAATTTTGATTAGTAAATTCTCCAATGTCTCCAAACATCATATGTTTTTCCATATGGTGTCCATAAATAATATTATTGAAATCTGTAAAATGCGGATTGTTTTCTGCATGTAAAAAAATAGATCCACTTAATGAATAATTGCCTTCTGCATCCGTATTCATATATTTATCATCATTTTCATATTGAACGAGTGGATAATTAATATGCGTATTATTTACCTTTAGCCACCCAATGACATCACTGTTTACTTTTTGAAGTTCTTCAAATGATTTACTGTGATTTTTTGTGGGTATATATGCTTCATACATTTTTGCATCCGCTTCTTTATAGACCTGATTAGAATCCCATAACATATATCCAGAAAGAGACATGATTGAAAGGATAAGAAGAAAAGCTACTAAATCAACTAAATGATCTGTTAATGAAACAACTTTTTTAAAGAAAAGTTTTACATAATTCATAGCTTTTCATCCTTTCCAATTTTTGTAATATTTTGTTAAATATTTTTGGACTAATATATAAACACTATATAAAAGAAAACGGGATGCTTTTAAATAAAGTGCGCATCCCATCATTTTATCTAATTGCTGTATTTTCTACGTTTTAAATAAATATATCCAACTAATGCTGCACCACCTAAAGCAATCATCATTACATATGGTAATGTATTCATAATGATACCTGTAGTAGGAACATTGTTATATGTGTTTGTTACATCAACAGCATTTTTCTTTTGATCTAATCTTTTATTTGAAACAACAATTGCTTCGTTATATTTAGATGCTGTAACAAGGTCTGATTCTTCAACACCATTAATTGTAACTTTTGCGCTACCTTTATAGTTTGGAGTTGCTGATTCTGTTACTGTCATTTTTGTACCAACTGGTAGTCCTGTGAATTTCATTTTTTTATTATGTTGTAATTTAAATGAACAATTTCCAGATTCATCAATTTCGATTGCTTCACCATTCCCTTTAACTCCACCTAAAGTATTTTTATCAGTTCCTGCAGGGAAATTAAAAGTAGCAGTAAAATCGAATTGTTTAGTAGTATCTGCTGTTCCACCGTTTGCATCAATTGTTTTAGAAATATTTAATGAACCATAATTTGTGTAATCTGGATCAGGATTTTTAGGATCTGTACCTGTACCAGCTTCTTGAACATAAGTATTAGTAAAGTTGAAACCATTTTCATCAGTATTACCAATATCAACTTTACCAGTTGCTGTTTCTCCTTTATCATCTTTTGTCTTATTAACAATGATATTTGAAATTGAAACTCCATTACCATTAGCTTTATCTTCTACATATACATCCATTACGTATTCTGCTTTAGACATGATTAAGCTTTCATGATCATCATTTGTTACTTGAGGTGTTGCATTTTCTGATTCAGTTACAGTATATTCATATTTTCCTGCTTCTGTATATTCAGGGAAAGTGATTTTACTTCTTTGAGTATTTGTACCTGTTTCAGTTTGTTCAAATGAAATTGTTGGCATTGTAACATTTGCAGTTGTACTAACTAATCCATCTCCATTTTTTTGAGTTGCTATAAAGCTAAATGTTTCTGCTTTGCCAACTTCTGTATTATAAGTTTTACTAATCCATGCTTCTGTGTTTTTACCATCTGCACCTGCAGCAAAAGCAGTTGGCATTGTTAAGCATAATGCCATCGCACTTGCGGTAGCACATGCAAGTACTTTTTTAATCGACTTTTTAACGTCCATCGTTATATCCTCCCTTGTTTTATCGATTTTTATAAGAATAAGATTTAGATACCTCTAGTTCTTATAACACCTATGACTTTTCCTTGGATATCATTAATATTCAAGCACCCATAGATTCGACTGTCCGAAGCAACAGTCCTATTGTCACCTAATACAAAAACCTGTCCTTGTCCTACTGTAAGAGGAAAATCAGTTCCATCTTTAAACTGAGTAGTATCAGAATAAATATCTTGAGATATTTGAACAGCTCCATTAATCAGCAGACCATCTTTACTGATATCAACCTGATCACCTGCAACTGCAACTACCCTTGACATCATTATTCGATTATTCTTTTTAAAAACGACCACATCTCCAGAAACAAAGTTTTTATCAAGTCGATAGTATAAAACTAAATCACTATCTTTAATTGCTGGTTTCATCGATATATCATTCGTTCTAGCAATGCCATAAACAAATGAAAATATCAAAAACATTACACAAATTATTAATAAAATTTTAAGGAGTAAAAAAATTAAATCTTTTTTGAATGAATATTTATTTACCTTTTTTATTTCTTGAATCTTATTCATTTCTTGTTTTGTTTCATTCATAGCAACCTTTCTTTCTAATAAACTTGGATATGTAAGGTTTTATTTCTTTGACGCTATTATTGTATGTCCATACAATAAAAAAAGTAATGCACTAAATAGGCAAACCTTTTACTGCTATTTTGTCAATTTAGTGTAATAAAAAACAACGAACAATATTTTTGTCCATTGTTTTTTATTACATGTTATGTATTATATCAAAAATGATTAATCCATTCCGTAATGAAAGTAATTCTATGTTGTCATCAAAATTAATATTTGTAATCTCTTTTATCTTTTTAATGCGATAAGAAGCTGATCGATATTGAATCATTAAATCTAGAGATGTCTTTTTGACACTTAAATTATTTCTTATGTATGAATTTAAAGTATGTAATAACTCTGTATTATGTTTTCTATCATAATTATCGAGTTTAGTAATTGTGCATGGTACATATTTTTTTAATTTATTTATGTCATCCAATTCAATAAAGGATTGGAATATTCCTAATTTTGAATAATAAACAATTGATTTATTTATATCTCCAGTAATCCTTCTAGCTATTTTCATAAATTTCATTGCTATTCTTGATTGTTTATATGAGTTTTTTAAATTTCTATATCCTTTAACGATTTCTCCTACACCAACATTAAAATTTGTGTTTTGGTCTCTTTTGCTGATACTTTTCTTTACAATATCTATCAGCTCATTTAATCGTTTCCTACTATCATCATCTTCTTTATCAGAATCCATTTTTTGTAACATAACGATTTGAGATACATTTTTATAGATGTGATCTTTAGGATAAAACATTGATATTTGATCAGCAATAATGTCAACTTCATCTAATTGTTTCAAAGAATACTTTTCCTTTTGATCTTCTGGAATAGAATGAAATGATACAACTCGATAATAAGCATCCTCTTTAAGATTTAACATATTGGCTGCTTCAGTAGTATCATCATAATTTAATTGACTATTTACTAAATTAAAGAAAATATCTCGATGATACTTTTTATGGATTTCGTTTTTTGCAAAGTCAAATGTGAATGAATACCTTAATGCATCAATCGCATTTTCAATCGCAACAAAATCAAAATTTGTTAACTTTCTATTTTTTTCATCAATCACAATTTTAATAGGTATATTTCCTATAAAAGTAATAGGTATAATATATTGATTATATTTTCCAACATCTTGTTTTAAATAATTATACCTCAATCTTATCTCTGGACTATATTCTTTAATGTTATCTAATAAATCAAAACTACTTTTTTCTTCATATGTTGTAGCAAGACAACTCAAATTTTCATAATACATTGAAATTGGATTATCAATTATTGTATAAAGAAGCTCTATAATATTTTTAGGTGTTGCCTCCTTATGGAAAATATATTCTTTAAGGTTATCATTTGTAACTTTGTGATACTTTAATAATGCCATTTCTTGATCAAAAACATTATCTAATATATATCTAATAATATCCCAATAATAATTTTGTCGAAGTAATTCAAACAGGGCAACCTCATTTTCAATACATAATCTTTTAAGTATATCTAGTTTGATATTAAAATTTTTTATGTTTCCACTATTTTTTATAATAAATCCAGATACACCTTTATCTATCAAATTTTGTATATGTGTTTCATACTGAGAAATTGTACAACTTTCATATATGAAAAAACTTGTAAGAAGTATTTCTCCTCCTTCTATGTACTTTTCCATATTTTCAACTTCTATGATTTTAATACCTTTTATTTCATTATCCAATCCTTTTTGTTCACTTAACAGTTTTAAATGGAATTTTCTTTGTAAATCTTTCATTTCTTGTACCAATAATACCATCTATTCTCTCCCCCCCCCACGAATTTTATGATATTCTTTTCATCATTAATATTGCGTTATTTAATAATTGTATTTATAGACCATGCATAATGTAAATAATTTTTTATGATTTATATAAAAAATGCATTTTTTCATTAATAAAATGATACTCTATAACAGACAGATTAAATTCACAATATAGTAATATATATAACATATTATTAAAAATAACTATGATTATTTTCAATAACTGCAAAAAAATTTCTCATAAACAACTACTGTGTTCAAAAAATAGATTTTTGTTGATATTAAAAAAATAAGCAATCTTTTTCAGATTACTTACTTAATATGATGTTTCTCATTATAAACTTTTAAAATAAAATTACTAATTAATAAAGTCAAAAGTCCAAATAATTCTTAAGAATAAAAATCCAATTTCATCTTTTGTAAAACCTAAAGAATCAGTCTAGATTATATTTATTATAAATATGAATAGGAAGATAGTTTTTTCCTTTTGGAAGTTCTGTTCCATAAATCAAATGTTCGCATACTTTATGCACACATTCATAGCTTTGCATATAAGCACTTTGATCAATGATATAAGTAACTTTCCCCTGTTTTAATGCTTCTTTATTTTGTGGCATTAAGTCAAATCCTAAAATATTGATATCATCATAACCTGTTTGTGCTACAACTTCTCCCGCATTTGCAAGCCATGAATCTACCATGACAATTGTCTTATAGTATTTCTTTGAAAGAATTTCTTTTAAAAGTTTATTTGATATTTCAAGCTTATCTTCTGTATAAATTACATTACTTAATAGAATTTCTGGATATTGTTTCATTGTATCAAGAAATCCATTGACTCTTTGTGATTGTGAATGAATTGTTTTTGAACCAGAAAGAATTAAAATATTTTCTCCTGACCTTGTTAGATTATGCGCAAGTCCTGCAAGACAAGTTCCTGCTTTATAATCATCAATTCCAATAAAACCTATTCTATAAGAATCTTCTAAATCAATATTTAAAGTCATAACAGGAATATTTTTTGCAATTTGATTTACTTTTTCTACAATACGTTTTGTTTGTAACCCCGCTATAATTAAAGCATTTACTTTGCTTTCTAATTCATCAAGTACCTTTAAATATTCTTCTTCGTCTACACCATTAATATGTCTAAAATCAACTGAAATTGGATAATCTCTAAATTGAGAGACTGCTTCTTTCATTCCTGAATGAATCAATTGAAAAAATGGATTTCCTTTTTCAATCATAATCATTCCTATTGTAAGTGGTGTTTTAGAAACAGCTAAAGCTCTTCCTAACATATTTGGATGATAATCATTTTCATCCATAATATCACGTATTCTCTTTTCTACTTCGGGAGCAACGCGTCCTCGTTGATGAATAACACGATCAACGGTTCCTCTAGAAACACCTGCAAGTTTTGCGATTTGTGTAATTGTAATACTCATAGAATTTTTTCTTTTTAGTGAATATAAAATAGTGGGATTGTTTCAATAACAACCCCAACTATCTCACTTCAATTATTCAAACTCAATTGTTCCTGGAGGTTTACTTGTAATATCATACATTACTCTGTTTACCCCACGAACTTCGTTTATAATACGTGACATAACTTTATTTAATACTTCATAAGGAATTTCTGCAGCTTCTGCTGTCATGAAATCGATAGTATTAACCGCACGTAAGGCGATTGCATAATCATAAGTTCTCTCATCACCCATAACTCCTACAGAACGCATGTTTGTAAGAGCTGCAAAGTATTGACCGATTGAACGATCTAATCCTGCATTAGCAATTTCTTCTCTATAGATTGCATCTGCATCTTGTACGATTTTTACTTTTTCAGCATTGACTTCACCAATGATACGAATACCAAGACCTGGTCCTGGAAATGGTTGTCTAAATACTAAGTATTCAGGAATTCCTAATTCTAAACCAACTTTACGTACTTCATCTTTGAATAAATCACGTAATGGTTCAATAATTTCTTTAAAATCAACATGATCTGGTAATCCACCAACATTATGATGTGATTTGATAACCGCAGATTCTCCACCAAGACCACTTTCAACAACATCTGGATAAATTGTTCCTTGTACTAAGAAATCAACTGCTCCAATTTTCTTTGCTTCTTCTTCAAAAACACGAATAAATTCTTCACCAATGATTTTACGTTTAGCTTCCGGTTCAGTAACACCTTTTAACTTTTCATAATATCTTTCTTGTGCATTTACTCTAATGAAATTTAATTCATAATTTCCATCAGGTCCAAAGACAGCTTCTACTTCATCCCCTTCGTTTTTACGAAGTAAACCATGATCTACAAAGACACAAGTTAATTGATTACCAATGGCTTTAGAAAGTAAAACGGCTGCAACAGATGAGTCAACACCACCTGATAAAGCACATAATACTTTACCATTACCAACTTTTTCTTTGATCGCTTTGATTTGTTCTTCAACGAAAGAATCCATGCGCCAATCACCAGCACAGTTACATACATCTAAAACAAAGTTAGAAAGCATTGTTTTACCATATTCACTATGTAAAACTTCTGGATGGAACTGAATCGCATATAAATCTTTTTCTTTATCTTCACAAGATGCTACTGGACAATCTTTTGTATGTGTTGTAATTTCAAAACCAGGTGCAATTTTTGAAATATAATCAAAATGTGACATCCAAACTGTAGATGTTTCAGGAACATCTTTTAAAATTTTAGATTGTGGTTGATCAACTAATAAAATTGATTTACCATATTCTCTTACATCTGCTCTTTCGACTTTTCCACCTAAAACATGTTGCATTAATTGAGCACCATAACATAAACCTAATACAGGAATACCTAATTCAAATAATTCTTTAGAATAAGTTGGTGAATCTTCTAAATAACAACTATTTGGTCCACCTGTTAAAATGATTCCTTTAGGATTCATTTCTTTAATTTTTTCTAAAGGTGTTTTATAAGAATAGATTTCACAATAAACATTGCATTCACGAACACGACGAGCAACTAATTGATTATATTGCCCACCGAAATCCATGACAATGACTAATTCTCTTTTCATGAAAGACCTCCTTTATTAAAATTTAATATCTTTTAAAACAACTGTTTGTTCTCTATCTGGTCCAACACTGAACATTCTTACTGGACAATGAACAAGTTCTTCGATTTTACGAATATAATTTTGACAATTTACTGGTAATTCTTCAAAAGATTTTACATGTGTAATATCTTCTTTCCATCCTGGTAATTCTTCATAAACAGGTTCACATCTTTCAATATCTTTAACAGTTGCAGGTAAACCATAAATTTCTTTACCATCTAATTTATAAGCTTTACAGATTTTAATTGTATCAAATCCACTCATAACATCTAATAACATTAATGAAATACCTGTTAAAGAAGACATTCTTCTTGATTGATTAACAACTACTGCATCAAACCAACCAGTTCTTCTTGGACGTTCAGTTACAGTACCATATTCATGTCCTCTTTCTCTAATTAAATCACCTGTTGCATCATTTAATTCAGTTGGGAATGGTCCTGATCCAACACGAGTTGTATAAGCTTTAATAATTCCAATTGCTTCTTTGATATATAAAGGTCCAATACCAGCCCCTTCAGATACCCCATTAGCTCCTGGATGTGATGATGTAACAAATGGATAAGTACCATAATCAATATCTAACATAGCTCCTTGAGCTCCTTCAAATAAGACTTTTTTATCTTCTCTTAAATATTGATCTAATAACATACCTGTATCACAAACTAAAGGTTTAATAATTTTAGCGTATTCTTTGTATTCTTCAAAAATTCCTTCTACAGTAAACATGTCTTTTAATTCAGGATATTCTGCAACTTTCATTGGGAAAGTTTCTTTTAATCTTTCTAAGAATAATTCTTCATCAACGAATTCTCCCATACGAATACCAATACGACTATATTTATCTACATAAGCAGGTCCAATACCTCTTTTTGTAGTTCCAATACTTTTATCACCTTTTCTCTTTTCTTGTAATTCATCAATTTCAAGATGATAAGGTAAAATCACATGACAACGATCTGAAATTCTAATTTTGCTTGTATCAATACCACCATCATTTAAATATTTCACTTCTTCTAAAAATGCTTTAGGATTAACAACCATCCCATTTCCCATGATTACTTCATGCCCAGAGAAAATACCTGATGGTATTAATTTTAAAGCAAATTTCTTACCACCATAAACAATGGTATGACCTGCATTGTTCCCTCCAGCATAACGACATACAACATCTGCTTTTTGTGCAAGATAATCGGTAATTTTTCCTTTACCTTCATCTCCCCACATACTTCCTACAACAACTACACCAGCCATAATTCATTTCCACCTTTCTATCATTGGCTTTTTCATACATTTTTATTATATGCTATATTTTAATATAAGTAAAATTAATATATAATATATTTGATATAAGGAGTACTAATATGATAAAACTAGAACAATATAAGATATTTAACGAAGCAGCATCTACCCTTTCTTTTTCAAAAGCAGCAAAGAATTTATTCATCTCACAATCCGCTGTTTCTCAAACAATCCATGCTTTAGAAAAAGAACTCAATACCCAACTCTTCATTCGTTTAAACAAAGGCGTTACTCTTACTAAAGAAGGTATGCTCCTTCATAAAAACATTACTGAAGCTCTTGCTCTAATTACCAGTGTTGAAAATGAACTTTCTCATTATAACGAATTACTTTCAGGACAGTTAAATATTGGTGCTGGTGATTCAATTTGTGAAAATTACTTAATTGATTTATTAAAACAATTTCATCATCTTTATCCAACAATCAAAATCAATGTTGTCAATGGAACTTCTATTGAAACAGTTGAACATTTAAAAAATGGAACGATTGATCTTGCCTTTATCAATCTTCCTTTTGATGATGAAAGTCTAGCGATGAAAGAATGTTTAACAATTCATGATATCTTTATCTCTAAAGAAAAAGATGATCATCTTTACAGCTATCAAGAAATTGCGAAAAAGAATCTTATTCTTTTAGAAAAATCAAGTAATTCAAGAAATTATATTGATAAATACTTTGCTAAACATGGAATTTTATTAAATCCTGAAATGGAATTAGGAGCCCATCACTTACTCTTAGAATTTACTCATGCCAATTTAGGAAATGCGTGTGTTGTTAAAGAATTCTCCCATGATTTTTTAGACAAAAATAAAGTTTATGAAATACAATTAAAAAAGCCCCTTCCTTCAAGAAGCATTGGCTATGCTTATCTTAAAAGAAGAAGCTTATCACAAGCAACTTTAAAGTTTATCGAATTAATTGATCAATTTGATAAATCAATTTAGATTCTAATTTAGATAAAGAAAGACTCGCTTTGACAAGTAAAGGAATATCGAAAGATATTTCTTTTTCTTTATATTTTAATAACACATGAACAATTTCACCTAATGGATGTTCCTTCAAAGTTAAATGAATAAAGACTGGCCCTCCATTATTAACAAAATAATCACTTAATAAAAAATCGCATTCATTTAAAATCGTAAAACCATTGACCTTTTTCATCACTTCTTCAAACAAATTAGGATTTTCTACAAGATAACCCTTTAATTTTTCTTCAATCATTTTCTTTGTTTGTTTAACAAATTCATCGGCTTCACTTTGATGTTTTGCTTTAACCCCTAGTCTTACCCTTACATACTCTTCAGAAGCATACAAAGCAATAGAAATATCTTTTTGACTTTGAACAATATCATCAATCAAAGTAGCCGCTGCTGATTCACCAATGCCTTGTGTTACTAAATCGTACGTATAAATTTTCGCTTGACGATATTTTTCTAAATAAGGTTTTAGTTGATGATCAACTACATAAGTCATCTCTTTAGGGGGTCCAGGAAGATTAACAATCATTTTTTTATCTTTAGACATCACACAACCATTGGCTGTTCCAATAGGATTATCTAACACATAACAATTTTTAGGAAAGTAAGCTTGTTTAAAGTTATTATCACTAACTTTATCAAGTTGTGTTACAAAGCAACATTTATCATTGACTTTCTTTGCTTCATCTTCATCAAAAATCATTTCTAATCCTAAATATTTTGCTGATAATTCTTTCGTAAGATCATCTTCAGTAGGTCCTAATCCTCCTGTGGTAATAACACAATCGCACCCTCTATTAAAAGCGATATCTAAACAATCTAAAAATCTTTGGGGATTATCTCCCACCACTGTTTGAAAGAAAACATTAAAACCTAATTCTTTACACATTTTTTGTAAATAGGTTGCATTGGTATTGACAATTTCTCCAAGTAACAATTCTGTTCCAACATTAATAATTTCTACGTTCATACACGTCCTCCTTACAAAAAAAGAAGTATAAAGATACTTCTAAATTAATGAAAATCCTAAAAAGCTAACCACCATCATAATTACACCAGCAAGTAAAACTCCTAGCATAACGGCAATCGTTGTTGATTTAAAATCCATATCTAAAATACTAGCTGCAAGTGTTCCTGTCCATGCACCTGTCCCTGGAAGTGGAATTCCTACAAATAATAATAAAGCAACAAAAGTACTTCTTCCTACTTTTTCTTGAAGTTTCTTTCCACCTCTTTCACCTTTGTCTAAACACCAAGTGAAAAATTTACCAATAACTGGTTTATCACAACCCCATACTAAAACCTTTCTAGCAAATAAGTAAATAAAAGGTACAGGTATCATATTAGCAAGAATACAAACAATATAAGATGGAATAATTGGTAATCCTAATCCTTGAGAAACAGGAATTGCTCCTCTAAGTTCAATTAAAGGTACCATTGATATTAATGCAATATATAAATAATTCATCTAAAATCTCCTTTTTAACATTCTCATTATAACAAACCAAACGGATTTGACAACATCCTTTTATTTTCTACGATATGCAACTTGGTTAAAAGTATACTTGTCTACACGATAATAAGTATACCCATATTCAATACATTTACCATTATGTAAGCATGTAATCGATAAAACTCTAAGCAAAGGTGTCATCGGATCAACTTGTAAATATTTTCCTAGTTCTTCACCCGCTAAAACCGCATCAATTTGTTGATCGGAAAAAGCAATATGTAAATTGAGATCATTTTCAAAATGATTAAATAAAGATGTACTGGATACTTCTAAAGGAATATCTCCTGTTAAATCATAATTACAGTAATCATCTTCAAAACATAAAGGCTCTCCGTTTACAAGTCTTACACGTTTAACGTGCCATACTTTATTATCTTCTAAAGCCATTTCTTTTTTCATTAAATCTGTAGCTTCTTCAAGTTCATTTAAAACAACATGACTTGTACAATCTTCTTTTTTCTTAGCACAGTCTTCTGTAACACTGTTTAATCCATCAAAACTTTTAAATCTGGATTTTTTACAAACAAATGAGCCAACTTTAGGAACAGAATAGATTATGTTTTCATTGATTAACTCTGTTAAAGCTTGGCGCACTGTCATTCGGGTAACACCAAAAAGTTCACACAAAGCATGTTCACTTTCAATTTGTTCATTTTCATTATATTTTTCATCTTCAATATTTTGAATAATATATTCTTTAATTTTGACATATTGTGGTTTTCTTTTCACCATAACATCATCCCCTCGGCTTGTACTATACCATATATAAACATGTTTTGAAAAGAAAAAGAAGCAAATTTCTTTGCTTCTAAATTTCGCTACCTTCAAATTGTGATTGATAAAGTGAGGCATAGAATCCACCTTTTTCTAACAATTCATCATGATTACCAATTTCTACAATGTCGCCATCCTTCATGACAATGATTGTATTAGCATCACGAATCGTTGATAGACGGTGTGCAATAACAAAACTTGTACGTCCTTCCATTAATTTTTCCATACCTTTTTGAATAAGCACTTCTGTACGTGTATCAACTGAAGAAGTTGCTTCATCTAAAATAAGAATTTTAGGATCTTTTAGAAACGCTCTAGCAATCGTTAATAATTGTTTTTGTCCTTGTGAAATATTTGATGTTTCTTCATCAAGAACCGTATCATAACCATCCTCTAAGGTATTGACAAAATGATCTACATACGCCATTTCACAGGCATTTTTTACTTCTTCATCACTGGCATCTAATTTACCATACATCAAGTTTTCTTTAATTGTTCCATTAAAAAGCCATGTATCTTGTAAAACCATTCCAAACAAACTTCTTAAATCATGTCTTGAAAAATCTTTAATATCATGACCATCGATCATAATTGAACCTTTATTTAATTCATAAAAGCGCATCAACAATTTAACAATCGTTGTTTTTCCTGCTCCTGTTGGACCAACAATAGCGACTGTTTGTCCAGCATGAACATGCATATTGAAATCATGAATAATTGTTTTTTCTGGAAGATAACCAAAATTAACTTGATTGAAAGTAACTGAACCATGTAATTTTTCAACTTCATCTGTTTCAATTTTAACTGTTTCAGGTTCTAATTCTTCTTCCTCTAAGAATTCAAAAACACGTTCCGCAGCGGCAGCTGTACTTTGTAACATATTCATTGTTTGAGCAAGTTGGGCAATTGGTTGATTGAATTGGCGTACATATTGGATAAAGGCTTGAATATCACCAATCGTAATCGTATTACCCCCTGCTAAAAAACCACCTAATAAACAAACACTTACATATCCTAAGTTTCCTACAAAGTTACTTAATGGTTGCATTAAACCTGATAAAAATTGAGATTTCCATGCTGAATCATAAAGCGCATCATTATATTCATTAAAAGTTTTAACAGAATCTTCTTCCCCATTAAATGCTTTGACAACATCATGAGCACCATACATTTCTTCAATATGACCATTAACATCTCCTAAGCTTTTTTGTTGTCTGCTAAAATACTTTTGAGAATGTTTCATAACAAACATAATAAGTAACATGGAAAGTGGTAAAACAAGTACCGCAATCAATGTCATCTTTACAGAGATGGTAAGCATCATAATAAAGATTCCTACAACTGTAACAGAAGATGTAATCACTTGCGATAAACTTTGATTGAGTGATTGTGCAATTGTATCAATATCATTGGTTACTCTACTTAAAGTGTCTCCACTAGAATGTCTATCAAAATAACTTAAAGGCATTCTTGACATCTTCTTAGATAAAGAGCTTCTTAAATCATAAGCAACTTTTTGTGAAATCGAAGATGTAACAAATCCTTGAATAAAACTAAAGAGTGCACTGACAAGATAGAAACCAACAAGAATCAAACAGATCATACCAATATAATCAAAATCAATTCCACCGGTATTTGTTACCTTGGCCATAATTCCTTCAGATAATTTATCTGTTGCTTTTGCTAGGATCTTTGGTCCTACAATCGTAAATACTGTTGAACCAGCTGCAAAAATAATAACAACCGCTAATTTAAAATAATAAGGTTTTAAATAAACAAATAATTTTTTTAATGTTCCTTTAAAATTCTTGGCTTTTTCACCATTACCTCTCATTCCACGACCCATTGGTCCACGAGGCCCTTGTCTTCTTCTTTCATTACTCATGACTTAGTTCCTCCTTAGATAATTGAGAATAGGCAATTTCTTGATAAACCTGACATGATTTCATTAGTTCACCATGTGTTCCTTTACCAACAATTCTTCCTTCATCAAGGACAATGATTTGGTCTGCATCCATAATAGAAGCAATACGTTGTCCTACTAATAAAACTGTACTTTTTGTCTTTTTAACAAGTTGATTTAATTCTTGACGAAGTTTAGCATCTGTTTTGAAATCAAGTGCTGAAAAACTATCATCAAAAATATAAATATCTGGATTTTTTGCAATAGCACGAGCAATCGCAAGTCTTTGTTTTTGACCACCAGAAACGTTTGTTCCACCTTGTGAAATTTCCATATCAAAACGTTCTTCTTTTTGATCAATAAATTCTTTTGCTTGAGCAACTCGAATCACTTCTTCTAATTCTTCATCTGTTGCCTCTGGTGCACCATATTTTAAATTAGAACGAATTGTTCCAGAAAATAAGTTTCCTTTTTGAGGAACAAGTCCAATACGATCACGTAATTCATGTTGTGTCATCTCACGAACATCAACCCCTGCAACCTTAATACTTCCTTCACTGACTTCATAAAAACGAGGTACTAAATTAATAAGTGTTGATTTTCCTGAACCAGTAGAGCCAATAAAGGCTGTTGTTTGTCCAGGTTTAGCAACAAAATCAATATCTTTTAAAACCGGTTCACTCGCCCCTGGATAAGCAAATGAAACATGATTAAATTCAACAAGTCCTTTTTTACTTTCATCTAAAGCAACTGGATTTGTTGGATCTTGAATCGTTGGCTTAGTTTCAATGATTTCATAAACACGATTAGCAGCAACACTAGCTCGAGGTAACATAATAGCAATCATTGCAATCATTAAAAAGGCCATAATAATTTGCATTGCATATTGCATAAAGGCCATCATTTGTCCAATTGCTAAATTACCTAAATCGATTTGTTTAGAACCATAATAGACAATTACTAAAGTAACGACATTAAAGATAAACATCATAATTGGCATAATAGAAGCCATTGATCTATTAACAAATAAGTTTAAATTTGTAACATCTTTGTTGGCTTTATCAAAACGATCTTCACTATGTTTTTCATTACCAAAAGCACGAATAACAAGCATTCCTGATAAATTTTCACGCATTGTGAGATTTAAACAGTCAATTAAATTTTGAATAATTTTGAATTTTGGCATAACAACTGCAAACGCAACCGCCATCACACCAAAAATAACAAGAATAACAACTGCAATGATCCATGTCATTGATGGTGATTCTTTTAAAACTTTAATTAAAGCCCCAATACCAATAATTGGTGCAAAACATACAATACGTAAAAGCATCATTGTCACCATTTGTACTTGAGTAATATCATTTGTTGTACGTGTAATAAGTGACGCTGTTGAAAAATGATTAAATTCTTCGTTAGAAAAGCTTTCTACTTTTTCAAAAACATCTTTTCTTAAAGCACGCGCTACACCAGCACCAACTTTTGTTGCAAAGAAAGCAACTGAAATTGCAGCCACTGTTCCAAGTAAAGCAATTCCTAACATCTTTAAACCTGTTTTAAAAATATAATCGGTTTGTACTTTGTCAATGTCAGCACCTAATTTTTTATATTCAGCTTTAACACCATTACCGGCTGCAATTTTTAAAGTACTTTCACCCATTGTATCTATTCTTGTATCCATGTCTTCAAACATCTTTGATTTTTGACTTTCATCCATAAAAGAAATCGCATCATAAACACTCATATTTGGAGGTAATTGTCCAAATTTTTCTTGATACTCTTTACTAGAAGTATCCATACTATCAAGCGAAGTAATAATCAACATCGGTTTCATTAAAATATTTTCTAATTCACTTTCTTCATCACTTGATAAATCTTTCAATTGATAAACTGTTTTTCCTTTAGCCTTAGGAAATGTATCAATGATATCTTGATTGACTTTACTAACTTTTTTATAATCTTTTTTTACTGTTTTTTGATCCTTTTGATCAACAAACAATAATAAATGTTGATAAGTTTCTTCCGTTAAAACATCTGAAACAGGTGAAGCAAATCCCCCTGCTTGAATTCCCACTGAAACAATATCACTCATATAATCTGGTAAAGTTAATTCTGTTTGTGCTTGTACAAACAATAAACAAATACAAGCAAGAATTAAATACCAGAATTTCTTTAAATATCCTTTAATCTTGAACATCTAACTCCTCCTTCATTAAACGAATATTCTTTTCAAAGATTTGACAATACGTTTTCATTCTATCTAAATCTTCTTTATTTATTCCATCAAACAAACGTGTTGTAAACATTTTAATACCATCTTTACAACTTTCAATTTCTTTATTTCCTTTTTCTGTAATATGCAAAGTAATATTTCTTTTATCTTGCTTACTTACAATTTTTTCAATAAAACCCGCCTTTTCTAAACGTTGTAATCTTACTGATAATGTAGCTGGTGTAATTTTTAAACGTTCTGCAAGAATTTTTTGATTAGGATGACCAAAATGATCAATCAGACCTAACAAATAACATTGATCAGCTGATAAGCTTTGTATATTACTTTTTTTACTTGTGAACTCATGAATATTTTTATGGAGAGATTTAAATTGTAGAAAGATCTCTTTAATATCCTCAAATTCCAATGGATCCATAAGATGCCTCCTTTTATTAGTTAGTATACTAAATATTATAATTAGTGCACTAACTAATGTCAATATAATTAGTACACTAATTAATTTTCTATAAAAAAAGAAGGAGCTTAGCTCCTTACTTGACCATTTCCATAAATCATATATTTTGTAGAAGTAATTTCCTGTAAACCAAGTGGGCCTCTAGCATGAAGCTTTTGTGTAGAAATACCAACTTCTGCCCCAAAACCAAACTCTCCTCCATCACTAAAACGTGTAGAAGCATTATGATAAACACAAGCCGAATCTAAAGATCCCATGAAATATTTTGCTGTTTCTTTATTTTCGGTAATAATCGATTCTGAATGTTTTGTTGAATAGTTATAAATATGTTCAATCGCTTCTTCAATATCATCTACAACTTTTATATTACAAATATAATCATCATATTCTGTAGCATAATTTTTTTCAGTAGCTTCTAGACAATCTATGATTTTTCTTGTTTTTTCATCACCATAGATTTGTACATTTTTAAATATTTCTTGAAGTTTTGGTAAGAATTCTGGTGCTACTTTTTGATGAACAAGAATCGTTTCAATTGCATTACATACAGATGGTCTTTGGATCTTTGCATTTTTTGCAATTTCTAAAGCCATATCAAGATTGGCTTCTTGATCAACATAAAGATGACAAATTCCTGCTCCTGTTTCAATTACTGGAACAGTTGCATTTTTAACAACATATTGAATAAGCCCTGCACTTCCACGAGGAATAATGACATCTACATAATCATGGGCTTGAATTAAATCTAAAGTTTCTTCATGTTTTTTTGTTTCAATAAGAGTAACCGTATGTGCTGGTAAAACATCTTGAATAGCCTCGTTTATAATTTGAACTAAGATGCGATTTGAATGAATGGCTTCTTTACCACCTTTTAAAACACAAACATTGTTTGTTTTAATACATAAACTGGCAATATCTACTGTTACATTAGGTCTTGATTCATAAATTACCCCAATCACTCCTAAAGGAATTTTGATTTGTTGAATCACTAAACCATTGGGTCTTTTAATTTCTCTTACAAGAGTTCCAATAGGATCTTGTAGATCAATTACTTTTAAAATATCTTTTGCCATCGCTTCAATACGTTCTTTATTTAATAATAAACGATCAACCATTGATTCTTTAATACCATTATTTTTAGCTTCTGCAATATCTTTTTGATTTTCTTGAATAATCAATTCACTTTTTTGAATTAATGCCTCAGAAATATTTTTTAAAGCTTTATTTTTTACTTCTGGTTTAACATTTTGCATAAAACGACATGCTTTTTTAGCTTCTTTAAGTTGTTCCCTAATCATAATTTCACCCCTTATTAATGACTAGATTATCCGCATGAATCACTTCATCATAATCTTTATAATGTAAAATACTTTCTATTTCATTACTATGATGATCTTTAATCAATTTTAACTCATCACTTGAATAATTCGTAATACCTCTTGCTATTAAGTGTCCTTTAAAAGAAAGAACATCAATGACACTACCTTGCATAAATGAACCTTCAACTTCTTTGATTCCTTTAGGTAGTAAACTTGTATGTGTTTTTAAAGCCTCACATGCACCATCATCAACAATGACTTTTCCCTTAGGAGAACTACGATACATGATCCAATGATCTCTAGCACTTAAAGTACGACCCGCTTTTCCACTAAAATATGTGCCAATTTGTTTTCCTTCTAATAAATCAATAAGAGCTGTTTCATTGTTGCCATTAACGATGGCCATATCTCCTCCATAATCATTAACGATTTTTGCAGCACGTAATTTTGTCACCATCCCACCTGTACCAAATTGACTACTTGAATCTTTCGCAAAGTTCATAATTTTATCATCCACAAGTTCAATATCACTTAATAATTTTGCATTGGAATTGGTATGAGGATTATCATTATAAAGTCCATCAATATCTGAAACTAAAACAAGTAATTGTGCATCCACAATAGGTAATAGTAAGGCAGATAATGTATCATTATCTCCTACTTTGATTTCATCTACCGCTAATGTATCATTTTCATTAATAATAGGAATCACATCATAATCTAAAATAGAAGATAAAGCATAGCTTAAATTCATCAACCGTTTACGATGATCAAAATCATCATGATTTAATAAAATCTGTGCACATTTTAAATGGAACAATGAAAATAAATCTTCATAAATTTGCATCAAATGTGCTTGTCCAATAGCCGCAAGTGCTTGTTTTTTAGAAATTTCTTTAGGTTTTTCACTTAAATTTAAAACACCCATTCCTGAAGAAATTGCTCCTGATGAAACAAGTGTTACTTTTAACCCTTTACGTTTTAAAATAGCTATTTGTTGGATGAGTTTTAAAATTCTTTCTTTATCTAGTTGTCCATCTTCATTACACAAAGAAGTCGAACCAATTTTTATAATAACATGTTTGACATGTTCTAAATTTCTCATGTTTACACCTACTTTTCATTTTTTCTTATTATACAGAAAAGAAAGGCAATTGACAACAAGTGAATACATTTGAAACACTTTTATAGCTATAATAATTTTTTATTATTATCTTTCATATATCTAGATAAATGATAAAATAGAACATATTATTAAGGGGGAAAATTAAAATGAATCTCATTATTCCAGAAAACTATGATCCTGTGTTATCTTTAAGACAAACACAAGAAGCAATTAAATACATAAGAGATACATTTCAAAAAGAATTTGGAAGAGCTTTAATGTTGGAAAGAATTTCAGCACCTCTTTTTGTGCAAAAAAGCAGTGGTTTAAATGACAACTTAAACGGTGTTGAAAAACCTGTTTCTTTTCAAATTAATTGTTTTGAAAATGATGATATCGAAGTCGTTCATTCTCTTGCTAAATGGAAAAGAATGGCACTTAAAAAATATGGTTTTGGTGTTCGTGAAGGACTTTATACAAATATGAACGCTATTAGAAAAGATGAAGAAGTTGATAACCTACATTCTTACTATGTTGATCAATGGGATTGGGAACGTGTCATCGAAAAAGAAGATCGCAATATTACAACATTAAAAAATCATGTTAAAAAGATTTTTAAAGTCATTAAACATATGGAACATGAAGTTTGGTATAAATACCCTCATGTTGTTAATCGTTTGCCAGATCGTGTCCATTTCATTACTGCACAAGAATTAGAAAATCAATATCCTGATTTAGCAGCTAAAGAAAGAGAAAATAAAATTTGTAAAGAATTCGGATGTGTCTTTGTTATGCAAATCGGTAATGTTTTACAAAGCGGGCAAAAACATGATGGACGTGCACCAGACTATGATGATTGGAAACTAAATGGTGACTTGTTATTCTGGTACGAACCATTACAATGTGCCTTAGAAATCTCATCAATGGGTATCCGTGTGGATGAAGATTCTTTAGTAGAACAACTCAAAAAAGAAAACTGTGAAGATCGTTTAAATCTTCCATATCATCGAGCTATCATCAATAAAGAATTACCTTACACAATTGGTGGCGGTATTGGTCAATCAAGACTTTGTATGTTACTTTTAAACCGTGCTCATATCGGTGAAGTTCAAGCAAGTATTTGGCCACAAGAAATGATTGATGAATGTGAAAAGAATAATATTCATTTATTATAAAAAAATCTATCGCTTAGATAGATTTTTTTAATGTATAAATAGATAATTGATACATAATAAAGGGTTTCTACAAAAATAAGCAACCCTAAAACAAAGAAAGCAAATAACTATTTTAGTAATAATGTCAGCAACAAAACAGTAACAGTATAAACCAAAAGAAATATTTTTTAAATTTCTTACCATTTTCTTTAGAAAATATACTCTTTGTTTCTTCTTTTATTTCTTGTTTAAAACCATCAACAACTTGTTTATTGTATTATGGATTCTTAAATTTTTTTCGTCTTTCGTAGTTTTTCTTCAAAAAAAGAATTATAGTTTCAAACTATAATTCTAATGAATAACTCTTTTAATTTCATAGATTCCTTGAATACGTTCTAGATTAGCAATTGCACGATTTAAATGTTCAGCATCATCAACACCAATCTTTAATTTAATTAAAGCTCTACCATCATCTGATGCATCCGCATGAATATTTAAAATATTGATTTTCATTTGTCCTAAAACCGTAATAATATCATTTAATAAATTTGTACGATCTAAGCCATCAATTTGTAAATCAGCATCAAATTTCAAATTAGAAAGTGATGCAAAATCCCAATAAACATCAATTAAACGGCTTTGAATTTCTTTTTGTTTAATATTTGGACAATCCACACGATGAACTTTGATTCCTTGTCCTTGAGAAACATAACCAGTAATTTGATCTCCAGGAATTGGATTACAACATTTAGAAAGTTGAATCTTTAATCCTGAAACACCTTTAACAACAACTCCATTATTAGATGTCGTTTTTTCTAATTTTTCTCTTTGTTCATTATTTCTTTGTAAGATTTTAGATAAGTTATCAAAGAAACCTGTTTTCTTTGGATTTACTTTTTCTAAAAGTGTTGCTACTGAAAGATTTTTCTTTCCAATAAAATAGAAAATATCATCTAAACTTCTTGCTCCAAAAGCACCTAAATATGTTTTATAAGTTTCTGGATCCAAGAATTTCTTTTCATCAAGTCCACGTTTTTTGATTTCATCTTTTAAGATTTTCTTACCATCTTCAATCGTATCTTTCTTAGTTTCAGCTTCTTTTTTAGCGAGGAAAGTACGAATTTTATTACGAGCTCCTGCGGTTCTTACAAATTTCAACCAATCTTCACTTGGTCCAACGGATTGTTTGTTGGTTTTGATTTCACAAACATCTCCTGTATTTAATTTTGTATCAATAGGCACCATGACATTATTGACAATCGCACCAACTGTATGATGTCCTACTTCTGTATGAATACGATAAGCAAAATCAACTGGTGTTGAACCGTTAGGAAGTTCAACAATTTTTCCTTGTGGCGTTAAAACATAAACATTGGCTTCAAAAATATCACGAGAAATGGAGTCATAATATTCTTTGGCATCGCCATCTTTGATATCATCTGACAAAGAAATAAATTCTCGTAACCATTGAAGTTTTTCTCCAATTTCTTTTTGTTCCGCTTTGGCAGAATAACCTTTGCCTTCTTTATAACGCCAATGAGCAGCAACCCCAAGTTCAGCAAGCTCATCCATTTCTTCAGTACGAATTTGGATTTCAAAAGTATTACCATCTTCGCCAATAACAGAAGTATGAAGTGATTGATACATATTTGGTTTAGGCATAGCAATATAATCTTTAAAACGTCCTGGAATTGGACGATAATGATCATGAATCAATCCTAAAACACTATAACAATCAAGTTTATTTTGTAAAATAATACGGAGTGCATAAAGATCATAAAGTTCATCAAAACGTTTATGTTTTTTAAACATCTTCTTATAAATACTATAGATAGATTTCGCACGACCTAAAATACGATATTGATAATGATTTTCCTTTAATAAGTTTTCAACTTCTTCCATCATCTTCGCCACAGATTCTTTTCGCTCATCTTGTTTTGTTTGAAGAAGTCGCGCAATATCATGATAAGCAATTGGATCTAAATAAGATAAAGAAAGATCTTCCAATTCTGTTTTAATATCGCTCAACCCTAAACGATGAGCAATCGGTGTATAGACTTCTAAAGTTTCTCGAGAAATACGTTTTTGTTTTTCTGGGGGCATGAATTGTAATGTACGCATATTGTGTAAACGATCGGCAAATTTGATCAAGATAACACGTATATCTTTAGCCATCGCAATATAGATTTTACGATGATTTTCAGCATATACATCTGCTTCATCTTTAAATGGCATTTTAGAAATCTTCGTAACACCTTCAACAAGGGTCGTTACTTCTTCTCCAAATTCTTTCACCATTTCTTCACGTGATACATCACAATCTTCCATGACATCGTGTAAAAGACCCGCTGTAATGGTAAGTGGTCCTGTTTGTAATGTTGATAAAATATAAGCAACCCAAATCAAATGAATTGTATAAGGTTCTCCACTTTTACGTTTTTGTCCTTCGTGTTTAACCATGATATAATCATAAGCTTTTTTAATAAGCTTCATATCATCTTCATTGGTAATATAGCGTCTACATGATTCATAGACATCTTCTATAGTGACTTTATCTCCAGCTTTTTTAAACTCTTTCATATTATGACCCCCTCATATGATAAAAGAGAGTTTCCTCTCTTTTATTTAATAAGTTAATACTGAATAGACATTATAGTCTTTTAATTTTTCTCTACCTTTTAGAGCTTCAAGTTCAATTAAAAAGGCAATTCCTACAACTTTACCACCAAGTTGTTCAACAAGTTGAATAGTTGCTTCAACTGTTCCACCTGTAGCAAGTAAATCATCAATAATAACAACATTTTCACCAGGCTTGATACTATCAGCATGAATATGAACTTCATTTTTTCCATATTCTAAATCATAACTTGCTGAAACTGTTTCTCTAGGTAATTTTCCTGGTTTTCTAACAGGTACAAACCCTGCATTTACTTTGTAAGCAACAGGACATCCAAATAAAAAGCCTCTTGCTTCAGGACCAGCAACAACATCTACTTGAACTCCAAGTCCATCGATCCATTTAGCGAATGTATCAATTGATTCTTTATAAGCTTCTTTATCTTTTAATAAAGGTGTTACATCTCTAAAGATAATTCCTTCTTCAGGAAAATCTTTAATATCTTCAATATATTTTTTAAAGTCCATTTTATGTACTCCTCCTATTTCTATTATAACAAACTTTTATTATCAAGGAAACTATTTCATATCCTCTATAATCATATTTATTGATTCTGTATTTAAATATTTATTAATTTTTAAAGTTCCTATTAAAGAAATTGTCTTTTTTTGTTGTAATTGCTCAATTTCTTTCGAACAATTAAAATAAAGTGCTTGTAAATTTCCTTTATTTAAAGGAATATCGAAACGTAAATGTTTCCCATCAGATAATACACGACTGGTAAAATTCGTAATATCTTTTAAAACAAATTTCATTTCTTCATTATATTGACCATACGGCTCTAACAATTCTAATTCTTTAACAGCTGGTAAAGTAAGCTCATTTAATTCAATTTGAATTCCTTCAAGAACTTTTTCATTAGAAAAAGTATGTGTTGTTAAGTAGGTATGCAATGCTTCTTTTAAAGTTAACACTTCATCTTTTGCTACTTGAAAACCACCCGCTAAAGCATGTCCACCATATTGTACAAAATAATCTTTTAAATCATCAAAGATTTGATTTAAAGGAATACTTTCAATACTTCTGGCACTTCCTCGATACACTTCATTTTTTTCATCATATTTCATAACAAAACTTGGCTTTTGAAATTCATGAGTATACTTACCAGCAATTAAGCCTACAATTCCTTCATGAACTTCTTGATTATAGCTATATAAAAATTCATCTTTTTGACTATTTTCTAAAATATTTTTATATTGTTCATTTGTAAGAGATTGTCTTTTACTATTGATTTTTTTAGCGTATTGAGAAATTTGGATTGCAAATTTTTGATCGACATCCTTTAAAAAATAACGTACTAAATGATTTGGATTAACAAGTTCTGGTAGTCTTCCAAAGGAATTGATTTTAGGTGCAATATTAAAACCTAAAGTTGTTGTATTATATTTTTGATTTTCACCAATTAAAAGTTCTAATTGAAGATATTTTCCTTCATTCATAAATTGCAGACCTCGCGAAACAAGCGATTTATTTTCATCAACTAAAGGCATCATATCTGAAATCGTCGTAATAGCTGCTAAAGAAAATAAATATTTATCATGTTTTCCAAGCAAACTACTGGCAAGTTTATACGCTAAAAAGCCTCCACATATTTCTTTAAATGGATAATCCGGTGACATTTTTGTATGAATGATTGCACATGCATCCGGCAATTCGTCATAATCATGATGATCAATAACAATAACATCAATACCAAGTTCATTAGCTAAATCAATAGCTTCATACGCTTTAATACCATTATCTACTGTAATTAACAAAGAATACCCTTTTTCATACATTTGTTGAACTCTTTCTTTATTTAGTCCATAACCATCTTCAAAACGATTAGGAATATGATACCCTACTTTTTTCCCTAATTCTAAAAAAGTTTGAACAAGAATGGCTGTTGACAAGATTCCATCACAATCATAATCTCCATAAATACATATTTTTTCATCATTTTCCAAAGCTTCTTGTATACGATCTAAAACTAAATCCGCATCTAAAAACAATGAAAAATCATGATAAATCAATCTTTTTGAAGTATGTCCTTGAATATCTTGTTCATTATATTTTCTTTGTGCAAAAATCTTTGCAAGTAAAGAATGTATTGAATACTTTTGCATATATTCATTATAGTTATGTATTTCTTTTATATCCCAGTTCATAAAATCTCCTTAAATAAAAAATAGTTGTTACCAACTATTTTGAAATGAATTCTTGAAATGCTGCTAAATCAAGTGTACTTGCTTCTTTAACTGCTTGTATACTTAAATAATCAAAAATTTCCGAAAATTGTAAATTCATTACATCATCAATAATATCACACATTGGTAGACTCTTTTGAGATTTCCATTTAATATTGAATAAATAATTTCTTATTTCTTTTTCGGATATATTATCTATTTTTTGCTTACGAAACTCATGAGCTTTTAATTTGATTAGAAAATCTAAATCATATTTACCAAATTTATAATCCAGTTTTTCATTCACGATAAACCAACTCCCACTTCGTCTATTATAGATGAAAATTCGACATAAAGGAAGTCTTTTATGAAAAGAAAACTTATCAATTCATTCATTATTCTTTCTGCTAGTTCAACTATCTCTAAAATATTTAGTATTTTAAATAGAATGTTGCTTTCCAGGCTTCTTCCTTTAGAAGCCATGTCATTATATCTTGTCATTATGCCAACACTTTCTTTGTGTTTAACACTTGGACAGGTTGGGATTCCTTCTGCTGTTTTTCGTCTTATATTACATCCAAAATATAAAAACTACAAAGTCATTATTACTGCAATTATTCTATCCTTTTTTTCTGTCATTGTTATTTGTGGAACCCTCTTTATTTTAAGTCCTTTCATTGCTCATTCTTTATTAAAAAACGATTATACTCTTTATCCCATTTTATCCTTTTTAATTTTTATCCCATTGATTGCTATCAGTGGTATTATTAAAAACTATTATTTAGCTAAAGGGCATGTCTATGTCATTGCTAAAAGCCAAATTGTCGAAGAAACTTCACGTTTATTATTTACCTATTTATTTTTAAAAACTCCTTTAAGTTCATCCTTACCTTTTTTAGTAACAATCGCTTATTTATCAATGAGTTTTGGTGAATTGATGTCAATTATCTATCTACTTCTTTTAAGTCGTAAAAGATATTCTTTTACTCCTTTAAAAAACATAAATAAGCAAAACTTGATTATGAAAGATCTTTTAAACATTTCTTTGCCTTTAACAGGTTCACGACTTTACCATTGTTTTATGAATTTTTTAGAGCCCATTCTTTTAATTCATGTTTTAACTCGACTTGGTTTAACTCAAAACTTTATCCAAGACCAATATGCCATCCTTTCTGGCTATGTCGTCTCGATGCTTGTCACGCCTACTTTTTTTGTACGATCATCTATCGCCTCTACTTGCCTATTGCTACAGATGATCTTTATTATCATAAAAGTAATACTTTTTTACATCTTCTTTATGCTTTACTTATTTGTTTTCTTATCGGTCTTCCTTTTACTTTAATTTTCTATTTTTTTCCAAAACGGTCCCTTATGATTCTTTACAATACAACAAGTGGCTATCAACAATTAAAATACATGTCTTTTCCTTTTTTACTATTTTATTTACAAACACCCCTTTCTACAATTTTACAAGCTAAAAATAAAAATAAAGTGATGTTTATCATCTCTATGATTGAATGTACTTTAGAAATTATCTTAACTTATACTTTATCTCATTATCTTTATGTTAATGCTATTTTGATTAGTTTATTTACAGGATTGATTACAACCTTAACTTTAAGTGCAATTTATTGTTTTAAAATAATAAAAGACACTTCTTTATCTTGAAGTGTCTAATTTTTTTAACCAATTTGAAAATACTTCTAATCCTTCTTTGACAATTTGTGAATCATTTGCAAGTCCAAAACGTAGATGATTTTCCACATCAAAACAACATCCCGGTACAAAGAAGACCCCTGTTTCTTCTTGTAACTTTTCACAGAAAGTATTTGAATCTATTTTGTAATCATATTTTAGGAAACAAACTGTTCCATATTTTGGAATAACACAAGAAAGATGAGGATGAGCTTTTAACCATTCTTTCAAGTAACACTTATTTTCTTCTAAAATCTCACGATTTCTTTTTAAAATCTCTTTACTATATTTTAAAGTAAGTGCCCCTAAATAATCATTGATTGGTCCACTACTAATAATTGAATAATCACGTCTTTCATTGATTAAACGAATAAGTTCTTTATCTTTTGTTTTGATCCAACCAATACGAAGTCCAGGAGTTGATAAAACTTTAGAAAGTCCTGAGGTTGCTATTCCTTTTTCATAAAGATCACTAATGGATTCTTCTTGATAAAGTCCTCGATAGATTTCATCAACAAGAACATAGAGATCATGTTTTTTACATATTTGAATCAGTTGATGCATTTCTTCATGATCTAAAGTTGTTCCTGTAGGATTGTTTGGTAAATTTAAACAAATCATTTTTGTATTTTCTCTAATATTTTTTTCTAATTCTTCAAAATCAATTTTCCATTCATTTTCTTCTTTTAAATGAATAAAATCAACTTCTACCCCTAAAGATTCAGGAAAACTATAAAGTTGTTGATATGTTGGTAAAAATGATAAAATATGATCATTTGTTGAAAGTAATGTCATTAAAACAAGTTCATTGGCATTGACACCACCATGGCAAATAGCAATTTCTTCATCATCACCACTTTGGTATAAACTTAAAATACCTTTTTTTAATTCATGAGAACCTTCAATAGCACCATAATCTAAAGAAAGATTCATTAAATCCTCTAATGAATCTTTTTTATCATACGCTAATAATTCCTTTAAAGTTAAAGATTTAGCAACTGTATCTGCCAAGTTATAGCGACAGTTATTTTCATGCAAAGTCATATAAGACTCTACTTCAAAACGTTGTAGTTTCACTAGTGCATAACCTTCTTTAAGAAATCTTGAGCACGTTCAGTTTTAGGATTTTCATAGAAAGCTTTTGCATCATTTTCTTCAACGATTTTACCATTTTCTAAGAAAATAACACGATCAGCAACTGTTTTAGCAAAGCCCATTTCATGAGTAACAACAATCATTGTCATTCCTTCTTTAGCAAGTTGTTGCATAACTTCTAATACTTCAATAACCATTTCTGGATCTAAGGCACTTGTTGGTTCATCAAAAAGCATGATTTCAGGGCTTGTACATAAGCTTCTCGCAATCGCTACCCTTTGTTTTTGTCCACCTGAAAGTTTATTTGGATATTCGTCTTTTTTATCTAATAAGCCAACTCTTGTAAGATAGTTACAAGCTATTTCATTGGCTTTTTCTTCCTCCATGTGACGTACTTTTGTAAGTGAAAGTGTTAAGTTTTCTAAGACTGTCATATGTGGAAATAAATTGAAATGTTGGAAAACAAATCCCATTTTATTTCTTAATTCTTGATAATTAGATTTCTTTGGATCTAAAACTTCCCCATTAAGGTATACATGTCCTGTTTCTGGTACTTCTAAACCATGAATACATCTTAAAACTGTACTCTTACCTGAACCAGAAGGTCCAATTAAACACACAATTTCTCCTTTTTTTACTTCAAGAGAAACATCATCAACTGCTTTTACTTTTTTAAATTGTTTTGATATATGTTCAACTTTAATCACTTTCAGCTAACCTCTTTTCTACATATCTACCTAAATAAGAAATACTAATTGTCATAATTAAATAATAAACTGCAACAATACAATAAGGTGACATAACATCATAATATTGTGCCCCCACTACTTGAGCTGATTTTAATAATTCAACGGCACCAATACAACTGATCAATGAAGAATCTTTAATCAATGTAATAAATTCACTGATCATTGGTGGAATAATTCTTTTGAAGGCTTGTGGTAAAATAACAAGTCTCATTGTTTGTTTATAAGAAAGCCCTAAAGTTTCACAAGCTTCCCATTGTCCTTTATCAACCCCGTTGATTCCACTACGAATAAGTTCTGTCGAATAAGCCCCACTGTTAATAGACATAGCAACAGCACCAATTAAAAAGACATTAATTCTTAAAACATTTCCTGTAAACGCTGTATAAATAGATGGAATAACTGAGAATAAAATCAAGATTTGAAGTAACATTGGTGTTCCACGAATGACTTCAACATACACATTTCCAATAATTCTAAAAATTTTATATTTAGATCTTTTTGCTGAAGATCCTAAAATCCCAAAAACAATACCAAATAAAAGGGATACAGCAGCGAGTAAAAGTGATACTACTGCACCCTTAGCAAAGTAAAGTAAGTTTTCAGGAGTAAACACTTTTGAAAAAGCTACAAACATTTCTATACCCCTTTTCTATAATTTTTTTATTTTTCTAATGGTGATAAATCATATTTTTTACATAATTTATCGTAATCTTTTGAAGCTACGAATTTTTTAATACATTTATTCATTAATTTGATCATTTTTGTATTACCTTTTTTAGCGATAACATAGTTTTTTTCATCCATTAATGAACCATTTAATTGTGTAAAGTTTCCACTAGATACATATTGTTTAGCAACACCTAAGTCAACGATTGCTGCATCATATTGATTGCTTGATAAACCATTGAAAATATCTTGTACGTTTTTCATTGAAACAACATCAGCATTTTCAACTTCTTTGGCAGCTTGTTCACCAGTAGCTCCAGTTTGAGCAGCTAATTTTTTACCAACTAATTGATCATTTGAAGTAATTGAAGAACCATTTGGTACAACAGCAACTTGTTGAGTTCCTAAATATGGATCAGACCATTCAACAACTCTATCTTCACTATAAGTAAAACCAGAAATACCTAAATCAATTTGATCCCCTTGAATTTGAGTAACAATGTTATCAAAATCCATTTGTTTGAATTCTAAAGAATAAGTTTTACCTTCCATATCAGATAAATAACCTTCAAATAATTTGGCCATATCTACGTCAAAACCAACGATTTCACCTTTTTTGTTTAATGATTCATAAGGTGCATAATCAGGTGATGTCCCAATTGTAATTGTCACATCGGCATCATTTTTACTGCTTGATGAACATCCAGCAATAGCACAAGTCATCACAAGTGCTAACATTAATTTTAATACTTTTTTCATATTCTTTTCCCCTTTTCTACCCAATAAAAAACGTCTCCTAGCGATTGCTAAGAGACGAAAGATTCCGCGGTACCACTCTTGTTGATATGATAAACATATCCACCTCACCGTTAAAGCTGGTTAGCTTGTTATCCTATGTATTCAGATAACCCTCTCCAAAGTGCGCTTCATTTTATTTTCAATACCTAATTTCCACCAACATAGGCTCTCTAACATATCCAATAAAACTACTCTCTTTTTCATTGAGTTTATTTATATACCTGTATTATAGATAATATTTAAGCTTTGTCAACATTCCTCGATTATTTTTTTGATAAAACTTTATCATTGAAAGAACGTACTGCCTTCATCGCTTTTTCTAAAGGAGCATTCATTTCTTGTAATTGTTCTAAAACATCATCGAGTTGTTGATTTGCTTCTTGAATACTGTCTCTTGTATCTTGAATTGTTTGTTTGGTTTTCTTTTTGGCATCACCACTATGAAGTAAAAAGAAAATACCTAAAGACATACATACAAAAATACCAATAATGATTAAAAAATCTTTAATTAGTTCCATAATCTCACCCATCTTTAGTATAGCCTATTTTGTTTAATCAATCCAGCCAAAATGACGACAAGCATATTCAATACCGTCATCATCATTTCTTTTGGTTATAAAATTTGCGACTACTTTGACTTCATCGATTGCATTACCCATAGCAATACCTAAAGGAGCTTGGTCAATCATAGAAATATCATTTAAGCCATCCCCAAAGACCACAATATCCTTTTCATTTCCCTTTAATAAATGAACCATTTCTAAAATACCTTTATATTTATCTGCTGGTTCGATGATGATTTGTCCTTTAAAATAACGCATATATTCCAAAGTTCCTAAATCCAATAATTTTTCTTCTTGTTCACCACATTCAATAAATACTTTATAAATTTCCTTTACTTGATGAAAGTCTATACTTTCATCAACAACTAATTTTACCGGAAGTTTTTGATCTTTTTGATCACTTTGATTCGTATACAAAACAGCTTCATTTCCTAAAGCAACTGCAAATGGTAAATGATGTTCAATACATTGATCAATGACACGATTGGCTTGAACAAAATCTATCGGTTTAATATATTGAAGTTCATTATGTAAAGTAATACCATTTCCCCCATCTGTTACTAAACAATCAATATGGGCTTCTTTAGCAGCATCCATCGCCATATATTGTGCTCTTCCTGTCGCAATAGCAACAAAATGCCCATTTTCTTTTAACTTATCTAACGTACGATATGTGCTTTCTAAAATCTTTCCTCCCGGATTATCATCTAAAAGTGTTCCATCAATATCAAAAAAAATATATTTTCTTTCCATGTTACTTTTCTCCTTTAAATTGCATATTATACAATCTTGCATAATTTCCATTTAATTTCATCAACTCTTCATGGTTTCCTTGTTCTTCGATGCCATTTTCTGTTAAAACACAAATATGTTTAGCATTTTTAATCGTTGATAAACGATGCGCAATAACAAAAGTTGTACGATCTTGAGATAATTTTTCTAAAGATTCTTGTACAATACTTTCACTTTCATTATCTAATGCACTTGTTGCTTCATCAAAAATAAGAATTGGTGGATTCTTTAAGAAAACACGTGCAATCGAGATACGTTGTTTTTGTCCACCTGAAAGTTTGACCCCACGTTGTCCACAATTCGTATCGTAACCTTCTTCTAATTCCATAATAAAATCATGAGCATTAGCTTTTTTAGCGGCTTCAATGACTTCTTCATCACTCGCTTCTAAATTTCCATAACGAATATTATCCATAATCGTTCCAGTAAATAAATAAACATCTTGTTGAACAATGCCAATATTTTCTCTTAAAGATTGTTGTTTTATCTCTTTGACATTAATTCCATCAATCAAGACATTTCCTTTCGTTGCTTCGTAAAAACGAGGAATCAAAGAACAAATCGTTGTTTTACCAACTCCTGATGAACCAACAAAAGCAATATACTCTCCTGGTTTTACATCCAAGTTAATATTATTTAACACATAAGGTGTTTGTTCATTATAGCGAAATGAAACATGATCAAACATGACATTCCCTTCAACATGTTGTAATACAACTGCATTTTTTGTATCTTGAATATCTGGTTCAATTTCTAATATTTCCATAAAACGTTCAAAACCAGTAACACCTTCTTGAAATTGTTCAGTAAAGTTTAAAAGTTTTTTTACAGGATCTATTAAGTTCGTGACATAGAGTAAAAAGGCAATTAAATCTGCAACATTAATACTTCCATAAGAAATAAATAAGGTTCCAAAAAAGATCACCGATACTGTAATTAAACTTGTAAAAGAAGTAAGTCCTGCATTGTATCTTCCCATATAATAATAACTATTTTTCTTAGCACTTACATAATGTCCATTTTGTTTATCAAAACGTTCTAACTCTTGATCTTCATTCGCAAAACTTTTAACAACACGAATTCCTGATAAATTGTCTTCAATACGTTCATTGATATCACCAATTCTCTCTTTATTTCTTTTAAAAGCTTTTTTCATCTTTTTATTATAATACCAAGCAAATAAAAACATAAATGGTAAGATTGCAAATAAAATTAAAGTCAGTTTGACATTAATATAGGAAAGTAAAATAAAGGCCCCTATAAACTTAATAATTGAAATGACAATATCTTCTGGTCCATGATGATAAAGTTCAGTTAAAGAAAATAAATCATTCGTTAGACGTGACATCAATTGTCCTGTGTTTTGTTCATCATAAAAGCGAAAAGATAATTTTTGATAATGACTAAATAACTCATTACGTAAATCTCTTTCCATATAGACACCCATGACATGTCCTAGATAACCTATAAAATAATTACAAAAATATTCAACAACAATCAAACAAAGCATAAAAAGTCCTAATAAATAAATCTTAGAATAATCAATCTTTGGTTGATTTAAAATCGTCCCTGTAATATAGCGTGTTAGCATAGGATAAACGAGCGTAATGGCTGCTGAAATCATCGCACAAAACATATCTTTAAAAAACAAAACCTTATAGTTTGTATAATAAGATAAAAATTTCTTCCATCTTCCTTTCATATTAAAACACCTCCTTCATATATTTTTACAAAGAATGATTATTTTTTCTAGTTAAAAATGATTATTTTTAAAATATGAAAAAGGAGGCTTTTTCATGAACCACGTTTCTTGGACTTCTATTCTAATCGGTCTGGCACTTTTTTTATTTGGTATCGACTATCTTTCTCTTTCTTTACAAGAACTTTCACCAACCCGTTTAAAAAATCTTCTTGCTAAATGTACTTCTTCTACTTTTAAGGCTATTCTAATTGGTTGTTTTATAACTTGTATTATTCAATCAAGTTCTGCCACAACTGCTTTAACCGTCAGTTTAATTAATGCAAATCTCATGACCTTTTCACAAAGTATTGGGATTATTATGGGAGCCAATATTGGCACAACCATAACCGCTTTTATTGTAGGTTTTGATCTTTTTCAATATGCTTCTTTCTTTTTAATTATTGGTGCTTTTTGTTTATTATTTTCTAATCATCCTAAAATAAAAGGCCTTGCACAAATTCTTTTTGGGCTTGGCTGTTTATTTTATGGATTAGAACTTATGTCAATGCATCTTGAAGCTATTACTAAACTTCCTGAATTTATGAAATTAGTAACACTTTTTACAAATCATCCTATTTTAGCCATGCTTGGTGGAGCCATCACAACTGCTCTTATTCAATCATCAAGTGCGGTGATTGCTATTGTCCAACAAATGTATCATTTAAAAGCCATTTCCCTTTATGTTTCTATTCCTTATATCTTAGGTTGTAATATCGGTACAACCATTACCGCTTTTCTTTCTGCCCTTAAAACCAATTCTTCTGCCAAAAAAGCTGCCTTCTTTCATTTTTTATTTAATGTAATTGGAACAACTTTTTTCATGATTTTCCTGACTCCTTTTTATCATTTTTTTTTAACATTTCGCTTTTATATTCCTATTTCACCTCGTCTGCAACTCGCTTTTATTCATGGCTTCTTCAATATTGTTACTACACTCCTTATTTTTCCTTTTTATAAGCATATAATTACATTGATTGAAAGTTGTTTCAAAAAGAATTGTTAAGGTTTTGTAAAGAAACTTAACATAATCTTTACACAAAATTAACATTCCTTTAAAATGAGATGTATAGGAGTGTGATTTTATGACATTAGCAGATATCAACTGGCCTTTAATTCTGGCAGGGCTTGGTTTATTTTTATTTGGTATCGATTATATGGGTGATGGTTTAAAAAGTTATGCCGGAGATAAATTAAAGGACATTATTGATAAATACACCTCAAGTCCTGTAAAAGGAATTTTAATTGGGGCTTTAGTTACGTGTTTAATTCAATCAAGTTCAGGAACAACAGCCCTTACAATTGGATTGATTCGTTCTGGTTTGATGAATTTAAATCAAGCAGTAGGAATTATTATGGGAGCCAATATTGGAACAGTTATTACTTCTGTTTTAGTTGGTTTAAAGATTTCTAAATATGCGGTTTATTTCATTATTATTGGTGCGTTTGTTTCAATGTTTTCTAAAAACAAAAAAACAAAATATTTATCACAAATTATTTTTGGATTTGGTTGTTTATTCTATGGACTTGATTTAATGGGAAACAATTTATCAATGATTTCTGAAGTTCCAGAATTTACACAAATTACCGAATTTTTAATGAAGAGCCCTTGGCTTGGTTTACTTGGTGGAACAATTCTTACATGTGCGATTCAATCATCAGCTGCAACGATTGCAATTGTTCAACAAATGTATGGTGCCGGTGCTATTGGTTTAAATATTGCTTTACCATTTTTATTTGGATCAAATATTGGAACAACAATTACAGCTGTTCTTGCCTCTATTGGTGGATCTATTCCCGCTAAAAGAGCAGCCTTCTTCCACGTTTTATTTAACGTCATTGGTTCTGTTCTATTTATGATTGTTTTATCACCATTTACCATGTTGATTCAATATATTAATTCAGTAAGTACAATGTCTCCTGAATTACAACTTGCAGTAGCTCATGGTATCTTTAACATAGTAACAACCATCTTGTTCTTTCCATTTATTAATAAGATTGTTGTTATTATTAAAAAAATTATTCCAAATCATTCAAAAGAATTACAAATGGATTTATCAGAATTAGATCCTCATGTGGTTCAATTGTTCCCTTCTCATGCTTTAGCTATCGCTAAAAACAAGATTTTAGAAATGGGAACTATTACTGTTGAAGCTTGTGAAAATGTTAAAGAATATTTTATTTCTAAAAGTTCTACTGCTAAAGAAGCAGTCGAAGAATTAGAAAATGCAATCAACTTATTAGATAAAAAGATTGCTGAATATTTATTACTTATTTCACATGAACAATTAAACGATCATGATTCAAAAGAATATTTTGCTGATATGAAATCAATTAAAGATCTAGAACGTGTCGGTGATTTATGTATTAACTTAACTCAATTCTTTGAAGCTGTTTATGATGAAAAAGATGATTTTTCATCAGAAGCTAAAGATGACATTATCGCCATGATCAATATGGATATTGAAATGTTGAATCATGCAATGGTGGCTTTTGATAAACATGATTTAGATGATATTATTTATGTTGATGATCATGAAAGTAATTTAGATTATTATAATAAAAAAGCAAAACAAAGACATATTCAACGTGTTACTAATAAAACTGAAAAATCAGTTATTGTCAATTCTACATACGTTGATATCTTATCCAACTTAGAGCGTATTGGTGATCATTGCCAAAACATTGCTGAATCTTATATGTTAGAAGAAGAAAACTTCAAACCTGATTATGAAGTTGATTCTGCATTTAATCAATAGTCATGGATTTCCATGACTATTTTTGTTATGATGTAACAGTCAAAGGAGTCACATATGTATAAATTATTAGATTATGATATAACTGAATATAAACAATTAGAAAACACCTTGAATGAGTTATCTAAACAAGGTTACAATCCTACTTCTTTAGGTAAAATCAGCCGTTTTGAAAAAAATGAGAAACACTACTACTTCCATGTAGATTTACTAATCAAAAAACCGGCAACCCCTAAAAGAAAAGCATTACATGATTTTATTAATGAATATGAAAAACAAATGTTTGATTATTATGGTAAAATAGGAAAATTTATTATTTTTACAACAGATAATAAACGTGCTTTACCTAAAGAAAGACAAAAAGCAATTGATGAATACTTAAGTACTCGTAAAATCTCTGCAACCACTTATTTTGTTTTATGGATTTTCTTTTCTTTTTTTGTCGCACAGCTTGTTTTACAAAAAAATCAGATTCAAGAATTTCTTACAAATGGAAGTATTTTAATTCATTACTTACCTCTTCTTCTATTTGCGACAATTCTTATTCGTTGCCTTTATAAAATTGTTTTAGCCTGTCAAAAAAGCTTTGGAAAGATTATTAAACATATCTTCTACGCTATGACTATAGTTACTTGTGTAGTGGCTATACTTGGATGTATTTTAGATGTTACTGATAGAAAAGATATTCCTTTAAATCAAAATATTTTAACCTTGCAAACATTTGATAAAGAAACAAATTTAAAAAAATATCCAAACTACAAATATACTAAAAGTTTTATTGTTGAATCTATTTCTTATTTTGAAGAAAACAACCAAGGTGATCTCATGTATAGTAAAGATTATTGTTTTAAATCAACTGACAAAACAAACACTTTCTTTAAACGTTATTTAAAAACGTATGATGATGTTCCTGTTATTAAAATCGATAAAAATACTTATCTCTTTAAACTTGATACATCGTATGATACTTTACTGTATAAAAAAGAAAATCATTTCTATTTTGTTTCTGCAAACTTTAGTTTAAAAAATGATTATCAAAATATTATTGAGTTTTATAAATAAACAAAAAATCCACCCCAAAGTGGATTTTTTATTTACCTGTAATAATAAGATAGATAAGAAGTATAGCAATAATAATCATTGTTGAAACAAGGACACGTCTTTCAAATTCGCTATAATCATCATGACAAAGATAGTGTGCTAAATAGTTAAGAACTAACGCTATAAGCAAAAAGATTCTTCCAACCATAAAATAAGACGTATTCATCACCACCGGTTCAATAAGCAATAAAACATCAACCAAATTGATTTTATATTTATGATGTGGTTTGCAAATTTTATACAGTAATTTCTTCATTAATAAAACGTACTCACTTCTTCTATTGTTTTTCTTTTTGGCATACTTGATTCAATATTTGGATAACCCACACCTATGACAGAAACAATCGTTTCTTGTACAGGTATTTCTAAAAGTTCACGAATCGCTCTTTCATCTCTGATTCCCATAACAAGTGTTCCTAAACCAAGTTCAGTTGCTTTAAGAATTAAGTTTTGATTAGCTAGTCCACAATCATAAACACCCCAACCATTTTGTAATTCGTTGTCAGGACTTCCGTTTCTTTGAAAACCTGCACGATCTTTAACAAATGTTGTCACAATTAAAACAGGTGCATCAGCTATATTTTTTTGATTAAATTCAGGTAAACATTTTTTCTTAAATTGTTCTAACATTTCTTTTGATTGAATAACATGATATCGTGGGGTTTGACTATTTTTCCAACTTTCTGAATAGATAGCTGCTTGAATCATTTCTTCAATTTTTTCTTTTTCTACAGGTTGTTGTTTATATTTACGAATACTTCTTCTTTGTTGTAAAACATTTTGTAACTCCATAATTTTCACTCTCCTGCTTTTATTATAAAAGAAAAGACTATCGAATGATAGCCTTACTTATTTAATTCAATCATAAGCTCACAAATCTTATTTGAAAAAGCCACTGGATCTTCAATAGATAATCCTTCAATCAATAATGCTTGATCGAATAACAATGAAGCATAATCATTGATCTTATCTGCATTATTTTGATAAACATTTTGAATTGCCTTGAAAATATCATGATTTGGATTGATTTCAAGAATTCTACCTGCTTTAACATCTTGACCATCAGGCATTGCATTTAATACTTTTTCCATTTCAAAAGATACACCTTGATCAGATACTAAACATACTGGATGAGATTTTAATCTATTTGATACTTTAACATCCACTACTTTATCTTTTAAAGCTTCTTTTAATGATTCTAATAATGATTTATTATCTTCGTTGATTTTTTCTAATTCTTTCTTTTCTTCTTCACTATCTAAGTTTAAATCACCTTGAGCAACGTTTTTGAAAGCTTTAGAATCATAGTCTCTCATCATTTGAATCATGAATTCATCAACATTATCCATCATGTATAAAACATCAAAGTCACGATCTCTAACAGCTTCTACTTGTGGTAAATGAGAAATCTTTTCTTTTGTTTCACCACTTGCAAAGTAGATTTCTGTTTGTCCTTCTTTCATGTTTTCAATATATTCTTTTAAAGTAATCATTTTTTCTTCTTTACCAGAGTAGAATAAAAGTAAATCTTGTAATTTATCTTTTAACATTCCATAACTTTGATAAATACCAAATTTTAATTGTAAACCAAAGTTTTTAAAGAATTTTTCATATGTTTCACGATCTTTTTTCAACATATTTGTAAGTTCACTTTGGATTTTCTTTTCAATACGATCAGCGATAACTTTTAATTGACGGTCATGTTGTAACATTTCTCTTGAAATATTTAATGATAAATCTTGTGAATCAACTAACCCTTTAACAAATCTAAAGTGTTCTGGAATTAAATCACTTGCTTTATCCATGATAAAGACACCTCGACTATAAAGTTGCAATCCTTTTTCATAATCATTTGAATAGAAATTCATTGGTGGTTGACTTGGAATAAACAATAATGCATCATAAGAAACATTTCCTTCTACAGATGTATGAATGACTTTCATTGGATCAGAGAAATCATTGAATTTATCTTTATAGAATTCATTATATTCTTCATCTTTAATATCTTTTTTATTTCTTTTCCATAAAGGAACCATTGAATTTAATGTTTTATTTTCAACAACATCTTCATATTCATCACTATCTTCTTTTTTCTTAGATGTTGTCACATCCATTTTAATTGGATAATGTACATAATCAGAATATTTTTTAACTAAAGATTCGATATGATATTGATCTAAATAATCATCATAATTTTCTTCTTCTGTATTATCTTTTAAATAAAGTTTAATTGTTGTTCCTATTGGTAAGTTATCTGTTTCAAAGATTTCATAACCATCACTTGCTTCAGATACCCATGTATATCCTTGATCACTACCATAAGCTCTTGAAGAAACTTCTACTTTTTTAGCAACCATAAATGCTGAATAGAAACCAACTCCAAATTGTCCGATGATATCAATATCATCACTTTCAGTTTCATTTTTAAATTTGAAAGAACCACTATTAGCAATCGTACCTAAATGTTCTTCTAGTTCTTCTTTATTCATTCCAATACCATGATCAGTAACAGTCAATGTTCTATTTTCTTTATCAAAAGCTAAATCAATTGTAAGATCACTTTTATTGATTTCAGAAATATTTTCTGTTAATGCTTTATAATAAAGTTTATCTGTTGCATCACTTGCATTAGAAATCAATTCTCTTAAAAAGATTTCCTTATGTGTATATATAGAATTAATCATTAAGTCTAATAATCTTTTCGATTCTGCTTTAAATTGTTTTTTTTCTGCCATAATATATCCTCCTTTAGCACTCCCGTTATTTAAATGCTAAAGATAGTATATTACTTTGTTTTAGCATAGTCAAGCGCAGAGTGCTAATTTTTTAAGAAAATAAAATGATTGACTTACAATCATTTATTTTGACTACATTTTTGAGCATCTATCGCAAGAACAATCATCAAAACATAAAAGGCATCTTCGTCATGTTCTATTGTTAAAGAATATGTATCACTCATATGAAAGATTTCTTTATTAATTAAACCAATAATATTTCCTGAATAATCCACGATCTGATAATCCCATTCCCAAAAATTTCCTTCTATTTGCCAATCTTTATAATCTAAAATAAATTTAGGTTTAAAGAAAGTAAACTCTTTGGTAATTTTACCAATATATTCATCATTTTCATATAAAGCAAAACGTGGTAAAAACGTTAATATTTCTTCTTTGATCGTACCAATATGTTCACCATACTTATTATAAATAAAAAGTTTATGTCCAAAACTGAGTTGTCCTTTCACTGTATAGACAGTTTCCCCCTTTTCATCATATATATCATAACTGTCTAGCCATGAAAAAATACGCTGTTTAAATAATAGTTTCATAAGATTCCCTCCAATTATTTTAATAATGTCTATTTCTTCTTGATTTTTCAATATCTATTACGGTTGTTAAAATGACGAAATCTAAAATATCTTCCTTTAAATCAACTGAAATATCATATGTATCTAAAATATTTTATGATCTTTTTTCAATTCTTCCAATAAGATAATCATTTTCATCTTTTATTTCATAATTATATTCAACATATTCTCCATCAACATTCCATTTTCGATAATCCACTAAAAAATAAGGAATAAAATAAGAAAACTCTTTTTCTACAGCACCAATATATTCCTCATTTTTATAAATAAAAAAATAGCTAATTTAGGATCTTGTTCAATCTTAGCAACAATATTTTCATGAGCATCATATATATAAAGTTGATACATAATTGCCATTTTTTTATAATATATAACCATTCATTATTTTGATTTGTTACATAAAAGCGAAAAATAAAAGATGGTTGTTGTTTAAATAACAGCTTCATCTAGCTCACCTCTTACCCTAATTGTAACAAAAAAATAACAAAACAAGCAAAGATTATTTTGTTATAAAAATTATAAGTATTTAACTGTTTCAGCCAATTCTTTTTTTAAATGATGATTAGGAAGTGGTTCTTTTTGATTTCCATATCCTAAATCCAACATCATAACAACTTCTTCATTTTCAGGTAAATCTAAAGCTTTTTTCATTTCTTGAGGATTAAAAAAATTGATCCAACAACTATCAATTTCTGCATTATAAGCAGCTAACATTAAATGGGTGGCTACAATGGTAGCATCTTCAATTCCTGAATTTCTTTCATTACCTGGATAATCAAAAACGTTGTTTTTATCATAAGCTACAACTAAAACAGTAGGTGCATGATAACGACAAGGTGTACATGCATCTATTTTATCTAAATATTCTTTTGATTGAACAACATAGATTTTTTGTTCTTGCAAGTTTTTAGCCGTTGGAGCAACTCTTCCTGCTTCTAATATTTCCGTTAATTTTTCTTTTTCTATTTGTTGTGTAGAAAAGTCTTTACATGAATATCGGTTTTGAATAACATCTTTAAATTCCATAATATTATCTCCTATCTTTTTTTCTTTTCTAATAAATACATTAAATATTTGAGCATAATGTTGTAAAGAAAAATTCTCAAATACTTGATGTTTTCTATAGAAAAAAGTTTATTAAATAACTTTAAGAAATTTTTCCTCTTTCATACCCTATTCTTTGACTTCTTGTCATGTTCTTACTTTTTATTTGTTTGATTTTTATATAAAAAGTCGTGGAGCTTCAAATTTTGCGTAATTGGAACGAAGACATCCACGACATATATAATAGTATATATTTCAACTTAACAAAAGAAAAGAGGGTTTGATTTTTTATTTATTTTTTCAACAGTCTAAACAAATCATTTTATTTGACTTGCTTTTTCTTGCTTAGATATTAACTTATTAATTAATGATTTTTAAAACATCTTCTTCATTTGTAATATTAAATATATTACGTGTTAATATATTTAGTTTTTCTAATGTTGCATTGGTTAGTTGTAATTCTAGATTATTTGAAATAGTTCCTAGTTTGATTTCTAATTGCTCTTTTAGTGTACTTCTCTTTTCTTCGAGTTTTCCTTCACTTCTTCCAACAAGAATACCTTGTTCACGTCCTTGCATTCTTCCTTCATTTCTAAATCCTTCTGCCATTCTTTCCATTCCTTCACACATATCGATTTCATCTCCTTCTGGTAAGTCTCTAATTAAATCTAAACTTCCTGTAATGATGGCTGCATAAATAAAGTTATCTCTATTCATCTTTATTCTTCGATGTAATCCCTCATAGTTTCCTTTATACATCTCTTGGATGGCTTCTATAAAATATCTTGTTTGTTCATCTTTGATCTTACTGGTATCTATTTCTTTGACATCAACAAATATAAATTTCCATTCATTTATATATGCTTTTAATTCTTCTGGTATATCAAAATAATTACTTAGTTTTACTGGGGCATTCCATTTCTTATCTCCCGTATAAAAAACGATCATAACTTGAGGAACTAATCCTTTAATCTTTTTGTTTTTTAACTGTTTTAAATACTCCATCATTTCATAGTTGCCACATCGTATCACCATGTTCTTATCGATCGTACTTTGATGTTCAATACTAAGAAGACAATAGACACCATTGATATCCGTTTTTACGACAATGTCCCTTCTTCTTTTTTTATCTTCTGCACTTTTTGTATCATCAATAATAAGTGACATATCATTTTCATAACGTACAAGTCTTTCAGGATGAATGACTTGTTTGCCATCAAACAAGATGGCATTGGAAAAAGAAACAAAACTGATATCATTACTTAAGAAGGTACGACAGGCACTATCAGGTGTTAAGTTATTTGTTAGGATCAATTATTATTACCTGCTTTCTTTTTGATTTGAGGTAACTTATCTAGATTTGTTACAAATAAATTGTATCATATATCCTTCTCTATTTCGTCTCGAATTTGTTTCATATTTGTCTCAATTTTATCTCAAATTTAATTCACAAATACTTCTTTTCTACTATTATTATATACTTTATTTTATTTTAATTCATTGGACAGATTGTCCAATGAATAACTATTCATGAATACAATAAAAGCCTGTCAACAAATTATTTTGTCAACAGGCTAAAATACATATTACTAGTCTAAATCAGCACCGTTTGATTCGAATGCTTTTTTGATCCATTGATATGATTTTTTAGGAATACGTTTCATATCTCTTAAATCTTTATTTGTTCTATTTACATAAACAAATCCATAACGTTTATCCATGTTACACATACTTGCTAGAATATCAATTGGTCCCCAAGTAATATATCCTAAACAATCTACACCATCTTCAAAGATTGCATTTTCCATTTCTTTGATATGATCTCTATGATAATTAATACGATAATCATCTTCAATTGTACGACCTTCAGCTAACATTTGATCTACTTCTTCTTGACTCATATCTTCACGCCAACCAATACCATTTTCAAGAACGAATACTGGAAGACCTGTTCTATGATGTAAATCATTTAATGTCCATCTAAATCCAACTGGATCGATTTCCCAATCCCATTCATTTGCTTCACAATGAGGGTTTTTAATTTGTTTTTCATTTACACATTCATGAGCTGGTCTTTCATAATCAAATTCACCTGTTTTAACAGTGTTTGAACGATAATAAGAGAAAGCAATATAATCAACAGTATATTTTAATAATTCTTCGTCACCTTCTTCAAAAGTAGGCATCCATCCTCTGTTTTCAAGATAAGCATTCCAATAATCAGGATATTTACCTTGAGCAAATGTATCAACTAAGAAACCATTTAATAAATTATATCCTTTAGTAGCAAAGAAATTATTTTCTGGACTATTTTCATAAGCATAAATATTAGTAATAGCACCCATTCCACAGAATTTAGCATCTGGTTGCATTTGTCTTAAAGCACGAACAGCTTTACAGTGAGCCATCATAACATTGTGGTTTACTTGATATAAGTGTTTTGGATAACTAACGCCTTCAGGAATAACTTCAGCATTAGATACACGTAACATCATACTGTGTAAGTTTTGTTCATTGAATGACATCCAATGTTTAACACGATCTCCAAATCTTTCAATACAAACTTTAGCATATCTTTCAAAACAATCTACAACATAACGAGATGCAAATCCATTATATTCTTTTACTAAATGATAAGGCATATCAAAATGAACTAATGTAATCATTGGTTCGATACCAGCAGCTAATAACTTATCAATTAAATCACTATAGAATTTAACTCCTTCTTCATTAACTGGTTCATCTAATGTTCCATTAGGAATAATACGAGACCAACAAATAGAGAAACGATAAAAGTTGAATCCCATACCTTTCATTAATGCAATATCTTCATCATAACGAGTATATTCATCAATAGCATCGTTCCAATCAGAAAATTCAGGATTCATAGGTCTTACATCATAAACACATAAACCTTTTCCTCCTTCATTTCTATGTCCTTCTGTTTGGAATGATGAAACTGATCCACCCCAATAAAAATCTTTTGGTAATTTTCTTTCCATAAAATGTTCTCCTTCTTTTATATCCACATAACATTTTAATCATCTCATCTCGAAAGTAAATATCTTCAACTTTCCTTTTTATAATGTTTCATATTTAATTTAAATAAAAGCCATTTCATGAAACTTTGTTTCATGTTATACTATAAATGGTGATATAAAATGAGTATAATGACACAATTAGAATTTGAGTTAGATTTCTCTCATTCAGAAAAAGAAATCGCCCATTATATATTAAACGAAGGAGAAAAAGTTTTAAATCTTTCAATTAAAGAACTTGCTAAAAAAACCTATACTTCTCCAGCCACGATTGTAAGACTTTGCCATAAATTAGGATTAGAAGGCTATGGTGATTTTAAAATCAAATATTCTGCTGAATTACAATTCGATTTAGCTCATACAGATCGTATAGATGTTAATTTTCCCTTTAATGAAGAAGATAATGATTCCATGATTGCTTATAAACTAGCTAGTTTAAATCAAGAAGTCATCGCGGAAACCATCCAATTGATTGATTTTGAACAACTTCATCAAATAATTGAACTACTTGATCAAAACAAAGATATTGATATTTATGGAACAGGAAATTCATTACTTGCAGCTATGTCTTTCCAACATAAAATGATGCGAATACAAAGAAACGTTAATCTCAAAATGCTTGCTGGAGAACAAGTCTTTATGTCTTATAATTCCAATGAAAACAAAATAGCAATGATTATTTCTTATTCAGGTGAAACCAATGAACTTATTAAAATAGCAAAAATATTAAAAGAAAAGAAAACACCTATCATTGTTTTAACTTCAATTGGTGATAATCGACTTTCCCATTATGCTAACTATATTTTAAATATTGGATCACGTGAGAAGATTTTTACCAAGATTGCCCCTTTTGCATCACAAACATCAATTGAATATATTTTAAATGTGATCTTTTCTTGTTTATTCAAAAAAGATTATCAAACAAACATCCAAAATAAAATAAGCTATGATAAAGAAAATGACGTTCGTCATCCTCTTCATAGCCCAGTTAATGATATTATCGATTAAAGCACACTATCTTTAACTCTCTATAATTAACATAAAATTAAAATACAAAAATAGCCAATGGTCTTTCCATTGGCTATAATTTGTTTATTTGTTTTTTCTTTTCTTCATCAGAACTTTTATAATTTTCTGGAAGAGATTGTTTCATAGATTGAACACCTAATAACTCCATTACAATATGTATATCCATACAACTTCTTAAACATCTTTCCTTATACATATTCCTTAAATCCTTAAAAGTCGTCTTAAAACCTAAAATATGTCCTATACGATCTAAACCTCTTTGTAACTTAGTAAAATCACTCACTACATCTTGACAAGAAGTTAAATAGCAATCTTTATCAACATAATCTAAATATTCTTGTAAATAAAAAAACAATTCCTTTGGAATTGTAATATCTCTTAAAATAGTCCATTCAACTTCATAAATATCATAAACAGTTTTAGATCCCTCTTCATCATTTTTAATCCTTTGTGTTCTTTTACTTATACTTATATGAATCAATTGTTTATCTAAATCTATATCACTTACTTTTAAAGCACACATTTCTCCTATCATCATACCTGTATCCATAGCAAGTAAGATACTTAAACATATATCATTCTTTTCTTTCATACAGTATTGATGTAATTGATTAAATTGTTTATCTGTTAGATATTCATTTTCTTTTTTATCTTGTTCTATTTTAACTAATGAAAAATCAATATGGTTTAAACCATATTGATCTTCATAGGTGATATAGATTGCTTTTAAGACATTCTTAATACTTTGTACAATACTTGATGACAATCCTTTATTAATGAGTTTCATCAAGTATTGTTTGATTATTTCTATATTTAATTGTTCTAATTCAAACATACACATGTGGAAGAAAGTATAAGTGTTGCGGTGACGCTTGAACGTTGGAAAGAAGAAATACTCAACTCTTTTACATGGATAAATGACAGACGTATATCTAATGGACCATGTGAAGGTA
>OLQJ01000186.1_pt1 | contig 51344 bp, 46 predicted proteins | sample 1673231 | NCBI WGS metagenome assembly OLQJ01 (sample SAMEA3136769, study PRJEB25190) | human gut metagenome | biome: human gut; feature: human-associated habitat; material: faeces | place: Austria | collected 2013
GCACATGTGAGCCGTTGAGCCGTGCTATCAGAAAGGATGATAGTATGGCAGACGGCTATTTAAATTTTGATACCAAGATAAATGAAAAGGGATTTAATGACGGTATAAGTAAGCTTGGAAAACTTGGAAAATCTGGATTGTCTATTGTAAGCAAAGCAATGACCGGGACGATTGCAGCAGTCGGAACAGGAGCTGCGGCAATTATAAAATCGTCGCTCGGCGTAGTTGCCAACATGGAGCAACAGGTAGGTGGTGTAGAGACTCTATTCAAAGACAGTGCGAATACGGTCATAGCAAACGCAAATAAGGCATACAAGACTGCAGGAATGTCAGCAAACAACTACATGGAAACAGTGACAAGCTTTTCAGCATCGCTGTTACAGAGTCTTGGCGGAGATACTGCGAAAGCAGCATCTTATGCGGACCGAGCTATCGTGGATATGTCTGATAATGCGAATAAGATGGGCACGAACATGCGTGACATCCAAAATGCTTATCAGGGGTTTGCGAAGCAGAACTATACCATGCTTGATAACTTAAAGCTTGGGTATGGCGGTACTCAGGAAGAGATGAAACGTCTCATTTCTGATGCGTCAAAGATGACTGATGTCCAGAAAGAACTTGGTGTTACAGTCGATGCAAGCAGCTTGTCCTTCGGAAATATTGTAAATGCCATCAGTGTTGTGCAAAAGCAGATGGGAATTACTGGGACTACTTCGAAAGAGGCAGCGACTACAATTGAAGGTTCTGTAAATTCTGCCAAAGCAGCTTGGGAAAACTTTGAAGCTGGAGTTATAAGTGCAAACGATCTTGTAGAGACCTTTTGGACTGCGACGCAGAATATCTTTAAAAATTTGGGGCAGATCATCCCAAGATTAGGAAAAACGGGGATGGATGTTGTCAGCGCACTTGCCGGAAAAATTGGTGAGGCCGTTCCGCAAGTAAAAGGTTTTACTGATAGTATTTCCAAATTAGCAAATGAGCTGAAGGGAATGAACAGTGATCAACTGTTGAATCTTGGAAAAATGGCAGTGGTAATTGCTGGATCGGCTCCGGCGCTGTCCATATTTGGAAAAGGGATTGAAAATGTAAAAACTGCGACCGATGGATTTAATGGCATTATAGACGGAGTTGTCACATCTATAGGTAAAGTACCTAAAGGGGCAAAGAGTGCCAGTGTCACATTCAAAAAGATAGGTAGCGAGTTCAAATATCTCGGTGAAAGCATCGCGCTTCCATTCCAGGATCTGGGAGAAAAAATAGCTCCCCGACTGAAAGATCTTGGTGGATTTATGGCTGAGTCCTGGACAAATGGTCCGGGAGGAAAGATTACTGGAGCTGTAACTGATACTGTTAAAAAGATAGGTGGAGCTATTGGACAAATTGGTCCTAAGCTTGCTGAAAAGTTCCCTGGAATAACAAAGAAATTTGCAGAGCTTGGCACAAAGATGTCAGCCGTTTCAGCGAAGATTTCCAAAGTTCTGGGAAAAGTCGGAACAAAGATATCCGAATACGCCGGCTTTATCGGAGATGCGTTTACACCGATTTTATCAAGAGTAGCGTCCTTTGCGCCAACATTTTTCAAGTTGATCAATATTGGTGCAGGAGCAGCAATCATCGTTGCCGGTATGGGATTGATCTACAGTCAGTTTGGTACACAGATTGATCAGTTACTATTACTCGCACAGACCAAAGGACCGGAAGTAATCACGAACTTTGCTAATGGCATTACTGCAGCATTACCTGGATTGGTTGCTCAGGGTGCAACGCTGATCATGGGAATCCTAAATGCAATTACGGTGAATCTGCCGGCATTAGTCAGTGCCGGAGTGAGTATCATATCTACATTAGCAGGAAGCTTAGGAGCACAACTACCGCAGTTAATTCCTTGTGCAGTGCGGATGATTATGACGTTGGTCAGTTCTTTAGCGGGCAATCTGTCAAAGCTGATACAGTCTGGTCTTAAGTTAATGAAAGGTCTTGCAAGCGGAATTGCCAATTCGATTCCGATAGTTGCAGCCAAAGCACCGGTCATCATAGGAAAGCTTGCATCGACAATTATAACAAATCTTCCTAAAATCCTGACTGCCGGAGTACAGATCATAACTAAGCTTGCTGTTGGTCTGGTGAGAGGAATACCAGCTCTGATCGGAAAGATTCCAAGCATGATAAGCCAGATCAAGAATGCATTTACCAGTGTGAACTGGGGAAGCGTGGGAATGAATATTATAAAAGGTATTGCAAGTGGATTGGCAAATGCCGGAGGCGTGATTGTAAAAGCAGCCAAGAGTGCAGCTAAAAGCGCATTGGATGCAGCAAAGAGCGCTCTTGGAATACATTCGCCATCTCGAGTATTCCGTGATCAGGTAGGTAAAATGATGGCTCTTGGTATGGGAATTGGATTCGAAAAGAACATTCCGCTCAAGTCCATGAATGTAGGAGTACAGAGAGCGGTATCTGGATTACAGAAATCCGTAGATCTTGCATTATCAGCCAGAACCGTAGACAAGACCGTGGGAAGAATGAAGAACTATCCTGGATTCGATGGAGGAAAAGACATTGATTATGACCGGTTAGAAAGGATCCAGATGAAAGCTGCAGATAAATTATCTAAGCGCCCGATTTATCTTGGAACAAAGAGAATTGATGAACCGTTACCGAAAGGAGCAGTACCGGTATGGTAAAAGCATATTACAAAAATAGCAGAGGGGAGGTGCTTTGGCTTACCAAGGCACCTTTTCGTACTGTTGAGGCAGACTGGTTTGACAGTACGTGGGAAGAGAAAGATGGAGGGTATGAGAAGACAATAACAATAGATGTTTTTGGAAAGAGAAGTGAGTTTATCCAGAATATGGAAAGATTGTATAAAGTCATTTCAGTGGATTCGGAAACAGGAAATTATGGACGGCTATACGTGAATGATACGTTTCTGCCATGTCAGATCTACAAAACAAAGAAGACCGGATGGAAAGGGTATGTATATACGGAAGTTGAACTGACTTTTCTTGCACCGGAGTTATCTTGGATTACTGCTTTAAGCAAAAGATTTTGTCCACAAATAGAACCGGTCACAGAGAGCGGATTGGATTTTCCAACCGACTTTCCATTTGATTTTATGAATGAGAAAAGAGGATCGGCAGAATTTGAAATTGATCATATTATTCCATCGGATTTTGAAATGATAATTTATGGACCATGCGTTAATCCAAAAGTGTTGATTAATGGTTATCCTTACGAGGTCCTTACTACGTTGGAAAGTAATGAATATCTGATACTTAATACATCGGAACAGACGATAGTGAAATATCTGTCTAATGGGACGACGATGAATCTCTTTGATGTTCGAGGGTACGATTACTCCGTATTTGAGAAAATTCCATCCGGATTGATATCAGTAAATTGGACCGGAGACTTCGGAATAGATCTGTATGTATTTCTGAAGAGGAAGGAGGCAGCATGGTAATTCTAGCCACGAGAAAAAAAGAGATAGGGACGAACCCGCTGTTAGATGCGAATTGTACGTTCGATGCCAACAAGGAACGGGAGTTCTCGATTAAAATCGCTAGGTGCAACTGGACAGAAGATATGACCTATGGAAATCTGGTATATGTACCAGATACAGAGTATGGCGGAATTATAGGATCTGTGTTAACAGATACTACCCTAGATTACGTAGAATTAAAAGGTTATACATGGCGGGGGCGCATGAACACGAAGGTTATTAGCCCTCCATCTGGAAGTAACTACAAGACCGTATCCGGAGAGCTTAATACAGTGCTGAAAAAGCTAATCGAACCAGAATTTGGTGGTCTGTATGTGGTGTCCAGCGCAGACACTGGGGTGTCCGTGAGCAACTATCAGTTCGACCGGTACTGCACGCTACTGGATGGAATTACAAAAATGCTACAAACTGTTGGATACAGGGTGGACATACGGCACAAGAGAGAGCAAGGTGTTCCTGGATATGTCTTGGTTAGCGCTGTGCCAATCGTAGATTATTCCGACGTAATAGAGTTATCGAAAGATTCTGGCCTTAATTATACGATGGAGGATAAGAGAGATGGTGTGAACCATCTTATCGTAACTGGCAAGGGAGAAATGCAGGACAGAAACGTGTTCCATCTGTACGTATGGCCAAGCGGAGCGATTAAAAAGACACAGTACTATAAAGGACTTGATGAGATAGTGGAAGTGTATGAGAATACCTCCACAGAAACCGATGAGTTGGAAAACCAAAGTAGAAAAAAATTGCAAGAAGTGTGCAGTAAAAAGACGTTCGGTATGGATGTCGAGAAACTTGGGATTAATGTGGGCATCGGAGACATCGTTGGTGGCAGAGACTATCTGACAGGCATGTACGGAACGAAACCTGTGGAGAATATAATCTACAGCGTCACATCCGGGATTGTGTCGAAAGAATACGAATTGGAAGGAGAGAGCGACAATGGAAATAGTTAGTGGAAGAACAGGAAAAGCGCATGTGACAAGCCAGCAGTTCCGACAGATTCTTGAGGGAGTTATAGGAAGCGATAGCTGTATCTTGGCATCTGGGGAAAATCTGGAGCCAGAGCTCGTGTCTAATAACTCGCTTAAAATCAGAAGCGGAATGATGTATCATCACGGCAATGTGTCTTCTGTCAAGATCGGAACTTACGACGAGGTAGAACTGGAAAATGGCACGCAAGGAATGAAAAGGGTAGACCTTGTGGTTAATCGGTATACGAGAAATTCGGGAGATAATACGGAAAAAAATGAATGGGTTGTGATAATGGGATCTCCGGCAGAGAGTAATCCGGTAGTTCCGGAGTACACGGAAGGAAACCTGCAAAACGGAGATCTCATTGATGATTGCCCTCTCTTAAAAATAACGTTGGATGGTATTAATGTAACACAGGTGGAAAAGATGCTTACCGTAGCACCTACAAGTAAGGAGCTAGGAACGAGAAGAATAACACACAAGCTCCTGTACTACAACACAGATGGCACTACCGGAACGTTTACGCTGTCAGATAGTGTAAAAAATTATGATTATATAGAAATCTTCTATAACTCAGACGTGGCCGGACATAAGGCACCGCAAAAGAGCATTAAGCTTCCAACAAGCCAGACAGTACTATCCGGGGCAATGCTGTTCGACATGACGTCATTCCGCTTGTCTGCGGATGATAGCACAAAAATGCAGTTGATGAGTACGGTGCTGAACGTATCCGGAAAAACCTGCAAGCCAGAAACATCCCGGCAGATTAACTTCGGTAGCACGGCTGCGGGTGTAGCATGGAGTACGTCTAGTACACCACACCACAGGGTATACAGGGTAGTTGGGTATAACTACGGGAACTAAGAGGAGGGCAAAAAAATGAAGATAGTATGTAACGATGCTTCGGAGATGATCATTCAGTCGGCGGATATCCAAGCAGATGGTTCGCTTCTGATAAAAACAATATCTACAACAGCAAGCGAACTGAAAAAGAAGTTCCGGGATCCTCTTGTTACAAGAAAAATAGTCGTGAAAGAACGTGAATCCGTGTTAGCGACTTACGATGGCTACGAAAATCTTTACAGCATCACCGAATACACAGGCGGCATTCTAGGTGTGGCCATGCGCAAGAAAGAATCCATTCCGGAAGTCCAAAAGGAAATACAGAGCGCTATGGTCGCCGTTGCGCAGATACAGGCACAGAACCTTACAGATTCGCAGGCGCTTGGTGTGCAGGCAATCTACCCGGAATGGTCGGGAGACAGCGTGGCTTACAGCAAGGATTATAAAGCGCAGAAAGACGGTGTGCTGTACAAATGTGTGCAGGCTCACACAAGCCAGTCTGACTGGGCGCCGGGAGTAGCTCCGAGTCTCTGGGCGGCAATCGCATCCGACAGTAATACAGGGACCAAAGACAACCCGATTCCGGTTCCCGACACAGTAGCCACGGCCGGTATGGAGTATACCAGAGGAAAATATTATTCCTATGTCGGAAAGACATATCTGATGAACCGGCAGGGCATGGCAGATGGAGACAGCATTATCTTGTACTTCGCGCCAGATGCTCTGGTCGGACAGTATTTCGAGGAGGTATAGATATGCGCACATTACAATTTAGTGTATCCGGCCAGAAATTAAGTACGGCCGGAGATCACTCCGGACTCATAGCCGGAACACGGGGATATCTGTACACAGCATATAACTTCGACGGAGAATGGGACGGTTGCAAGAAAGCAGCCGTCTTTTCCAGATACGACAAGGAATATCCTGTACCGATCGTGAACGCCCGCTGTGCCGTGCCAGATGAAATCACGGAATATAAACTTTGGAAAGTATATCTGGTAGGAGAAAAAGCAGGATATCGTATCACAACGAATGAAGTGGAGGTGTATCAATCATGACCGTAGAAGAAGCATTAGCAGCATCGGTGGTCGAACCGGTCAACGACATTTTTGAAATCAACCCGGAAACCCGTGCGATTACAGTCCCGGCATCCGAAAAGCTGTTCGGTGTAGCAAATGACGGGAACTCCGAAAGGAAGCATTTTCGCTGTTCCAAAATCGTAGGGGACAACATCGACCTGTCTACGATGCACCTGTACATCAATTACCAGAATGCCAACGGGCAGAAGTATCCTTATCTGGTAGAGGACATGCGGACAGATGGCGACTATATTACATTTTCGTGGCTGATCGGTCCGGATGTGGTTGCGTATAAGGGACAGATTAAGTTCGTCGTATGCGCCAAAAAGGGAGCTACAGCTGAATGGAATACTACACTGGCAGAAGGTACGGCGTTAGAAGGTCTGGAAGCCACAGAAGAGATTGTGGAGAAAAATCCAGACATTATCGAACAGATCTTGGCAAGACTTGATAGCGTAACAGAAATCCCACAGGAAAAGGTATCAAGTGCAGTCGAGGAATATATGGCAAAAAATCCAATCAACATTCCTAAAAAACTCCCAAACCCACATAAGCTTACATTCGCGGGTGCAGTCGCAGTGGAATACGATGGTTCTGGCGCAGTTACAGTTACGATTCCAGAAGCATCTGGTGGTTCCAGTGGCACTGTAAGGGTAGAGAAAGGTTCTACTGACACGACAGTCGAATTAGAGCCTAACAAGCTCTATATCTTCCCGGAGATGGCAAGCTTAACTTATACCCTTGCTGAACCAGCAGATGCAAGTGTAGCCAATGAATATCACTTTGTATTCAAGAGCGGTTCGACTGCTACAGAATTAGTGCATCCATCGACAGTTAATGTCGGTAATTTTTCAATCGATGCGAACAAGGTATATGAGGTATCAATTTTAGAAGGCTTGCTGACGAGCCAGAGCTGGGCGGTGAGCTAATGGAACGGAGAAGAACATTAGGAAGTGGGGTGGCAGAAAGTATGATAAATGAAGAGTTTGAACTTGTTGCAACTGCAAACATAACGGAAGAAACAAAATCTGTGGAAATACAATTAAGTAAAGCCTGTACAGAGTTATATTTGTTTTGCGAGAATTTAAAATCAACAGCTAATTCGCAGTTATATATTGACATTGGTAATAACAATGTTATGCCCGGTGTAAATAGTGAATTATCAACAAATGTGCAAAATACCATTCAGCATATACAGAAGATAGGAAAGACGTGGATGAGGACGGGAAGTAATCATGTACAATATCCGCTAGCTACTGCGGTGACACAGATGTATACTGTAAAATTAAGTGCAAATGAGCAAATGCCAGAACAAATTTCCACAATTAAATTAGCAACAGGTGTGGGCAATCCTAAAATCGTATCTGGCACAATAGAAATCTACGGGAGGTAATTGACATGAAACGTAAATTAACACAAAATCTTGTCAGTCAGTCAGTCAGTCAGTCAGTCAGTCAGTCAGTCAGTCAGTCAGTCAGTCAGGGCGATTGTAATCTAGCTGATTCACTCCTGTCAAGAACGGCGGTGGAATTATGAACCGCCGGAGAACAATGCTTATGAATGGACAGGAGGAAGATGGAATGAAAGAATGGGGTGAATTGCTGAATGAAAGCAAAGAAGTAACAGACCAAAAGACTGTAGAATTTAATCTTGCTAATGCTGAAAAACATGAGGAATATTGGATATACATACAGATAGAAAAGCATACCGGAGCAGAACAATGTAAAGGTAATTGTAAACCGACAATAAACGGAGCGTATATAGGAGTTTATACATTTAATGTTGATTTTGCAACAAAATGGGACGCATCATATCATATTTGGACAAAGCCAGTAAACGTATTAGAAATGTCAAAAGGCATGAATAGTATACAGTATAATGCAGTTCAAATGTTGAGACAAGTAGAACAAATCGGAAATGAAACAGGTACTGGAAAATTTACTTTAGAATTTCCAGCGAATTATACAGGAAAGATAACAGCAAAAATACTCGGTAGATAGGAGGTTGAAATAAAAATGAAAGAGAATAAAATCCTAACAGACAGACAGACAGACAGACAGACAGACAGACAGACAGACAGACAGACAGACACAGCTTAGTTGAATCTAAATCCTGTGTCAAGTCTGAGATTGCCGTGGAGATATGTTAAGACGGCGAATGATGATGGCAAAGGCACAGGAGGTAGAAGAGATGAAAGAGTGGCAATTGATATATGATGGCAATTTAGAGAGTGCAACTAGAACAATAGAACTAACTAAGGATATGAACGGTACTCCAATAGCAGACCTTGGATTAACAGAATGGATATGTGAAGCAAAGTTTGTAGTAGAGCAAGCAGGTGTATTATCTGTTGATTTGATTCCAACAAGTGTACGAATCGATGCAAAAAATACAGATGTATCAACGGCGTTAAAACATTCAATTTGCAGAAAGCTGAATCCGTTTGGCAGCTTTTATATGTGCACTTGTGAAAACCAGAATAATGCTATAAAAATGAGTGCACCAAATGTAATAAATCTTTCTTCGGTAGGAACGAGTACGATTGAATCAATAGTCTTTGCAAACTCGTCATGGCAATCAAATTTTACTACTGATACATATATCAAAATTTATGGTAGATAGGAGTTGATACAAAAATGTACGCAAAATTAGAAAACGGCTATCTTAGAAGTGCGCCAAAGACCGTACAGTGGCAAGGACACACGGTCAACAACCCGTCCGCAGATAAGCTCGCAGAGTTGGGCTACAAGCCTGTACTGTACACAGATATGCCTACAGAGGTAACAGAGGGCAAGCACTGGGAATCCGGATGGACGGAGGAAGAGAATGCGATTAGGCAGGTGTGGACACTGGTAGACGATCCAGTCTATCCAGAGCCGGAGCTTAGCGCAGAAGAAGCACTCAATATCATAATGGGGGTGGTACAGTGACAAGAGAACAAGCAGAGCAGTTGCGGAAACTGTTGGAAAACCAGACAGCCAACATGAGCGATGAACAGATATTGAAGTATCCAGACTTTGTAGAGAAGTGGGAAGCCGGGAAAACTTATGCAGTCGGTAAGAGATTGGAGTACAATGGCACCATTTACAAGGTGTTGACCGCTCATACCAGTCAGGCAGATTGGATACCACCGGATGCGCCGTCTTTGTTCGCCAAGGTACTTATTCCGGACACTGACACGATTCCGGAGTGGGAACAACCAGGCAGCACGAATCCATATGCCAAAGGAGACAAGGTAACACACAATGGCAAGACATGGATTAGCACGGCAGACGGGAATGTCTGGGAACCGGGTGTGTATGGCTGGGAAGAGGTGTAGATATGGAGATTAGAGCAAGACCTTAACGGGTCTTATTTTTATGCAATTTTATAATAAGAAGAAAGAAATGAGGTATATGAGAATGGAACAGGCACATTATATCAAAGCAATTTTCACGGCGGTATTCGCCTTTATATCGGCTCTCCTGGGTGTTCTGGCGGTGCCGGTAATATTATTGGTCACATGTAACCTGATAGACTACGCTACGGGTTTGATGGCGAGCAAATACAGGTCGCAGGATATTAATTCCTATAAGAGCATAAGAGGTATTTTTAAAAAAGTTTCTATGTGGCTTTTAGTGGTAGTAGGTGCAATAATTGACGAACTGTTGCTATATGCAGCCACAACGATCGGAAAGCCGGTGCCGGTTACATTCCTGATCGCATGCGTGGTGGCGATGTGGCTAATCTGTAATGAAATTATTTCAATTTTGGAAAATATACAGGACATGGGAGTAAATATTCCGGCTTTCCTGCAACCACTGGTTAAACATATTAGATCGCAGGTGGAAGAACAGATTAATATAGATAAGAAGGAAGATAAGAATTCGGAGGACGAGTGATCGTCCTCTTTTTAAAAGGAGGAAAAAAGCCTATGTATTTTAGCGAAGCCTTTAAATTAATGGAAAGTGGATTGAAAGTAAAACTGCCAAGCTGGGGCGGATATTGGTATTGGTCCAAAGAAAAGAAAACAATTATCATGCATACAAAAGATGGTATAGAAATGGATATCCGAGAGACACAGGTACCGGAGTATACGTTTAAGAATATTGCGAGTGACGATTGGATTGTTGCCGACGAAAAGAATTGTCCAGAACTCGGAGGCGAGAATACATTCTCGTTCGGAGAGGCAATCAAATATCTGAAGAGAGGTTTCAAGGTTGCTCGTAAAGGTTGGAATGGTAAAGGAATCTATCTGGAAATGTATTCGCCAGAAGTCAATCTTGAAACTATTGCAGAAGCAGTGCATAACGCATGGTGGGAAGAAAAGAAAAAACAGGGAGTTACAGATCACCCGGATATGATTCCGTATTCTGAACTAAGTGAAGAAGTGAAAGAATACGACAGAGTTACAGCAAGAACAACTATTGAAGCATTCAATTATATGACGCATTCGTTCATATATATCAACACTACTGGATTACAGACAGAAAATCCTTATGCGCCTAAAAATAAAGTGCCGTGGACACCGTCTCAGACAGATATGCTTGCGGAAGATTGGGTATTTGCAAATTAGAGATTTGTGCGACGTCGCACAGAAAGGAGTAATTATGGCGCATTTATTTATTATAGCCGGACATGGAGCCGGTGACAGTGGAGCAGTTGGATACGGTTACACCGAAGCAGAGAGAGTCCGTGCACTTGCAAGACGAATCGTAGCATACGGAGGAAGTAATGTTACTCTTGGAGATACAAGCCGGAACTGGTACGCCGATAAAGGTATTAACTCACTCAATATTCCAAAAAGCTATCAGATTCTGGAACTGCATATGGACAGCGGAGTATCGATGGCAAAAGGTGGGCACGTAATCATTAAAGAAGGATACAATCCTGATCAGTACGATACGGCACTCGCCAACTTCATCGGAACATTCTTCCCTGGAAGAGCAAATAAGGTTGTAGGCAGAGCACACCTTGCAAATGTCAATCGTGCAGCTACAAAAGGTTACAGCTACAGACTTCTGGAAAATGGATTCATTACAAACCAGGGGGATCTCAACAAATTCAATTCCAAGATCGATGACTTGGCAAGAGGGATCCTCAAAGCATTCGGGATCACATCTGCGGCACCGGTAGCATCAGCCAAGAAAACAGAACCTGTCGATGGAGAGATCAAATCCGGTGGAGTATTCCAGAGCAAGACGGATAAGTTTGGTACAATCTCATATCAGGCTCACATGAGAAGTGCTGGCTGGGGAGCTTGGCAGTCTGACGGATTAATGGTCGGCTCAACAAACCAGAATCGCCGGATCGAAGCACTGCACATCCAGCCGGTCGGAGAAACAGATGTTGTCATTCACATGAAAGGAACTGGTAATAAAGAATACAAGAACATCACCAAAGATACTTTGCTTGGAACAGTTGGACAGAACAGAAGACTGGAAGCAATCCGGATCACCGGAAAGGAATCTTTCTATCTGTACAGAGTCCACCAGAAGAGCATTGGATGGTCAGAATGGGCCAACAACGGAGAGTGGGCTGGTACGACCGGGAAAGGACTGCAGATGGAAGCACTGCAGATCAAAAAATCCATGTTCTCCGTCGAACCGCACGTACAGAGTAAGGGATGGTTATCACCAAAAGCCGCAGAGAATGTGATTGGTATCACCGGCCATGCATTACGTCTGGAGGCACTCCGGATTAATCCATACGGAAAAACGATTAAAGCAAAAGCTCACATCCAGAGTAAAGGTTGGGTAGATTATGGTGAGATCACCAAAGACACAATCATCGGTACTGTTGGAGAAAAGAAACGTATCGAATGCTTATGCTTCGAAGGCGACTTCGAATACCGTGTTCATATCCAGAGTTCCGGATGGACAGACTGGACAAAGGCAGACGGAGTAGCAACCCTTGGAACTGTAGGTCAGGAACTTAGAATTGAGGCTATTCAGTTTAGATAATTTTTGCTAAAATGTAGCATATAAATAGGTGAAAATCCACTTTATAGGTTATAGCAAAAAGGTCAACCAATTCGGACATTGTACCTGCCGTCCGTCACAATACTGCGTCAGTATCGGCTGCTTGACATTCGGTCTGGAAAGATAATCGGCAAACAATTCATCCACTATCACAGAGATCGTATCATAGATATTCCGTTCCGGAATCCATTTGTGATCAAATGCGGTTGAAGAAGTGATCGTAAAATCATATCCGCGGTTCCGGTAAAATTCTGTATATACCCGGTTCAGAGTAAAAGACATGATTGCCAGTACGTTTGCCCGGATGGTATCCTCCGGCCAGGTCGCATAGATTTCACTGGAAGCTACATTTTTGATATAATCCTTATACTTCACATAATAGTTTTTGGCAGTGGAGTCGCGTGGACTTCCATCATGAACTACGATGTATTCCGGGACCACGACGCGGCTTAAGACAATCTCTCCGGATTCGAAGGTCGGCTGGATCTCGTCTTCGGGAATCTTAGGCGGATAGGTGGCATATAATGTATGAGCCGGAATGACGAATACGGTTTCCTCGTCTTCGGGAGTGTCGATTGGTTTCATGCTGACATTCTGAATGGCAGTGACATCGGCGAGAATTTCAGCACCGGCAATACTGACCGACTCGAAGCCTTCGGCGGTGATCTGCATGGTATATTCGGAATATGGCTGGACTTCATTTTCTGGATTCAGGCTGTATTCTAACGGTGGTGCCGCAAGATCAATCGTATCGGTCTGCCCGGAACTGTCGGTAGTAAGTTGTTCTAACTGAGCTTCTGGAACACCCGTGTAGAAGATGGAAATCTGAGCCCCCTGAATCGGATAGGCAGAGATGTCAGATACGAGATTAATCTGCAGACGGCCTTTGTCGGGAGTATCCTGAGTGGTTGGAGTCGTTCCGTTCATAAAATAGGACCTCTTTTAAGACTCTGTTACTGACAGAGTATGCAAAAATAAGAAAAATGTGAAGATACAGGAAATAAAAGAGACAGATTGTTACACAAAGTATGGAACATCTTAAAAATAACAGAAACAGGAGCGTAGAACAGAGCATGAAAAGAAGGTGTTTACGGATATATAGAAAAAGAAGAAAAAAGAAATTAATCATCCTGATTCTGACATGTATTCTCTTTCTTGGAACCGCAGCAGCAGAAAGGGGCGGATACCTGGAACTTGAACAATTTGGTTCAAATAAAAAACAAGATATTCCTTATCAGAAAGTATCCATAACGGAAGAAGAGAACACGGAGAAATATTATTATCAGCAGTTGCCGACTGAACAAAGGCAGGTCTATCAGGAAATTCTGGAAGGTGTCAGAAACCACACGGAGGAAATTTATGTACATAACGCGGATGTAGATGAGACAAATCAGATTTTTCAGAAGCTGATGAAGGATCAGCCGGACATCTTCTGGTGTGACGGGACAGCAACGGCTACGACTCATAAAGGAACAGAAAGTTATACCGTCCTGAAACCGAAATATTTTTACACAGCAGAAGAAAGCCAGAAGATGCAGACCGCGATTATGCAGGCGGCAGAGAAGTGGCTGGCAGATCTGGATGCCGATGCAGATGACTATCACAAAATTCTCTATGTATATGAAAAAATCGTAGATGAAGTAGAGTATGATGAGAGCGCGCCGGATAATCAGAACATCTACAGCGTATTTGTCAATCAGAAATCTGTATGTGCTGGATATTCGAAAGCAACGCAGTATTTGTTGGAACGGCTTGGCGTGTTCTGTACTTATGTGACGGGAAAGACGACGGAAGGCGGAAGCCATGCGTGGAATCTGGTGAAATGTAACGGCGATTATTATTATGTCGACACAACCTGGGGAGATCCGGTGTTCCAACAGGAAGAAGGAGAAGATACATCCCGGGATGCAGAGCAAAATTCAGGTCAAGATGCAGAGGCTTCTGGTAATAAGGCAAATATCAGCTATGATTATCTGTGTTGTGATGATACGCAGTTATTTCAGACACATATTCTGGATAAGGATACACAGATGCCAGAGTGCAGCAAGATGGATTGCAATTATTACGTGGTAAACGGAATGTATTACACAAAGTATGATGCCAAGAAGGTACTGGAAGCCATGAACCAGGCTATCTGGGCGAAGAAAAGTGCTACAATTTTTAAATTCGCAGATACATCCGTCTACAGTCAGGCGCACGATGACATTTTCCAGAAAGAACTTGCAAAAGCAGCGCAGAATCTGGCGGATTACTATGGATTATCGCAGGTGAAGTACCAGTACATCGATGACCCGAGATTACACAAGATTGTAATATTTTGGCAGTATTCATAAAAAAACAAAAATATCCGTTGAAAATCCTTGGATTATGTAGTATAATTTTTACAATTTGTGAAGACATAAATTGTCTGGTACCGATGTATGAAAAACGAGGCGGTTTTGTGCTTGCACAAACTGCCTTTTATTCTGTATTTTTAAGAAAAATTCTTTGTAACAACGAATTTTTTTTGCCCAAATATAGAAAATGTACCTGAAGTACAGCAGTATGGATTCATGAAAAAAGAAAAAGAAACACAGAAGGGAAAAGGTGAATATATGAAAGCATTTCTTATATTAGAAGACGGGACTGTCTTTACCGGAACCAGTATCGGTTCGACAAAAGACATGATTAGCGAGATAGTGTTTAATACTTCAATGACAGGTTATCTGGAGGTATTAACCGACCCTTCTTATGCGGGACAGGCCGTAGTAATGACCTATCCATTGATTGGAAATTATGGCATCACACCGGATATGGAGTCAAGGAAGGCATGGCCGGATGGATATATCGTAAGAGAACTTTCCAGAATGCCAAGCAACTTCCGTTGTGAAGGAACACTTCAGGATTTCCTGAAAGAACAGGATATTCCAGGAATTGCAGGAATTGATACACGTGCCCTTACGAAGATTCTTCGTGAAAAGGGAACCATGAACGGAATGATCACCACGAACGAGAATTACAACTTAGATGAGATTCTCCCAAAACTGAAAGCATATACAGTTGGTGATGTGGTATCAAAAGTAACATGTGATGAAAAATATGTCTTAGAAGGCAATGGACCGAAGGTTGCTCTTATGGACTTCGGTGCAAAGAAGAACATTGCCAAGTCTTTAAATGAACGCGGCTGTGAAGTTACAGTTTATCCGGCAGGAACAAAAGCAGAAGAGATTATTGCTGCTAATCCGGACGGCATTATGTTGTCTAACGGACCTGGAGATCCGGAAACATGCGTATCTATTATCGAAGAGATCAAGAAGTTATACAATACTGATATTCCTATTTTTGCAATTTGTCTCGGACATCAGCTTATGGCACTTGCAAATGGTGCAAAGACTTATAAGTTGAAATATGGACACCGCGGCGGTAACCATCCGGTGAAGGATCTAACAAACAACAGAGTATACATTTCTTCACAGAACCATGGTTATGCAGTTGATGGTACAACCATTGATCCGGCTATCGCAAAAGAAGCATTTATCAATGTAAATGACGGAACCAACGAAGGACTTGCATACGAAGGAAAGAATATTTTCACAGTTCAGTTCCACCCGGAGGCTTGTCCTGGACCACAGGATTCCGGATACCTGTTTGATAGATTTATGGATATGATGAAAGGAGCAAAATAATGCCTAGAATTAAAGATATTAAGAAAGTGTTAGTAATTGGCTCTGGTCCTATTATCATTGGACAGGCAGCGGAGTTTGACTATGCAGGTACACAGGCCTGCCGTTCATTAAAAGAAGAAGGTCTGGAAGTAGTCCTTTTGAACTCTAACCCGGCTACGATCATGACAGATAAAGATATCGCAGACCGCGTATACATCGAGCCTCTGACAGTTGAGGTGGTAGAACAGCTGATCTTAAAGGAAAAACCAGACAGTGTCCTTCCTACACTGGGTGGACAGGCAGCACTGAACCTGGCTATGGAGCTGGATGAGAATGGATTCCTTGAAAGAAACAACGTACGTCTGATCGGTACTACTTCTGAGACGATCAAAAAGGCCGAAGACCGTCTGGAATTCAAGATGACAATGGAAAAAATCGGCGAGCCTTGTGCAGCTTCTAAAGTCGTAAAGGATGTACAGGCTGGTATCGAATTTGCTGAAAGTATCGGATATCCGGTTGTACTTCGTCCGGCTTACACACTTGGTGGAAGCGGCGGCGGAATTGCGGATAACAGAACAGAACTCGTAGAGATCCTGGAAAACGGACTTCGTCTTTCACGTGTTGGGGAAGTTCTGGTAGAACGTTGCATCGCAGGATGGAAAGAGATCGAGTACGAAGTAATGCGTGACAGCAATGGTAACTGCATTACCGTATGTAATATGGAAAACCTGGACCCTGTAGGTGTACATACCGGAGACAGTATCGTAGTAGCACCTTCTCAGACACTGAGCGATAAAGAGTACCAGATGCTCCGTACATCTGCTCTTAATATCATCAGTGAGTTAAATATCACTGGTGGATGTAACGTACAGTATGCGCTGAATCCAGATTCATTTGAGTACTGTGTAATCGAGGTTAACCCTCGTGTAAGCCGTTCTTCTGCACTTGCATCTAAGGCAACAGGATATCCGATTGCCAAGGTTGCAGCAAAGATCGCTCTTGGATATACACTGGACGAGATCAAGAACGCAGTAACAAAGAAGACATACGCAAGTTTCGAGCCTATGCTTGACTACTGTGTTGTAAAGATCCCGAGACTTCCATTTGATAAGTTCATCAGCGCAAAACGTACACTGACAACACAGATGAAAGCGACCGGAGAAGTTATGAGTATCTGTGATAACTTCGAGGGAGCACTTATGAAAGCCATCCGTTCTCTGGAACAGCATGTAGACAGCCTTATGTCTTATGACTTCTCTTATTTAAAAGGAGAAGAACTGTTAGAAGAACTGAAAGTTGTAGATGACCGTCGTATCTGGAAGATCGCAGAAGCAATCCGTCAGGGCATCAGCTACGAAGACATTCACAGAATTACAAAGATTGACAACTGGTTCATTGACAAGATCGCAATTCTCGTAGAGATGGAACAGAAATTAAAGACAGAAGAATTAACAGCAGAGACATTAAAAGAAGCAAAACGCTTAGAGTTCCCGGATAATGTGATCGCAGAACTGACAGGAAAGACAGAGCGTGAGATCCATGACCTTCGTCATGATAATGGCATCACAGCTTCTTATAAGATGGTTGATACCTGTGCGGCTGAGTTCGCAGCAGAGACACCATATTACTACTCTGTATTCGGAAGTGAGAATGAAGTAGTTGAAACTTCCGGCAAGAAGAAAGTACTGGTACTTGGTTCCGGACCGATCCGTATCGGACAGGGTATCGAGTTCGACTTCTGTTCTGTACATTGTACATGGGCATTTGCCAAAGAAGGATATGAGACGATTATTGTAAATAACAACCCTGAGACAGTAAGTACAGACTTCGATATCGCTGACAAGCTGTATTTCGAGCCTCTGACACCGGAAGATGTAGAAAGTATCGTAGATCTGGAAAAACCGGACGGAGCAGTTGTACAGTTCGGTGGACAGACAGCGATCAAGCTGACAGAATCTCTTATGAAGATGGGCGTTCCGATCCTTGGAACATCTGCTGAAAATGTAGATGCAGCCGAAGACCGTGAGCTGTTTGATGAGATTCTTGAGCAGTGCGAGATCCCAAGACCGACAGGTGGAACTGTATTTACAGCAGAAGAAGCGAAGAAAGTTGCAAACAGACTGGGTTATCCGGTACTGGTAAGACCTTCTTACGTACTTGGCGGACAGGGAATGCAGATTGCGATCAATGATCACGATATTGATGAGTTCATCGGAATCATCAACCGTATCGCACAGGATCATCCAATCCTGGTTGATAAATATTTACAGGGTAAAGAGATTGAGGTAGATGCCGTATGCGACGGTGAAGATATCCTGATTCCAGGTATCATGGAGCATATCGAGCGTGCCGGAATCCATTCCGGAGACAGTATCTCTGTATATCCTGCACAGAGCATCTCTCAGAAGACAAAAGAGACGATTGCCGAATATACAAGAAGACTTGCAAAATCCTTACATGTAATCGGACTGATTAACATCCAGTTCATCGTATGTGGAGAAGATGTATATGTAATCGAAGTTAACCCTCGTTCCAGCCGTACTGTTCCATACATCAGTAAGGTAACAGGTATTCCGATCGTACCACTTGCAACAAAAGTGATCATCGGACACAAAATCAAAGAACTTGGTTATACACCTGGATTACAGCCGGAAGCAGATTATTTTGCAATCAAGATGCCGGTATTCTCATTTGAGAAGATCCGCGGTGCTGATATCAGCCTTGGACCTGAGATGAAGTCTACCGGAGAGTGTCTGGGAATTGCCAAGACATTTGATGAGGCTCTTTATAAAGCATTCATCGGTGCCGGAGTCAAACTTCCAAAACACAAGAACATGATTATGACAGTTCGTGATGAAGATAAGGAAGAAGCAGTAGAGATCGGACGCAGATTCGAGAAGATCGGTTACAAGATCTTTGCTACAGAAGGAACTGCCAAGGTCCTGACAGATGCAGGCGTGAAAGCGATGACAGTCAATAAGATCGAGCAGGAATCTCCGAACCTTATGGATCTGATCCTCGGACATAAGATCGACCTGGTTATCGACACACCTCCACAGGGAGCTGATCACTCAAGAGACGGATTCGTGATCCGTAGAAATGCGATCGAGACAGGTGTCAATGTACTGACAGCGATCGATACAGCAAAAGCTCTGATCACCAGTCTTGAGAATACAGATATCCAGAAACTGACACTGATCGACATTGCTAAGATCAAATAGAGTTTGGACAATCGGATTTTGCGTAAATGAATTTTATGTAACGGAATTTGAAAAATTGATATTTGTAAAAACATAAATAAGAAGTGGCATACAGCATGATTATTTTGCAGTATGCTGCTTTTTTGTTGCCAAACATTAAAATATGTGATCATTTACATCATGTAATACGTTCTATATACAGGGGACGCCCTCAGGAGGAAGAATTTTGACGCGTGAAAATGAATTACTTAAAAAGATAGCAAAAGGTGAAACAGAATACTGGGAAGAACTGATCGGGATGTATTACGAGGATATTCTCCGTTATTGCATCTACCATGCACCGGATAAGACGGCGGCAGAAGATGCGGTGCAGGAGACATTTCTGAAGGTGATCCGGTACATGCCGGATTACAGGCACAGAGGAAAATTCCGTGCATTCTTATATAAGGTTGCTTCGAATACCTGTAAAGACCAGTGGAGGAAATGTGCAAAGGAAGAATGGTATGACACCGATGCCGAAGATGCGGACGGTGAGAAAAAACTGCCGGACGAGATGATCTATCTGGAGACGGGATATGCAAGGTCGGAAGGGGAGATTAATTTTCTGAGACTGGTGCATGATCTCCCGGAAGAGCAAAGAGAAGTCGTATACCTGAAATATGCACAGGAACTATCGTTTCGGGAAATCGCAGGAATACTTGGAATTCCGGCAAGAACGGTACAGTCAAGGCTCAGGATCGCATTGAAGAAATTAAGAAAAAAGGAGGGAAAGCCGGATGTATAACAGACAGGAAAGAAATGAAGAAGTGTATTTATATAAAGCATTGAAGTTAAGCGGATCACTGCAAATGAGCGAAGAAGAAAAGTCAGAACAGATCAGAAAAATCATGGAGATCAGTAAGGCTGACCGGCTGACCGGGAAGAAGCGAGAACGGGCAGACTTTGCAGCGTTCCTGATTCGTCAGATTCCATTTATTGGATGGAAGATATGGAGCATACAGGCACTGGTCATGATAAGTGCGGTCGTATTCTTTTATGGGACAGACCGGGGGCCGGCAGACGTGACATGGTTGTTCGTAGGAAGAAGGCTTCCGTTTCTGGTCGGAGCACTGGGAACGGTTATGGCAATGATCGGAATCCCTTATATAATGCAGTCGTTCTGCTACCGGATGTATGAAATGGAAAAAGTAGCGAAGAATGGATTTGCAAGGATGCTTTTTAGCCGGATGATCGTATTGTCAGTTGGGGATCTGGTTACCGTTCTGTTGTGCATGTTCGTGATCAGCAGTAAGAATTATGCATCGGCAGGTATGGTGCTTTTGTGGTATCTGGCACCGTTATTCCTGACAGGAAGTTTCTGCGCGGGATGGATGCAGAAGATAGAAGCGAAACTTGATGTGGAAGATCAGGCCTTAGGATGTATCCAGATCTGTGAAGGTGCCTGTGTGGGACTTTTGATTTTGCAATATCTTATATATATCAAACTTCCATCTGTGTATGGGAATGCTGGATGGTGGATCGGCATTCTGGTAATTGCGGCAGGAGCCATGTTGTATCAGGGAAGGAAGGTTATCACCCTACAATTCTAAAAGCAGAAATGAATCAAAGAATCTTTTGTAATAAGGAAGGAATAGAATATGAAACTTGAAATATGTGATGTCAGCAAACAATATAAAGACAAATGTGCTGTGGATCATGCAAGCCTGACGCTGACACCGGGAGTCTGGGGACTTCTGGGAGCAAATGGTGCAGGCAAGACGACGCTTATGCGGATGATTGCCGGAATCATGAAGCCGACTGGCGGAGAAATCCGCTATGATGGGATTGAGATAGGCACACTGGGAGAAAAATACAGAGATATCTTCGGATATCTGCCGCAGGAATTCGGATTTTATCCGGGATTCTCGGTACAGGATTATCTGGAATATATGGCCGCATTAAAAGGAATCGGCAAAAGAGAGACAAAAGAAAAGATACAGGAACTTCTGGAATTGGTATCACTTACGGATGTCAGAAAGAAGAAGATCGCCAAATTATCCGGTGGAATGAAACGCCGCGTGGGAATCGCGCAGGCATTACTGAATGAGCCGAAAGTACTGATTTTGGATGAGCCGACCAGTGGTCTGGATCCGGGAGAGAGAATGCGCTTCCGGAATCTGTTATCGGAATTCGGAAGGAACAGGATCGTACTGATCTCCACACATATCGTGTCGGATGTGGAGTACATTGCTACCTGCAATGCGGTCATGAAAAACGGGAAGATCGCAGCGGTCGGGGAGACCGAAGAACTAGTAAAAGAAGTCGAAGGAAAAGTCTGGAATGCAGTCCTTGATATGGCAGAAGCAATGACATATGAGACGAAAGTTCCAGTGGTGAATATTTACAACCGGGAAGATGGAAAGACGGTGCTGCGTTATCTGGCTGAGAAACCGGTCATTCCGGGATCGGAACCGGCGGATGCAAGAATGGAAGATCTGTATCTGTGGATGTTCCCGGAACAGAGAAGGGAGGAAGTACGATGAGACTATATGTATTAGAATTAAAACGTCTGTTGAAGACAAGAAGTGTCAGTTTCCTATTGATCGCGGCACTTGTACTTTCGGCAGTAATGGCATATGTACCGGTAACATATATTCAGGCATATAAGACAGATAAGTCCGGGAATATCGAGGCAGTAAGCGGAAGAGAAGCAATAAAGGTGAAAAGGGCGGATAAAAAAGCACTGCAAGGTGAAATGACGGAAGCAAAGCTCCGCGAGACAATCACTGATATAAAAGAAGTATTAAAAGAATATGGCTCACTGAGCCGGCAGGATATTCCTCTGGAAGTATATGTGCAAAAAGTATATCCGCATTTAGATATCATAGCAGTGCTGGAACAGACAGTCGTTCCGGACGGAAAGAATCTTTATACCATGAAATATTCGGATATCAGTGAAGAGGATGCAAAGAATGTATATGTAGCTTACAGGAAAAATGTTTGTAATCTGAACCAAAATCCCGGAATTCAAAAGAAGATCGATCAGATGACAGCACAGATACGGACCCCATTTAGTTATTATCCGGAGATTACGACGGATCAGCTGGATTATTATGAAATCTATCTGTTCCTGGTCATGATTTTCTTTATGGTGATTATAACACCGGTATTTGCAACCGAGTATCAGACCGGATCAGACCAGATCCTGCGCTGTACGAAACATGGAAAATTCCGCCTTGCGGTTACAAAAATCGCAGTGGTATTCACATTGATTTTTGCAGTATTTGCGGCAGGAACGGCAGTCTTTTCCATCATAATGCGTCTACTATATGGCGCAGAAGTATTTAAAAATCCGTTGCAGATGCTTGGATATCTGTACTATATTCCTGCATTTACAGTAGGAAAAATGTATAAGGTCATGGTTGCGGGAGCGCTGCTTTCACTTGTGGCAGTTGGATCGAGTACACTGTTCTTTTCGGCAAAATGCAAGACGGTACAGTCGGCACTGATCTGTGCATTTGCGTGTGCATTTGTACCGATGGTGATATTTACAATATCAAACAGCCGGAATATTTTGGATATTTTAAGATGTATCTTCCCGACCAGTGGACTTGCCTTTATGAACAGCCTGGAGGGAGAATTGCTTGCCAGAAACTTTGTACAGATCGGCAGCGGATATTACTGGACGCCATATATTATTGCAATTGCAGCAGGAATCTGGATTCCGGTATGTCTGGTCGTAACAGTGGTGAGCTATTGTAAAAAAGAGGCTTAAAAAGCGGTGAAATAACAGAGAAAAATAAGTAATAAAAGCAGAAAAAAGAGCAGTGTAATCTGTGTGTTTGAAAAAAGTAAATAAAAAAGTTGACAAAATACAGCGTACATGATATGATACCAATCGTTGCTTGTAACAAATCTGTAATATTTGTAATAAAGTTGCAAAAAGTGAATATACTTTATTAAAAGAAATGTAAATCATTGCAACAAAATCAGGAGGGTATTTATATTATGTTAAAAGCGAAGAGACTGAAATCGATGTTCGTGCTGTATTCAGCATGCGCAGTAATGGCAACTGGTTTTACCAGTCAGGCAGCCTCTGAACAGCCGGAAGTAACAACAATCACAGAAACAAAAGGGGAAAATACGAATACACACACTGCTGTACAGGCGATATCACAGAATATCGTGGCATCTGCGCAGGAAATGACGGATGCAAGCCAGCAGGTAATTGCAGACAATGTAGCGAAAAAAGAAGAGGAAGAACGCCTCGCAAGAGAAAAGGCAGAGCAGGAAGCAAAAGAAAAAGCAGAACGCGAAGCAAGAGAAGCATACGTAAGAGCCAATCAGGAACTGCTTGCATCCATCATCTACTGCGAAGCAGGAAACCAGCCGTATGAAGGACAGGTTGCCGTCGGTGCGGTGATCATGAACCGTGTAAAGAGTGGAAGTTATCCGAATTCCATCGAAGAAGTCATCTATCAGTCCGGGCAGTTCGGACCGGCAGCGACCGGATGGCTGAACAGAGTGAGAAGTTCAAAGGGATATTCACAGACAGCTCTGCAGGCTGCTGTAGATGCGTTGAATGGTTCGAATCCGATTGGAAACTGTCTGTATTTTGATCAAGGTGGTACCGGAATGAAGATAGGGGCACATTATTTCCACTAACATTTGTAGAAATAATATAGAAAGAAATGCATACGGAATGGAGCCGGAGTTCTTCAGAAATTCGAAAGAAATCTTAAGAAAGCCGGAATTGACAATTGCATGACAAATGTATTACGATAAGAGGGCAAAAGTGTTAAACTTTTGTCCTTTTTGTCACCGCGCATTAGAAAAGATGACGATGGTAACTTACGCAGATAAGGACAGAGTTTGAAGTATGGGGAGAAGAAAGATTGTATAAGATTTTAATCGTGGAAGATGATGAAACAATAGCAGGCGGACTGAAAAACCATTTGGAAAAATGGAATTATCAGGCAGAATGTATGACGGATTTTAAAGACGTAATGGGAAAATTCGTGGAATTTGAGCCGCAGCTTGTGTTATTGGACATTGTGCTTCCATTTTTTAATGGATTTCACTGGTGTCAGGAGATCCGGAAGATCTCGAAGGTGCCGATCATTTTCCTGTCATCGGCGAATGATAATATGAATATTGTGATGGCAATGAATATGGGCGGCGATGAATTCATCGAGAAACCGTTTGACCTGAATGTGGTGACGGCAAAGGTGCAGGCCGTGTTAAGAAGAACCTATGAATTTCGTGGAACGGCAGATGTCATGGAGTGGAACGGTGCGATCCTGAATCTGGCAGATGCGACAGTTCTGTATCAGGACCAGAAACTGGAACTGAGCAAGAACGAATTCAAGATTCTGCAGATACTTCTGGAAAATACAGGGAAGATCGTAAGCCGTGAAAGTATTATGACGAGACTCTGGGACAGCAATGAATTTATTGATGACAATACACTGACGGTCAATGTGGCAAGACTTCGTAAAAAAATGGAACAGATTGGCCTTGGCGGAAAGATCATCACAAAAAAAGGAATAGGATATATGGTGGAGGCATGAAACTGTTAATAGCATTTTTTAAAGATAAAACAAGAGAGATCAGCCTTTATGCCGGAACGGTCGGAATATTTATTGTTGTAGCATTTCTTTATAATATCAGGATGGATGCGTTGAAATATGCACTGCTGCTGGTGATATTGTGGCTGCTCCTTTATGTAATAACGGAATATCATCGCTTCCGGAAGAAGCATCTTCTGCTGGAACGGTTTAAGAAGAGCACGCAGGAGTGCACAAAAGAACTTCCAGAGTGCAGGAATCTTCTGGAACTGGATTATCAGGAATTACTGGGGATCTTTGACGAAAAGATTCTGGAGTTGAAATCAGAGGCAAGAATCAAAGGCCAGGACTTAAGTGATTATTATGGTATGTGGGTGCATCAGATTAAGACACCTATCGCTGCGATGCACATATTGCTGCAATCGGTGGAAGATGAAAACCCGGCACTGCCGGAATTAAAAGAGATGAAGATGGAACTTTTTAAAATGGAACAGTATGTGGAGATGGTGCTGACGTATCTCCGCATGGAAGATATGTCTGGGGATCTGCAGTTTGAGAAGGTGTCTTTAGATAAGATTCTGAAACAATCTGTCCGGAAATATTCTCAGATGTTTATTCTTCAGAAGATCCGTCTGGATTACCGGCCGGTGGAACGAATAGTTCTTACAGATGAAAAATGGCTGGAGTTTGTGACAGAACAGATTCTGTCTAATGCTTTGAAATACACAAAGAATGGCGGCGAGATCAGAATCTGTCTGGAAGAAAAAAGAGGACGGGAGTGTCTGGTGATCGAGGATAATGGAATCGGTATTCAGGCAGAAGATCTTCCTAGAGTATTTGAAAAAGGGTTTACCGGATATAATGGAAGAGCAGATAAGAAGTCTACCGGGATTGGACTGTATCTTTGCAAAAAGATCATGGATAAGATGGGACATAAGATATGGATTGATTCAGAGGTGGGAAAAGGAACCCGTGTATATCTGGAATTGACAAGGAAAGAATGGAATCCGGAATAACGATCAGATAAAAAGAGAAAACCTTACAGGAATGTAAGATTAAACAGGGGAAATGTCACATGCTTCGATGGCAGGATATTTCCTCTTTTTTTATAATAGATACCGTAAAGAAGAAATCTTAAAAAGAAAGGAAGAAAAACTTATGTCATTACTGGAAGTAAAAAATGTGAAGAAGATATATACGACTCGTTTTGGGAGCAATCAGGTAGAGGCTTTAAGAGATGTGAATTTTACGGTAGAACGCGGGGAATATGTTGCAATCATGGGAGAGTCTGGATCGGGAAAGACGACTTTGCTGAATATTCTGGCGGCACTTGATAAACCGACAGAAGGAAAGGTTTATTTAAAAGACAGGGATCTGGGAAAATTAAAAGAAAAAGAGATCGCAACGTTCAGACGTCAGAATCTCGGCTTTGTATTTCAGGATTTTAACCTGTTAGATACATTTTCATTAAAGGATAATATATTCCTGCCACTGGTATTATCCGGAAAGAAATATCCGGAGATGGAAAAGAGATTAAAACCGATTGCAGAAAAACTTGGAATTGAAAAACTACTGGAGAAATATCCATATGAGGTGTCCGGTGGGCAGAAACAAAGAGCTGCAATTGCAAGAGCGCTGATCACGAAACCACAGCTGATTCTTGCCGATGAACCTTCGGGAGCACTGGATTCGAAAGCGGCAGACAGTCTGATGAATCTTTTTACAACGATTAACCAGGAAGGTCAGACGATTGTTATGGTGACACATAGTGTGAAAGCGGCGAGTAGTGCGAAAAGGGTGCTTTTTATCAAGGACGGAAAAGTATTCCATCAGCTTTACAGGGGGAATCTTACGAACGAAGAAATGTATGAAAGAATTTCAGATACGCTGAAGATTCTTACCACAGGAGGTGAGGAGGATGAATAATTTCATCTATGAAAAACTTGCTGTGACCAATCTTAAGAATAACCGTAAGACCTATGTACCCTATATCTTTACAGGTGTTCTGACCGTCATGATGTTCTATATCATTGACGCACTGAGCAAGGGGGAAGGTATTACCCAGAATACATTGAAGATATGTCTTCAGTATGCAACGGGTGTGATCATTGTATTTGCAGTGATTTTTCTGTTCTATACGAATAGTTTCCTGATCAAACGACGAAAGAAAGAGATCGGAGTATACAATATTCTTGGAATGGGAAAGCGGCATATTGCACGAATGATGGCAGTTGAGACGATCCTGACGGCGGGAATCAGTATTCTTGGCGGTCTGGTGTTTGGAATAATATTTGGGAAACTGATGTATCTGCTGCTCCTTAAGATTCTGCACAATAGCGTAGATATGCAGTTTTCGGTCAATGGGACTGCAATTGTACAGACTGTCATATTATTTGCAGGAATTTTTCTTCTGACGTATTTATATAACATTTTACAGATACAGCTGGTGAATCCGGTGGAACTTCTGCACGGAGGCAATCAGGGGGAGAAAGAGCCGAAGAGCAGATGGCTGCTTGTGATCGTCGGTGTGGCGGCACTTGGCAATGGTTACTGGATTGCACTTACAACAGAGGCACCGTTAGAAGCACTTTTGAAATTCTTTGTTGCAGTGGTCTGTGTGATTATTGGAACTTATGCACTTTTTATTGCCGGAAGCATTGTGGTATTGAAAATACTCCGGAAAAATAAAGCTTATTATTATAATCCAAAGCATTTTACCAGTGTATCAGGCATGATCTATCGTATGAAACAAAACGGAGCGGGACTTGCGAACATCTGTGTGTTAAGTACGATGGTGCTGGTTATGGTATCCACAACGGTATCTTTGTATGCGGGAATGGAAGATATTCTGGACTCACGTTTTCCGAGAGATGTTTCAATTGTCTGCAATGAAGCCGATACAAATAATGAAGAGACTCTTCAGAGACTGATAAAAGAACAATGTGAGAAAGCAGGGGTAAAAATAACAGACAGAGTCCGGTACAGATATGGCAGTATGAATGCGGTTTTGAAAGGAAATAATCTGGAAAAGGTAGAGCAGTACTATCCGGACAATCATTTTTACTATGTAGAGATGATCACACAGGAAGAGTATAACCGGATAGAAAAACAGAATGTTTCGTTAAAGGAACAGGAGATACTGACCTATACCACGAACGGCAAATGTGGAAAAAAACAGATAAACATTGCAGGACAGAACTATCAGGTGAAAAAAGAACTGTCCGAGATGACGAGCCAGCCGAAGAGCACGGCAGAAATGTATAAGACATTATACATTGTATTTGCAAATGCAGAGCAGATTGAACGTATCGAGTCATTTTCTTATGCAGATAAATTCAACCTGAAGGGAGATGACGGAAAACAAAAAGAGACACTGGAACAGATACAGAACGAATTTTATGAAAAGTTTCCGGATGGAACGATGGAAAGCCGTATGTTAAGCCGTTCTTCTTTTTATGAATTGTACGGCGGACTGTTCTTTATTGGAATCTATCTGGGAAGTATGTTTATTATGGCAACGGTACTGATCATTTATTATAAGCAGATATCGGAAGGCTATGATGACAGGGAGCGTTACCAGATCATGCAGAAGGTTGGCATGAGTAAAAAAGAAGTGAAGCGTTCCATAAGAAGCCAGGTCTTAAGCGTATTCTTCCTGCCGTTGGTTGTAGCAGTGATCCATGTTGCAGTAGCCTTTAAAGTAATGACAAAAATTCTGGGAGTATTAAATCTTACGAATGTATCGTTGTTTGCGGTATGCACAATCATTACGATAGCGGTGTTTGCGGTATTCTATATCATCGTTTACAGTATAACCGCGAAAGAATATTACCGGATCGTGAATTAAGATTAAGGGTTTACCATTGACTTTGTATCTTTCAGGTTGTATTGTTGTTTTAGAATGTTTTACGAATCAAGGAGGAACTTAAAAATGACAAGAGAAGGCGAAAGAGAACTGGTAAAAGTGGAACATGTAAATGGCGGAGACGGTTATATTGTAAGAGAAGCAATGGTTACTTCGGAAGAAGTTGGAGAAGCCTGTAAGATGTATGCCAAGATTCATCTGGATCCGGGATGTGAAGTAGGATACCATTATCATCATGGTGAGACGGAGTCTTACTTCATTCTGACCGGACACGGAACTTATGACGATAACGGCGAAAAACAGCCGGCAAATCCTGGCGATCTGTTCCTGTGTAAAGACGGAGATGCACATGGAATTAAGAACACCGGTGATGAAGAACTTACCTTTATGGCATTGATCTTAAAAAAATAATATTGGAAAATATGAAAAACACCTGTCTGTAACTTGGATTATTTCAGGAATGATACCGGGCCGCAGACAGGTGTTTGTATTGCCATGCATTCGGAAGAAGCTGCCGGGGGCAGGTTCTCTGTATTGATTATAATGAACGGAATACATCCAGCAGCCGGTCATTATCCTCTGGATTCATAATGCAGAACCGTACATATTCTCCGTTCAGGCTTTCGAAAGAAGAACAGTCCCGGATCATGAGATTCTGGTGAATCGCTTTTTCAAAGACATCGAAAGAAGTGAGTCCTTCTTTTAAGATCTTTACAAGAACAAAGTTGGCATAAGCCGGGTAAATCTTTACGGTATCCAGTCCGGAAAGCTCTGTGCACATTCTGGTGCGCTCAGAATCAATGAGAGACCAGGTTTTCTGAATATAATCGGTATCTTTCAACATCCGTTCACCGGCGTAAGCCCCGATACTGTTCAGGCTCCACGGATTCTGGTGGGTAAGAAGTGTCTGAAGAAATGCCTGATTACTGGTGAGACCATAACCAAAGCGAAGTCCAGGTGCGGCGAAGAACTTGGATACACCGCGGATGACCATGAAGTTGTCGAATTCCGGTACAAGAGAAACTGCAGAGAGGGAAGTGCCTTCCGGTGCGAATTCGATATAAGTCTCATCGATCATAACGAAGATACCAAGTGACCGGCATACGGTTAACAGCTTTTTCATATCAGCGGTACTGATGGCTGAAGAGGTCGGGTTGTTCGGATTACAGATGATCAGAAGATCAATATCACTTTTCAGTGTATCGGTCAGATCGGAAATATCCAGTCTGAAATCCTGTTCTTCTTTCAGATTATAATATTCCAGTGTGCCGCCGACCAGATTCAGCTCTCTTGCATATTCGGAATAGGTCGGTCCCAGAAGCAGCGCCCTTTTTGGTGCGCGCTGGCTGATCAGGAGTGAGATAAGCTCCGTAGAACCATTTCCGACAACAATATGTTCCGGCGAGGTATTGGTATATGCAGCAATTGCTTTTTTCAGATCTGTATAATCTCTGTCTGGATAACTGCTGATGATATCCAGATGTTCTGCGAGATCTTTTTTTACCTGTCCGGATAATCCGAGCGGGTTTACATTGGCGCCGAACAAAACAATCTTTTCCTTATCAAGGTGATAATAATCTGCGATCTTTTCCAGATCGCTTCCGTGAAATTCTGGTTTTTTTTTCATAATTTTCCATCCTATCGACACAATTTTGATATTTTCTCTTTCCGGCATTGCCATTCGTTGACAAACAATGCTATAATTTATTATAGTATGTTTTAAGAAAAAAGCAACGAAAGAAGCAGGTGTAGGACTTGAAAAATAAAATCCAAAAATTTTCAAAAGGCGACTTTCAGTTGATACGACCTGATGTTATATTCGATGAGACGAATCTGGTGCTCATTATAGGTGAAGGGGAAGTATACAGGGGAAGTTTTACAATGAGGGCGAATAATGAAGGCAGAATACGAGGACTCGTTTACTCGTCTTCTTTTCGTGTTCATTTTAAGGACCAGGGATTCGAGGGAAATCCGTCGAGGGTTGAGTTTACATATGACGGACGTGGGCTTCGTCCGGGACATGTAGAAGAAGGTAAATTTACGATCGTATGCAGCGGTGGTGAATATGAACTGTCGTTTACAGCTATTATAGAAAAACCATATGTGATGACAACGTATGGAAAAGTACAAAGCACAGATGATTTCCGAAAACTTGCGATCAAAGATTTTTCGGAAGCAGGAAGATTATTCCGGTCTAAAGAATTCTATGAGATTTTAAAATATGAAAATGAACGTACTTTCTATCTTTATGACAATATGCGTAAATGGTCTCTCAGTGAGCAGGCGATGGAAGAATTCATGGTGGGAATCAAGCAGAAAGAATGCATTTTCCTGACATTGCAGGGAGAAGGAATGCTGTTTGAAGATCTGACTGAGTCAACGAAAGGAACTTTGACTCTGATGAAGAATACCTGGGGATATATGCCGATCAAGATTGAGACAGTAGGAGATTTTATCCGGGTATCAAGACCGGAAATCAGTACAGAAGATTTTGTGGGAAATGCACATGAGATAGAATATGTGGTAAGAGCAGAGAAGCTTCATGGAGGACGTAATTACGGAGCACTGAAATTTGTGACACCGTATGAGACACTGACATATGAAGTGGAAGTACTGCAGAATCAGGAATATGACGAAGATCACAGGATGCCGGAACTTCTGATGGCGCAGATCGTAAAAGAATATGTAGGCTATATGGCAGGAAGAGTAAGCAGAGATCATTGGGTGGACAGTGCAATCGAGAAGATGGTTACACTTCGCAAATTAGAACCACTCAATGAGGTATACCAGCTCATGCTGGCTAATATTTATCTGCTTGGAGAGAAGATAGAAGAAGCCAAATGGATTCTGGAGAATTATAATTATAACCGGTTTGCGATCGGGAAAGATCCACTGACAAACTGTTATTATCTTTACCTGACTGCAAAAATCCGTGGAGACGTGAATTATGAAGAACGGGTACTGGATGAGGTTGGAAAGACATATATGCGTCATCAGGATTCCTGGTGGCTGCTTTATATGATCCTGAATCTGGATACACGCTATAAAAATCCGTACAAACGTCTGGAAGTTCTGGAACAACAGTTTGAATATGGAATTCATTCGGTTATGTTCTATCTGGAAGCATATCTGTGTTATCAGGAAAAGCCAACGCTTCTTAAAAAGCTCGGAACATTCGAGATACAGGTGTTGAATTTTGCTACAAAATACCGGATGATGACAAAAGAACTGGCCCTTTATATTTCAAATTTTGCCAGCCAGCAGAAGAAATACAGTGATAATCTTTTCAGAATCCTGGAAAGAATCTATAAGATGTACGATGAACCGATGATCCTTAATACAATCTGTACACTTCTGATCAAAGGAAATAAAACAGAGAAAAAGTATTTCTTCTGGTATCAGAAGGCAGTAGATTCGGATCTTAAGATCGCACAGCTTTATGAATACTATATGATGACAATTGATGAGGACAGTGCACACGGACCGCTTCCAAAATCACTGGTATTGTATTTTATGCATGGAAATGCACTGGATTATAAAAAAGCGGCATATCTCTATGCAAGTCTTGTGATTCATGAGGAACAGGCCGGAGATCTGTATCTGAATTACCGGGAACAGATGGTAGCATTTACATGGGAACAATTGATGAAGCGCCATATTACAGAATCACTGCGCACTTTATATAAACGCTTCTGCAAAGAAGATGAGATGTCTGCGGAGCGTATGGAGGCGATGCGTGACATTTGTTATTCCTATGAAGTAAGAACAAAAGTACGTGGTATGAAGTGCGTTCTGGTTATTGAAAAGGACGGCTCTGTCCGTCAGCGTATTCCTTATGACGAGAAGAATGGGGCAATTATATATCTGTATGACAAGGAATCAAGAATTGTCTGGGAGTCTGTGGAGGGAAGACACTATACGGATTCGATTCCGTATGAGACCAAGCGTCTGTTCTATGAACCACGTTTTGTAGATATGTGCCGAAAGTATGCGGCATCTACGGGATTCTGGAATCAGGAGCCGGAAAAAGAAAAACCAGATTATGATAAGATCCTGGCGAAAGGAATCGATGCATTTGATGATAAAGATGTATTTCTGGTATGCAGCCGGAGGATCAGAGAAGAAAATTATACAGAAGATGATTTTCTAAGTTATCTTGCGTTTGAGATGTTCAGACGCGGCCAGTATGATAAAGTGACACTGACATATCTGGCGGAGTATTATTGCGGTGCAATCGGTGATATGAAACGGCTGTGGAAAGTGCTGAAGCAGTATGGTGTGCCATCATATAAGGTCAGCGAAAGAATTATCACTCAGATGGTATTTGCAGAGACGTTATATAAAGAAGAGCATATATTTGAAGATTATTATCTGTCGGATAATGTATATTTCCGTCTGAAGCAGGCATATCTTGCATATGTATCCAGAGAATATATCGTATACGGACGTAATCTGGAAAAATGTGTATTTGAAATAATTGCAAACGAATGTGAAGAGAAAGAAGATCTGCCGGATGTATGTAAGATTGCACTCTTGAAGTATTATTCAGATAAAGAATATTCTGAGGAAATGGCGGCGGTCCTTCATCAGGTAATAAGAGAAATGTGTGAAAAACAGCTGGTATTCCCATATTACCTGAAATATCCGGAAGAATGGTTAAGAGAAGTACAGCTTTATAATAAGGTTATGGCAGCATATCGTTGTAAGCCGGGAGGAAAGGTAAGGCTGTACTATAAGATGAAGCAAAAAGAAAGAGAAGAACTTGGATACAGAGCAGAAGCCATGATGCCTGTATATGAGAATCTTTATGTAAAGCAGTTTGTGCTTTATGATGATGAGTCTGTAAGCTATTATTTCCAGGAGTCCGGAAATGGAGAAATGATCACTACAGATAAGAAGACACTGGAAACTGATAAAGAACGCATTTACGCGGGAAAATATCAGCAGTTGAATGAAATGACAGGTATGGACTCTGAGGCAGAACGCAAAAAAGCTATGCTGGAATTCGAGGAAGAAGAACAGATGGCGAATCAGATATTTAAGATATATTAATGAAGAAAGGAGGAGATGATAATGAAAAAAGGAAGTATTCTGGGAGTTGATCTGAATGAAAAAAGCTGTCAGATCAGCTACTATGATGAGAATAAAGAAGAGCCGGAAACGATGGAGGCAGCAGTAGACAATTATCAGATTCCTCTGATACTGGGATATTATAAAGACCGATGGGTTTACGGACAGGAAGCAAAACGGTTAAAAGAAGCAGGAGAAGGAGACATTGTCACACATCTGTTCCGGAAGGCCGTGAAAAGAAAAAAAGTACGTGTAGGAGAAAAGATACATGACGGAGTATGGCTCCTTGCCAAATTTGTCAGTCTGATGCTGAAAAAGTTTGAAAAGATTGATTATATTACATTTTCTGTTCCATATACGAATGTGGATATGTCAAAGATGTTAAAGGGGATCGGTAAACATATAGGTGTGCCCGGAGAGTGTGTGTTCGTACAGGATTATAAGGAAAGCTTTTGCCAGTATATGTTCTATCAGCCAAAAGAACTGTGGCAGTATGAATCGGCGTTATTCTACTGCGATGCACAGGAGATACGTGCATATATGCTCAGACGTCTGAATACAGTGAGCACAAAAAGCAGAGACATGTTCGTAACAGTAGAAGAAGTTGCCAATGCACATATGAGGGAACTTGAGGCTATTTATCCTGTGCTGAATGTGGACAAGGCGAAGGATGCCGATGAAAGCTTTAAATCATTTATTCAGAATGTGTTTGATAAAAAAGTAGTATCGTCGGTTTATCTGACAGGGGAGGGGTTTGAAAATAACTGGTATCCGAATTCGCTGAAGGTGTTATGTAACGGAAGAAGGGCCTTTCTCGGAAATAATCTTTACAGTAAAGGTGCCTGCTATTCGTCCATGCGTTATGCAGACCCTTATGACGATGGACCGATTTATCTTGATGGGACGAAGATGACAGAACAGATTTGTCTGCGCATGCGTATTGCGGGGCAGGAAGGCTGGTATCCGATCGTTGCATGGGGAACACATTGGTATGAAGCTGATGGACAGTGGGAAGTAATACTGGAAGATACATCTGATATTGAGATTCATATAGAGTCACTGGATGGAGAAGATCTTAAAGTGGAAACTGTTTCTTTGGAAGGACTTCCGGAACGTACGGATTATTCGTTGAGGCTTCAGATAGAAGTGATGTTTCTGGATGAGCGTACGTGCAGACTTCGTTTCAAAGATGTGGGATTTGGCGAGTTCTATCCGGCATCAGACTTCTTTGTAGAAAAGGAATTACATTTAGGAGGTATCAATGGGCAGTTTAATTCTTTGTCATAAAAAACGGGCCAAAAGACCTTTCGAAATATCCAGGGTGCACATGCGGATTTATACAATCGAAGAATTGTGCTATTACATCTGCAATAATCTGTATCTGATTGATTATACAATTGTGAACGAACGATTATGCAGATGGATCGGTGATGAACTGGAACTTCCGGAATTGTCATCCGAACTTCGAAGACTTCTCCGGGAAAATGGTTCCATGGAAGAATTTGTACTTACGATTCTGAAAGAATCTAATATATATGCGGCAGCTGAGATCCACAAAATGCAAAGTGTTCTGGAGCAGCTGCAGTCACAGAGAGATGTAGAAAAAGAAAAATATAAGGCGGACAGCTTACAGAACAGTAAAGAATATGAATCGGCGATTCTTGTATACCAGTCTATTATTAACAGAGATTGGGATGAATCGGTAGATAAGAAGTTTTATGGGCGTGTATATGCGAGTATGGGGGCAGCATACGGGCATCAGTTTTTGTATAAAGAGGCTGCAAAAGCTTATCAGGAAGCGTATAAGATATGTGAACAGCCGGATATGTTAAAAGCATATCTCTATAGCTGCTACAGAGCGCTTCCTCATGAAGAATATATTAAGTTGTTGTCGGGAAATCCGGTGCTTCTAAGTCTTGATACTGTGATACAGAATGAAATAGACCAGACTAAAAAAGAAATTGGTCTGGATATTCCGGAAGAAAAGCTGGAAGAATGGAAAAAGGAATACCGCAGGATTGACAAACACCGCAGAATATGATAATATATCCAAAGATTTTAGTGTGATAAAGTAATCAACTGCTAAACTGGTAAAAGAGTGTAGTGGCTGTTTGGCACACGTAAAAGGAATACAGGAGGATATATGTAATGAAAAAGAGATTAGTACTGCTCCTTGTTACGGCAATGGCAGCTACAACGGTATTGGCAGGATGTGGAAGTAAAGATTCCGGTTCATCTGATAATGGGAAAAAATCGTCAAAAGAAGCAAAGATAGAGAATGATGATGATACATTGATCGTTGGATTTGATGCTTCTTTCCCGCCATATGGATATAAAGACGACAGCGGAGAATATGTTGGATTCGACCTCGATCTTGCACAGGAGGTATGTGACAGAAACAACTGGAAACTGGTAAAACAGCCAATTGACTGGGATTCCAAGGACGCGGAACTGAATTCCGGGACGATAGACTGTATCTGGAATGGATTTACTATGAACGGTCGTGAAGATGATTACACGTGGTCAGATCCATATATTGATAACAAGCAGGTTGTAGTAGTCAGAAGTGATTCCGGTATTGATGATTTTGCCGGGCTGAAGGGAAAGCATGTGGAAGTACAGACGGATTCTTCCGCACTTGCGGCACTGGAAGGGGATCAGAAAGATCTGGCGGCAACATTTGCAGATCTGAATCAGGTTGCTGAATATAATACAGCATTCATGGATCTGGAATCTGGTGCATGCGATGCAATTGCAATGGATATCGGAGTTGCGAACTATCAGGTGAATTCAAGAAAAAATCCGGATGATTATAAGATCCTGGATAAAGAAATTTCATCTGAACAGTATGCGGTTGGATTCAAAAAAGGAAATACAGAGCTGGAAGATAAAGTCCAGAAGACACTGGATAAAATGGCAGAAGACGGAACAGTGGATAAGATTGCAGAAAAATATGCAGATTACGGAGTTCCGGGAGCTCTTTGTATAGGAAAGAACGGTAAGTAAAATGAAGGGGCCAACCCCGGAGGGGATTGGCTCTTTTTTACTCGCTTGAAAGAACTGGAGGATGTAACAGATGGAGATAGGAACACTGATAAGAGAGCTTGGTGGAGGAATGTGGATTTCGGCAGAGATATTTATCCTGACATTACTCTTTTCGCTGCCTCTTGGACTAGTAGTTGCATTTGGCAGAATGTCGAAGATCGCACCGGTCAGATGGATTTCAAAATTATACATATCAATTATGAGAGGAACACCGCTGATGTTGCAGCTTATGGTGGTGTATTTCGGACCTTATTATCTGTTTGGAATGCGAATTTCCACAGGATATCGTATGACAGCAGTACTGATTGGTTTTGCAATTAATTATGCGGCATATTTTGCAGAAATTTACAGAGGCGGAATTGAAGCAATTCCGGTGGGACAGTATGAAGCGGCAAAGGTGCTTGGGTATTCGAAAGGTCAGACATTTTTCCGTATTGTATTTCCACAGGTGTGTAAACATATTCTGCCTGCCGTGACGAATGAGATCATTACATTGGTAAAAGATACTTCACTTGCATTTGTATTGGCGGTAACTGAGATGTTTACTATGGCAAAGCAAATCGCAGCGGCACAGACCTCTATGGTTCCATATATCGCGGCCGGTATCTTCTATTATGTGTTCAACCTGCTGGTTGCGATGATCATGGAGAAGATTGAAGAAAAATTGAATTATTACCATTAGGAGGAATAGACCATGAGTCTGCTTGAAATGAAAAATATTAAAAAAAGCTTTAATGGAGTAGAAGTTCTGAAAGACATTTCTCTAAAGGTAGAAAAGGGAGAAGTTCTGGGTATTATCGGCCCGTCGGGTTCCGGTAAATCGACACTTCTTCGGTGTGCGACAGGACTTGAGACTGCGGATGCGGGAGAGATTCATTACGAAGGAACATTCGGACTCGTATTTCAGAACTTTAATCTGTTCCCGCATTATTCGGTGATGAAGAATATTACAGATGCGCCGATCAAAGTGCAGAAGCGTAAGAAAGAAGAGGTTTATAAAGAAGCAAGAGAGCTTTTAAAGAAGATGGGACTTTCCGATAAGGAAAATGCATATCCATGTCAGTTATCGGGCGGACAACAGCAGCGTGTATCGATTGCGAGAGCACTTGCGCTGAATCCGGACATTCTGTTCTTTGATGAGCCGACGTCGGCATTAGATCCGGAACTTACTGCAGAGATTCTGAAGGTCATTCGTGAACTTGCAATGGAACATATGACGATGGTAATTGTCACCCATGAGATGAATTTTGCGAGAAATGTATCTGATCATGTGATTTTTATGGACGGGGGAGTGATCGCAGTGGAAGGAACTCCGGAGGAAGTATTTGATTCATCGAATGAAAGAATGAAAGAATTTCTGGGAAAATTCAATGATTAATCGTCATGCGTTCAAAAGAGATTGTATGTTAAAATTCTAATGAATAAAACACAATTATAAGTAGAACTTATTAAAAGGTGCACTATAAATAATGTATCGGTACGAGTACAAGGCAGGTGGAAATATTGCTTTTCCTTCTGCCTTGTATTATACTAATATAGCAAAATGCTTTTTAAAGACAGTTTTGACAAATGAAAAATTTGAAAAGAATGGAGTCTGCATTTATGAGTGAATTTGAAAAAGTAACAACAGGACTGGGTGAAGAATGCGGTGTGTTTGGAGCCTATGATATGGATGGCGGAGATGTTGCACCATCCGTTTATTATGGACTTTTTGCATTGCAGCACAGAGGACAGGAAAGCTGTGGTATTGCGGTGACGGATACATATGGAGAGAGAAAAGTACATTCCAAGAAAGGCCTTGGACTGGTAAATGAAGTATTCGATGAAGAGTCGCTTCAGGAACTGAAGGGGAATCTTGGTGTCGGACATGTCAGATATTCGACGGCGGGCGGTTCCAGAGCAGAAAATGCGATGCCGCTGGTTATTAATTATGTGAAAGGAATTCTTGCGATCGCACATAATGGTAACCTGACCAATGCAATCGAGCTTCGCCATGAACTGGAGTACACAGGCGCAATTTTCCAGACAACGATTGATTCTGAAGTGATTGCATATCATATTGCCAGAGAACGTCTGAATGTAAAGAAGGCAGAAGACGCGGTGAAAAATGCGATGAAGAAGATCAAAGGTGCATATGCGCTGGTTGTTACCTCGCCGAGAAAATTGATCGGAGCAAGAGATCCGTTCGGACTGAAACCGCTCTGTATCGGAAAGAGAGATAATACATATTTCCTTGCTTCCGAAAGCTGTGCGATTGCTGCCGTTGGCGGAGAATTCGTAAGAGATGTAGAGCCTGGAGAAATTGTAAGCTTCACAAAACATGGAATGAAATCGGATAAATCCATGGCGATCGATCCGAAGAAGCAGGCAAGATGTATTTTTGAATATATATATTTCGCAAGAATGGACAGTGTGATTGATAATGTTAATGTCTATCATGCAAGAATTGTTGCGGGAAAGGCACTGGCAGAGTCGTATCCGGTAGACGCTGATCTGGTTGTTGGCGTGCCGGATTCCGGACTGGTTGCGGCAAAAGGATATTCGGAACAGTCTGGTATCCCGTATGGAATGGCATTCCATAAGAACAGTTACGTCGGAAGAACATTTATTAAGCCAAAACAAAGCCAGAGAGAAAGCAGTGTAAAGATTAAGCTGAATGTAATTGAAGAGGTTGTAAAAGGAAAACGTATTGTTATGGTGGATGATTCTATTGTACGTGGAACAACCTGTGCGAATATCATTAAGATGCTCAAGAAGGCCGGAGCAAAGGAAGTGCATGTAAGAATCAGTTCCCCACCGTTCTTGCATCCATGTTATTTCGGAACAGATGTGCCTTCAAATGAACAGTTGATCGCACATTCTCATACAACGGAACAGATCCGTGAGATGATCGGGGCAGATTCGCTTGGATATATGGAAGTTGAAAAGCTGAAAGATATGGTTGGAGATCTGGCATTCTGTGATGCATGCTTCACGGGAAATTACCCGATGGAAGTACCGGGAAGAGATATTTCACTGGCGTTTGAATAAAAAACAGGTTAAAATAGTCAGGTAGAAGAATTGATGAAGGAGATTATGAGTATGAGTAACGACAGATATACAAGTCCACTTTCAGAAAGATATGCAAGCAAAGAGATGCAGTACATTTTTTCGCCGGATAAGAAGTTCCGCACATGGAGAAAACTCTGGATCGCTCTTGCGGAGACGGAAAAAGAACTGGGACTTGATATTACAGATGAACAGATTGAGGAATTAAAAGCACATGCAGATGACATCAATTATGATGTGGCAAAAGAAAGAGAAAAAGTAGTCCGCCATGATGTAATGTCTCATGTATACGCATATGGAAAACAGTGTCCGAAAGCAAAAGGAATCATCCATCTTGGAGCAACTTCCTGCTATGTAGGTGATAATACAGATATCATCCTGATGTCAGAAGCACTGGAAATCGTCAGAAAGAAACTGATCAATGTGATCGCCGAACTTGCAAAGTTCGCAGATGAACACAAGAATCTTCCGACACTGGCATTCACACATTTCCAGCCTGCACAGCCTACTACAGTAGGTAAGAGAGCAACGCTTTGGATGCAGGAATTTATGATGGATCTTGAAGATCTGGAATATGTGAAGGGAAGCTTAAAACTTCTTGGATCTAAGGGAACGACAGGAACACAGGCAAGTTTCCTGGAACTCTTTGACGGAGATCAGGAGACGATCGATAAGATTGATCCGATGATCGCCAAGAAGATGGGATTTGAGACCTGCTATCCGGTATCAGGACAGACTTATTCACGTAAGGTAGATACCAGGGTTGTGAATGTACTTGCAGGTATCGCAGCAAGTGCCCATAAGATGTCCAATGATATCCGTCTCCTTCAGCATCTGAAAGAGATTGAAGAACCGTTTGAGAAGACACAGATTGGATCTTCTGCAATGGCATATAAGAGAAACCCGATGAGAAGTGAAAGAATTGCTTCACTTTCCAGATATGTGATGGTGGATGCCATGAACCCGGCAATCACTTCTGCGACACAGTGGTTTGAAAGAACACTGGATGATTCAGCAAACAAACGTCTCAGCGTACCAGAAGGATTCCTTGCAATTGACGGTATTCTGGACTTGTGTCTGAATGTAGTAGACGGACTGGTTGTATATCCGAAAGTTATTGAAAAGAGACTTATGTCAGAACTTCCGTTCATGGCTACAGAGAACATCATGATGGACGCTGTAAAAGCCGGTGGAGACAGACAGGAACTTCATGAGAGAATCCGTGAATTATCTATGGAAGCAGGACGTAATGTAAAAGAAAAAGGACTGGATAATAACCTGCTTGAACTGATCGCAGCAGATCCGGCATTCAACCTTTCACTGGAAGAATTGCAGAAGACAATGGATCCTGCCAAATATGTAGGACGTGCACCGGTACAGGTGGAGGCATATCTGAATAATGTGGTAAATCCGATGCTGGAAGCAAATAAGGAAATCCTTGGCGTAACAGCGGAAATCAACGTATAAAAGATATAAAGAAACTGCTAAAAAGAAAGTGGTATCTCGAGTGTGGCGAGATGCCACTTTCTTTCCTTAAGTACGTGCTTTATAATCATATATATAAACTATAAGTGAAATGTCAGGGAAGAAGGTGGATAGATGGGAATGAATATACAAAAGAGTGCCGGTGTAAAAGCAGATACATTTATATTAAAACGTAATAACATGGACAGACGGATCCGAATGGATGTGGCTATGTTGATTATATTGGCAATTTGTACCCGTCTTGTCGCAGGAATAATGAATGTGGAGAAGATGGATGCTTATACAGGATCCGGTGAAGGATTCTGCAAAGCAGTATCGGAAAGTCATGGCGTGGATATGGTAAAAGATTGTTTTGAATTAGGAACTCAGAAGGTTTTGGATGTAAAGAAAACTGCGAAAAGTGTATGTAAGTCTGTGACGATAAAGAAAACGATGCAGGATGTAATAAGACCGACGGAAACAGAAGAAATAATTCCGGAAGTAAAAGGTGTTCCGGAAGCAAAAGACGGGAAAGCTGCATGGGCAAATATGGACTCCGCGAAAACAGAGACCATAACGCAGGAAACAGTTACGGATAAGAGTGTCCCGGAATCTATAACAGGAAAAATAACAGAAGAACCTGCAGGAGAACCAATGACAGAAGACTTGTTGAACCTGGAAGGCTTTAAGGTGAATTCAGAAGGCGTGATAGAAGGATATGAGAATCTGGATCTGATTCTGTGTGATGGGATGATCATCTTTCCGGCAGATGAAAGATGCAGCGGAATAGGAGAACATGCACTGGATGGAATTCCGGATGCGGTAGAAGTCTATATTCCGGCGAATATTACTTTTGTTGCACCAGGAGTATTGGAGAAGATAGGCGGACTTATGTATATTGAAGTTGCACCGGATAATCCGGTGTATGAAAGCCGGGATGGGATGCTTTACAACAAGGGAGGAGAACTTATAAGCCGACCGAATGGAAGATGATATAATTGGGGTAAAAAGGGTGTGCGAAAAGCACATCTTTTTTGCGGCAAAATGCTCTAGGATTTTAGAATGACAGGTGTTATAATAGGCAGGGTCAAGAATCAAAAAAGGAGCAGAACGAAAAATGAATATTCGACAGGTGACAGACGGGAAAGAAGATTATATAGAATTACTTCGAGCTGGTGACCCGGATGAATCCAGAATTCGAAAATTGCTGGAAAAAGGAGAACTGTTTTTACTGGAAGAACACGGAAAGCTCCGCACACTTTGTATAGTGATATTTTCAGAAGAAAAGAAATGTGAGATTAAGAATATCGTAACCATAAAAAAGGATCAGGGAAAAGGTTACGGCAGATATATGATACATTATATATGTGAACATTACTGTGCGCAGTATGACTGGGTATATATGAAGAAGGAACGTTGCCTGGACATCATGGAATTTTGCGAAAAATGCGGATTTTCCGATGAAGATGAGAAATATCTGAAAAAAGAACTGATGTCTGAGATTGATACAAAACGTGTGATTAATCTCGCGATGGAAGCAGGACGGATGCTTCTGAAAAACGGAGGAGAAATTTTTCGTGTGGAAGAGACGATGATGCGGATCTGTCATAGATTTGGAGTGAAATATGTAGATTTATTCACATTGAGTCACGGACTCTTTATTTGTGCAGGAACTGATAAAGAAAAATTATATACAAAAGTTAAACAAGTACCGCTTTCTTCTACACATCTGGGGATCGTAGCGGAAGTAAACGATCTTTCCAGAGAAATTGCTGCAGGGCATGTAGGGATAGAAGAGGCCTGGAAAAAATTAAAACAGATAAATAAAATGCCGACAAAAAGGATATCCTATCAGATTGCAGCCGCAGGTTTGAGTGCTGGGGGACTGGGATATCTGTTGGGAGGAACACCGATGGAGGCGTTTGTGGCGATTTTTGTCGGCTGTGCCGTGTTTGCGTGGTCATTGTTTGCAGGAAAACACGGAATTTCCAAAATCCTGGTTCACATTGTAGGAGGAATTATTATTGCTTCGATGGCGTTGGCAGCAATGCAGATACCGGCATTTGGGAATCTGCGGATGGAAGGAATTGTAACAGGCGGAATCATGCCATTGGTACCGGGACTTGCTTTTGTAAATGCAATCCGTGATCTGGCGGACAGTGATTATCTGGCGGGTACAGTGAAGATGATTGATGCGGTCATGGTATTTGTATATATTGCAATCGGAGTCGGGGCAGCTCTGACGGTTTATCATCATGTGTTGGGAGGCGTTTTGTGATGGTCATAAAAATTGTAGCAAATCTGGCGTGTTCGTTTATCGGGACGATAGCATATGCGGTCATGTTCCAGGTGCCCAGAAGATTTTATATAGGATGTGGAATTACGGGATCGGTGGGCTGGATGATATATAAGCTCGCTTCTGTATATTGTTCTGTTGCGGTAGCATCATTTATTGGAACAGTGTGTACTGTGCTGGTGGCAAGAATGTTGACGGTACGGCTTAAGTGTCCTATTACAATTTTCCTGATTTCGGGAATTATCACGTTAGTACCGGGTGCCGGAATATATTTTACGGCATATTATCTGGTGACCAATCAGCTTGCTATGGCAGCGGTAAAAGGATTGGGAGCGGTAAAAGTGGCTTTTGCAATCGTGCTTGGAATTGTGTGTATCGTGTCTATTCCGAGAGAAGTTTTCCAGAAAGAATACTGGATCGAGAGAAAACTCAAAAAACAGCAAAAAGGAAAGATATGATAGAAAAGGTTGCTGTCAGTTACAGACTTGTGCTACAATGAAAGGACGAATAGTGTTCTAATGTATGTAGTAATACATAGATTTCATACATTTAAAAACAATAAGAAACAGGAGATAATGATAGTTATGAGTAAGGTAAGAACAAGATTTGCACCAAGTCCTACAGGAAGAATGCATGTAGGAAACTTAAGAACAGCGTTGTATACTTATTTGATCGCAAAGCATGAAGGCGGAGATTTTATTCTCCGAATTGAGGATACAGATCAGGAACGTTTTGTGGAAGGAGCACTGGATATTATTTATCATACTCTGAAAGAAACAGGACTGGTTCACGACGAAGGTCCGGATAAAGATGGAGGAGTAGGTCCATATGTACAGAGTGAACGTAATGCACAGGGAATTTATCTGAAATATGCAAAACAGCTGATTGAACAGGGGGATGCTTATTATTGTTTCTGCGATAAAGAGCGTCTGGAATCGCTGAAGAGTAAAGTTTCAGATGAAGATGGCGGAACAGAGATTGTTGTATATGACAAGCACTGCCTGCATTTAAGTAAAGAAGAGGTTGAGGCGAATCTCGCAGCGGGAAAACCACATGTTATCCGTTTTAACATGCCTACAGAAGGCACAACAACATTCCATGATGAGATTTACGGAGATATTACAGTGCCGAATGAGGAACTGGACGATCTGATCCTGATCAAGTCAGACGGATATCCGACATATAATTTTGCCAATGTTGTCGATGATCACCTGATGGGAATCACACATGTAGTGCGCGGTAATGAATATCTGTCATCTGCACCGAAGTATAATAAGATCTATGAAGCTTTTGGATGGGATGTACCGGTATATGTTCATTGTCCGCTTATTACAGATGAGAACCATAAGAAACTGAGTAAACGTTGCGGACACTCTTCTTACGAAGATCTGATCGAGCAGGGATTTGTGACAGAGGCAGTTGTAAACTACGTAGCACTTCTTGGATGGTCACCGGAAGGAAATCAGGAGATCTTCTCACTGGAAGAACTGGTAAAAGCATTTGATTTCCATCGAATGAACAAGTCACCGGCTGTATTCGATCTTGGAAAACTGAAGTGGATGAATGGGGAATATATCAAGGCTATGGACTTCGATAAGTTTTATGAAAGAGCCGAGAAGTATGTCCGCGATGTTATTACAAAAGATTATGATCTGAAGAAGATTGCAGCACTGGTAAAATCAAGAATTGAGATTTTCCCGGATATCGAGGAACAGATTGATTTCTTTGAAGCAGTACCGGAATATGATACAGCTATGTACTGCCATAAAAAGATGAAAACGAATGAAGAAAATTCACTGGAAGTATTAAAAGAAGTTCTGCCGCTGCTGGAAGCTCAGGAAGATTACAGCAATGATGCATTATTTGCACTTCTTAAAAAGTATGTTGATGAGAAGGGCGTGAAAGTAGGATATGTAATGTGGCCAATCCGTACTGCAGTTTCCGGAAAACAGAGCACGCCGGGTGGTGCAACAGAGATTATGGAAATTCTTGGAAAAGAAGAATCTGTAAAACGTATTAAAGACGGAATTGAATTATTAAGCAAGTAAGGGGATTCTATGAGTTTAAATCATGCTCAGACAGAGGCAGTCGCCCATAATAAAGGACCATGTATGGTCCTTGCCGGTCCCGGTTCAGGGAAAACTCTAACCATTGCAAAGAGAATAGAATATCTGATCATGAAGCATAAGGTAAGGCCAGAAGAAATTCTGGTCATTACCTTTACTAAGTATGCGGCTTGGGAGATGAAAAACAGGACCCGAAGTATATGTGGCCCTTCTTCTTATGCAGTAACATTCGGCACATTTCATGGAATATATTATGGAATTTTGAAATGGGCGTATCGCCTGAATCAGTCGAATCTTTTATCGGATGAAGAAAAGTACAGGATATTAAGAGAAATTTTACCCGGAATTGACTGGGATCAGGAACCGGAGGCAGATGAAGAAAAAGATTATCTGCAAGAACTGGCGATCGAGATAGGAAATGTAAAAAATAACTGTATGGATATTGAAGAATATGAGCCGGTAAAATATACGACAGAGAAATTCCGCAAACTGTACAGGACCTATGAGGAGACAAAAAAGAAATATCGTAAAATTGATTTTGAGGATATGCTGATACAGTGCAGAGATCTTTTTATGAAACGGCCGGATATCCTGAAAAAATGGCAGGAAAAATTTCAGTATATTCTTGTAGATGAATTTCAGGATGTGAATCAGGCACAATATGATGTGGTACGGATGCTGGCGGCGCCTCAGGACAATCTGTTTGTGGTAGGGGATGATGATCAGTCAGTGTATGGATTCAGAGGGGCAAAGCCGGGAATCATGAAGGAATTTATGAAGGATTATCCAAAGGCCAGACAGATCCTTCTGGATGTCAATTATCGCAGCAGCGGATATATTGTAAAAGGGGCTCTGCGTGTGATCGGAAATAATAAAATCCGGTTTGAAAAAAAGATAGAGGCATTCAGGAAACCAGATGAGACAGTTCATGTTCAGGAAGTAAAAGATCCGGTGCAGGAAGCGGAATATGTGTTGGAAAGGATTCGCGAATACCGGGAAAAAGGTGTATCGTATACGGAAATGGCTGTATTGTACAGGACAAATGTGGATGCAAGGGCAATGTCAGAACTGATGACGGAGTATCAGATCCCGTTTGTGATGAAAGAACATCTGAATAACATTTATGAGCATTTTATAGCGCTTGATATGATCAGTTATCTCCGTTTGTCACAGGGAGAATATGACAGAAAATATTTTCTCCAGATTGCGAACCGGCCAAACCGCTATCTTACAAGAGAGAGTATGAAGACAGGAAATGTTTCTTATGAATCACTCCGGAGATATTACCGGGATAAAGACTGGATGGTTGACAGAATCGATCAGTTGGAATGGGACATGAAGATGATCTGTGACAAGACACCGTATGCAGCCATTCAATATATACGGAAACGCATGGGATATGATGAGTTCCTGAAGGAATATGCAGCATACAGAAAGATTTCTTCGGAAGATCTTTTTGCAGTGCTCGAAGAAATCTGGCAGAACTCCAAGGGGTATGGCACCATAAAAGAATGGTTTGAACATATTGAAAGTTATGGAAAAATGCTGAAAGAACAGAATAAGAAAAACGGAGAAAAAGAAGGGGTAAACCTGATGACAATGCATGCTGCAAAGGGACTTGAGTTTGATACCGTATTCGTGATTGAAGCAAATGAGGGAAGCTGCCCATACAAGAAAGCAACTACCGACGAAGAAATAGAAGAAGAACGCCGGCTTTTTTATGTGGCGATGACAAGAGCGAAGAGAAAGCTGGTTATCAGTTATGTAAAAGAAAAAAACGGGAAAGATCTTCTCCCTTCCCGTTTTGTATCCGAATTACTCCTCAATGTCTGATTCGTCGAATTCCTGAGAATCCATCCATTCATCAAATGCATCCGCTGCAATTTCATATTCTTCATCGTCTTCAATGTTGCCGAGGTCAGGTTCGCCGTCCTCGGTTTCATTATACTGATAAAGATAAACATCACCAGCTTCATTCGGCTCAAGATTTTCGTCCAGAGGCAGCAGGGCAATGTATTCCTTGCCTGCAGCTTCATATACTGTGAGGATTGCACATTCGATGACTTCGTCATTGTCAAGTGTAAGCTCTACTGTGGTGTAGCCTTCTGTTTCCTTTGTGTCGCTCATATCATAGTCTCCTTTACTAATTTTAAAACTTATCTTAACTTTAACAAAGAAAGCGATAAAAAGCAAGATGATAGTAGTCAAACAGACAAAAATGTTGTAGAATGTAGCTGTATGTAACGCAATAATAAGGAGGAATAACAACATGATGAAGAAGAGAATGTTAGGAGTGATCGCAGTATTACTCGTATGCATTTTCGCATTATCCGCATGCAAAAAGGAAGCAGGAAAACCAGTGGATAATGCAGTCAGTGAGGATACAACAGATGATTCGGAGGATACAGATCAGACAGATGATGCAGGAAAGTACAAATTTGGCTTTTCTGTAATTGATATGCAGAATCCGTATTTTATAACACTTGAAGAGGCCGTACAGCAGGTCGTGGATAAAGAAGAGTGCACAATGGTAGTAAAAGACCCGTCATCGGATGCGGATACGCAGGCGGAGCAGATACAGGAGATGATCGATGAGGGGATTAATGCAATTTTTCTTTGCCCGGTAGACTGGGAAAAGATTACTCCGTCATTACAGGCTTTGCAGGAGGCTGGTGTGAAGATCATCAATATAGATTCACAGGTGAAAGATACAGACTATATAGATGCCTATGTCGGTTCTAATAACAGCGAAGCGGGTAAGCTCTGTGGTAATGACCTGATTGAAAAGTATCCGGATGGCGGGACAGTGGCGATTCTGGAGGCAACAAAGCAGAATTCGATCAATGACCGCATTACGGGATTTGAGCAGACAATTGCCAAAGCGGAAAAAGGATTTGAAGTCGTAGCAAGAGAAGATACCAACGGAACGTTCGACAGTGCACTGGAAGCTGCAAAAAAGATTCTGAATGAACAGCCGGATATTACTGCGATTATGTGTGGAAATGATCAGATGGCCGTGGCAGCTAAGACTGCATTGAATCTTGCTGGAAATGATCAGACGGTTGTATACAGTATAGACGGCTCTCCGGATATAAAAAAAGAATTAAAAAAGGCAGATGGTCAGATTGCAGGAACCGTTGCACAGTCGCCGGTCAACATCGGAAAGAAAGCGGTTGATATTGCATTGGATATTCTGGAGGGGAAAGATTTTGAAAAAGAGACATCCGTAGATGTATTTATGATCAATAAAGAGAATGTTGAAATGTATGGCGCAGATGGATGGCAATAGGCGTTAGCAGACAATGGGAAGGAAATAATATGAGAGAGGTTCAGGGATATCCGTTACCGCTGGGGGTTCAGATCAGTGAGAACAAAATAAATTTTTCGATTGCAGTTCCGACAGAGAAAAAATGTCAGCTGTTAATATATCGTGCAGGAAGAAAACGACTGTACAGACAATTTGAGATGGAGACGGCAGTGGGAGAAGTACGCTGTATTGCACTTACGGATATCGAACCGGCAGAGTATGAGTATAATTATTTGATTGATGGTGAGGTTGTTGTGGATCCTTATGTGCAGGCGCTGGCTGGAAGAGAGCATTGGGGTGTAAAAAAAGAGACCGCCAGACATGAAATCAGAGGCCGTTTTCTGTCACAGGAGTATGACTGGGAGGGAGACCACACTTTACAGATCCCTTATCATCAGGTAATTGCCTACAGTCTGCATGTAAGGGGATTTACAAGACATGCTTCGTCGAAGGTAAAGTCGAAAGGAACGTTTCAGGGGATTATAGAAAAGATAGATTATCTTACAGATCTTGGAATTAATCAGATCCATTGTATGCCGGTGTATGAATTTGAGGAATGCCAGACATATAGAAATTACTGGGGATATGGAGAAGGGTTCTATTTTGCTCCTAAGAGTGCATATTCTTCGGATGGTGATGGGGCCAGAGGACTTAAGGATATGGTCAAAGCATGCCATAAAGCCGGAATAGAGGTTGTGCTTGAAATGCCGTTCTGTACAGGTGCAGATAAGATGATGATGCTGGAATGCCTGCGGTATTATGTGATGGAATATCATATAGATGGTTTTATACTGAACCCATTGGTCATTCCGATAGAAAGTGTTCATGCAGATCCGGTTTTGAAAAAAACAAAGATAATGGAACACGAACTGGGATTCCAGACAGTGATGCGTCGTTTCCTTAAAGGCGATGAAGGCATGATTCCGGATGTGATTTACTGGCTTAAGCATCATTCAGAGAAACAGGGAATATTTAATTGTATTACAGATCAGAACGGTTTTACTTTAAATGATCTTGTATCCTATGACTCAAAACACAATGAGGAAAATGGAGAAAAGAATCAGGACGGACCGGATTATAATTACAGCTGGAACTGCGGGGCGGAAGGGCCAAGCAGGAAAAAAGCTGTTACAGAACTTCGAAAACATCAGATTTATAATGCGTTTTTCCTGTTACTTCTTTCACAAGGAACACCATGTATACTGGCAGGAGATGAATTCGGTAACACCCAAAAGGGCAATAATAATGTTTACTGCCAGGACAATTCTGTCGGATGGACGGACTGGCGGGGGCTGGAAAAGAAAAAGACGTTACATGATTTTGTTAAAAAACTGATTTTATTTAGAAAAGAACATGATCTTCTGACACCCGAGAGGGAACTTCAGGGGATTGATCTGAGTTGCTGTGGCGTTCCTGATGTATCGTATCATGGCGAGGAAGCTTGGCAGGTGCCGAAAGAAGTATCAAGCAGACAGCTTGGAGTATATTACAGTGGAGCCCGGACGAAGAATGCGGATTGCTATGTGGCATATAATATGCACTGGCTGGAGCACGTATTTGCGCTGCCGGCGTTGCCTAAGGGATATGGGTGGTATGTAAGAGCAACGACAGATCGTGGAATTCTGGATTACCCGGAACTTTTAAAAGACCAGAGAAAAGCAGAGTTAAAAAAGAGGTCGATCGTGGTGTTTACGGCGGACCGGATTGTGGAGGTTGAGACGAAGAAAAATGAAAGCATTACAACACTTACAGACGATCAATCATCATAAATATCTTGTTATGAAAGAATGTTTTGAAGTAGGACTTTATAAGCAGGGCCTTCTTCATGATATGTCAAAATATTCTCCGACGGAGTTCCTTGTGGGATGTAAGTACTATCAGGGAAATCGAAGTCCGAATAATGCGGAAAGAGAAGCAACCGGATATTCCCGGGCATGGCTTCATCATAAAGGACGGAATAAGCATCATTATGAATACTGGATTGATTATAGTGTGACACCGGGAGAAGGCATGGTTGGTTTGAAAATGCCGCTTCGGTACGTGGTAGAGATGTTCATGGATCGTATTGCAGCTTCAAAGACTTACCAGGGAGAAGCATACAGAAACTGGCATCCATTGGAATATTACGAAAAGGGTGCGGCAAGACTTGGAAAAATGATTCATCCGGATACGGCAAAACTTTTGCATGAATTGTTAGAGATGCTGGCCGAAGAAGGAGAAGAAAAAACTTTTTCATACATTAAGCATGTACTGCTGAAACAGAAGAAATATTAACAGTTTATGCAATAGTTCAAAAAAATTAAAAAATTTCAAAAAAACTGTTGACAGAATAACAATTCTCATGTATTATATATCTTGTCTTCGCGAGAGAGCAAAGATGAATGCGGAAGTGTCGGAACTGGCAGACGAGCAAGACTAAGGATCTTGTAAGCAT
>OLQJ01000194.1_pt1 | contig 49686 bp, 39 predicted proteins | sample 1673231 | NCBI WGS metagenome assembly OLQJ01 (sample SAMEA3136769, study PRJEB25190) | human gut metagenome | biome: human gut; feature: human-associated habitat; material: faeces | place: Austria | collected 2013
GTCTGATGCAGCAGGGTTACGGCTTTGCGGGCGAAGGCGACTGGAAAACCGCCGCCCTGCTTCGCATCATGAAGGTGATGTCAACCGGTCTGCAGGGCGGCACCTCCTTTATGGAGGACTACACCTATCACTTCGAGAAAGGTAATGACCTGGTGCTCGGCTCCCATATGCTGGAAGTCTGCCCGTCGATTGCCGTAGAAGAGAAACCGATCCTCGACGTTCAGCATCTCGGTATTGGTGGTAAGGACGATCCTGCCCGACTGATCTTCAATACCCAAACCGGTCCAGCGATTGTCGCCAGCCTGATTGATCTCGGCGATCGTTACCGTCTGCTGGTTAACTGTATCGACACGGTGAAAACACCGCACTCCCTGCCGAAACTGCCGGTGGCGAATGCGCTGTGGAAAGCGCAACCGGATCTGCCAACTGCTTCCGAAGCGTGGATCCTCGCTGGTGGCGCGCACCATACCGTCTTCAGCCATGCGCTGAACCTCAACGATATGCGCCAGTTCGCCGAGATGCACGACATTGAAATCACGGTGATTGATAACGACACCCGCCTGCCAGCGTTTAAAGACGCACTGCGCTGGAACGAAGTGTATTACGGATTTCGTCGCTAAGTAGCCGCATCAGGTATGTAACGCCTGATGCGATGCTGGCGCGTCTTATCAGGCCTACACGTTGCGATTTTGTAGGCCGGATAAGCAAACCGCATCCGGCATTCAACGCCTGATGCGACGCTGGCGCGTCTTATCAGGCCTACGCGTTCCGATTTTGTAGGCCGGATAAGCAAAGCGCATCCGGCATTCAACGCCTGATGCGACGCTGGCGCGTCTTATCAGGCCTACACGCTGCGATTTTGTAGGCCGGATAAGCAAAGCGCATCCGGCACGAAGGAGTCAACATGTTAGAAGATCTCAAACGCCAGGTATTAGAAGCCAACCTGGCGCTGCCAAAACACAACCTGGTCACGCTCACATGGGGCAACGTCAGCGCCGTTGATCGCGAGCGCGGCGTCTTTGTGATCAAACCTTCCGGCGTCGATTACAGCGTCATGACCGCTGACGATATGGTCGTGGTTAGCATCGAAACCGGTGAAGTGGTTGAAGGTACGAAAAAGCCCTCCTCCGACACGCCAACTCACCGGCTGCTCTATCAGGCATTCCCCTCCATTGGCGGCATTGTGCATACGCACTCGCGCCACGCCACCATCTGGGCGCAGGCGGGTCAGTCGATTCCAGCAACCGGCACCACCCACGCCGACTATTTCTACGGCACCATTCCCTGCACCCGCAAAATGACCGACGCAGAAATCAACGGCGAATATGAGTGGGAAACCGGTAACGTCATCGTAGAAACCTTTGAAAAACAGGGTATCGATGCAGCGCAAATGCCCGGCGTTCTGGTCCATTCCCACGGCCCGTTTGCATGGGGCAAAAATGCCGAAGATGCGGTGCATAACGCCATCGTGCTGGAAGAGGTCGCTTATATGGGGATATTCTGCCGTCAGTTAGCGCCGCAGTTACCGGATATGCAGCAAACGCTGCTGGATAAACACTATCTGCGTAAGCATGGCGCGAAGGCATATTACGGGCAGTAATGACTGTATAAAACCACAGCCAATCAAACGAAACCAGGCTATACTCAAGCCTGGTTTTTTGATGGATTTTCAGCGTGGCGCAGGCAGGTTTTATCTTAACCCGACACTGGCGGGACACCCCGCAAGGGACAGAAGTCTCCTTCTGGCTGGCGACGGACAACGGGCCGTTGCAGGTTACGCTTGCACCGCAAGAGTCCGTGGCGTTTATTCCCGCCGATCAGGTTCCCCGCGCTCAGCATATTTTGCAGGGTGAACAAGGCTTTCGCCTGACACCGCTGGCGTTAAAGGATTTTCACCGCCAGCCGGTGTATGGCCTTTACTGTCGCGCCCATCGCCAATTGATGAATTACGAAAAGCGCCTGCGTGAAGGTGGCGTTACCGTCTACGAGGCCGATGTGCGTCCGCCAGAACGCTATCTGATGGAGCGGTTTATCACCTCACCGGTGTGGGTCGAGGGTGATATGCACAATGGCACTATCGTTAATGCCCGTCTGAAACCGCATCCCGACTATCGTCCGCCGCTCAAGTGGGTTTCTATAGATATTGAAACCACCCGCCACGGTGAGCTGTACTGCATCGGCCTGGAAGGCTGCGGGCAGCGCATCGTTTATATGCTGGGGCCGGAGAATGGCGACGCCTCCTCGCTTGATTTCGAACTGGAATACGTCACCAGCCGCCCGCAGTTGCTGGAAAAACTCAACGCCTGGTTTGCCAACTACGATCCTGATGTGATCATCGGTTGGAACGTGGTGCAGTTCGATCTGCGAATGCTGCAAAAACATGCCGAGCGTTACCGTCTTCCGCTGCGTCTTGGGCGCGATAATAGCGAGCTGGAGTGGCGCGAGCACGGCTTTAAAAACGGCGTCTTTTTTGCCCAGGCTAAAGGTCGGCTAATTATCGACGGTATCGAGGCGCTGAAATCCGCGTTCTGGAATTTCTCTTCATTCTCGCTGGAAACTGTCGCTCAGGAGCTATTAGGCGAAGGAAAATCTATCGATAACCCGTGGGATCGAATGGACGAAATTGACCGCCGTTTCGCCGAAGATAAACCTGCGCTGGCAACTTATAACCTGAAAGATTGCGAGCTGGTGACGCAGATCTTCCACAAAACTGAAATCATGCCATTTTTACTCGAACGGGCAACGGTGAACGGCCTGCCGGTGGACCGCCACGGGGGATCGGTGGCGGCGTTTGGTCATCTCTATTTTCCTCGTATGCACCGCGCTGGTTATGTCGCGCCTAATCTCGGCGAAGTGCCGCCACACGCCAGCCCTGGCGGCTACGTGATGGATTCACGGCCAGGGCTTTATGATTCGGTACTGGTGCTGGACTATAAAAGCCTGTACCCGTCGATCATCCGCACCTTTCTGATTGATCCCGTCGGGCTGGTGGAAGGCATGGCGCAGCCTGATCCAGAGCACAGTACCGAAGGTTTTCTCGATGCCTGGTTCTCGCGAGAAAAACATTGCCTGCCGGAGATTGTGACTAACATCTGGCACGGGCGCGATGAAGCCAAACGCCAGGGTAACAAACCGCTGTCGCAGGCGCTGAAAATCATCATGAATGCCTTTTATGGCGTGCTCGGCACCACCGCCTGCCGCTTCTTCGATCCGCGGCTGGCATCGTCGATCACCATGCGTGGTCATCAGATCATGCGGCAAACCAAAGCGTTGATTGAAGCACAGGGCTACGACGTTATCTACGGCGATACCGACTCAACGTTTGTCTGGCTGAAAGGCGCACATTCGGAAGAAGAAGCGGCGAAAATCGGTCGTGCACTGGTGCAGCACGTTAACGCCTGGTGGGCGGAAACGCTGCAAAAACAACGGCTGACCAGCGCATTAGAACTGGAGTATGAAACCCATTTCTGCCGTTTTCTGATGCCAACCATTCGCGGAGCCGATACCGGCAGTAAAAAGCGTTATGCCGGACTGATTCAGGAGGGCGACAAGCAGCGGATGGTGTTTAAAGGGCTGGAAACCGTGCGCACCGACTGGACGCCGCTGGCCCAGCAGTTTCAGCAGGAGCTATACCTGCGCATCTTCCGCAACGAGCCATATCAGGAATATGTACGCGAAACCATCGACAAACTGATGGCGGGTGAACTGGATGCGCGACTGGTTTACCGTAAACGCCTTCGCCGTCCGCTGAGCGAGTATCAGCGTAATGTGCCGCCTCATGTACGCGCCGCTCGCCTTGCCGATGAAGAAAACCAAAAGCGTGGTCGCCCCTTGCAATATCAGAATCGCGGCACCATTAAGTACGTATGGACCACCAACGGCCCGGAGCCGCTGGACTACCAACGTTCACCACTGGATTACGAACACTATCTGACCCGCCAGCTACAACCCGTGGCGGAGGGAATACTCCCTTTTATTGAGGATAATTTTGCTACACTTATGACCGGGCAACTTGGGCTATTTTGAGCAAAAAAAAGAGTTCGCCAGATACCATTTTGATGCGTGACGAATGCTTTGCCATCCAGTACCATAGCGCCCTTTCCATTCCTGGACCTGAATAACACCACTACCTCATAAGCACGGTAGCGGGTGGTTATTGCCTGCAATTAAAGATATAGAGCCGAACACATATGCCTTTTACACTTGGTCAACGCTGGATCAGCGATACAGAAAGCGAATTGGGACTTGGAACCGTTGTCGCGGTGGATGCGCGAACTGTCACTTTACTTTTCCCATCTACTGGTGAAAACCGTCTGTACGCACGCAGTGATTCCCCCGTGACCCGCGTGATGTTCAACCCTGGTGATACCATTACCAGCCATGACGGCTGGCAGATGCAAGTCGAAGAAGTAAAAGAAGAAAATGGCTTGCTGACCTATATCGGTACTCGCCTGGATACTGAAGAGTCCGGCGTAGCCCTGCGTGAAGTTTTCCTTGATAGCAAACTGGTGTTCAGCAAACCGCAGGACCGTCTGTTTGCCGGGCAGATTGACCGTATGGACCGCTTTGCGCTGCGTTATCGCGCGCGTAAATATTCCAGCGAACAGTTCCGTATGCCGTACAGCGGCCTGCGCGGTCAGCGTACCAGCCTGATCCCGCATCAGCTCAACATCGCTCATGATGTTGGTCGCCGCCACGCGCCGCGCGTCCTGCTGGCTGACGAAGTGGGTTTAGGGAAAACCATTGAAGCCGGGATGATCCTGCATCAGCAACTGCTCTCTGGCGCTGCTGAACGTGTGCTAATTATCGTCCCGGAAACCTTACAGCATCAGTGGCTGGTAGAAATGCTGCGCCGTTTCAACCTGCGCTTTGCGCTATTTGATGATGAGCGTTATGCCGAAGCTCAGCACGATGCTTACAACCCGTTTGACACCGAACAGCTGGTGATTTGCTCGCTGGATTTTGCCCGTCGTAGCAAACAGCGCCTGGAACATCTCTGTGAAGCCGAATGGGACCTGCTGGTGGTCGATGAAGCGCATCACCTGGTGTGGAGCGAAGATGCGCCAAGCCGTGAATATCAGGCCATTGAACAACTGGCAGAGCACGTGCCGGGCGTTCTGCTGCTGACCGCGACCCCGGAACAGCTGGGGATGGAAAGCCACTTCGCCCGTCTGCGTCTGCTGGACCCGAACCGTTTCCACGATTTTGCGCAGTTCGTTGAAGAGCAGAAAAATTATCGTCCGGTTGCGGACGCCGTTGCCATGCTGCTGGCAGGTAACAAACTGAGCAATGACGAACTGAACATGCTCGGCGAGATGATCGGCGAGCAGGATATCGAGCCGCTGTTGCAAGCAGCAAACAGCGACAGCGAAGATGCCCAGAGCGCCCGTCAGGAACTGGTTTCGATGCTGATGGATCGCCACGGCACCAGCCGCGTGCTGTTCCGTAACACCCGTAACGGTGTGAAAGGATTCCCGAAACGCGAGCTGCACACCATTAAGCTGCCGCTACCGACGCAGTATCAGACGGCTATTAAAGTCTCCGGCATTATGGGCGCACGTAAAAGTGCGGAAGATCGTGCTCGCGATATGCTCTACCCGGAGCGTATTTATCAGGAATTTGAAGGTGATAACGCCACCTGGTGGAACTTCGATCCGCGCGTTGAGTGGCTGATGGGCTACCTGACCAGCCATCGCTCTCAGAAAGTGCTGGTGATCTGCGCTAAAGCTGCCACTGCGCTGCAACTGGAGCAAGTACTGCGCGAACGTGAAGGTATCCGCGCTGCTGTGTTCCACGAAGGCATGTCGATTATTGAGCGTGACCGCGCTGCCGCCTGGTTTGCTGAAGAAGACACCGGCGCACAGGTACTGCTGTGCTCGGAAATCGGTTCTGAAGGACGTAACTTCCAGTTCGCCAGCCACATGGTGATGTTTGACCTGCCATTCAACCCGGATCTACTGGAGCAGCGTATTGGTCGTCTGGATCGTATCGGCCAGGCGCACGATATTCAGATCCATGTGCCTTATCTGGAGAAAACCGCTCAGTCGGTGCTGGTGCGCTGGTATCACGAAGGTCTGGATGCATTTGAGCACACCTGCCCGACCGGACGCACTATTTACGATAGCGTATACAACGATCTGATTAACTATCTGGCTTCACCGGATCAAACCGAAGGCTTTGACGATCTGATCAAAAACTGCCGCGAGCAACATGAAGCGCTGAAAGCACAGCTGGAACAGGGTCGTGACCGCCTGCTGGAAATCCACTCCAACGGTGGCGAAAAAGCCCAGGCACTGGCAGAAAGCATTGAAGAGCAGGATGACGATACCAACCTGATCGCCTTCGCCATGAACCTGTTCGATATTATCGGTATCAATCAGGACGATCGCGGCGACAACATGATCGTGCTGACGCCGTCCGATCATATGCTGGTGCCGGACTTCCCTGGCCTGTCGGAAGATGGCATCACCATCACCTTTGATCGTGAAGTGGCGCTGGCGCGTGAAGATGCACAGTTTATTACCTGGGAGCATCCGCTGATCCGCAACGGTCTGGATCTGATCCTTTCTGGCGATACCGGTAGCAGCACGATTTCACTGTTAAAAAACAAAGCGTTGCCGGTAGGTACGCTGTTGGTGGAACTGATTTATGTGGTTGAAGCCCAGGCTCCGAAGCAGTTGCAGCTCAACCGCTTCCTGCCACCGACGCCGGTACGTATGCTGCTGGATAAAAACGGCAACAACCTGGCGGCGCAGGTAGAGTTTGAAACCTTTAACCGCCAGCTTAACGCGGTTAACCGTCACACCGGCAGCAAACTGGTTAACGCCGTGCAGCAGGATGTTCACGCTATCCTTCAACTGGGTGAAGCGCAGATCGAGAAATCTGCCCGTGCATTGATTGATGCAGCGCGTAACGAAGCCGACGAAAAACTGTCTGCCGAGCTGTCTCGTCTGGAAGCTCTGCGTGCAGTGAACCCGAACATTCGTGACGACGAACTGACCGCCATTGAGAGCAACCGTCAGCAGGTAATGGAAAGCCTGGATCAGGCAGGTTGGCGTCTGGATGCCCTGCGTTTGATCGTTGTAACGCATCAGTAACGGAGCCGAAAATGGGGATGGAAAACTACAATCCACCGCAGGAACCCTGGTTGGTTATCCTGTATCAGGATGACCATATTATGGTGGTCAACAAGCCGAGCGGTTTGTTGTCAGTGCCGGGTCGTCTGGAAGAGCACAAAGACAGCGTGATGACGCGCATTCAGCGTGATTATCCGCAGGCAGAATCGGTGCATCGTCTGGATATGGCTACCAGCGGCGTGATTGTAGTGGCGCTGACCAAAGCCGCGGAGCGGGAGTTAAAACGCCAGTTCCGCGAGCGCGAGCCGAAAAAGCAGTATGTGGCCCGCGTCTGGGGGCATCCATCCCCCGCAGAAGGTCTGGTGGATCAGCCGCTGATTTGCGACTGGCCAAACCGCCCGAAACAGAAAGTCTGTTACGAAACGGGTAAACCTGCGCAGACGGAATATGAAGTGGTGGAGTATGCGGCGGATAACACGGCAAGAGTGGTGTTAAAACCGATTACCGGGCGTTCGCATCAATTGCGTGTGCATATGCTGGCGCTGGGGCATCCGATTCTCGGCGATCGTTTTTATGCATCACCAGAAGCGAGAGCGATGGCACCGCGTTTGTTGCTACATGCAGAGATGTTGACGATTACCCATCCGGCGTATGGCAATAGTATGACGTTTAAAGCGCCAGCGGATTTTTAATCGTCACGCTGGCGCAGTTCGGTAGGCGGATAAGGCGTTCACGCCGCATCCGGCAATTGTGCGCCGATTGCCTGATGCGACGCGGGCCGCGTCTTATCAGGCCTACAGTTTAAAACTTATTTAAACCCTTTCTGCTGCTTTATCAGCTCATATGCCTGCTGAATTTCCTGCGCTTTCTGCTTCGCCATCTCCATCATCTCAGGCGGCAAACCTTTCGCCACCAGCTTATCGGGATGGTGTTCACTCATCAGCTTACGGTAGGCACGTTTGATGGTGGTCGCATCATCCGTCGGCTTCACGCCCAGCACATTACAGGCATCTTCCAGCGTTGGGCCACGCTGCGCTTGCTGCCAGTTACCACCGCCAGTTTGCTGCTGATAACCGCCGCCAAACTGTGCACCGCCCTGCATCATGCGCAAAAACTGGTCAAACTGAGCGCGGGAGATCCCTAATTCTTCTGCAATGACATACAGCACCGCCCGTTCATTCGGGTGCAGTGAACCATCAGCAAACGCCGCCTGAATCTGGATCTCCAGAAACATACGAATTAAGTCAAAACGACCAAAGCAGACACTGCGAAACTGGCGCATCTTTTCGCGCAGCGGGTAATTGTCTGATTTTCCCACCCGGAACGCATTTTGCGCCGCAGTACGGGAAGCGCCATGAAGATTCATTCGGTCCATCAACTGGCTGGCGATATGAATATCAGCCTCCGTGACGCGACCTTTGGATTTGGTTAAATGCCCCATCACTTCAAAAGTGGTGGCAAAAAACAGCGCCTGACGCTCACGCTGGTTGGCGAACCACGCCATTTTACGGCTACGGGCTTTATCAAACATATGGCCAATTAACAGGCCTAACACTACGCCCCAAAAGCCGCCGCCCATCAGTAAGGCCACGGCCACGCCAATGATTTTTCCCCAATACTGCATATATTCCCCAAATCGACACACGGATATCAGGGCTATCTCCCACAATATAAAGGTGCTTTTACCGTTTTCCGGCTGCGGTCAATTGTGGGACATCGCCTATAATTTGCATTATCATACCTGTCATTCAATGCCGTGCCTAACACCACTGACGCTATTCGGACAGGATTAACACTAGCGTAGAGATGACGAGTACGTTAGTCTCTGACCGTTTGTCACGCGCAACGTTACCGATGATGGAACAATAAAATCAACGTATGAAAAAACGTATCCCCACTCTCCTGGCCACCATGATTGCCACCGCCCTTTATAGTCAACAGGGACTGGCAGCCGACCTCGCCTCACAGTGCATGTTGGGCGTGCCAAGCTATGACCGTCCTCTGGTACAGGGCGATACCAATGACTTACCCGTGACTATCAATGCTGACCACGCGAAAGGGGACTACCCGGATGACGCCGTGTTTACTGGCAGCGTGGATATCATGCAGGGTAACAGCCGTCTGCAGGCCGACGAAGTGCAGCTCCATCAAAAAGAGGCACCAGGACAACCGGAGCCGGTACGAACCGTTGATGCGCTCGGTAATGTCCATTACGACGATAACCAGGTGATCCTCAAAGGGCCGAAAGGCTGGGCGAATCTGAACACCAAAGATACCAACGTCTGGGAAGGTGATTACCAGATGGTGGGTCGCCAGGGTCGCGGTAAAGCGGACCTGATGAAACAACGTGGCGAAAACCGCTATACCATTCTGGATAACGGTAGCTTTACCTCCTGTCTGCCGGGTTCTGACACCTGGAGCGTGGTAGGTAGCGAAATTATTCATGACCGCGAAGAACAAGTTGCGGAGATCTGGAACGCCCGCTTTAAGGTGGGTCCGGTACCGATCTTTTATAGCCCCTATTTGCAGTTGCCGGTGGGTGACAAACGTCGCTCTGGTTTCTTGATCCCGAACGCCAAGTACACCACCACCAACTACTTTGAGTTCTACCTGCCATATTACTGGAACATCGCGCCAAATATGGATGCCACCATCACGCCGCATTATATGCATCGTCGTGGCAACATCATGTGGGAGAACGAATTCCGCTACCTCTCCCAGGCGGGCGCTGGCTTGATGGAACTGGACTATCTGCCTTCAGATAAAGTCTATGAAGATGAACACCCGAACGATGACAGTTCACGTCGTTGGTTATTCTACTGGAACCACTCCGGGGTCATGGATCAGGTGTGGCGTTTCAACGTCGACTACACCAAGGTCAGCGATCCTAGCTACTTCAATGATTTCGATAACAAGTACGGTTCCAGTACTGACGGCTACGCAACGCAAAAATTCAGCGTTGGCTATGCGGTGCAAAACTTCAATGCCACCGTTTCAACCAAGCAGTTCCAGGTTTTCAGCGAACAGAACACCAGTAGCTACTCGGCAGAGCCGCAGTTAGACGTTAATTACTACCAGAATGATGTTGGTCCGTTTGATACGCGTATTTACGGCCAGGCAGTGCACTTTGTTAACACCAGAGACGACATGCCTGAAGCAACCCGTGTTCACCTGGAACCGACCATCAATTTGCCGCTCTCTAATAACTGGGGCAGCATCAATACCGAAGCGAAGTTGCTGGCAACCCATTATCAGCAAACCAATCTTGACTGGTATAACTCCAGAAACACGACCAAGCTGGACGAATCCGTTAACCGCGTAATGCCGCAATTCAAAGTTGACGGCAAAATGGTCTTTGAACGCGATATGGAAATGCTGGCTCCGGGTTATACCCAAACGCTGGAACCGCGCGCGCAGTATTTGTACGTGCCGTATCGCGATCAGAGCGACATCTATAACTACGACTCGTCTCTGCTGCAATCTGACTACTCTGGCCTGTTCCGGGACCGGACTTACGGCGGTCTTGACCGTATTGCCTCCGCTAACCAGGTGACGACCGGTGTCACATCTCGCATATATGATGATGCTGCCGTTGAACGTTTTAATATTTCCGTTGGTCAAATCTACTATTTCACGGAGTCTCGCACTGGCGATGACAACATAACATGGGAGAATGACGACAAAACGGGTTCACTGGTGTGGGCAGGCGATACTTACTGGCGTATCTCCGAGCGTTGGGGATTGCGTGGCGGGATTCAGTACGATACACGTCTGGATAACGTAGCGACCAGTAACTCCAGCATTGAATACCGTCGGGATGAAGACCGTCTGGTACAGCTGAATTACCGTTACGCCAGCCCGGAATATATTCAGGCTACGCTGCCTAAGTACTATTCCACTGCTGAGCAATATAAGAATGGTATTTCGCAGGTAGGTGCTGTCGCCAGCTGGCCAATTGCCGATCGTTGGTCCATTGTTGGGGCCTACTACTACGACACCAATGCGAACAAGCAAGCCGACTCTATGTTAGGTGTGCAATACAGCTCCTGCTGCTATGCAATTCGCGTCGGTTACGAGCGGAAGCTGAACGGTTGGGATAACGATAAACAACATGCGGTATATGACAACGCAATCGGCTTTAACATCGAACTTCGCGGCCTGAGCTCCAACTACGGTCTGGGTACGCAAGAGATGCTGCGTTCGAACATTCTGCCGTATCAAAACACTTTGTGATTTGTTGATTTACCACGTAATCCGCAGTGCGGTTAATTGAAATGGAAAAAGTATGAAGAACTGGAAAACGCTGCTTCTCGGTATCGCCATGATCGCGAATACCAGTTTCGCTGCCCCCCAGGTAGTCGATAAAGTCGCAGCCGTCGTCAATAACGGCGTCGTGCTGGAAAGCGACGTTGATGGATTAATGCAGTCGGTAAAACTGAACGCTGCTCAGGCAAGGCAGCAACTTCCTGATGACGCGACGCTGCGCCACCAAATCATGGAACGTTTGATCATGGATCAAATCATCCTGCAGATGGGGCAGAAAATGGGAGTGAAAATCTCCGATGAGCAGCTGGATCAGGCGATTGCTAACATCGCGAAACAGAACAACATGACGCTGGATCAGATGCGCAGCCGTCTGGCTTACGATGGACTGAACTACAACACCTATCGTAACCAGATCCGCAAAGAGATGATTATCTCTGAAGTGCGTAACAACGAGGTGCGTCGTCGCATCACCATCCTGCCGCAGGAAGTCGAATCCCTGGCGCAGCAGGTGGGTAACCAAAACGACGCCAGCACTGAGCTGAACCTGAGCCACATCCTGATCCCGCTGCCGGAAAACCCGACCTCTGATCAGGTGAACGAAGCGGAAAGCCAGGCGCGCGCCATTGTCGATCAGGCGCGTAACGGCGCTGATTTCGGTAAGCTGGCGATTGCTCATTCTGCCGACCAGCAGGCGCTGAACGGCGGCCAGATGGGCTGGGGCCGTATTCAGGAGTTGCCCGGGATCTTCGCCCAGGCATTAAGCACCGCGAAGAAAGGCGACATTGTTGGCCCGATTCGTTCCGGCGTTGGCTTCCATATTCTGAAAGTTAACGACCTGCGCGGCGAAAGCAAAAATATCTCGGTGACCGAAGTTCATGCTCGCCATATTCTGCTGAAACCGTCGCCGATCATGACTGACGAACAGGCCCGTGTGAAACTGGAACAGATTGCTGCTGATATCAAGAGTGGTAAAACGACTTTTGCTGCCGCAGCGAAAGAGTTCTCTCAGGATCCAGGCTCTGCTAACCAGGGCGGTGATCTCGGCTGGGCTACACCAGATATTTTCGATCCGGCCTTCCGTGACGCCCTGACTCGCCTGAACAAAGGTCAAATGAGTGCACCGGTTCACTCTTCATTCGGCTGGCATTTAATCGAACTGCTGGATACCCGTAATGTCGATAAAACCGACGCTGCGCAGAAAGATCGTGCATACCGCATGCTGATGAACCGTAAGTTCTCGGAAGAAGCAGCAAGCTGGATGCAGGAACAACGTGCCAGCGCCTACGTTAAAATCCTGAGCAACTAATGGTTAAAACCCAACGTGTTGTGATCACTCCCGGCGAGCCCGCCGGGATTGGCCCGGACTTAGTTGTCCAGCTTGCACAGCGTGAGTGGCCGGTCGAACTGGTTGTTTGTGCCGATGCCACTCTCCTTACCGACCGGGCAGCGATGCTCGGTTTGCCGCTCACCCTCCGCCCTTATTCCCCCAACTCCCCTGCACAACCGCAAACTACGGGCACATTAACGCTACTTCCTGTCGCGCTACGTGAATCTGTCACTGCGGGGCAGTTAGCGATTGAAAATGGGCATTACGTGGTGGAGACGCTGGCGCGAGCGTGTGATGGCTGTCTGAACGGTGAATTTGCTGCGCTGATCACAGGCCCTGTGCATAAAGGCGTCATTAACGACGCAGGCATTCCGTTTACCGGTCATACCGAGTTTTTCGAAGAGCGTTCGCAGGCGAAAAAGGTGGTGATGATGCTGGCGACCGAAGAACTTCGCGTGGCGCTGGCAACGACGCATTTACCGCTGCGCGATATCGCAGATGCTATCACCCCTGCACTTTTGCACGAAGTGATTGCTATTTTGCATCACGATTTGCGTACCAAATTTGGTATTGCCGAACCGCGCATTCTGGTCTGCGGGCTGAATCCGCACGCGGGCGAAGGCGGTCATATGGGTACGGAAGAGATAGACACCATTATTCCGGTGCTCGACGAGCTGCGGGCGCAGGGGATGAAACTCAACGGGCCGCTGCCTGCCGATACCCTGTTTCAGCCGAAATATCTCGATAACGCCGACGCCGTGCTGGCGATGTACCACGATCAGGGTCTTCCCGTGCTAAAATACCAGGGCTTCGGGCGCGGTGTGAACATTACGCTGGGCCTGCCCTTTATTCGCACATCAGTGGACCACGGCACCGCGCTTGAACTGGCGGGACGTGGCAAAGCCGATGTCGGCAGTTTTATTACGGCGCTTAATCTCGCCATCAAAATGATTGTTAACACCCAATGAATAATCGAGTCCACCAGGGCCACTTAGCCCGTAAACGCTTCGGGCAAAACTTTCTCAACGATCAGTTCGTGATCGACAGTATTGTGTCTGCCATTAACCCGCAAAAGGGCCAGGCGATGGTCGAAATCGGCCCCGGTCTGGCGGCATTGACCGAACCGGTCGGCGAACGTCTGGACCAGCTGACGGTCATCGAACTTGACCGCGATCTGGCGGCACGTCTGCAAACGCATCCATTCTTAGGCCCGAAACTGACGATTTATCAGCAGGATGCGATGACCTTTAACTTTGGTGAACTGGCCGAGAAAATGGGTCAGCCGCTGCGTGTTTTCGGCAACCTGCCTTATAACATCTCCACGCCGTTGATGTTCCATCTGTTTAGCTATACTGATGCCATTGCCGACATGCACTTTATGTTGCAAAAAGAGGTGGTGAATCGTCTGGTTGCAGGACCGAACAGCAAAGCGTATGGTCGATTAAGCGTCATGGCGCAATACTATTGCAATGTGATCCCGGTACTGGAAGTACCGCCGTCAGCCTTTACACCACCACCCAAAGTGGATTCCGCCGTCGTGCGCCTGGTTCCTCATGCAACGATGCCTCACCCGGTTAAAGATGTTCGTGTGTTGAGCCGCATCACCACCGAAGCCTTTAACCAGCGTCGTAAAACCATTCGTAACAGCCTCGGCAACCTGTTTAGCGTCGAGGTGTTAACGGGAATGGGGATCGACCCGGCGATGCGAGCGGAAAATATCTCTGTCGCGCAATATTGCCAGATGGCGAACTATCTGGCGGAGAACGCGCCTTTGCAGGAGAGTTAACGATGATCAATTCGCCCCGAGTGTGTATTCAGGTTCAAAGCGTCTACATTGAGGCTCAATCTTCACCTGATAATGAACGTTACGTTTTTGCTTATACCGTAACCATACGCAATCTGGGGCGAGCGCCAGTGCAGTTGTTGGGGCGTTACTGGCTGATCACCAATGGCAATGGCCGTGAAACCGAAGTCCAGGGCGAAGGAGTGGTTGGCGTCCAGCCACTTATCGCGCCTGGCGAAGAGTACCAGTACACCAGCGGTGCAATCATTGAAACCCCGCTGGGCACCATGCAGGGTCACTACGAAATGATCGATGAAAATGGCGTCCCTTTCAGCATCGACATTCCCGTATTCCGACTCGCCGTTCCCACACTCATTCATTAAAAGAATATGGCGACATACCTTATTGGCGACGTTCATGGTTGTTACGATGAACTGATCGCATTGCTGCATAAAGTAGAATTTACCCCTGGGAAAGATACCCTCTGGCTGACGGGCGATCTGGTCGCGCGCGGGCCGGGTTCGCTGGATGTTCTGCGCTATGTGAAATCCTTAGGCGACAGCGTACGTCTGGTGCTGGGCAATCACGATCTGCATCTGCTGGCGGTATTTGCCGGGATCAGCCGCAATAAACCGAAAGATCGCCTGACACCGCTGCTGGAAGCGCCGGATGCCGACGAGCTGCTTAACTGGCTGCGGCGCCAGCCTCTGCTGCAAATCGACGAAGAGAAAAAGCTGGTGATGGCCCACGCAGGGATCACGCCGCAGTGGGATCTGCAGACCGCCAAAGAGTGCGCACGCGATGTAGAAGCGGTGCTATCGAGTGACTCCTATCCCTTCTTTCTTGATGCCATGTACGGCGATATGCCAAATAACTGGTCACCGGAATTGCGGGGGCTGGGAAGACTGCGTTTTATCACCAACGCTTTTACCCGTATGCGTTTTTGCTTCCCGAACGGTCAACTGGATATGTACAGCAAAGAATCGCCGGAAGAGGCCCCTGCCCCACTGAAACCGTGGTTTGCGATTCCTGGCCCTGTCGCTGAAGAATACAGCATCGCCTTTGGTCACTGGGCATCGCTGGAGGGCAAAGGTACGCCGGAAGGTATATACGCGCTGGATACCGGCTGCTGCTGGGGTGGTACATTAACCTGCCTGCGCTGGGAAGATAAACAGTATTTTGTCCAGCCGTCGAACCGGCATAAGGATTTGGGCGAAGCGGCGGCGTCTTAAACACAGCCTGATATAGGAAGGCCGGATAAGACGCGACCGGCGTCGCATCCGGCGCTAGCCGTAAATTCTATACAAAATTACCGCCGCTCCAGAATCTCAAAGCAATAGCTGTGAGAGTTCTGCGCATCAGCATCGTGGAATTCGCTGAATACCGATTCCCAGTCATCCGGCTCGTAATCCGGGAAATGGGTGTCGCCTTCCACTTCTGCGTCGATATGCGTCAGATACAGTTTTTGCGCTTTTGGCAAGAACTGTTCATAAACGCGACCGCCGCCAATCACCATGATTTCTGGTACGTCACCACACGCCGCGATGGCTTCATCCACCGACTTCACCCACGTTACGCGATCGTCCGTACCTGGTTGACTGCTGAGGATAATATTTTTGCGTCCTGGCAACGGACGACCGATTGATTCCCAGGTATGGCGGCCCATAATCACGGGTTTATTTAAGGTGTTGCGTTTAAACCAGGCGAGATCGGCAGGCAGGTTCCACGGCATGGCGTTTTCCATGCCGATAACGCGATCTACCGCTAACGCCGCAATCAGACTGATCATTGAGATTTCCCGATAAAAAAAATTGTCGCCACTATACGTAAAGCGTAAACCGTCGTCGACTGGTGCGAGGATGATGTTGAGGAAAATTTTATATTCTGCTGGCGAGTCCACGCTCTCTCCCTGGACTCGCCGCATTACAATGAAACAAAAACAAACAGTTAGCTGTAAAGTGTGATTTACGTCACTCTTTATTAGGATGAGGGTTTCGTTTCCGGTTCATCCGCCATGTTGCCGGTATGTTTACCTTCTTCGGTTCCCTGCCAGCCATGTCGTTGAATTAATGACAGATGTTCGCGGTCCTCGGTAATGATCTCACTTAACATCGCGCTGGTGCGTTTATAGACCGCCGCGCGGGCTTTGGTGTCGTTCTCAACCATTGCCATCTCTTCCACCATCTGAATATTAAAGCGGCGGAACACATCGGCACGTTCTCGCGCTTCATACGGCCCCAGACCTAAACTTTCCAGTGCCAGACGCCCGGTTTTCAGCGCACCTTCGAAGGTTTCACGCTCCGGCTTTTCAACGCCTGCCTGACGCAAACGAATGTAGTGGTCGACATCGCGGGCGCGGGCAATAATCTGCAAATGCGGGAAATGTTCTTTCACCATCTCTGTCAGTTGCAGGTTGGTTTGCGGATCGTCGATGGCGTTAATCAGCACTTCCGCTTTCGCCGCTCCGGCAGATTCCAGTAAATCCATCCGCGTGGCATCGCCATAAAACACTTTCATACCAAATTTACGCAAGGTTTCGATATGGTCCGGATCGTGATCGAGTACCACCATTTTCACCCCGCTGGAGAGCAGTAAACGTCCGGTAATCTGCCCAAAACGACCGAATCCGGCGATAATCACGCGCGGCTGTTCTTCGTCGATCTCATCGGCTTCACGCGCTTCCTCAGTAGAAGATTGCTCAAGGCGATTGAGGATCACCAGCAGAATCGGCGTTGCTGCCATCGACAGCGCCACCGCCAGGGTCAGCGATTTCGCCCACTCCGGCTCCAGCACATTCGCCATCTGCGCCGCGCCAAATACCACAAAGGCAAACTCACTGCCCTGCCCTAACAACACCGCAAACCAACGACGCTGTTTATTTGGCACTTGCAACGGTCGGGCAATCAGCCACAGCATGGCGATTTTGATGATGAGGAAACCGAGCAGCAAAATGACAATGCGCAATGGGTTTTCAAGCAGCGTGCCAAAGTCTATCGACATGCCAACACCGATGAAAAACAGCCCCAACAGCAAACCTTTAAATGGTTCGATATCGCTCTCCAGCGCATGACGGTATTCCGAGCTTGCCAGCAGTACGCCCGCCAGAAACGCGCCCATCGCCATCGACAAGCCGACCTCTTCCAGCAGCAAACCAAAGCCAAACACGAGGAATAACGCCACGGCACTAAACACTTCCCGCAAGCCAGAGCGGGCTACAAAACGCAGCGCCGGACGCGTGACATAGCGCCCCAGCAATACCACCAGCACCAGCGCACCCGCCACTTTTAACGCCGAGAGAGCAAATGCGCCCATCGTCGTCGAGGCACTGCTCGTTGCCAGTAGCGGAATCATCGCCACCAGCGGGATCGCCGCGATATCCTGGAACAGCAGCACCGCAAAGGCACTGCGACCCATTTGCGTCACCATCAGATTGCGTTCATTCATCGCCTGCATGGCAATCGCCGTAGAGGAGAGCGCCAGCGTCATGCCGATCAATTCCGCGACCTGCCAGCGCAGCCCAAGTAACATGCAGAACAGCCCCAGCAGGCCGCCGCAAATCACCATCTGCAATGCGCCACCGCCGAACACTGCCGCACGCAGCTTCCACAGCCTTTGTGGATCGAGTTCGAGGCCGATAATAAACAGCATCAGCACCACCCCAATCTCGGCAAAGTGCAGAATAGATTCGGCATCGGTCACCAGTCGCAGCCCCCACGGGCCAATAATGCAGCCGGCGATCAGGTAGCCAAGTACCGATCCCAGACCAAGACGTACCGCAATGGGTACAATCAGCGCTGCCGAACCGAGATAAATCAGCGCCTGAATCAGCGTATGGCTATCCATGATGGGCCTCCTGCCATTCCAGCAGACGTTGCTTATAGTGACGCGCCTGCCCTTCGAGGGTTTCGTCGTCACAAATAAAGGTGCAGTGCATGGCAAACGGTGGCAGCCAGTTCAGCCCGCAGTAGATTGCCGTCGCCTGTAGCGGCTGCGACAGCACATCAAAGCCCGGATGCGCACCAATTTCAAAATGGCTTTCCCCGCCGCCGGTCGTCACCGCCCACAGCAAATGTTTGCCATGCAGCGCCTTGCCGCCGTGACCGTAAGCCCAGCCGTGCGACAAAACTTTATCGATCCAAAGTTTAAGAAGCGGAGGAATGCTGTACCACTGCATCGGATGCTGCCAGACGATCAGATCGGCGCGAGACAGCGCCTCCTGCTCGGCGGCAATATCGATATTGAAGTCAGGATAGAGTTGATAAAGAGAGCGAATTTCAACGCCTTCCAGCGTCCTTGCCTGTTCAAGCATCCGTTTATTCGCATGGGAATGATGCGGATACGGATGCGCATAAATTATAAGAATCATAGGTAGCCCGCGTGATTACGCCTTTGTTTTCCCACAAAGTGTAGTCATATATTCACGCGGCTTATAGTCAATAATATTGATTCAGAAAAGAGAGAAATCTGAACAATTTACCCCATTCTCTGCCCGCGGATCGTCATATTGCTGGTCTGCGCCAGTGACATCCCTCGAGTCTCCGGGGCAAACGCTACGGAAATCAACAAGCCAAACAGCGAGATACCCGCCCCCATTAGCATCGTGTTACTGATACCGTAATTATTGATAAAGATCGGTAGTGCCCAGGTCGAAACAATGGTGCCAATACGACTTAAAGACATAATCACGCCCACGGCAGAGGCGCGGATATCTGTCGGGAAGAGTTCATTAGGATAGAGCCACTGCAAATTACCCGGCCCGCCAGAGAAAAAGGCATACACCGCAAAGGCCATCACTACCAGCCAGATCCCCATATCCGGGATCAGCCCCAAAACCGCCAGCGCCAGCGTCATCATGGCAAAGCTGCCAATCAACAATGGACGCCGTCCGGCAGTGTTTAGCCACAGCATCGGCGGAATACAGCCGAGCATAAAGAACAGGCTAATCACCACGTTTCCCAGCGCCGCGTTTTTGCCAACCCCCAATCCCAACAAACCAACGATTTGCGGGCCAAAGGTGTAAATGGCGAACATTGGGATCACCTGGCAGGTCCAGATGGCGGCAACAAACAGAACAAAAGGAAAATGGCGGCGATTAAACAGATCGCGAAAACGGGTTTGCTGCGGCTGCTCTTCATCGAAAGCCACCGGTTCGCCAAACAGTTTGATCATCATCTCTTCGCACTCTTTTACTCGCCCTTTGCGTAATAACCAGCGGGGAGATTCAGGCAGTTCGAATCGACCAATCAAAATCAACAAACAGGGGATCGCCGCGCTACCCAGCATCCAGCGCCAGCCGCCTTCCACATCATAAAGCCAGTAGCCGACCAGATCGGCACAGGTCGCGCCGACATACCACATCGCGGCAATAAAGCTGATGGAAAACGCCCGCTGACGGGTACTGGAGAACTCGGTGATCATTGAGGTGGCGATGGGATAATCTGCACCGATGACAATGCCGATAAGTACCCGCATCACCAACAGTTCGACGGGGGATGAAACAAACATCGTCGCCACCGATATCACGCCGATGGCGATGATATCAATGAGGAACATTTTGCGCCGTCCGACTTTATCGGAGATATAGCCAAACAGCGATGTGCCAACGAACAGCCCGGCGAGCGTTCCCGCGCCCAGCAAGCCAATCCAGTCAGCGTCCAGTTTCAGCGCCGGGGTCAGTTGCTCCAGCGCCACGCCAATCATTACCAGTACATAACCATCCAGAAACGGACCACCGCTTCCCCACAGCAAAATGCGGCGGTGAATAGAGGAGAATTTGAGATCGTCAAAGTTTCTGGACGGTTGCATGGGTTATTCCTGTTTTTTTGCAATGAGAGTCAGTACGGCGTTACGTATCAAACCAACATCAGCCGTAACGGAACTCCACACCAAAGGTGCCGCGCGGGTATTCCCACTGTTCCAGCGCCGACCCCAGCCCCAGAATGCGACAGGTGCCGCACTCCAGACATCCGGCGTAATCGAAGCGCACACTGCCGTCATCCTGCTTCTTGTACAGACCTGCGGGGCACGCTTTCACCAGCAGCTCCAGCGCCTGTTTATCAGCATCGGCCTTCACAACAATGTGCGGATGCTCTTCATCGACATTGAATTTATTGACGCCCAGTTTGACGTCCACATTGACGGGAGAAGTCATAAAACGGTCACTCCTTTCATGCCATCCTTGATTAGATTGATGAAGCCCACTTTCTTACCGTGGCGGAGGATTTTCTTGCGCATCAGTTCTGGCGCACTGCCGTCAATGGTGAACAGGTCACGCGCCACGCCCACCGCCAGTTCCGGGTAGCCGCTAAACATGCGTGGGTTATCAAGGAACGCCGGTAGTTTCTGATACATACGCATATCGCGCAGCGGACCACTCTCAAGATGCTGACGATATTCCGCCAGTTTTTGCTTACTGAAATCGTCGCTTTTCATCGCTGAAAGCACGGTTTTTGCTGCGGCTTCCCCGGCGGCAATCGCCAGATCCATACCGCGAATGGTAAAACCGAGGTTCATACACATTCCGGCGGCATCACCGGCAATCAATACGCCGTCACCAACCAACTCCGGCAGCATGTTGATGCCTGCTTCCGGCACTACGTGAGCGGAATATTCCACCAGCTTGCCGCCCGCGATCAGCGGTGCAACTGCCGGATGCTGTTTGAAATCTTCCAGCATTTGCGGCACCGATTTTTTCGCGTCATGCAGATGATGCAGACCACAAACCAGCCCCAGCGACAGGGTGTTTTCATTGGTATAAAGAAAACCGCCGCCCATCAGGCCATCGGTGGGTGATCCCGCAAACAGGCAAGCCGCCCCCTGATTACCCTGCAACTGAAAACGGTCTTCAATAACCGACTTCGGTAACTCGATCAGTTCCTTCACGCCAACCGCCACATCCGTCGGTTTGACGCGTTTTGCCATCCCCAATTTTTCGGCAAGGATGGAGTTCACCCCATCAGCAAGGATCACCGTTTTCGCTTCAATCACATCGCCATCGGCTTCTACACCGACGACTTTGCCATCGCGCTGTACGAGGTTATCGACACGGATCCCGGTAATTAACTGCGCGCCCGCTTCTTCGGCCTGCTCCATCAACCAGGCATCAAATTTACTGCGCAAAACGGAGTAAGAACGCTGGGATGGCGAGGTTTCGTCACCGTTGCAGTAGTCCATAGTCATCGCTGACTTTTCCGTCATAAACGCGAGTTTTTCATGGGTGATCAGGCGTTCTACGGGGGCGGATTCGGCGAAACCTGGAATAATGTGTTCCAGACTGTGGGCATAGAGACGCCCGCCAGTAACGTTCTTGGCACCTGCGGAATTGCCACGCTCGATAACTAACACTTGCGCCCCTTCGCGGGCGAGCACCAGTGCGGCAACCGAACCGGCAAGCCCTGCACCGACGATGATGGCGTCAAAGATATCTTCGGACATAAGAGCTCCCTGTCAGCGGCAGAGCCGTAATGCAGCCCTGCCAGAGTGGATCAACGCGCTAAAGCTGCGGTCAGTGCCGGAAGGATCTTCACGGCATCGCCAACAATGCCGTAATCCGCGTACTGGAAGATCGGCGCATTTTTATCTTTATTGATGGCGAAAATGGTTTGCGATGCATTAGCACCAACCATGTGCTGGATCTGCCCGGAGATCCCCACCGCCAGATACAATTCAGGTTTCAGCATCAGGTTGGAGATACCGACATAGCGTTCGTGCTCCATCCATTTTTCGTTTTCCGCCACCGGACGAGAACAGGCCAACTCCGCACCTATCGCCTTGCAAAGCTGTTCTGCCAGCGCAATGTTCTCTTTGCTGCCAATGCCGCGACCGACGCTGACTACCAGACGGGCTTTGTCGAGATCGACGCTGTTGCTCTGGCGCGCCTGGGTTGCCGTGCGGGTAATCGCCACAGCCGGAGCCTGCCACTCCACGGTGTGCGTTTCACCAGTGCGTGACGCGTCTGGCTGAGCCGCATCGAACGTGCCGCTGCTGATGGTCAGTACCGCATACGGCGTGGCAATGCGTTCTTCGCCAATCGCCAGACCGCCGTAAACCATGTGTTTCACTGTCGCTTTACCGTCCTGTACGCTGACGGTGCTGGCATCGTTAGACACCGCCGCTTTAAGGCGATAACCCAGTTTTGCCGCCAGTAATTTGCCGCGACGGGTGTTTGGCAACAGCACCAGACCGTCTGCGCCGTGCTGGCGAATAGTGTCAGCCATGACACCGGCGTAATCTTCGATCATCCGATCGTCCGGTTTGCCGTTTAATTTCCAGACATGATTAGCGCCGAGCTGGATTGCCTGTGCGCCGTCGGCATCATTGAGGACAAAGGCATTGATTTGATTAGCTAAAGCCTGCGCACCGTTCATCAGTTCCGGCAGACGAGAAGGGGTATCGCTGAATACCCAGACTTGAGAAAACGTGTTCATAGCATCCCCTGTAATTAAATGACTTTGCGAAGATTTTCAGCAAATGCGGCGATCTGTTCTTCGCCGTCGCCTTCAATCACGATGCGCTGACGCTCGCGCTGTTTCGGCGCGGCAACCTGTTGTTCTGACCAGGCTGCCTCTGCGTTAAAACCGATATCCGCCGCCGACCATACCTGGACTGGCTTTTTCGCCGCGCCGAGAATGGCTTTCATCGAAGGAATTTGTGGGGAGTTGATATCAGTGGAAACAGCAACAACCGCAGGCAGCGGAATGCTTAACGTTTCTGTTTCATCTTCCAGTTCGCGCTCAACGGTGAGGGTATCTGCCGTCAGGGAGATAATTTTGCTGACGCCGTTAACTGCCGGAATATTGAGGATTTCGCCTACCAGCAAACCAACCTGCTGGGCATAAAGGTCGGAAGAACCATCGCCACAGAGGATCAAATCAAAGCCTGCTTTCTGGGCGGCTGCAGCCAGTGCGCTCGCCGTTTGTTGCGGCAGTGCCTGCTCGAACTGGTCATCAATTACCACAATCAGTTCATCCGGGCCGCGCGATAACACATCTTTACGCCCTTTGGCGTTGGTCAGGGCTTTACCGCCCACACTTAAGGCTGTCACCTGCGCCTCTGCTGCCTGTTGCTTTAGCTGGCAAGCCGCTTCAATAGCGTTGAGATCGTATTGGCTTATTTTGGCATCGGCTTTGCTGAAGTCTAATGAACCATCAGCATTATTGACCGCAATATCCTGTTCATCAGGCACGCACTTATAGCAAGTAATAATCTTCATTGCATCTCCAGAAATCATGAAGGAAACGTCGTTCATATCGGTGGTGTTAATTACAGATATCACGCCCTTTAATTTGGAAATAAAACTTTAATCACCAATATTGAAAATGTCACACGCAGATAAATCCAACTTTCAATATTGTTAAGTTCCTCACCAATATTGAAAACACGGCGTAGCAAAAAGAAATTTTCAATATTGTTTTATGGATCACCAATATTGAAAGTCAGATGTTATTTTTTTACTCACAATAGAGCATAACAAACTGATTATTAATCAAAATTAACGAAAAAACGCCCTCTATTCACCCGAAACAAAAATGTGATACCAATCACAGAATACAGCTTATTGAATACCCATTATGAGTTAGCCATTAACGCGTCCACGAGGTTAATAATAATTATATTAAATGTTAACAAAAATAAAACAAACGGGAACGCAAAATAAATATTCGTTTTCACAGTGGAATTAACTCATGAAGAATGAAAAGAGAAAAACGGGAATAGAACCGAAGGTTTTCTTTCCGCCGTTAATAATCGTCGGCATACTTTGTTGGCTTACAGTCAGAGATCTGGATGCAGCGAATGTCGTTATTAATGCTGTATTCAGTTACGTCACCAATGTATGGGGATGGGCATTTGAATGGTATATGGTGGTGATGCTTTTCGGTTGGTTCTGGCTGGTGTTTGGCCCGTATGCCAAAAAGCGTTTAGGTAACGAACCGCCAGAATTTAGCACCGCCAGTTGGATCTTTATGATGTTCGCCTCCTGTACGTCTGCTGCCGTACTGTTCTGGGGATCGATTGAGATCTACTACTACATCTCCACCCCGCCGTTTGGCTTAGAACCGAACTCGACAGGGGCGAAAGAGTTGGGGCTGGCTTACAGCTTGTTCCACTGGGGACCTCTGCCGTGGGCCACTTACAGCTTCCTTTCAGTCGCCTTCGCTTACTTCTTCTTTGTCCGCAAAATGGAAGTGATTCGCCCCAGCTCGACACTGGTGCCGCTGGTAGGTGAAAAACACGCCAAAGGGTTGTTCGGCACTATCGTCGACAACTTCTATCTCGTCGCCTTGATCTTCGCGATGGGTACCAGTCTGGGCCTTGCCACGCCGCTGGTGACCGAGTGTATGCAATGGTTGTTTGGCATTCCGCATACCCTGCAACTGGACGCTATCATCATTACCTGCTGGATTATCCTCAACGCCATTTGCGTCGCTTGCGGTCTGCAAAAAGGGGTACGTATCGCCAGTGACGTGCGTAGTTACCTGAGCTTCCTGATGCTGGGTTGGGTGTTCATTGTCAGCGGTGCCAGCTTCATCATGAACTACTTCACCGATTCGGTGGGGATGTTGCTGATGTATCTGCCGCGCATGTTGTTCTATACCGATCCCATCGCTAAAGGCGGCTTCCCGCAGGGCTGGACCGTGTTCTACTGGGCATGGTGGGTGATTTATGCTATCCAGATGAGTATCTTCCTCGCCCGCATCTCCCGTGGTCGTACTGTGCGTGAACTGTGCTTCGGCATGGTGCTGGGGCTGACAGCGTCAACCTGGATCCTGTGGACTGTACTCGGTAGTAACACTCTGCTGTTGATAGATAAAAACATCATCAACATTCCAAATCTGATCGAACAGTACGGTGTGGCGCGCGCCATCATTGAAACCTGGGCCGCTCTGCCACTCAGCACCGCCACCATGTGGGGCTTCTTCATCCTCTGCTTTATTGCCACCGTTACGCTGGTTAACGCCTGCTCTTATACCCTGGCGATGTCCACTTGCCGCGAAGTACGCGATGGTGAAGAACCACCGCTGCTGGTGCGTATCGGCTGGTCAATTCTGGTTGGCATTATCGGTATTGTTCTGCTGGCGCTCGGCGGCCTGAAACCGATTCAAACCGCCATTATCGCCGGAGGATGCCCGCTGTTCTTCGTCAACATTATGGTGACGCTCTCCTTTATTAAAGACGCGAAACAGAACTGGAAAGATTAATTAACCCCCAAAATATCAAGAGGTTGAAAGATGGATTTTAATTTAAATGATGAGCAGGAACTGTTTGTCGCCGGTATCCGCGAACTGATGGCCAGCGAAAACTGGGAGGCCTATTTTGCCGAGTGCGACCGTGACAGCGTCTACCCGGAACGTTTTGTCAAAGCACTGGCGGATATGGGTATCGACAGTCTGCTGATCCCTGAAGAGCACGGTGGTCTGGACGCGGGGTTTGTTACTCTCGCCGCCGTGTGGATGGAGCTGGGACGTCTGGGGGCACCAACCTATGTACTGTACCAGTTGCCGGGCGGGTTCAATACCTTCCTGCGCGAAGGCACACAAGAGCAGATCGACAAGATTATGGCTTTCCGCGGCACCGGTAAGCAGATGTGGAACTCAGCGATTACCGAACCGGGCGCGGGCTCCGACGTGGGTAGCCTGAAAACGACTTATACCCGTAGAAATGGTAAGATTTATCTTAATGGTAGTAAGTGTTTTATTACCAGTAGCGCCTACACCCCGTACATCGTGGTGATGGCGCGCGACGGGGCTTCTCCGGACAAACCTGTCTACACCGAATGGTTTGTTGATATGAGCAAACCGGGCATCAAAGTGACCAAACTTGAGAAGCTCGGTCTGCGTATGGATAGCTGCTGTGAAATCACCTTTGACGATGTGGAACTGGACGAGAAAGACATGTTCGGTCGGGAAGGTAACGGCTTTAACCGCGTCAAAGAAGAGTTCGACCATGAACGTTTCCTGGTAGCCCTGACCAACTACGGTACGGCGATGTGCGCCTTTGAAGATGCGGCGCGCTACGCCAACCAGCGCGTGCAGTTTGGCGAGGCTATTGGTCGTTTCCAGTTGATTCAGGAAAAATTCGCCCACATGGCGATCAAATTAAACTCCATGAAAAACATGCTGTATGAAGCAGCGTGGAAAGCAGACAACGGCACCATCACCTCTGGCGATGCAGCGATGTGCAAATACTTCTGCGCCAATGCGGCATTTGAAGTGGTGGATAGCGCAATGCAGGTGCTGGGCGGTGTCGGGATTGCGGGCAACCACCGCATCAGCCGCTTCTGGCGTGACCTGCGTGTAGACCGCGTTTCCGGAGGATCTGACGAAATGCAGATCCTGACGCTGGGTCGTGCGGTGCTGAAGCAATACCGCTAAGTCCGTGCGCTGCCTGATGCGACGCTGACGCGTCTTATCAGGCCTACGGGAGCACGAATGTAGGCCGGATAAGGCGTTTACGCCGCATCCGGCAGTCATGCGCTACATAAATTTTTCAGGAGCTAATAATGGATCATCTACCCATGCCGAAATTCGGGCCGTTGGCCGGATTGCGCGTTGTCTTCTCCGGTATCGAAATCGCCGGGCCGTTCGCCGGGCAAATGTTCGCAGAATGGGGTGCGGAAGTTATCTGGATCGAGAACGTCGCCTGGGCCGACACCATTCGCGTTCAACCGAACTACCCGCAGCTCTCCCGCCGCAATTTGCACGCGCTGTCGTTAAATATTTTCAAAGATGAAGGCCGCGAAGCGTTTCTGAAATTAATGGAAACCACCGATATCTTCATCGAAGCCAGTAAAGGTCCGGCCTTTGCCCGTCGTGGCATTACCGATGAAGTACTGTGGCAGCACAACCCGAAACTGGTTATCGCTCACCTGTCCGGTTTTGGTCAGTACGGCACCGAGGAGTACACCAATCTTCCGGCCTATAACACCATCGCCCAGGCCTTCAGTGGTTACCTGATTCAGAACGGTGATGTTGACCAGCCAATGCCTGCCTTCCCGTATACCGCCGATTACTTTTCTGGCCTGACCGCCACCACGGCGGCGCTGGCAGCACTGCATAAAGCGCGTGAAACCGGTAAAGGCGAAAGTATCGACATCGCCATGTATGAAGTGATGCTGCGTATGGGCCAGTACTTCATGATGGATTACTTCAACGGCGGCGAAATGTGCCCGCGCATGAGCAAAGGTAAAGATCCCTACTACGCCGGTTGCGGTCTGTATAAATGTGCCGACGGCTACATCGTGATGGAACTGGTGGGCATTACCCAAATTGAAGAGTGCTTTAAAGATATTGGCCTCGCACATCTGCTTGGCACGCCAGAAATCCCGGAAGGCACTCAGCTTATCCACCGTATCGAATGCCCTTACGGCCCACTGGTTGAAGAGAAACTCGATGCCTGGCTGGCGACACATACCATCGCGGAAGTAAAAGAACGCTTTGCTGAACTGAATATCGCCTGCGCCAAAGTGCTGACCGTACCGGAACTGGAAAGCAATCCACAGTATGTGGCTCGCGAATCAATCACTCAGTGGCAAACGATGGATGGTCGCACCTGCAAAGGGCCGAACATCATGCCGAAATTCAAAAATAACCCCGGACAAATCTGGCGCGGAATGCCCTCACATGGCATGGACACGGCTGCCATTTTGAAAAATATCGGCTACAGCGAAAACGACATTCAGGAGTTGGTCAGCAAAGGTCTGGCCAAAGTTGAGGACTAAACGCGTGGCGTCAGTCGGCTTGCCTGACTAGCGCCCGCCCAATAACAAACGAACAAAAATGGATAGAGGTGCAATGGATATCATTGGCGGACAACATCTACGTCAAATGTGGGACGATCTTGCGGACGTTTACGGTCATAAAACGGCGCTGATTTGTGAATCCAGCGGCGGAGTCGTTAACCGGTATAGTTATCTTGAGTTAAATCAGGAGATTAACCGCACGGCAAACCTGTTTTATACGCTGGGGATTCGCAAAGGCGACAAGGTTGCACTACATCTCGACAACTGCCCGGAATTTATCTTTTGCTGGTTCGGGCTGGCAAAAATTGGCGCGATTATGGTGCCGATTAACGCCCGCCTGTTACGCGAGGAAAGCGCGTGGATCCTGCAAAATAGCCAGGCGTGCCTGCTGGTAACCAGTGCGCAATTCTATCCTATGTATCAACAGATTCAGCAGGAAGATGCCACTCAATTGCGGCACATTTGCCTGACAGATGTGGCACTTCCCGCTGATGATGGCGTGAGTTCGTTTACTCAACTGAAAAATCAACAACCTGCCACCTTGTGCTATGCACCGCCGCTATCGACTGACGATACGGCGGAAATTCTCTTCACCTCCGGCACCACCTCCCGACCGAAAGGTGTGGTGATTACCCATTACAACCTGCGCTTCGCTGGATATTACTCCGCCTGGCAGTGTGCACTGCGTGACGATGACGTCTACCTGACGGTAATGCCTGCGTTTCATATCGATTGCCAGTGTACTGCGGCGATGGCGGCGTTTTCTGCCGGGGCCACCTTTGTGCTGGTCGAGAAATACAGCGCCCGCGCCTTCTGGGGACAGGTACAGAAGTACCGCGCCACCGTTACCGAATGTATTCCGATGATGATCCGTACCTTGATGGTGCAGCCGCCTTCAGCGAACGATCGGCAACACCGCCTGCGGGAAGTGATGTTTTATCTCAACTTGTCGGAGCAGGAAAAAGATGCGTTTTGTGAACGCTTCGGCGTTCGCTTGCTGACGTCTTATGGGATGACGGAAACCATTGTGGGCATTATCGGCGATCGTCCTGGCGATAAACGACGCTGGCCGTCGATTGGTCGGGTGGGGTTTTGCTACGAAGCGGAGATCCGCGACGATCACAATCGCCCGCTCCCGGCTGGTGAGATCGGTGAAATCTGCATTAAAGGCATACCTGGGAAAACCATCTTCAAAGAGTACTTTCTCAACCCACAAGCCACTGCGAAAGTGCTGGAAGCCGATGGCTGGCTGCATACCGGCGATACCGGATACCGCGACGAAGAGGGCTTTTTTTATTTCGTCGATCGCCGCTGCAATATGATCAAACGCGGTGGCGAGAATGTCTCCTGCGTGGAGCTGGAAAATATCATCGCCACCCATCCGAAAATTCAGGACATCGTGGTTGTGGGTATTAAAGATTCGATTCGCGATGAAGCCATCAAAGCATTTGTGGTACTGAATGAAGGTGAAACATTGAGCGAAGAGGAATTTTTCCGCTTCTGCGAACAAAATATGGCGAAATTTAAAGTGCCCTCTTATCTGGAGATCAGAAAAGATCTGCCACGTAATTGCTCGGGGAAAATAATTAGAAAGCATCTGAAATAAATGAAACAGCAGGGAACTACCCTGCCAGCTAATAATCACGCTCTAAAACAATATGCATTTTTTGCAGGGATGTTGTCGTCCCTGAAAAAGCAAAAATGGAGAAAAGGAATGAGTGAATCATTACATCTGACCCGCAATGGATCAATTCTGGAAATTACCCTTGATCGTCCAAAAGCGAATGCTATTGATGCAAAAACCAGCTTTGAAATGGGCGAAGTATTTCTAAATTTCCGTGACGATCCGCAATTACGTGTCGCCATTATTACCGGTGCCGGAGAGAAGTTCTTTTCCGCGGGCTGGGATTTAAAAGCGGCAGCAGAAGGCGAAGCACCGGATGCTGACTTTGGCCCGGGGGGTTTTGCGGGATTAACCGAAATTTTCAATCTCGACAAACCGGTTATCGCAGCTGTGAACGGCTATGCCTTTGGTGGCGGCTTTGAACTGGCGCTGGCGGCAGATTTTATTGTTTGTGCCGATAACGCCAGCTTCGCCCTGCCGGAAGCCAAACTGGGCATCGTTCCTGACAGCGGCGGCGTGCTGCGTCTGCCGAAGATCCTGCCGCCTGCCATCGTCAATGAAATGGTGATGACCGGCAGACGAATGGGCGCAGAAGAGGCGCTGCGTTGGGGGATAGTCAACCGCGTGGTTAGCCAGGCGGAACTGATGGATAACGCCCGCGAACTGGCGCAGCAGCTGGTTAACAGCGCTCCGCTGGCGATTGCGGCGCTGAAAGAGATCTACCGCACCACCAGCGAAATGCCGGTAGAAGAAGCGTATCGCTATATTCGCAGCGGCGTGTTGAAACACTATCCGTCGGTTCTGCATTCGGAGGATGCCATTGAAGGGCCGCTGGCGTTTGCCGAGAAGCGCGATCCGGTGTGGAAAGGACGTTAACAACCGTGAGCTATTACGCCTTTGAGGGGTTAATTCCGGTGGTTCACCCGACGGCGTTTGTCCATCCCAGTGCCGTCTTGATTGGCGATGTGATTGTGGGAGCCGGTGTCTACATCGGCCCACTCGCCTCACTGCGTGGTGACTACGGGCGGTTGATCGTGCAAGCGGGAGCCAATATTCAGGATGGCTGCATTATGCATGGCTACTGCGACACTGACACCATTGTTGGGGAAAACGGCCATATCGGGCACGGAGCGATCCTGCATGGTTGTGTGATTGGTCGCGATGCATTGGTCGGGATGAACAGCGTGATTATGGATGGCGCGGTCATTGGCGAAGAGAGCATTGTTGCCGCCATGAGCTTTGTCAAAGCGGGCTTTAGCGGCGAGAAACGCCAGTTGTTGATGGGTACGCCAGCCCGCGCTGTACGCAGTGTTAGTGACGACGAGTTACACTGGAAACGGTTGAATACCAAAGAGTATCAGGATCTTGTCGGGCGCTATCATGCATCGTTACATGAAACGCAGCCGTTGAGGCAAATGGAGGAAAATCGCCCCCGTTTGCAGGGGACAACGGATGTGACGCCTAAACGGTCATCTTGCCGGATGCGGCGTAAACGCCTTATCCAACTCTGCTGGAGAGCAACCGTAGGCCGGATAAGATGCGCCAGCATCGCATCCGGCGATAGCTGTCGGATGCGGCATAAACGCCTTATCCAACCCGGCTGGAGAGCAACCGTAAGCCGGATAAGATGCGCCAGCATCGCATCCGGCGACCAGGTCGCACGGTATCATCGAAATGACATTAACGACGCATACTCTTTGACAACATCATCTGCCACTTCTGCTCGCGGTTAAGTTCCGTGAGCGGAACGGCAGGAATACGCGGTGTCTTTCTTACGCCGACTAATTTTTCCCGACTGTTATTGCGCAGGCGCGCGTAAATTTGCTCATCGATATCGACCACTTTAACCAGTCGCTGACACTGGCATCCCCGCCCTTCCAGCTTATTAGGGATCATCTTAACTTCGCAGCTTATTTCTGTGACTTCCGACAGAATATAAGTCAGGGTATTAACCGCCTTGCTGTGTTCAATATCGAAATGAATAGAGATCTCTCTTGCTATCACCCACCGATTTTCAGCCATCATCCATTCGGCGATTAACAAGTAGAGTGGTTTTTCAACATATCCTTCACACATACGAACTCCAGTTTCACAAATTAAAAGTCTGGCTATGACTCGTTTTGAAGCAATTAAACAAGGCCATATTAAAATTGTGGATATATCGATAGTATGCAACTTCACCGTCGATAAGTGTGAGCTAAATCCTGCTTATGTCATCAAAAATATCGATTCCCCAAAAGATTTACTTAATGGGCAAAAAAAAACGGTCCTCATCAGAGAACCGTATTAGTTATTCGATCAAATTAGCGGATGAAAAATATCTGCCATGACACGCTATTATTTGATCTGTGCGTGCATTTCCTGCACCGAAATTACTTTTTCAGTCGCATCGGCATTCAGCGCCATCGCGGTGGCAAAGCCGCCGTTCAGGGTGGTGTCGTAATGCACTTTATATTGCAGCGCACTGCGACGAATCACGCGGGAGTCTTCAATCGCACGACGACCTGAGGTGGTGTTGATGATGTAGGTATATTCGCCATTCTTAATACGGTCCTGAATGTGCGGACGGCCTTCATGCACCTTGTTCACCAGACGCGGATTGATACCCGCTTCACCCAGCACAATCGCCGTGCCGTGCGTCGCATCCAGCTCGAAGCCCTGTTTCAGCAGTTTTGCCGCCAGGTCCACCACGCGTTCTTTATCGCCTTCGCGCACGGAAAGCAGCGCACGACCGTGTTTCTTCATGGTGGAGTTGCTGCCCAGCTGCGCTTTGGCGAACGCTTCAGCGAAGGTGCGGCCCACGCCCATGACTTCCCCGGTAGAGCGCATTTCTGGCCCTAACAGCGGGTCAACACCCGGGAATTTATTGAACGGCAGCACCACTTCTTTCACCGAGTAGTACGGCGGGATAACTTCTTTGGTTACGCCCTGCTCAGCCAGCGATTTGCCAGCCATCACACGCGCCGCCACTTTTGCCAGCGGAACGCCGGTGGCTTTGGAGACGAACGGAACGGTACGCGCCGCACGCGGGTTAACTTCAATCAGGTAGACTTCGTTGTTTTTAACCGCAAACTGCACGTTCATCAGGCCGCGCACCTGCAATTCGAAGGCCAGTTTCTGCACCTGCTGGCGCATCACATCCTGAATTTCCTGACTTAAGGTGTAGGCTGGTAGCGAACATGCGGAGTCACCGGAGTGCACGCCCGCCTGCTCAATGTGCTCCATGATGCCGCCAATCAGCACCATTTCGCCATCGCAGATGGCATCCACGTCAACTTCTACCGCGTCATCAAGGAAGTGATCCAGCAACACTGGCGCATCGTTAGACACGCTGACCGCCGTCTGGAAGTAGCGACGCAGGTCAGCTTCGTCATAGACGATTTCCATCGCCCGACCGCCGAGAACGTAAGACGGACGTACCACCAGCGGGTAGCCAATCTCTTTCGCCTTCTCTACCGCCATTTCAATAGCGGTAACGGTGGCGTTCGCCGGTTGTTTCAGTTTCAGACGCTCAACCGCATGCTGGAAGCGTTCACGGTCTTCTGCACGGTCGATAGCATCCGGGCTGGTGCCGATAACCGGTACGCCAGCAGCTTCCAGCGCGCGCGCCAGTTTCAGCGGGGTCTGACCACCGTACTGAACGATAACGCCTTTCGGCTTCTCAATACGCACGATTTCCAGCACATCTTCCAGAGTTACCGGCTCGAAGTAGAGGCGATCGGAAGTGTCGTAGTCGGTGGAGACGGTTTCCGGGTTACAGTTAACCATAATGGTTTCGTAACCGTCTTCGCGCAGCGCCAGCGAGGCGTGTACACAGCAGTAGTCGAATTCGATACCCTGACCGATACGGTTCGGGCCGCCGCCGAGAACCATGATTTTTTCACGGTCGGTAGACGGATTCGCTTCGCACTCTTCTTCATAAGTGGAGTACATGTAAGCGGTGTCGGTGGCGAACTCTGCCGCACAGGTATCCACGCGCTTATAAACCGGGTGCAGGTCATACTGGTCGCGCAGCTTGCGGATTTCCGCTTCGCGCACGCCCGCCAGTTTTGCCAGACGCGCATCGGCAAAGCCTTTGCGTTTCAGCTGGCGCAGGAATTCAGCGTTCAGGCCAGTGATGCCCACTTCCGCTACTTTCTCTTCCAGACGCACCAGTTCTTCAATCTGTACCAGGAACCAGCGGTCAATATTGGTCAGGTTGAACACGCCGTCCACAGACAGGCCCGCACGGAAGGCATCGGCGATGTACCAGATACGCTCTGCGCCAGCATCTTTCAGTTCGCGACGGATTTTGGTTAACGCTTCCGGGTCATCGAGGCTCACTTTCGGGTCGAATCCAGTCGCACCGACTTCCAGGCCGCGCAGCGCTTTTTGCAGGGATTCCTGCTGCGTGCGACCAATCGCCATCACTTCGCCAACCGATTTCATCTGAGTGGTCAGACGGTCGTTAGCACCAGCGAATTTTTCGAAGTTGAAGCGAGGAATTTTAGTAACCACATAGTCGATGGACGGCTCGAAGGAGGCCGGAGTACGTCCGCCAGTGATGTCGTTCATCAGTTCGTCGAGGGTGTAACCCACCGCCAGTTTCGCCGCCACTTTAGCAATCGGGAAACCGGTCGCTTTCGACGCCAGCGCCGAAGAACGGGACACGCGTGGGTTCATTTCGATAACAATCAGGCGACCGTTTTTCGGGTTCACCGCAAACTGGACATTGGAACCACCGGTTTCAACGCCGATTTCACGCAGCACCGCCATCGAGGCGTTACGCATGATTTGATATTCTTTGTCGGTCAGCGTTTGGGCTGGCGCGACAGTGATGGAGTCACCGGTATGGATGCCCATCGCATCAAAGTTTTCGATAGAGCAGACGATGATGCAGTTGTCGTTTTTATCACGCACCACTTCCATCTCGTACTCTTTCCAGCCGATCAGCGACTCATCAATCAGCAGCTCTTTGGTTGGGGAGAGATCCAGACCGCGGGCGCAAATTTCTTCAAACTCTTCGCGGTTATAAGCGATACCGCCGCCGCTACCGCCCATGGTAAAGGATGGGCGAATAATGCACGGGAAGCCCACGTCAGCGGCAACCGCCAGCGCTTCTTCCATCGTGTGTGCGATACCGGAACGCGCGGTTTCCAGACCAATTTTCTTCATCGCTACGTCGAAACGACGGCGGTCTTCTGCTTTATCAATCGCATCGGCGGTCGCACCAATCATAGTCACGCCGAACTCTTCCAACACGCCCTGACGCTCCAGCTCCAGCGCGCAGTTCAGCGCCGTCTGACCGCCCATCGTTGGCAGCACCGCGTCCGGGCGCTCTTTTTCAATAATCTTGCGTACTACTTCCCAGTGAATCGGCTCGATGTAGGTCGCATCGGCCATTTCCGGGTCGGTCATGATGGTCGCCGGGTTGGAGTTCACCAGAATGACGCGGTAACCCTCTTCGCGCAGGGCTTTACATGCTTGCGCGCCAGAGTAGTCAAACTCACACGCCTGACCGATAACAATCGGGCCCGCACCCAGAATCAGGATACTTTTTATATCTGTACGTTTTGGCATGGCTCTTTTACTCCTGATTACTTAGCGGTTTTACGGTACTGCTCAATTAACTCGATAAAGTGGTCGAACAACGGCGCTGCGTCGTGTGGCCCAGGGCTGGCTTCCGGGTGACCCTGGAAGCTGAACGCCGGTTTATCAGTGCGATGAATGCCCTGTAACGTACCGTCGAACAGGGATTTATGCGTGACACGCAGGTTTGCAGGTAATGTTGCTTCGTCCACCGCAAAACCGTGGTTCTGGGCGGTGATCATTACCACGTTTTTCTCCACATCTTTAACCGGATGGTTGCCGCCGTGGTGACCAAATTTCATTTTGACAGTCTTCGCACCGCTCGCCAGCGCCAGCAGCTGATGACCGAGACAGATGCCGAATACCGGAATATCGGTTTCGAGGAATTTCTGGATGGCGGTAATGGCGTAATCGCACGGGGCCGGGTCGCCAGGACCGTTGGAGAGGAAGATGCCGTCTGGATTCATTTTCAGCACATCTTCCGCAGAAGTTTGCGCCGGAACGATGGTCAGGCGACAGCCTCTGTCCACCAGCATCCGCAGGATGTTGCGCTTGGCACCAAAATCATAAGCCACGACGTGGAACGGCAGCTCGTCTTCTTTTTTCGCTTCTGGCAGGCCACCGGTCAACGTCCAGCTCCCTTGTGTCCAGCTATAGGCTTCTGCGGTGGTCACTTCTTTTGCCAGATCCATGCCATTCAGACCTGGGAACGCGCGGGCTTTTTCTAAAGCCAGCGCCGCATCCGGGTTATCGCCCGCGATAATGCAGCCATTCTGTGCGCCTTTCTCGCGCAGTAAACGCGTCAGCTTACGGGTATCGATATCGGCAATCGCCACGATGTTATGGCGTTTCAGGTAAGAAGAGAGGTCTTCGGTATTACGGAAGTTGCTGGCAATCAGCGGCAGGTCGCGAATCACCAGACCTTGTGCATGTACCTGAGAAGATTCTTCATCGGCGTCATTGGTGCCGACATTGCCAATATGGGGATAAGTAAGAGTAACGATTTGACGAGAATAGGAAGGATCAGTGAGGATTTCTTGATAACCGGTCATTGAAGTATTGAAAACGACTTCCCCAACCGCCGAACCTGTTGCCCCTATGGCCCGACCGTGAAACTGGGTTCCGTCTTCCAGAACCAATAGCGCTGACTTAATCAAAACACCCTCCAGAGAATATTCACTCACTTTATTTGCATATTAATTCACAATGATGACGTAAATCAATGCAAATCTGCTTACCGACGAATTTCTGGCAAACGGCGGCATTCTGGAGATATGGGCGCTAAAAGTCAACTTAATGGCGGGATTTTTTATATTATTTTGTGGCTCATGCATGTTTTACAGGCATTAAGCGACAAAAAGATCATCTAACCTGTTCTGGAAAACGCTTGCGCAGCAAGAAGATTGCATGAAATGAAAACGAGCAGAAAAAAGTGGACCAAATGGTCAAAATTTACATTAAAACAACAAAAACAGAAGACAAAACATGTAATTTTTGGCACTTATAGACAATTTAAAAACATAATACCAAAAATAAAAGGGCCAAAAATTAAAGCCCTTTATAATCAATAAATTAAATGTGTTATTTTTGCACCATAACAAATATTTTGTGGTTACAAATTATTGAGATCAAGTACATCTCGCATATCAAAAAGACCGCTTTCCTTACCACTCAACCACAAAGCCGATCTTACCGCGCCGTTAGCAAATGTCATACGGCTGGACGCCTTATGGGTGATCTCCAGACGCTCGCCAATATCGGCAAACATCGCGGTATGTTCACCAACGATGTCACCTGCACGCACGGTGGCAAAACCAATGGTGCCAGGCACACGTTCACCGGTGTGGCCTTCACGACTGTAGACCGCGCAATCTTTCAGATCTTTATCAAGGGCGTGGGCGATCGCCTCTCCCATTGCCAGTGCGGTGCCTGACGGCGCATCAACTTTATGTCTATGATGTGCTTCAATAATTTCGATATCGGTGTAGTCACCCATCACTTTGGCTGCTTTCTCCAGCAGCTTAAGCATGACGTTAACGCCAACGCTAAAATTGGCAGCAAAGACAATCGCAATATCGGCAGCGGCGTCACGAATTGCTTGTTTACCGGCTTCGTCAAACCCCGTAGTGCCGATCACCATCCCTTTGCCATGCTGGCGACAAAAAGCGAGATGGTTCAGCGTACCTTCCGGACGGGTAAAATCGATAAACACATCAAAATCATCTTTTACCGCATCGAGGCTGCTTTGCACGGTAACGCCTGTTTTCCCGGCTCCGGCCAGCTCACCGGCGTCGCTGCCCAGTAAAGAAGATCCTTCACGCTCCAGCGCAGCGCCCAACTGCACGCCCTCTAATGCCAGCGCCGCCTGAATCAACTGGCGGCCCATACGCCCCCCGGCTCCCGCGATGGCAACGCGGATGTTTGCATCATGCATAGCTATTCTCTTTTGTTAATTTGCATAGACCGTTTTCAGAGTAACCAGCGCATCGCTACGCCGCCAGCCAAAAACGCTGATAATTAGAAATTAATGATAAACAGGGAGGGATATCAGTGAAAGGCATGAGTCGATGAATGACTGCATGCCGATAACATGTGACAGGTTACGGCACCAGAGCCAGCACCTCAGCTACCCACTGCTGGAAGCCTTTTACATTCAGATCCAATGCCACCTGTACATTGGCTGGTTTGCCCAAGCAACCGTCGATATCAACCACCGTCGTGCCTGAGGTAAATTCGCCTTGAGTTTCTACCGCGACAAAACACGGCTTGAGGGTGAATAAGTCCGGGCGCACCAGCCAGGCGATGGCGCAGAGATCGTGCATTCGCAGACCGCTTTGCATACTGCCGCTACGGTAGTGGCTAAACAGGGCGTGGAGCATTTTTCCGGTGCGATTCAACTCCGGCAAAGTAGCGAGATAGTCAGGGGTTAATATTGCCTGATTGGTGACATCCAGACCGCACATGACAATTTCGATTCCGCTACGGAAGACACAGGCAGCCGCTTCTGGATCGGCAGCGATATTAAACTCGGCGTTTGGTGTGCAGTTGCCGCGACCGGCAGAACCACCCATGATCACCAGACGGCGAATATGCGGTTTGCATTCCGGGCATTGTGAAAGTAACAGCGCAATATTGGTTAACGGGCCGATGGCTACCAGAGTAACAGGCTCTGGTGCACGCATCAGGGCATCCCGAATCGCCAGAAACGCCGGTATCCCGAGTGGCTTTCGGTTGTGCTCAACAAAGTCGTAGCCAGCCATTCCCGATTCGCCGTGCACAGATGCCGCATCACGCGGTGCGCGTACCAGCGGCACAGCGGCTCCCTAGGCGAGCGGAATCTCCGCATTCCAGAAATGCAGCAGTTGCAGGGCATTGCGGGTGGTTTTCTCTACCGAAACATTACCCGCGACAGTGGTCATCAGTTGCAGGTCGAGTTCGGGGGCAAAAATCGCGGCGGCAATGGCGACGGCATCGTCAATGCCGGGGTCAGTATCGAGGAAGATAGGTAAACGCATGTTTTCTCCATAAAAAATGCCGGTAACAAGACCGGCATTTTCGCATAACTTAGGCTGCTAATGACTTAATCGACTTCACGAATATCGACACGCAGCTCTTTCGGCACTTCGAAAACAATGTTTTCTTCACGTCCTTCCAGCGGAATGGCTTCACCACCGCCCAGCTGTTGCAAACGTGCCACCACATTCTGCACCAGAATATCCGGAGCCGATGCGCCCGCAGTCACGCCGACGCATTTAACCTCTTTCACCCACTCTTCCTGGATATCTTTCGCATCATCAATCAAAAACGCGCTTTTGCCCATACGCTGGGCCAGCTCCGCCAGACGGTTGGAGTTAGAGGAGTTTTTCGAACCGACCACCAGCACAACTTCCGCCTGTTCGGCCAGGGCACGTACCGCTTCCTGTCGGTTAGTCGTGGCGTAGCAGATGTCATCTTTGCGCGGACCGACAATTTTCGGGAAGCGTTTACGCAGCGCGTCGATCACATCAGACGTGTCATCCACCGACAGCGTGGTCTGGGTCATAAAGGAGAGTTTCTCTTCGTTTTTGACCGTCAGTTTCCACACATCGTCTGGTGATTCAACCAGATACATTCCCCCTTCCGGGTTGCTGTACTGACCCATCGTGCCTTCCACTTCCGGGTGCCCGGCGTGACCGATGAGAATAGATTCTTCGCCACGGCGACTAGCGCGGGCGACTTCCATATGCACTTTGGTCACCAGCGGGCAGGTGGCGTCGAATACCGTCAAATCACGGCTTTTCGCTTCGTTACGTACCGCCTGAGAAACACCGTGTGCGGAGAAAATCAGGATTGCGCCGTCCGGCACTTCGCTAATCTGCTCAATAAAGATAGCCCCACGCTCGCGCAGGCTATCGACCACGTAGCGGTTATGCACCACTTCGTGACGGACATATATCGGTGCGCCGTAAATGGCCAGCGCGTTTTCAACAATGCTGATAGCGCGGTCTACCCCGGCACAAAAACCACGCGGGTTGGCCAACAGGATCTGCATGTTACGCCTCCAGTGCCGGATCGATTTCCAGCACTTCAATATCAAAATGAACGGTCTGCCCGGCCAGCGGATGGTTGAAATCAACGGTAATGGAGTCGCCGTTAATTTCGCGGATCACGCCAGGCATCTCACTGCCATCCATTGCGGTAAAAAGCATGATTGCGCCAATTTCTGGCTCGCCTGCATCCATAAACTCACGGCGGGAGAAGTACTGAATCAGGTCCGGTGACGGCACGCCAAACGCCGCATCTGGCTCCAGCGAGAAGGTGGTTTTATCGCCCACTTTCAGCCCCAGCAGGTGTTGCTCCAGCCCTTCAGAAAGAGAAGCATCGCCCAGGCGGAACAGCGCCGGTTTACCGTTGTTGCGGGTAGACTCGGCGGTGGTGCCATCGTCGAGTTTTAGCGTGAAGTGCACCAGGACGGCGCTATTGCTCTGTACAGATTCAGACATGCAGGTTTGCTCTTATATTTGAGGATTTTTGCCGGATGCGGCGTAAACGCCTTATCCGGCCTACGATTTCGCAGCAATCTGTAGGCCGGATAAGATGCGTCAGCATCGCATCCGGCAGGGTTTATTATTGTTTTTTCGCTTTAGAAGGTAAAAACCCTTCCAGCACGATCAACGCCGCACCGACACAAATGGCAGTATCGGCAAGGTTGAAGGTGGCGAAGTGCCAGTCGCCGACGTAGAAGTCGATCATATCGACAACGAAGCCGTGCCACAGGCGGTCGAACAGGTTGCCCAGCGCGCCGCCAATAATCAGCGCATAAGCGATATTGTTTAGCTTCTGCGTGGCCTTCGAGCGATACATCATCACTGCCAGGATCACGCTAATACCAATCGCAATACCGGCAAAGAACCAACGCTGCCAGCCGCCGCTATCGGCAAGGAAACTAAACGCCGCGCCATAGTTACGCGCATAATGCAGATTAAGCGACGGGAACAGCGGGACCGTATCCCCCAGAGCAAAGTTCTGGAGGATCAGGTATTTGCTGCCCAGATCGATAATCAGCACGACTACCACCAGCCACAGCCAGCGTAGCCCTGTTGAACAGATCGATTGACTCATCAGGCAAACTTACGTTTTTCACCGTCACCGGCGACGTTGCTGACACAGCGGCCGCAGATTTCTGCGTGTTCCGCCACCTTGCCGACATCCCGGGTGTAGTGCCAGCAGCGTGGGCACTTCTCACCTTCGGCTTTACTCAACGCGACTTTCAGCCCTTTGAGTACTTCGCTCTGCTGAGCATCAGCAGGTGCGTCGTTATAGTCTGCAACGGTAGCGCCGGAGGTCAACAGGACAAATCGTAATTCATCGCCCAGCGCGGTCAGTTTCGCCGCCAGTTCCGGTTCTGCATACAAGGTTACTGCCGCTTCCAGCGAGCCACCCACTTTCTTGTCGGCACGCGCTTGCTCAATGACTTTGTTCACTTCGCCACGCACTTTCAACAGCTCGTCCCAGAACGCATCGTTCATCGCTTCACTGTCTGCCAGGCCAAACAGGCCTTCGTACCACTCACCGGTGAAGACGTATTTTTCACGTTCGCCCGGCAGGTAGCCCCACACTTCATCAGCGGTGAAGGAGAGGATTGGTGCCATCCAGCGCACCAGCGCTTCTGCGATGTGATACAGCGCAGTCTGGCAGCTACGACGCGCCACACTGTCCGCTTTGGCGGTGTACTGACGGTCTTTGATGATGTCGAGGTAGAAGGAACCCATCTCAACGGAGCAGAAGCGCATCAGACGCTGTACCACTTCGTGGAAATCGTATGCTTCGTACGCGTTGAGGATGTCTTCCTGTGCCGCTTTCGCACAACCTACGGCCCAGCGATCCAGTACCACCATCTCTTCCGGTTTCACCATATCTTTTGCTGGATCAAAACCGTTCAGGTTTGCCAGCAGGAAGCGCGCGGTGTTACGGATACGACGATAGCTATCGGCAGCACGTTTCAGGATCTCGTCAGAAACGGCCATTTCACCGGTGTAGTCGGTTGATGCCACCCACAGACGCAGAATATCCGCGCCCAGTTTGTTCATCACATCCTGCGGCGAAACGGTATTGCCGATGGATTTAGACATCTTGCGACCCTGACCATCCACGGTAAAGCCGTGGGTCAGTACCTGACGATACGGCGCTTTGCCTTTCATCGCGGTGGAGATCATTAGGGAAGACATGAACCAACCACGGTGCTGGTCAGAACCTTCCAGATACATGTCCGCTGCGTGACCGGCAAATTCCGGACGCACGTCAACAACAGAAGAGTGGGTAGATCCGGAGTCAAACCATACATCCAATGTGTCCGGCACTTTCACGTACTGATCAGCTTCATCGCCGAGGATCTCTTTCGCATCAAGATCCCACCACGCCTGGATGCCGTCAACTTCAACGCGTTTTGCCACTTCTTCCATTAGTTCGAGAGTACGCGGATGCAGCTCTTCCGTGTCTTTGTGCACGAACAGTGACATCGGTACGCCCCAGGTGCGCTGACGGGAGATACACCAGTCAGGACGGTTAGCAACCATCGACTCGATACGCGCCTGGCCCCAGTCCGGGATCCACTGCACGCCTTTGATCTCTTTCAGTGACTGCGCACGCAGACCTTTCTGATCCATGCTGACGAACCACTGCGGCGTCGCGCGGAAGATGATCGGCGTTTTGTGACGCCAGCAGCACGGATAGCTGTGCTGCATTTTCTCAACGTGCAGCAGCGCGCCTTTTTCCTGCAGCAGCGCAACGACGATGTCGTTCGCTTTGAAGACGTTCACGCCATCCAGCGTCGGATAAGTGCCCGGCAGATAAGTGCCGTCCGGGCCAACCGGGTTAGCGGTTTCCAGGCCGTATTTCTGACCGATCACATAGTCGTCCGGGCCGTGGCCAGGCGCGGTGTGAACGGCACCGGTACCGGCATCCAGGGTAACGTGATCGCCGAGGATTGCCGGAACGCCGAAGCCCATAAACGGATGGGTAAAGCGCAGCAACTCAAGCTCCGCACCTTTTACCGTGCCGAGAATGGTGTAATCGGTCACGCCGATACGCTGCATTACGCTTTCAACCAGATCTTTCGCCAGAATCACGGCCTGACCGTCGATCTGCACCAGCGCATAGTCGAAATCAGGTGCAATAGAGATTGCGCGGTTCGCAGGCAGAGTCCACGGCGTAGTGGTCCAGATCACCAGCGAGATTGGGCCGTTAACGTTGCTTACGGCAAATTTTGCTTTCAGTGCATCCTGATCGACCGCCTGAAAAGCAACGTCGATGGACGGAGAAGTTTTGTCGTAATACTCAACTTCCGCTTCCGCCAGCGCAGAACGGCAGTCAACGCACCAGTGTACCGGCTTCGCGCCTTTGTGCAGGTGACCGTTGCCGATGATTTTGCCCAGCGCGCGGATGATGTTGGCTTCAGTTTTGAAGTCCATGGTCAGGTACGGGTGCGACCAGTCGCCCAGCACGCCCAGACGGATAAAGTCTTTGCGTTGACCGTCAACCTGGGTCGCCGCGTATTCGCGGCACTTGGCGCGGAACTCGGCGGCGGTGAATTTCTCACCCGGCTTACCGTATTCTTGCTCTACTTTCAGCTCGATCGGCAGACCGTGGCAGTCCCAGCCAGGCACATACGGCGAGTCATAACCGGAAAGCCCTTTGGACTTCACGATAATGTCTTTCAAAATCTTGTTAACCGAGTGACCAATATGAATGCTGCCATTCGCATAAGGAGGGCCATCATGCAGAATGAAGGTTTTTTTGCCTTTTTTAGCCGCACGGATGATGCCGTACAGATCATCATCAGTCCAACGCGCCAGCATTCCCGGTTCGCGCTTGGCGAGATCGCCACGCATCGGGAACCCTGTTTCCGGCAAATTCAGGGTTGATTTATAGTCACTCATCAGATTCTCGGTTCCGTGTTTCGGTTTGATTACATAACAGGCTTAAGCCGGTTTTGTTAGCCCAAAAAATTCGCGGGCGGTTAATTCATCACGCGCAATCTGCGCTTTCAGTTCGTCCAGCGACGCAAATCGCTGCTCATTGCGTATTTTTTTACGCAGCACTACTTGTATATGGCGACCGTAAAGGTCCATTGCAACATCTAACAAATGCACTTCCAGCTGCTGGCGAATACCGGCAACCGTTGGGCGTGTTCCGATGTTTGCCACGCCGGGTAACGGCTTTTCACCGAGGCCCAGCACTTCTACCGCATAAACCCCTTTCACCGGGGAAACCTGACGGCGTAGCGGTACATTCGCCGTCGGGAAACCTATAGTGCGCCCTAATTCATCACCGTGGACTACACGCCCGGAGATGGCAAACGGGTGCCCCAGTAAACTTTCTGCCAGAGCCAGATTGTCATCCGCCAGCGCCTGACGCACAGCGGTGCTGCTAATACGCACGCCACCTTCGCAAAAAGTTTGCGTACTAGTGATATCGAAGCCGTATTCCATGCCAGCTTTCTGTAATAACAAGAAATCGCCTTCACGACCAGCGCCAAAGCGGAAATCATCCCCTACGGCAAGAAATTTTACGCGCAAATGCTTCACCAGAAGATCGCTGATGAAATTTTGCGCGGTTAACGCCGCGAAACGCCTGTCGAAACGCACGCACAGCACGTAATCAACGCCACACTCTGCAAGGTAACGCAGTTTTTCCCGCAGCCGGGTCAGCCGTGCCGGGGCTTTATCGGTAGCAAACAGTTCCAGTGGTTGAGGTTCAAAAAGCATCACCATCACCGGTAAGTTGCGCTTGCGCCCTTCTTCCTGCAAGCCCTGTAACAGCGCGCGATGACCGCGATGCACGCCGTCGAAATTACCAATAGTCAGCACACACCCTTCTTGCGGGGCCTGGCTGAGATTATGTATGCCGCGTATCAGCTTCATGTCTGGCTCAAAACAGTGAAAATCGTCCGAGTATACCTTGTACAGCGGTCAAGGTTAACCGGCGATTGAGTACCGAAATCAGAAAGAAGTGGCTTTTCATTGCCATGGCGCAAATCACGGGAAGAAACTGACCGCCTGCTGCAATTTTTATCGCGGAAAAGCTGTATTCACACCCCGCAAGCTGGTAGAATCCTGCGCCATCACTACGTAACGAGTGCCGGCACATTAACGGCGCTTATTTGCACAAATCCATTGACAAAAGAAGGCTAAAAGGGCATATTCCTCGGCCTTTGAATTGTCCATATAGAACACATTTGGGAGTTGGACCTTGGCTAATATCAAATCAGCTAAGAAGCGCGCCATTCAGTCTGAAAAGGCTCGTAAGCACAACGCAAGCCGTCGCTCTATGATGCGTACTTTCATCAAGAAAGTATACGCAGCTATCGAAGCTGGCGACAAAGCTGCTGCACAGAAAGCATTTAACGAAATGCAACCGATCGTGGACCGTCAGGCTGCTAAAGGTCTGATCCACAAAAACAAAGCTGCACGTCATAAGGCTAACCTGACTGCACAGATCAACAAACTGGCTTAATCGCCAATTTGCTGAAGCTTTGTGAAAAAGCCCGCGCAAGCGGGTTTTTTTATGCCTGCTGCTTTTGTGATGCGTGAGAGAACACACTGCCGGTTGCCAGATAGTCAAAAGTTGCAGGTTCTTGCAGACATGCCGTTGTACTATCTGAACTCTTCGTGGCTTAAGAATCGTAGAACCATCGGCTGATACATTCTGAACAAGAATATCTACTCAATCTCCAGACCCCCTACAAAGAATGTGGATATTGTGATACACATTGAGGTATTAAACTTAAGACCACTCTATTTTTGAATTAAATTCCTATATACTTTAACCATTCATAAATATCTCCTCATTAGACCTTGTAAATTATTAACAGCAATCAACACAGGTTAAATACCTATTTATATTGTACTTCTTAAAATTAATGAGCGATTTTTGATAGTAGTCACATTCACTCATAAATTAAATTAATAAAAATTCATCAACTTCAAGGACTGATAATGACAGATGGTATCTCAACTTCGCCACATTGTCTTTATAAATCAAATATAGTAGATGATGTAATAATAAATAAAACAAGACAAAATGAGTTAGTAAAAGTGTTTTGCGAGTATAAAACAGAGTTCTTAATTTTGTTTGATGACTTTTTCAGAAGCCAGGATTTTCCTAAACCATCTCCAGTCCTCCATCATTTTTTTCAATATACTCATCTGAGAGATGCACATTTTTATAGATGTAAACTCATAGAACATACAGTTCAATTTTATTTTTTAAACACAAAGGCATCACATTACTTAGATTGGATGTTTTTGATGACAGAACAAGCGAATGTCTTTCTGAAGAGATTAAGATATATCAAGAATGCTATGAAAAATTCGTTAAGTTCTTAAAGGCAAACTTCAACCCGGAAATATACCCACAGCTATATACTCCTGAAATATTTTATGAGGCCTGCAGAAATCTCCAGTCATTTTATGCTCATCAGGATGACGTCACAAAACGCTAAATATAGTGCAATAGACAAGAAAAAAAGTCATCTTAACCAGGAAATCAAAAAGCTAATTAAAAAAAATATTTTCCCTGAGCTATATAATGAACAATGCAATAAAATCCCCTCCTCATCGAAAGATGATAACCAGAAAATAACATGGCAGAATTTTAAAACTAGCAATTCGGCATATTCAAAACTATGTGGAAAATTATCTTTATTTAAAAGCGTGCCCAGTCGGTTAATAGAAAAATCAGCTTACTGCTCAACTGAAAACATGGCCACTAATAAATTTGATGTCGTCTTTTCTTACTGCGGAGATAATATAAAGGAATTTATACTTTTATTACCCTATAATAAATCACTGGAGATGTATGAACTTAACGATCAAAAGATCCAGTATTTGACTGCCCCTAATATCAATATACATAAAATGTCGCTATCAAATATAACAATAGAAAAGAGCAACCTTTCATATGGGTATTATTTTAGTTGTGTATTATCCAATATATCATGTTTTGAAAGCGACTTATCAAACACCATCTTTTCAAATGGAGAAATTAATAATCTCTTCATTAAAAAAAGCAACATATTTGGAGCATCATTCACTAATACCAGAATAAAAAATTTGCTCTGTGAAGATATTATGCCTGGTCGATGGACCACTCAACTTGTCAATAAGCACTTAGGTTACAGATACACAGGAGTATTCAAAACCCTGGCAAGTATTGATGACAAACCGTCCCGTTTCGAAATTTTGATACCATTGGTACAAACTTTAGTTCGCGACAATGTAAAGCTAAATAATGATGTGTATAAAGAACTGAAAAAGTTTATGCACGATTACGACAAAACATCCCCGGAAATGAGAAAATACCTTCAGAGCATCAACGAGTCTATGTTCCTTATGAAAAACATAGCTCATCAAAATTAAAAAATCTCAAAAAAGAAGTAATTTCAGAATGAAATTAACTGTGATGATTATTAATTCACTACAGAGGAATAAAAAATAATCTGAAGCATACTCTGAAACATCCTACTCTCTCACTCTAATAATGGCACATTGCTCTTCTTATAAAGAAGGGAATAATTAAGAATATTAAACTTTCATCAACTTCACATCAAGAAATTAAAAAATTTAAACATTAATCTAAATAATAACAACCTGATCACATAATCGGGTACGATTTTATCCGATAACTATAATGCTATAACTCTGGGAAATGGTTGGAATACACCGCTGGGTGCCATCTCTTTTTACGCTGCCCGATCGAGTAGTAAGTTAAATAATGATACCAGACACGAAGGTACGAGCTATCAGGTCGCCTATAATAAATATCTAGTACAAACAGCCACTCGATTTAGCGTGGCCGCCTGGCGTTATGCTTCGCAGGATTACAGGACATTCAGCGACCATCTTTACGAAAATGATAAACACTATCATCAGAGTGATTATAATGATTTTTATGATATTGGCAGAAAAAATAGCCTTTCTGCCAATATTATGCAACCTTTATCCAATAATCTGGGAAATGTATCATTAAGTGCGCTTTGGCGGAATTACTGGGGGCGAAGTGGAAATGCTAAAGATTACCAATTCAGTTACTCCAATAACTGGCAACACATTAGTTATACTTTCTCTGCCAGCCAATCTTATGATGAAAATAATAAAGAAGAGGAGCGTTTTAATCTGTTTATCTCCATTCCTTTCTACTGGGGGGATGATATTACCAAAACACGTCACCAAATTAACTTATCGAATTCGACCTCATTTTCCAAAGATGGCTATTCCTCCAACAATACTGGAATTACTGGCATAGCCGGTGAACATGATCAGTTAAATTATGGTATATATGTTAATCAGCAACAACAAAATAATGATACCTCGCTTGGTACGAATTTAAGCTGGAGAACTCCCATCGCCATAATAGATGGCAGCTATAGTCATTCTAAAAACGCCTGGCAAAGTGGTGGAAGTATTAGTAGTGGATTAGTTGTCTGGTCCGGTGGTATTAATATCACTAACCAGTTATCCGATACATTTGCAATTCTGGATGCGCCTGGATTAGAAGGCGCGCATATTAATGGACAAAAATACAACCGAACAAACAGCAAAGGCCAGGTTGTTTACGACCCGATTATACCTCATCGTGAAAACCATCTGGTACTTGATATAGCAAACAGTGAAAGTGAAACAGAATTGCAGGGCAATCGTCAAATTATTGCGCCTTACCGTGGAGCAGTTTCTTATGTGCAGTTTACAACTGACCAACGTAAGCCCTGGTATATACAGGCACTGCGTCCCGATGGTTCGCCATTAACCTTTGGCTATGACGTACTGGATCTCCAGGAAAACAATATTGGAGTCGTTGGCCAGGGTAGTCGCCTTTTTATTCGCGTAGATGAAATTCCAACTGGCATAAAAGTTGCTCTCAATGATGAACAGAATTTATTCTGTACTATTACTTTTCAACACGTTATCGATGAAAACAAAACATATATATGCCAGTAAAAGGAGTTTACTATGAAGTGGCTTTTATTAATCACCTTGAGTCTATATTCTTTTATTGTGCAAAGTGCTCCCTGTGCATTGACCAATGTCGGTGAACAACGTGGAACATATATACTCAAGCCACTGAGTATGAAAGGTAATCTCACCGCCGAAAAAATTGAAAACACCGGAAATATCATTGAGTGTACAGACTTGCAAGAGACAACCAACGCCATTAAAGTTCATTTTTTAACACAGAACGCTTTAAGGTTTAAAGTCGGAAGTCGTCATTATATTATTAATTTCCCCTTTGAATATGACGGTAAAAAAATAGAGCTTCCAGGGAAGTCATCTTATAATTTAGAAGAAATGCTATCTGCGATAAATTTCACCATTCCATATTCTATCGCATCTGTATCAGATAGTTCTAACACCGCAGACATTTTTCCAGGAACTCCTTTTCCTTTGTTGTTCGAAATTGAAGTGAGTTCATGTACAGGGAATAATACTAATTGTAATAGCGTCCGCTTTAATTATAATTTAAATACTATTTTACAGGTAAATTTAATGACCTGTGGTTTTGAAGATCAATCCATCGACACTGGACGATTTGTACTGTCTCGTATCAATAATGAAAATTATCAGTTTCATCATATAAGATTTGACTGCATCCAGGGCGAGCAAGGTGAATTAGTTTTTGAACCCAGTGATGTTGAATATTACTTTGAACCAGTGACGATACAGGAGTCAGGAACCAGCATATTAAAAAATGAGTTAGAAAACAGTGAGGACGGTGCGGGTAATGACTCCAACTTATTGATAGTGTTTTATGTTCAGATAATGCCCGATG
>OLQJ01000200.1_pt1 | contig 48766 bp, 38 predicted proteins | sample 1673231 | NCBI WGS metagenome assembly OLQJ01 (sample SAMEA3136769, study PRJEB25190) | human gut metagenome | biome: human gut; feature: human-associated habitat; material: faeces | place: Austria | collected 2013
ATGATAAGCGAATAGAAATTGAATGGAATTTTGCTGATGAGCTGGTGAAGTATGTAGAGCAGGTGCAGAAAATCTGCAGTTGAAGTGATGATGGACAAATTACAAAAATTTTGTGTCATTAGCTTGACACAAGGGGGACGTCACGCTGACAATACGGTGGATTTACAGGAATTCATGATTATGCCGACGGGAGCGGAAAATATGGAGCAGGCGATTCGAATGTGTGCGGAAGTATACCAGTTTCTCAGAATTATCCTGAAACAAAAAGGTCTGTCAACAGCAGTCGGAGATGAGGGAGGTTTCGCACCGGATCTTTCCGATTCAGAAAGCGTCCTGGAAGTGATTCTGGAAGCAGTAAAAAAGGCAGGGTATGAACCCGGAAAGGATATCAGCATTGCAATTGATGCTGCGGCAAGTGAACTGTACGATGAAGAAAGAGGCGTTTATGTTTTCCCCGGAGAAGGAAAAATGAAAGGGGAAGAAGTTCTCAGGGATTCCGGCGAGATGATAGAATATTATGAAAAACTTGCAGAGAAGTTCCCGATTGTTTCCATTGAAGATGGACTTGAGGAAGATGACTGGGAAGGCTGGAAACAGATGACAAAAAGACTGGGAGACAAAATACAGCTCGTAGGTGATGATCTGTTTGTCACGAATATCAAACGTCTTGCATGTGGTATCAAACTGGGAGCGGCAAATGCCATTCTGATAAAATTAAACCAGATAGGAACACTTTCAGAAGCATTGGATGCAGTGGAAATGGCACAGAAAGCGGGATACAGGACAGTAATTTCTCACAGATCAGGAGAATCGGAAGATTCATTTATCGCAGATCTGGCAGTTGCCACAGGTGCCGGCCAGATTAAGACAGGTGCACCCTGCCGTTCGGACCGAAATGCCAAATATAATCAGCTTCTTCGTATCCATGAGGCATTGGGAGAACTGGCAGTGTATGAAAATCCTTTTAAAGAAAATGAAAAAAATTGTTAAGAAACCTGACAAAAACTCTGAATTGTGGTTGAAATCCCCATCCGGCTATGTTACAATGAAACTCAGTTGATTAGGAGGTGTAACGAAGTGCAGATTATTAAGATCATTCTGAGTGTCATTTTCATAATAGATTGCATCGCTCTTACAGTAGTAGTTCTTATGCAGGAAGGTAAGCAGCAGGGACTTGGTGCTATCGCCGGAGCAGCAGAAACATACTGGGGTAAGAACAAAGGTCGTTCCATGGAGGGCGGACTTGTTAAGGCAACCACTATTATGGGAATTTTATTTTTTGTAATTTCTGTAGCATTAAATATGCTTGGTTAATCAGAAAAGAAATTTGAAACACTCTTGTTATGTGCAAGAGTGTTTTTTGTGTCATAAAGAGCTGAATCAGATAAAAGTCCTCTGCGGAGGCTGTGAGGAGTAATATGAGTAAAAAAGATATGGACAGAAGAAAAAAGTTTATCCTGGAACTGATGGGAGATCCTATTTATCAGCCAATGAGACTCCGCGAGATTTCTTCTCTTCTGAGACTTTCAAAAGAAGAGAAAAGAGAGCTGTATGATGTTCTGGACGAACTTTGCGAGGAAGGAAAGGTATCTGTAGACCGCAAGGGCAGATATGAAAAGGTCAAAGGAAAATGGAAAAAGAAAAAAGATGACCGTTATTACGATGACCGAAGAGAAGAATACGGATCAGAGTATGGCAGAAAGAAGAAAGATAAAAATAAAAAAGATAAAAATAAAAAAGAGCAGCCGGAGGGAATCCAGGCTGAGGGAACCTTCATCGGACATCCCAAAGGTTTCGGCTTCGTAGAAATTGAAGGGCAGGATGAGGATATCTTTATTCCTGAAAGTGATACAGGAACAGCTATGCATCAGGATAAAGTAAGGATCATCATCAGAAATGACAAAAAAGAGGGAAAACGCCAGGAAGGCGTAGTTGTGAAGGTTCTGGAGCGTGGTATGCCTGAAATTGTAGGAACTTATCAGTTAAATCGGGATTTCGGTTTTGTGATCAGTGATAATCCGAAATTTTCCAAAGATATCTTCATTCCGAGAAAAGAAGCGGCAGGAATAAAAAATGGTGATAAAGTAATCGTGGTGATTACAGATTATGGCTCCGGAAATAAGAATCCTGAAGGAAAAATTAAGGAGAATCTGGGAAATATCCGAACACCGGGTACAGATATCCTGGCAATCGTCAAGAGCTTCGGAATCCCAAGTGAATTTCCTGAGAAAGTAATGAAGCAGGCTCAGCGTGTTCCGGATCATGTGCTGGATGCAGACAGAGATGGAAGACTGGATCTGAGACATCTGCAGACAGTCACTATTGATGGCGAAGATGCCAAAGACCTGGATGATGCGATTTCCCTGACAAAAGAGGGGGACATTTACCATCTGGGAGTCCATATCGCAGATGTAAGCAACTATGTACAGTACAACAGTGCTCTGGACAGGGAAGCACTGAAACGTGGAACCAGTGTTTATCTGGCAGACCGCGTTGTGCCAATGTTGCCGGAACGTCTTTCCAATGGAATCTGTTCTCTGAATCAGGGAGAGGACAGACTGGCGTTGAGCTGCCTGATGGACATTAACGAAAAGGGTAAGGTAGTTTCCCATCAGATCGCGGAAACAGTGATTAACGTAAATGAGAGAATGTGCTATACTGATGTAAAGAATATTCTTGAGGACACAGACGAAGAAGCAAAGAAACGGTATGAGGCACTTATCCCGATGTTCTTTATGATGAAAGAACTGTCCGGAATCTTACGAAACAGCCGTCATCACAGGGGTTCCATTGACTTTGATTTTCCGGAGAGCAAGATTATTCTTAATGCAGCAGGAAAAGCAATCGATGTTAAGCCATATGAAGCAAATGTGGCAACCAAAATCATTGAAGATTTCATGCTGATGGCAAATGAGACTGTGGCACAGGAATACTGCACAGAAGAGATTCCGTTTGTATACAGAACCCATGATAATCCGGATCCGGAGAAAGTGGAGAGTCTTCTGACATTACTTCACAATCAGGGTGTGAAGATTCAGAAAGCAAAAGAAGAGATCACTCCAAAAGAAATTCAGCAAATCATCGAAAGTATCGAAGGGCTTCCGAATGAAGCAATGATCAGCCGTCTGGTGCTGCGTTCCATGAAACAGGCGAAATATACAACAGAATGCAGCGGTCACTTTGGACTGGCAGCAAAATATTACTGCCATTTTACATCTCCGATCAGAAGATACCCTGATCTGCAGATCCACAGGATCATTAAGGATAACTTACGAGGCAGACTGATGCGTGAAGGCAGAACCGAACACTATGCTGAAATCCTTGATGAAGTTGCGAGACAGTCCAGTGTATGTGAACGCCGTGCAGATGAGGCAGAACGTGAATCAGACAAGCTGAAGAAAGCAGAATATATGTCCTACCATCTGGGAGAGGAATTCGAGGGAATTATCTCAGGCGTTACCGGATGGGGGCTTTACGTAGAACTCCCAAATACAGTAGAAGGTCTGGTACATGTCAACACTCTGCGGGATGACTACTATATCTTCGACCAGGAAACCTACGAACTCCGCGGAGAGATGACAAAGAAAGTCTACAAATTGGGAGATAAAGTCTGTGTCCGTGTGGCAGATGCAGATAAAATGCTCAAAACAGTAGATTTTGAGCTGGTTGCTGATATCTGGAATGATGAAGAAGAGAATTAAATAAAAATGGCTTGGAGGATATTATGGCAAAGAAAAAAGGAATGAAGCTGATTGCCAATAATAAAAAGGCATTTCATGATTATTTTATAGAAGATACTTATGAAGCCGGTATTGCCCTTGCAGGAACAGAAGTAAAATCCCTGCGTATGGGCAAATGCAGCATCAAGGAATCCTTTATCCGTGTAGAGAACGGAGAGGTTTACATCTACGGAATGCATATCAGCCCTTATGAAAAAGGCAATATTTTCAACAAAGACCCGTTGAGAATCCGTAAGCTTCTGCTTCACAGATATGAGATCAATAAGATTGAAGCAAAGCTCAAAGAAAAAGGGTTAACTTTAGTACCTCTGAAAGTTTATTTCAAAGACAGTCTGGTAAAAGTGGAAATTGGAATGGCTCGAGGCAAGAAACTTTATGACAAGAGACAGGATATCGCAAAGAAAGACCAGAGAAGAGAAGCAGAGCGTGAATTTAAGGTTAAGAATCTATATTGATAATATTACTAAATCCTTTGGCTCAAAATTGTGAAATGTTATGAAAAAATTAATGGATATTGCAAAAATATTCGAAAATTCTTATAATCTATCATATAGATAAAAAAATAACAATTCATTTTCAGGCAGATGAGCTGAAAGGAGTGGTGCCCTATGAAAACAATCACGATCAGCAGACAGTATGGAAGCGGTGGAAGATATATTGCAGCTTTGCTTTCAGAAAAAATGGGAGTTCCCTGTTACGACAGTAAATTTTTGCCGAAGGAAGCAGAGAGGCATGGAATCAGTCAGGAAATCATCAATGAATTTAAAGGCAAGACCAGTCTTCTTTATGCAATCGGAGTAATGATGTCAGAAGAATCGCAGGATAAAAAACGCCTGACGATTCCGGAGAAGATGTTTCATGCGCAGAAAGAGACAGTGAAGCGCCTGGCACAGGAAGGTCCATGCATTTTTGTGGGAAGATGTGCAGACCAGATTCTGAAGGATGATAATCAGCTGCTTCGCGTGTATATTTATGCATCTGATATGGAAGACCGTATTAAACGGATTAAGAAAAATAAGCATATTTCTCAGGAGGAAGCACTTGACAGGATTGCATATAAAGACCGTCAGAGAAGAGATTATTATAACTTTTATACAGGACATGAATGGGGAAAAATGGAAAATTATGATATCTGCCTGAATACTTCGGTTTTATCAGAGGAAGAATGCGTGGAACTTCTGATGAAGCTGGCAGAATAGAAATATATTAAATATGACCACAAAGAGATGAGAAAGGACTGCCAGAGCAACATGGTAGTCCTTTCGTTACTGTTCACTGGTAATATTCCGCGAGGTGTTTTTTGCGAGTGAAAGTCACAGTAACATCCTTTCTGGTGAGTATCCGCTGATTACAGTGAGCGTTTCCTTTTGTGCAATAATATGAAGTAGGAAAAATGTGATTTTTTCATAAGAATGCGTCCGCAGGCAGAGATTTTAAAAATCTGAAAGTCTTAAAATTGTATGAAATCGGCAGAGGCTTAGTTGACAAGTTTTCGATACTCTGCAATAATAGGGAATTGAAAAAATGACATTGTTAAAAAGAAAAAAGATATTCCATATAGCAGGAGGGAATATATTATGAAGAAACGTTATTTAATACTGGCAGGTCTGTTGGTAATGACAGTGGCAGCTGCCGGATGTGGTAAGAAAAAGACAACAGAGACAGCACCTGTAGAGGTAACAGCTACCCCGACTCCTGAAGTAACCAAGGCAGTCGATATGGTGGATATGCAGCAGACAGCAGATGAAGACATAAAGAATGTAATGGGGGAGAAAACTTCCACAGCATCTAAGATTGTGTTTGTAAATAATACAGGGGATGACATCCAGTCACTCTATATCCGGACTCATGTGGATGAAGACAGTGAGGATTATGATGCAGACGAGGATGGAGGATGGGGAGATGATCTCATCAATGGAATGTTTACCCTGACAGATAAGGACAAGGCACTATATTATATGCAGACTGCAAATACACAGACATCAGGTACACAGACATCAGGTACACAGACATCAGATACACAGACATCAGGTACACAGACATCAGATACACAGACATCAGATACGCAGACAACATCCAACAAGAGTACAGCTTCCTATGATATCCGTATTGCATATACTGATGAGGACACGAATGAATGCTTTTTCCGCGATATTCCGCTTGGAACAATTTCGCAGATTACGTTATGTATGGATGGCACAGATGATGATGCGATCCCATATGCAAAATATCTGACAGGTACATCAACAAAAGAAGTATCCACGCTTGATGCGGTAAAGGAACGTCTTGGAATTACAGATGACAGTGAGTCTGAATCAGATTCCACAGACGACAGTGATAAGAATTCTGCAGATGATTCTGATTCCACAGATAGTAACAACAGTTCTGATCAGAATAATAACAGTGGCAATGGAACCGGGGATAGTTCAGATGATCCGGGCAATGGGGGAAACTCAGACGATCCGGGTACTAATGATGATCCGGGCAGTAACGATGATCCGGGAAATGGCGGCGATATGATTTCCACAGCAGAACAGTATATCGGTCAGTCTCTGGATGCACTGGAAGGCGCATGCGGTTCTCCACAGGGCAGCAGCTATGAGGATGATCCTGAGACAGGTAAAACAGGATTCCATTATTACAGCAATTTCACAGTTTCTACAACAGTTGATGAAAATGGTAATGAAATTGTTGCCGGAATATGGTAGAATAGAACTACGAATGTAACAGAGGAGGTATTCCGATCCTCTGTTACCTGCGATAAAATTAATTTCAGGAGACAGTTACTATGAAACGTGTATTATTAAAATTAAGCGGTGAAGCCCTTGCCGGTGAGAAGAAGACCGGATTTGACGAGGCGACTGTTATTGAAGTTGCAAAGCAGATCAGGACAATTGCTGAGGAAGGACTGGAAATCGGCATCGTGATCGGCGGAGGTAATTTCTGGAGAGGACGCACCAGTGAGACTATCGACAGGAATAAGGCTGATCAGATTGGTATGCTTGCAACAGTTATGAACTGTATTTATGTATCTGATATCTGCAGATACCTTGGATTAAAGACAGAAATCTTTACACCATTTGTATGCGGTGCATTTACAAGCCTTTACTCTAAGGATGCAGTGGAAGCAAGCTTTGCACAGGGCAAGATCGTATTCTTTGCAGGCGGTACAGGACATCCTTACTTCTCCACAGATACAGCCACTGTACTTCGCGCAGTAGAAATCGAAGCAGAAGCAATCCTTCTTGCAAAAGCTGTTGACGGAATTTATGACAGTGATCCGAAGACAAACCCGAATGCAGTAAAATATGATGAAATTTCCATTGAAGAAGTAGTTGCAAAGAAACTGGCAGCTATGGATCTGACAGCATCGATCATGTGTATGGAACAGAAGATGCCGATGCTGGTATTTGCACTGGATGAAAAAGACAGCATCATCAATGCAGTACATGGCAAATTTGTCGGAACTAAGGTTACTGTATAAGTAAGGCTTATAAGTCAGTTTACAGAGAAAGTGTAATATAAAAACTATAAAAAGAGGGAGACGAACCTAATGGATGAGAGAATTCAGAAATATGAAGAGAAGATGAAAAAGACATTGGCAAGCCTTGAGAGCGAACTGGTTACAATTCGTGCAGGACGTGCGAACCCGCATATCCTTGACAAACTCGCCGTAGATTATTACGGAGCTCCGACACCTCTTCAGCAGGTGGCAAATATCACTGTCCCGGAAGCTCGTATGATCCAGATCCAGCCATGGGAAAGCAGCCTGATCAAAGGAATTGAGAAAGCAATCCTTACCTCTGACCTTGGATTAAATCCAAGCAACGATGGTAAAGTAATCCGCCTTGTATTCCCGGAACTTACAGAGGAACGCCGTAAGGAACTGGTTAAAGATGTCAAGAAAAAAGGCGAAGCAGCCAAAGTAGCAGTCCGCAACATTCGTCGTGATGCAAATGATGCATTTAAGAAACTTGCAAAACAGGATGTATCTGAGGATGAGATTAAAGAACTTGAGGAGAAAATCCAGAAGAGCACAGATAAATATATCAAAGAAGTTGATGCGGCAGTGGATGCAAAGAGCAAAGAAATCATGACCGTATAAGGGAAACGAAAAGGAGAGCTCCATGAATGCGGGCTCTCTTTTTATCTGAATGAGATAATGGACCGGAAACTGCGGTTCATTATGATGAGACAGTAAGGTTAAAGGAATAACAGGATAAGAAAAGGAAACAAGAGTATGAATGTACCAAATCATATTGCCATTATTCTGGATGGTAATGGACGCTGGGCGAAGGCAAAGGGAATGCCCAGAAGCTACGGACATGTGAAGGGCTGTGCAAATCTGGAAACAGTCTGTGACTATATGAAGGAGCTGGGAGTTAAATATGTGACTGTATATGCTTTTTCCACAGAGAACTGGAAACGTTCCAAAGATGAGGTGGACGGTCTGATGAAACTGTTCCGAAGTTATCTGAAAAAATGTATTAAACTGGCAGATAAGAACAAAATGCGTGTCCGGGTGATCGGAGAGGTTTCGGCATTTGATCAGGATATTCAGGAAAGTATTGCACGTCTGGAACAATATTCTCAGAAATATGATGAAATCTATTTCCAGATTGCATTAAACTACGGCAGCAGAGATGAGATCATAAGAGGTATCCGCAAACTTGCTCAGGATGCTGCAGATGGAAAAGTAAAGCCGGAAGAAATTGATGAGCATGTTTTTGACAATTACCTGGATACGGCAGGAATCCCTGATCCGGATCTGATGATCCGCACAAGCGGTGAATTGAGACTTTCCAATTTTCTGTTATGGCAGATGGCTTATACAGAATTTTATTTCACAGATGTGGCATGGCCGGATTTTAATAAAGCAGAGTTGATTAAGGCTATTGAGAAATATAATCAGAGAGACAGAAGATACGGCGGAGTTAAGGAGGAGTAAAGAATGTTTAAGACAAGACTCTTAAGCGGAATCCTGCTTGTGATTATTGCGCTTGCTACTATCATCAGCGGTGATTATGTGCTGTTTTTCACACTTCTTGCGGTTTCTCTCATTGGAATGAGAGAATTGTACAGAGCAATGAAGGTGCAGGATGAGAAGATAAATCTGCTGGCAGTAGCAGGCTATTTAGGCGCAGTATTATATTATCTGGCAGTACTGCTTGATTTTGAGAGGTATGGAGTGCTGGCAATCATTTTCGGACTTGTGCTGCTCATGTTTGTATACGTGTTCACTTATCCAACCTATGAGGCAGGGCAGGTAATGCCTGCACTGTTTGGTATTGTGTATGTGGCAGTTATGCTGTCGTTTATTTATCTTACCAGAGAGCTTCCCGGTGGAAAGTTCCACGTATGGCTGATCTTTCTGTGCTCATGGGGATGTGATACCTGCGCATATTGTGTGGGAATGCTGATCGGTAAACATAAAATGGCACCTGTCCTCAGCCCTAAGAAATCTGTGGAGGGAGCTGTGGGTGGTGTGGCAGGAGCTGCACTTCTTGGTGTGATCTATGCAGCAGCCACTCAGGGACCGATGCTGGAATATGCTGTGATCTGTGCAATCGGAGCGCTGATCTCCATGGTAGGCGATCTGGCTGCATCTGCGATCAAGAGAAATCAGGGGATTAAAGATTATGGAAAATTAATTCCGGGACATGGAGGAATCCTTGACAGATTCGACAGTGTGATCTTCACAGCACCGGTTATTTATTTCCTTTCTCTTGTGATGATTGAGATCTAGAGCGTGTCTGAAAAATCATTCCCGCAATCTGCACGCCCCACTTTGCGGGATATTTCACCCGAATTCAGTTGCCGTAGCCCGCTACGGCGCCCTCATCCGGGCAAAATATCCCACAAATTGTGACGCACATCTTGCAGAAAGCCTTTTTCAGACGCGCTCTAACGGAGCATATATTCTTCTGATATACATGTTTACAGTATTTTCTGATATGAGAACTGTCAGGTCAGAAGTAATTTTATAAAATTGTTGTATAAGTATTGAAATGAGGTACAAGATGAAAAAAGTAGCAGTCTTAGGTTCTACAGGTTCGATCGGAACACAGACACTGGATGTGGTACGTGCAAATGATGACCTGGAAGTAGTTGGTCTTGCAGCAGGCAGCAATGTAGAAATGCTGGAGAAGCAGATACGTGAATTTCATCCCAGACTTGTTGCAGTCTGGAAAGAAGAGGCAGCCAGAGATCTGGCAGTACGTGTGCAGGATCTGGATGTAAAAATCGTAAGCCAGATGGGTGGTCTTATCGAACTTGCCAGAATGGAAGAATCAGACATTCTGGTGACCGCTATCGTAGGAATGATAGGAATCAGACCAACTATGGAAGCAATCCTTGCAGGTAAGGATATTGCTCTGGCAAATAAGGAAACACTGGTAACAGCCGGACATCTGATCATGCCGTTGGCAAAGCAGTTCGGTGTGCAGATCCTGCCTGTAGACAGCGAGCACAGTGCTATTTTCCAGGCACTTCATGGAGAGAAAAGAGAGCAGATACATAAACTGCTCATCACTGCATCCGGCGGTCCTTTCCGCGGAAAGAAAACAGCAGATCTGGAGAAGGTGACTCTGGAGGATACGCTGAAGCATCCGAACTGGGTAATGGGACAGAAGATTACAGTGGATTCTGCAACTCTGGTAAATAAAGGTCTGGAAGTTATGGAAGCCAGATGGCTTTTTGATGTAGATCTGGATCATATTCAGGTTGTGGTTCAGCCGCAGAGTATTATCCACTCTATGGTGGAATTCGAGGACGGTGCAGTGATGGCACAGCTTGGAACACCGGATATGAGACTTCCGATACAGTATGCATTATGCTACCCGGACAGAAGATTTTTAAAAGGCGACAGACTGGATTTTCATATGTTGAAGCAGATCACCTTTGAGGAGCCGGACAGGAAAACTTTTAAAGGTCTTCCAATGGCGGTGGAAGCGGCAAGGGCAGGCGGCAGTATGCCAACCGTTTTTAATGCTGCAAATGAGCTGGCAGTCCGCAAATTCCTTCAGAAAAAAATCAGCTTTCTGGATATTTACGAGATTATCGGGCAGTCTATGAGCAGACATACAGCAGTAAAGGATCCGGACCTGGATCAGATTCTGGAGATTGAGAAAGAAACTTATCGTTGGATTGAAAGCAGGTGGTAGATTGAAAATTATTATTGCAATTGTCATATTCAGTGCAATCATTCTCTTTCATGAGCTGGGACATTTTCTTTTTGCAAAGCTGAATAAGATCGTGGTCACAGAATTCTCTTTGGGAATGGGACCAAGACTTTACAGTTTTGAGAAAGGAGATACCAGATATTCACTGAAACTTCTTCCTATCGGTGGCTCCTGTGCCATGCTGGGGGAGGATACGGACATAGAGAATGAACCGGGAACTTTTAACAGTGCGTCTGTGTGGGGCAGGATTTCTGTAGTTGCCGCAGGACCGGTATTTAACTTTATCATGGCATTTGTATTGTCTGTGATCATTGTAGGTGCTGTAGGATATGAACCATCCAGAGTTCTTTCCGTAAAGGAAGGTTCTGCGGCTGAGGCGGCAGGACTGAAAGAGGGAGATATTATTACCGGTTATCAGGGATATCACATTGATCTGGGAAAAGATCTCTATGTATATTCCTATCTGAACCAGCTGAAAGAGGGAGATACCATTAACCTGACTGTTAAGCGTGATGGAAAGAAGATGGACATTTCCTATAAGTCGGATACAAATGTGAGATACCTTCTGGGCTGCAATTTCAACGGGGATGATACTTCTGCCATGACAGTGGAATCTGTAATGGATGGAATGCCGTTGCAGGAAGCAGGGATTCAGCAGGGAGATGTGATCACATCCATTAATGGAGTGAAGATTACAAATGCAGCAGATTACCAGAAATATATTCAGGAGAATCCGCTGACAGAAAAGTCTGTAAAGATTACCTATTCCAGGGACGGACAGGAATATGATATTACGGTTACACCAAAAGAATACCGTACGGCAGAATCAGGATTTACCTACAATATGTATTCTGAAAAAGCAAAAGGGCTGAATGTAGTCAAATATGGTGCCGTAGAAGTAAAATATATGGTACGTACAACGATTCTCAGCCTGAAAGAGCTGGTCAGCGGAAAGCTTGGAATGAAAGATCTGAGTGGTCCGGTCGGAATTGTGGATGCAATCGGAACTACGTATGAGGAAAGCAAAAGCGAAGGAACCATGATCCTGTGGATGAATATGCTTAATCTGGCAGTTCTGCTCTCTGCAAACCTTGGAGTTATGAACCTCCTTCCGTTTCCGGCACTGGACGGTGGACGGCTGGTATTCCTTGTCATAGAGGCAATCCGCAGAAAACCGATTAACAGACAGGTGGAGGGCGGCATCCATTTCGCAGGGCTGATGCTGTTGATGGCGCTGATGGTATTTGTTATGTATAACGATATTGTTAAGCTGATCTGATCATCTGGCATACCAGTGTGGGTTTGAAAAAATCTCCCATAAAATGTGACGCATATCTTGCGTAAAGTTTAAACACACTTTAGAACCAATGTAATGTATATGATTAAAAAGACAGATATCTTGAAAGAAAATAGAGAGTCTGTCTTTTTTTGACGAAAATTTGACGATTTATCTGGATTTTCACAGTTCGATTTGATATATTAAAATTGTCCTGAAGGTTTAAGCGACAGATATATGTATTACACAAATCTGTTACAGAGGATTAACAGTGAAAGTATTTTGACCGCAGTTTCGGGAAAGTGTGTGTATAATGTAACCCAACAAAAGACAAACAGAAAAATGTGGGGTGAAAGGAGATGTTTATGAGAAAGAAAAATGAAATCACGGAGTATGTAGCTGCTGCTCTTATATTTGTGTGTGCGGTAGCAGTAAGTCTGGGCATATTTCTGGTATGCACGCAGAATTCTATTGAGCGTAACTCGCAGAAAGTAATTAAGACGAATGTTTCCAGACAGAGTGAACATATTAAAGCAATTTTGGATATTCATTATGGATATCTGAGGGGTATAGCAAAAGAGATTGGAAAATCCGAAGAACTTGTGTCGGATGAAAATATGGAAATGTTAATATCACTTGAAGAGGAAACTGCTTTAGAGCGTACAGCACTGATTGAAGCAGATGGTACGGCTCATTATGATAACGGAGCAGAGAAGAATGTATCTTCGAGGAGATATTTTAAGGAAGGAATGGAGGGAAAAGAAACACTAAGCGATCCACTGGAGAGCAGCGTAGATAAAGAAACCCGTGTAATTCTGGGCGTACCGGTCTGGAAAAACGGAAAAGTGATAGGAGTTCTGGGTGGTTCTTATAACGTAACTGCATTAAGCCGTATGCTGTTTAACGATTTCTTTGAAGATGTAGGATATACACTGATTACTACCAGTGATGGTGAGATTATTGCGTATGATGGTGATTTTGCCTATCATGAGATTGAATATGGCGATAACTTCTTTGGATTTTATGATGATCAGACACTTATTTTTGATTCGTCCCTGACAGAAGTGAAAAAAGATTTTACAGTGGGTGCCGATGGACTGGTGAAAATAAGAATTGGAAATGATTATAATTCAGACCGTTATCTGGCCTATACAGATATGGGATTGAATGACTGGATGATTTGTTATGTTATCCCTGTTTCTGAAGCGCAGAAATCTTATAACTTTGTACGAAGATATGAACTGATTTTTACAATCGGGTTTTGTGTTATGGTAAGCATGTTGTTCCTTTGGGGATTTGTTAAGAACAGATCAAAGGATAAACAGCTTATTCAGGCAGCCGAGACAGATGCACTGACCAGCGCGTACAATAAGAGAAGTACAGAAGAACGGATCCATAATGTTCTGCAGGAACACCCGCAGGAACCGGGAACTTTTGTGATCATGGATGTGGATCATTTTAAGGAAGTAAATGATATATATGGACACATTACAGGGGACAAAGTCCTGCACAAATTTGGTGAAGTGCTTCATGAACATTTTCGTGAAGGAGATATTGTTGGCAGGATTGGTGGTGATGAATTTGTAGTATTTATGAGAAAAACGGACAGCAGAGAAGTGGCTGTTTCCAGAATCGAAAGTTTGATAAAAAAAGTTAAAGAATTAACATTTCCGGAAATGAATGGAAAGAATATTACCATTAGTGCCGGAATGGCATTTGCTCCGGAACATGGAACAGGATATCTTGATCTGTATAAAAATGCAGATACTGCATTATATAAGACAAAACAGAATGGCAGAGATGGGTATAATATTTACGAAGAAGAAAAAAGATAAAGGAGGGAGAAAAAGGTTATGCCTATTGGAATAATTATCAATGCATTATCCATAGTTATAGGCGGAATCCTGGGTGCTTTTGTGGGGCACAAATTAAGTCCGAAATTCAAAGAGGATATTACCCTTGTATTCGGGGTATGTTCTATGGGAATGGGAATCAGCACCATCGGTCTGATGGAAAATATGCCGGCGGTTATTTTTTCTGTTGTGATCGGTACGGGAATCGGACTTGCGATTCATCTTGGAGAAAGGATCAATGCCGGTGCCGGTGTTATGCAGCGTGTGATCGGCAAATTTATCAAGAATTCAAATTCAGAGCTTTCTGAGGATGAGTTTATGAATACACTGGTGACGATCATCGTATTATTCTGTGCAAGCGGAACAGGAATCTATGGCTCTATCGTATCCGGAATGAGCGGGGATCATTCAGTGCTGATCTCCAAATCTATTCTGGATTTATTTACAGCAGCTATTTTTGCCTGCAGCCTGGGAATGGTAGTGTGTATGATCGCCATTCCGCAGGTGATTATTTTCCTGATCCTGTTCTTTGCAGCAACGGCGATTTTTCCGCTGACTACGCCGGGCATGATCAATGACTTTAAAGCCTGTGGCGGGTTTCTGATGCTTGCAACCGGTTTTCGTATGGTGAAGCTGAAGAACTTCCCAACTGCGGACATGATACCGGCGATGGTGCTGATCATGCCTATGTCATGCTTTTGGGTGAATTATATATTGCCGTTAGTATCATAAGTTAAGTTGGCAGATTTTCATTTCTGAGTTCAGAAACGGAGATCTGCTTCTTTTTAGGTCAATTACAATCAAAATTATAGATGACTGTAATGGCGCTTATAAAAAACTAACCAATAGTTAATAGAAAATTTCTTCCTGATATTGTATTGTAAATATATAATAAATCTGAAAAAAATATCAGGTGTATCAAAAGTATTTCCTGATATTTGCCTGAAACTATAATGGCACATCAAGAGAGGAGGAGATTTTTATGAGTATGAAAAATCGATTTGCAGGAAAATGTAGAAGTTATCTGGTATTTTTTCTTCTGGCGGCAGTTGCAGTACTTTTATTTTTTCCAAGGGTAGCATCAGCTGCTTCCAAGCCAACTGCCAAACAGCTTAAAGTAACTTACAGAGGATTCGAATATGACAATGATACAGCAAAGTTATATCTGAAGCTGAGTCTGAAAAATACTTCGAGTTACACGATTACAAAAGTGAAGATGGGATATGAGATACCTATTATGGAGGATGGAACCATAACCCAGACCTTCAGTGTAACGATCAATCCCGGAAAGACAGTGAATAAGACGGTTTATATTGGAAAAATGACTCAGCAGCCATATAAAGCGCCGAAGGTAAAATGCTTATCGTTCTGGTATAAGTCAGCGACACCTAAGCTAAACCAGCTCAAAGTCAGCTACAAGGGATATGAGTACAATCCGAACACAGGAGAGCTGTATATAACTGCCCGTATGCAGAATACTTCCAGTTATACGATTACAAAGGTAACGATGTATTTTGAGATACCACTGGATGAAACTGCAACACCGACCAAAACCTACAATGTAAATATTCCGGCTGGAAAGACAAAAAATTACAGGTTCAAAATTGGAATGATGACAGATGCTCCGGATGGAAAGGTACTGGTGAAATGTAAGAAATTCTGGTATAAGAAATAACAAATGAAATTGTGATATCAGACAGGCAGCCATTGTGAGATACTCTAAACAGTACCGCAATGGCTGCTGTTTTGTTATGCTTAGGAAATTACGTCGGAATTGTTATAATTAGGTATATTTTAGCATAAATAATTCCTGTCTGAAATAAAAATTGCTGTTATTATTTCTGGCTTAGTCGGGCTCGAAGTGGCAGTAACTCCTGCTTTACGTTACAAATGTTTCATGTTATCATTATCTAAAATCAGGGAAGCTGTTTTTCGGGGAATTTTTTAACCGAATGCGGATTGCGAATATCCGTTTAACTTGCAAAATCTGGTAATGAAGGAGGATGAAAAATATGCGGAACAGAAAGAAACTGCCAATTGGAATAGATAGTTTTGAAAAAATAATCCGGCATAATTTTTACTATGTGGATAAAACAGAAATGATAACAGAACTTCTTCATAACTGGGGAGAAGTGAATCTGTTTACACGTCCTCGCCGTTTTGGAAAATCTCTGAATATGAATATGCTGCAGTCATTTCTGGAAATCGGATGTGATAAATCGCTGTTTAATGGACTGAAGGTATCCCGTGAAAAAGAACTGTGTGAAGAATATATGGGAAAGTTTCCGGTAATTTCGCTTACATTGAAGAATGTGGAGGGATTAAATTTTGAGTCAGCCCGGAAAGCGCTGAAGAATACTCTGGGAATGGAGGCGTGGAGACTTAGTGCTCTGGCAGAGAGCAGCCGCCTTACAGAGGAAGAAAAAAACTCTTATAAAGCATTGACTGTCGTTGATGATCATGGCGATTTCAAAATGTCTGATGCCACAATGGAGAAGGCGCTGCTTATATTAACTGTATTACTGGAGAAACATTATGGAAAAAAAGCGGTTCTTTTGATTGATGAGTATGATGTGCCATTAGATAAAGCGTTCCAGTATGGATATTATGACGAGATGGTATCTTTGATCAGAAACATGTTTGGAAATGTTTTGAAGACAAATTCGAGCCTGTTTTTTGCAGTACTTACGGGATGCCTGAGAATTGCGAAGGAAAGCATTTTTACAGGATTAAACAATTTTAATGTTTTTTCGATTACGAGTGTACAGTTTGATGAGTTCTTTGGATTTACAGATGATGAGGTCGCAGAAATGCTGAAATATTTTGGGCTTTCTGACTACCATGAAACAATCAGGGAATGGTATGATGGTTATCAGTTTGGAAAGAAAGCAGTGTATTGTCCCTGGGACGTGATCAGTTATTGCAGAAATTTATGTGCAGATCCTGATGCGATACCAGAAGATTTCTGGTCTAATACCAGCAGCAACAGCATTGTGAGTCGTTTTATAGATAAAGCGAATAAACAGACGAGAGATGAAATCGAAAACCTGATTTCGGGAGAAACGGTTATAAAAGAAATAAAACAGGAACTGACATATAATGAACTGGATAAATCCATTGAGAATCTTTGGAGTATACTTTTTACAACAGGGTATTTAACACAACGTGAAAGAATAGACAGCAGAAAGTTACGTCTGGCAATTCCTAACAGAGAAATTAAAGAATTGTTTGAACTTCAGATCAGGGAATGGTTTCAGGAAAAGTCATCTGAGGATATAAAGAAGCTTGATAAATTATGCATGGCTTTTCCAGATGGAGATGCAGAAACGATAGAAGATTTGTTTAACGACTATTTATGGAATACAATCAGTATTCGGGATACGGCAGTTAAGGGAAGAAAAGAAAATTTTTATCATGGAGTTTTGCTGGGGCTGCTAAGTCATATGGAGAACTGGGCTGTCTGGTCGAATATAGAATCTGGTGAAGGTTATTGTGATATTTTACTGGAAGTTCCGGAGAATCGTGTCGGAGTGGTGATCGAGATGAAATATGCTCAGGAAGACAGAATGGAGGCAGCTTGTACAGAAGCTCTGGAACAGATTGAACAACGTCAATATGCTGCAAGGTTAAAGAGTGACGGGATGAAGAATATTGTAAATTATGGCATTGCCTGTTATCGGAAACATTGTAAAGTTAAGATTGGGAAAGAAAATTCTTAATCTAAGAAGATATCTTAATAAGAAAACAGCTCTGCTGTTCTGAAATTACAGCTCCTCTCAGTGATTATTATTTGTGATACTGAGGGGAGCTTTTTATATCATAGAAGATTATTCTGCAATGTTTCTGTGATGTAACAGTCTTTTGGACAGGATTCTTTCTTACGTATTCCTTGTTGGAATAATCCATGTGAAAAGAAGAATTGCGAAGGAAATAGGAAACGAACGGGTATAATTTGTGCAAATTGTTGGAAAATTTTTTAAACATACTTTAATATGAACGGAAAAGTCAGGAAAGGAAGAAAAATGAGAAAGAGACTTATCATCGGTATGAGTGGGGCTTCCGGAGCGCCTCTTACAATAGAATTGCTGAAACAACTGCAGCAGTATAAAGAAATAATAGAGACACATCTGATCGTGACAAAAGGTGCGGAAATGACGCTGGAACAGGAGACAGATTATACATTGGAACAGCTATATGCTCTTGCGGACGAGGTACATGATTGAAACAATCTCAAACCCCCAGCAGAGCTGGTGGTACTGACTTCGGGAGATAATTATTATTGTGTAAATAATGAGAATGGAAAAGTATATTATTGGAGTTCAAGCGAAGATAGCTATTATTATATTGCTGAATCGATAGATGAATTTGCTTCTTTTTTTAGGTGATATCTGTTGTAAGGGTAATAAAACGGCTGCCAATCCGGTAAATATGTGAGATAACATATCAGTAGGTGAGGCAGCCATTTTACGTATATTTTTGCTACAACCCTAACGCAACTCAGCAATCCTGCTGACTGCCACATAGATCTCTTGGATTTTATACCAGGTTGGATAATCTACGATCCCTGTCTGGTCCAGACCGAAAATGCTCTGGAAAATCCTGACGGAATTTTGGGTCTCAGGTCCGTAAATTCCATCTACGGTGACAACAGGGACAGCTGGATAAGCTTCTGCGATTGTGTTTAACTGTTCCTGGATCTGCCTTACCTTATTTCCGGATGCACCGATATCCAGATCATATCCCGGCCAGGAGGAGGGAATCCCGGAGATTGCTTCCGCCACATTGATATACATATCATTTCCGTAAAAAGCCCGGAGGATTTCAATGGCAGAGTATCCCTGATCGCCCAGTGCTTTGCTTCCCCATTGTGTCATCCATCCTCTGTTTCGACATTGTACCTGTTTGCCGTCACAGTACTGGGTAAGGATTGGCTGACGTACATTTGGCCTGGAAAGATAATTCTCGAATAATTCATCTACAATGCGGTCAATGCTGGCAAAGATATTCCTGCCATAGATCCATTTGTGATCATAGGCAGTGGAGGAAGTGATCGTAAAGTCATAACCTTTGTTCCGGTACCATTCCGTATAAACCCTGTTCAGAGTAAAAGACATGATAGCCAGAATATTTGCCCGGATGGTGTCGTCGGGCCAGGTGGCATAGATTTCGCTGCTGGCTACATTTTTGATGTAATCTTTGTAGCGTACATAATAATTGCCTGCAGCGGAATCGTTGACAGGCCCATCGTGTACCACTATATATTCAGGGACAACGACCTTGCTTAATACGATTTCGCCGTTTTCGTTTATTGGTTTTATCTCGGCTTCTTCGATTTTGGGAGGATATTCATAGAACAACGTATGCGGAGGAATTACAATTCTCTGGAAAGTTTCGCTGGATTCCATGACATTCAGCGTTGTTGGCTGTCTGGATAAAGTATCTGCTAATACCTGGCTTCCTGCGATTTCTTTGGGTTCAAAGCCTTCTGCTTCGATCTGAATGGTATATTCTGAGTATGGCTGCTGTTCAACCGGTTCCATACTATATTCCAGAGGTGGAGTCTTAAGTTCAATGACAGGAGTGCGTCCGGAGGAATCTGTTGCCACTTCTTCAATGGTACTGTCGGGTGCTCCTGTGTAGGAGATTCTGACGCGTGCGTTTTCTATGGGACGATTGTTCAGCCGGTCTGATACGGTAACCTGATATTGTCCTGTATCTATATTTTCCTGCTGCATCTGCATATGATAAAAAGCCATACAAGCTCCTGTAGATAATGCTTTCCTGATAAATTATGCAGGGGATCGGAAAATGGTTACCTGAGAAAAGAATTATTGTAGAAAAAAGAATAAAAAAATAAGGCACCATGACTTCTCATAGTTCCTCATTCTTTAAATGCGGAAGATGGGACTTGAACCCACACGAGCGCAATGCTCACAAGATCCTTAGTCTTGCTCGTCTGCCAGTTCCGACACTTCCGCATATCGCATTTTCATGGGATTCTTTTGCTCTCCCTCGCGACAAGTGATACTATATCAAATGTAAAAGCTAATGTCAACACCTTTTTGAAAAAAATATAAAAAAATTTCAATTTTTTTTTGAAAAAAAGAGGAATTTGAAATTTTATGTAGAATATAATTAATAAGAGGTATTTTGTCAGCTTGTGGAGGTATCGCTTATGAATATCAGAGAAAGCATGGAACAGCGTGAACAAAAGATGCTCAGTCCTTATGCTGCTTTGAGTCTTTGTTCCAGAGGCAGAGAGCGGCAGGAGGAAGAATGCGATGTACGGACTGTCTATCAGAGAGACAGGGACAGGATCCTTCATAGTAAAGCTTTTCGCAGGATGAAGGATAAGACACAGGTTTTTGTGGCACCCCAGGGTGATCATTACAGGACCAGACTGACACATACTCTTGAGGTATCACAGATTGCCAGAACAATAGCGAAGGCACTGAGACTGAATGAAGATCTTGTAGAAGCGATCGCACTTGGACATGACCTGGGACATACTCCCTTTGGACATGCAGGTGAGAGGGCTCTTGATGCAGTGAATCCGGATGGCTTTGCCCACTATAAACAGAGCGTCAGGGTTGCACAGATACTGGAGAAGAACGGCGAAGGGTTGAATCTCACATGGGAGGTCCGGGATGGTATCCTGAATCACAGAACCAGTGGGAATCCGTCTACTCTCGAAGGACAGGTAGTAAGACTTTCGGACAAGATCGCCTATATTCATCATGATATGGATGATGCACAGCGGGCGGGGATTATTTCTGAGGATGATATTCCGGTCACGCTTCGGATGCTGCTCGGTTATACAACCAGAGAGCGGCTCAATACATTTGTTCATGATGTGATAGAGAACAGTCTTGAGCAGGATACCATAAAGATGTCAGCAGAGATCTACGAGGCAATGATGGATCTGCGGGCTCTCATGTTTCAGAATGTATATGAGAATCCGGCAGCCCATAAGGAAGAGGAAAAGGTAGTGAAGATGCTGACGGAGTTATATGAATATTATGTCGAACACCCGGAAGCAATGTCAACAGAATACAGGGAGCTGATCGTGCGTGGAGAGAAGAAGGAACAGGCAGTATGTGACTATCTCTCAGGAATGACAGACCAGTATTCTATAAGGAAATTCCGGGAGATTTACATACCAAAAGCATGGGAAGTCTATTAATCGATCAAGAAGGAGGACGAAGCATGCGTTATTCAGACGATATCATTGAAGAAGTCAGGATGAAGAATGATATTGTAGATGTTGTATCCCAGTATGTGAAGCTGAACAAAAGAGGAAGTACCTATTTCGGGCTGTGTCCGTTCCATAATGAGAAAACGCCCTCTTTTTCGGTAACACCGGCGAAGCAGATGTATTACTGCTTCGGATGCGGAGCAGGCGGGAATGTATTTAATTTTGTGATGGAATATGAGAATTATACCTTTGGGGAGGCACTGAAGCATCTGGCAGACAGGGCAGGGGTGCAGCTTCCGAAGATTGAATATTCCGGAGAAGCAAAGAAGAAAGCAGAACGTCGGGCTGCCCTTCTGGAGATCAATAAGCTTGCAGCAGGATATTTCTATTATCAGCTGCGTCGTGAGAATGGCAGACAGGCACATGAATATCTGACAGGCAGAGGACTCAGTGAGGAGACGATCAGGAAGTTTGGCCTGGGATATTCGGATAAGTACAGTGACGATTTGTACAAATATCTGAAGTCAAAGAATTACAGTGACGAACTGCTGCGGGATTCCGGCCTGTTCAATGTGGATGAACGCAGGGGAATGTATGACAAGTTCTGGAACAGGGTTATTTTCCCGATCATGGATGTGAATAACCGCGTGATCGGATTTGGAGGCAGAGTGATGGGTGACGGAAAGCCGAAGTACCTGAACTCGCCGGAGACTACAATCTTTGATAAAAGCCGGAATCTGTACGGGCTGAATGTTGCAAGAACCACGAGAAAAAATTATCTGATCCTGTGTGAAGGATATATGGATGTGATATCCATGCATCAGGCAGGGTTTACCAATGCGGTGGCATCGCTGGGAACGGCACTTACTTCCGGACATGCAAGTCTGCTGAAGCGTTACACTCAGGAGGTATTGCTTCTGTATGACAGTGATGATGCAGGCGTGAGGGCTGCCCTTCGTGCCATTCCGATCCTGAGGGAAGCAGGTGTTTCTTCGAGGGTGGTAAATCTTAAGCCGCATAAAGATCCGGATGAATTTATCAAGGCACTTGGAGCGGAAGAGTTTGAGAAACGTCTGGAGCAGGCTATGGACAGCTTTATGTTCCGCGTACATATGGCAGAGCGGGAATTTCCAATGGAGGAACCCCAGGGACAGAACCGTTTCTTTGAGCGGTGTGCGCAGATGCTTCTGGAGCTTTCCGATGAACTGGAGAGAAATCTTTATATAGAAGCAATCGTAAAGGATTACAGAAGCAGTGGGATCAGTGTGGAGAATCTGAAAAAGAGAGTCGGAGCTCTTGCAATGAAGGGAACTCCGGCAGAGCAGAGAATTCAGCCTAAACCTGTGGGAGCAGGTCAGCAAAAGAAGAAGGAGAGTGCAGCAGAGAAAGCACAGAAGCTGATGCTTACCTGGCTGGTAACTTATCCGGGTATATTTGACACAGTGGAAAAATATATCCAGCCTTCAGATTTCGTGGTTCCTCTGTACAGGCAGGTGGCAGAGATGCTTTACCAGCAGCACAGGGATGGCGATGTGAATCCTGCAAGGCTGATGAATGCTTTCATTGACAGTGAAGAGCAGAGAGAGGTTTCATCCCTTTTTAATGCAACGATCCATCTGGAGACTCCGGAGGAACAGAACCGGGCTTTCTCGGATGCTGTGATCAGGATTAAGGATGAGAGTCTGAAAGAGAGAAACAGAAACTGGGATCCCACAGATATACAGGGACTGCAGGAACTTGTAAAAGCAAAGAAAGAACTGGAAGAGCTTGGAAGAAAGCGGCAGCAGCTGCATATTTCTTTTGAATAAGGATAAAATATAAACACTATATGGAGGTATAGAGCACATATGGAAATGAATATGGGTAAATTCAGTGAAAAACTGGTAGAACTTCTGGAGCTTGCCAAAAAGAAAAAGAATGTACTGGAATACCAGGAAATCAATGACTTCTTTAAGGACCAGCCACTGGGAGTTGAACAGATGGAGAAAGTATTTGACTTTCTGGAAGCCAGTGGAGTGGATGTGCTTAGGATTACAGACAGTAATGCAGATGATATGATCCTGGATGATGACGATGCAGACATTGATAAGCTGGATGAAGAAGAGATTGAGCTTGACAAGATCGATCTTTCTGTTCCTGAAGGTGTAAGCATCGAGGATCCGGTACGTATGTATCTGAAGGAAATTGGTAAGGTTCCGCTTCTTTCAGCAGAAGAGGAAATCGAACTTGCAAAGAGAATGGAGAATGGGGATGAGGCTGCCAAGAAACGTCTGGCAGAAGCAAACCTTCGTCTTGTTGTCAGCATTGCAAAGAGATATGTGGGACGTGGAATGCTTTTCCTTGACCTGATCCAGGAAGGTAACTTAGGTCTGATCAAAGCGGTTGAGAAATTTGATTACCGCAAGGGTTATAAATTCAGTACCTATGCTACATGGTGGATCCGTCAGGCAATCACCAGAGCAATCGCAGACCAGGCACGTACCATCCGTATTCCGGTGCATATGGTTGAGACTATTAACAAACTGATCCGCGTTTCCCGTCAGTTACTGCAGGAGCTTGGACGTGAACCTACGCCGGAAGAAATTGCAAAAGAGATGGATATGTCTGTAGAGCGTGTACGTGAGATCCTTAAGATCTCCCAGGAGCCTGTATCTCTGGAGACACCTATCGGTGAGGAAGAGGACAGCCACCTTGGAGACTTTATCCAGGATGACAATGTACCTGTACCTGCAGATGCAGCAGCATTTACTTTGCTGAAAGAGCAGCTGGTAGAGGTTCTGAGCACATTGACAGACAGAGAGCAGAAAGTTTTACGCCTGCGTTTTGGTCTGGACGATGGACGAGCCAGAACTCTGGAGGAAGTTGGTAAGGAATTTAATGTAACAAGAGAACGTATCCGTCAGATTGAGGCAAAGGCTCTCCGCAAGCTTCGTCATCCGAGCCGTAGCCGTAAACTGAAGGATTATCTGGACTAAGGAGCCTGTTATGCAGCTTTCATTACGTTTGTCTGCAATAGCAGGCCTGGTGACCAGGGGAAACAGACTTGTGGATGTGGGATGCGATCATGGATACCTGCCGGTTTCGCTTTATCTGGATGGAAAGATTCCGGGTGCGATTGCCATGGATGTAAGAAAAGGCCCGTTGTCCAGAGCACAGGAACATATTTCTCAGTATGGATTGGACGCATACATAGAAACCCGGCTTTCAGACGGACTTGAGGCTTTGAAACCGGGAGAGGGCGACACTCTTGTGATCGCAGGAATGGGCGGCCCTCTCATGGAGAGGATTCTTACTGACAGGGCAGAGGTCAGGGAGAGCTTTCGGGAAATGATCCTGCAGCCTCAGTCAGATATCCCCCATTTTCGCAGATTTGTCAGAAAAATCGGCTGGCAGATCACAGAGGAGGAGATGGTTCTGGAGGATGGCAAGTTTTATCCTATGATGAAGGTAATTCATGGAGAAAAGATGCATATTTCAGAAGATACTCCTTATACTTTAGATGAGTGGTTTGGAGGAATGCTTCTGGAAAGAAAGCATCCTGTTCTGCGGGAGTATCTGGAAAGAGAGCTTCGCATCCGCAATGAGATTCTTGACAGATTAAAGAATGCGCCCAATGCAGAGAAGCGTGCGGGCGAGATAGAGGAGGAAAAGCAAGCAGTTATTGCTGCTTTAGAGGAATATGAAGGCATATGAACTGACCTCCTGGCTGGAGAAGAAGTACCCGTCAGATGCAGCAGAGGACTGGGATAACGTAGGACTTCTCGCAGGAGATGATACAAATGAGATCAGCCATGTGTTTCTGGCTCTGGATCTGACAGAGGAAACACTGGCTGAGGCCATAGAGGATGGGGCAGATATGATCATTACCCATCATCCCATGATCTTTTCCGGAATTAAGAAGATCAATAATCACAGCTTTACAGGAAGAAAGATCCTTACGCTGATACAGAAAGGAATTGTTTATTATGCGATGCATACCAATTATGATGTGCTGGGTATGGCGGATCTGAGTGCAGACTATACGAAGATGCATGATACCACAGTCCTTTCCGTAACTGAAGAGAGAGATGGGGAAGTACAGGGCTTTGGCAGAGTCGGGAAACTTCCCCGGGAAATGACGCTGAGAGAGTATGCACAGCTTGTCAAAGAGTCTCTGAAGTTAAATGATGTAAAGGTTTATGGGAATCTGGACAGCATGGTAAAATGTGCTGCTGTATGTACAGGATCAGGCAAGAGCATGATCAAGGATGTCATTAAGGCCGGTGCGGATGTGTATGTGACCGGTGATATCGACCACCATACAGGAATTGATACGGTTGCGCAGGGACTGGCGCTGATCGACGCCGGACACTATGGAACAGAATATATTTTTATGGATGCAATGAAAAAAGAACTGACACAGGCATTTCCGGAACTGAAAATCTCCTGTGCAGAGGTAAAGAGCCCGTACACGATTCTGTGATACGGGTTCTTACCATATAATAATGAAATTATAAATGAAAATTGGCTGATCTGCCTGTTGGCAGCGGAGCTGATAACTGTATTTACTTGTCGGTATAGCAGAAATGGAGGCAGGATTTATGGGACAGAAAATGTATAACGTTACGATACAGGGAATAACAAAACAATATCCTGAGAAGATTCCTTACAGTGAGATTGTAAAGGAATACGAAGGAAGTACGGATGCACCTGTAATGCTGGTGATCGTAAATGGCAGGCTGAGAGAACTGCATAAGCATCTCAAGGCAGACTGTGAGATTGAATTTGTGACATCCAAAGATCCGATCGGACACAAAACTTATTGCAGAAGTGCAAGTCTGATTCTTCTGAAAGCAATTTATGATGTGGCAGGGCAGGAAAATATAGACAGTGTAGTGATCCATTATTCTGTAGGCAGCGGCTATTATTTTACAATGAAAGGACCTATGGCGCTGGATCAGGAATTTATTGATAAGGTAAAGGCGCAGATGCACAGGATCGTGGACGAGAATCTTCCCATTGTAAAGCGAAGCGTAAGCACCAGTGAGGCAGTTGCACTTTTTCATAAGCATCATATGTATGACAAAGAGAAGCTGTTTAATTACCGCAGAAGCTCTGCGGTGAATCTTTACAGTATTGGAAGCTTTGAGGATTATTTCTACGGTTTTATGGCGAACCATACGGGATATATTAAGACGTTTGATCTGTTTTTGTATGAGGGTGGTTTCGTACTGCAGCTTCCGACTCAGAATGAACCGGACCGGATACCTGAATTTAAACCGAGGGAGAAGATTTTTCGTGTGCAGAAGGAATCTCAGGAATGGGGAGATAAACTGGATATTGCGACAGTTGGTGATCTGAATGAAAAGGTTACCAGAGGCGGTATCCAGGATATTTTGCTGATCCAGGAAGCTATGCAGGAGGCAAAGATTTCGGAAATCGCATCTGAGATTGTCGCAGCCGGAAACAAGAAGTTTGTTATGATCGCAGGTCCGTCTTCTTCCGGAAAGACTACGTTTTCACACAGGCTGTCTATTCAGCTGGCTGCCCATGGAATGAAACCGCATCCGATCGCAGTGGATAATTATTTCATTGACAGGCACCTGACTCCTGTAGATGAGTTTGGGGAAAAGAATTTTGAGTGTCTGGAAGCGATTGATGTGGAGCAGTTTAATAAAGATATGCTTGAGCTTTTGGAAGGAAAAAGGGTAGAGATGCCGGTTTTCAATTTCAAAACAGGAACCAGAGAATATAAAGGTGATTTTCTGCAGCTGGATAAAGACGATATTCTGGTGATCGAGGGAATTCATGGATTGAATGACAGGCTCAGCTATGCGCTGCCAAAGGAGAGCAAATTTAAGATTTATCTCAGCGCTCTGACTCAGCTGAATATTGATGAACATAACAGGATTCCTACTACGGATGGCCGTCTGATTCGCAGAATTGTAAGAGATGCCCGCACCAGAGGGACTTCCGCAAAAGAGACAATTGCAAGATGGCCGTCTGTGCGCAGAGGTGAAGAACAGAATATCTTTCCGTTCCAGGAGGATGCAGATGTAATGTTTAATTCTGCGCTGATCTATGAACTGGCATGCCTGAAAGTATATGCGGAACCGCTTTTGTTTGGGATTGCCAAGGACGAACCGGAGTATACAGAGGCGAAGAGGCTGCTGAAGTTCTTTGAATATTTTGTTCCGGTGCCAAGCGAGGCAGTACCGAATAATTCGATTTTAAGAGAATTTATCGGCGGAAGCTGCTTTAATGTGTAAAATAGTAGAATGAAAGTTACTGTTCACACGCCACTATCCCGAGACATACAAGCCAAAATTCCATTGCCGCAGACAATTTGAAATGAATTTTGGCAACGTTACTGAGAACGGAGTGAACAGTAATGAATGAAATTTCTTTACAAGTGCAAAAAAACGTGCTAGAATAGCACTTGCGCAACCAGGCCAGGTAATCGCGGCTGAACAGACGAAAGGGTTCAGACGAGGAAAGTCCGGGCTTCGCAGGGCAGGATGCCGGATAACGTCCGGTGGAGGTGACTCCCAGACCAGTGCAACAGAAATAAACCGCCTCACTTGCTGAGGTAAGGGTGGAAAGGCAGTGTAAGAGACTACCGCCGTCCTGGTAACAGGCCGGGCACATGTAAACTCCATTCGAAGCAAGACCGAATAGAAAGCGATACGGCTGCCCGTCGTGCTTTCAGGTGGGTCGCTTGAGCCTTATGGCAACGTAAGGCCTAGACAGATGATTACCCAATGACATAACCCGGCTTATCGGTCTGATTGCGTACAAAAAAACAGAACGGATTTCTTCCGTTCTGTTTTTTTGATATTTGTTTTATTATTTATTGCGTTTACCTGTATATTTCTCTTCGCAGTATTTACATCTGTAAACTTCTTTCTCTTTATCTGCAAGAACAAAGATCTGGTCGAGTCCCTGTTCAATGGAAGTGATGCAGCGTGGATTCTTGCATTTGATCACGTTGACAACCTGATTCGGAAGTTTCAGTTCTTTTTTGGCAACGATCTTCTCGTCCTTGATTACGTTTACAGTAATGTTATGATCGATAAAGCCGAGAATGTCAAGATCAAGATTCTCAACCGGGCATTCAACCTTGATGATATCTTTCTTACCCATTTTGTTGCTGCGCGCGTTCTTGATGATGGCAACGGTGCAGTCAAGTTTATCAAGCTTCAGATCATGATAGATAGTCATGGCCTTGCCTGCTTTGATATGGTCTAATACATAACCTTCGCGAAGTGCTCCAACATTTAACATGGTAATTTTACCTCCAGTAATGTGAGAATCAGGGCCATACGTACATATACACCGTACTGTGCCTGTTTGAAATAAGCTGCTCTCGGGTCTGCATCCACCTCTGTTGAGATTTCATTTACACGTGGAAGCGGATGAAGAATGTACATGTCTTTTTTTGCAAGTTCCATTTTCTGTTTGTCCAGAATGTAGAAATCCTTCATGCGGACATAGTCTTCTTCGTTGAAGAAACGTTCTTTCTGTACACGTGTCATGTAGAGGATATCAAGATCCGGTAAGGCATCTTCCAGTCTCTCTACTTCCTGAAATTCGATATTGTTCTTTTTCAGAACATCCTCGCGGATATAGCTTGGGATGCGAAGCTCTTCCGGTGAGATCAGAATGAATTTTACATTTGTGTAACGTACAAGTGCTTCGATCAGGGAGTGAACTGTACGTCCGAATTTCAGGTCGCCGCACAGACCAATGGTCAGATTGTCCAGACGTCCCTTCAGGGAACGGATGGTAAGTAAGTCGGTTAATGTCTGGGTAGGATGTTGATGACCACCGTCGCCGGCGTTGATAACAGGAATAGAAGAAGCCATAGAAGCTACTAACGGAGCACCTTCTTTCGGGTGGCGCATAGCACAGATGTCAGCGTAACAGGATACAACGCGGATTGTATCGGCAACACTTTCACCCTTTGAAGCGGAACTGGAATCAGCTGATGAAAAACCAAGAACTTTACCGCCAAGGTTCATCATAGCAGCTTCAAAGCTGAGACGGGTACGGGTGCTTGGCTCATAGAATAAAGTTGCAAGTCTCTTGTCGTCACAGACATGTGCGTATTTATCAGGGTGTTTCTCAATATCGCTGGCCAAGTCAAGAAGAGTATTTAACTCATCAACAGACAGATCCAGCGGACTCATTAAGTGTCTCATTTCATACCTCCATATTTTACTGGTTCAGGAATTTTTATTTAATCCTTCATAACATCATATAATAATCAAGTGCTTTTTTCAAGAGAGTTTTCCAAGTATTTTCTCAAAAAAAAGTCCGGCTCCGAACCAGAGGGGAGCGTAGTCTGGTCTTATCAGTCCCCGGTAATTCAGAGGAGTGTTGCTGTAGTCCCAGGGACACATATGAAAACAGCGCAAAAGAGCACCGCTGATAAATTCCACGAAGAAAAATCCGACAGTATAAATGTAGCCGCGGACAAAAAGCGGGACAGCAGAAAGCTTACCGGAGAGCGGGCGGATGATGGCACCGCATCCGTAAATGGGAAACATTAAAAGGGAAGTTTTTCCTGTCATGGTAAGTTCTCCTGAAAGGATGGAATGCAGTCCGGTCCAGAGGATTTCCATGCACCAGCCCGTCAGACCGCAGAGAATAAAAGCTTTTTTCATAGGTAACGCTCCTGTATAAATTTCTATGATTCTAGTATTGCCTGCCTTGAAAAAAACATACACGTAGGATATAATGAGAACACGTTATTACACTATAGCAATGAGGTGCCTTATGCGCAAAAGGAACGTGTGGAGGGGATCTCATGGAAATAAGAGGAGTTTATTATGAATTATCAGGAAAGCCGGGAGTACATAGACAAAATCACCAGGGAAATTCCCAGTGTCCTGGGACTGGATCATATGTGTGAGCTGATGAAACGTCTTGGAAATCCACAGGATGATCTGAAATATGTGCATATAGCCGGTACCAATGGCAAGGGTTCTGTCATTGCTTTTTTGTATTCTGTTTTATCAGGTGCGGGATATCGCATTGGAAGATATGTTTCGCCTACCCTGTATTCTTACAGAGGCAGGATGGAAGTTTCGGGAAGCAGGATCAGCAGAGAGGACTTTGCTGCTTATATTACACAGGTGTCTGATGTTATTGCTGCTATGACAAAGGATGGTTATCCCCATCCCACTGCATTTGAAATAGAGACTGCGGTGGCATTTTTGTTCTTTAAAAAAGAGAATTGTGATCTCGTTTTGCTAGAAGTGGGAATGGGCGGAAATCTGGACGCCACAAATATTATTAAAAATACGCTGCTGGCAGTGCTGGTATCGATCAGTATGGATCATATGTCTTTTCTTGGAAATACTCTGGCACAGATCGCAGAGAAGAAAGCCGGGATCATCAAAGACGGCTGCAGAGTGGTGACTGCCAGACAGAAGCCGGAAGCAATGCAGGTGATCGAGAGGATCAGCAGAGAACACGGTGCAAAATGTACCATAGCAGATGCTTCTGAGGCAGAGGTGCTAAAGGAAAGCTGCTTTGGACAGACAATCCGGTACAGGGGTGAAGAGTATGAGGTTCCGCTGGCAGGTGTTTATCAGAAGGAAAATGCAGTAGTTGCACTGAATGCTTTAAAAGTATTGGATGAGCTGGGCTTTCCCACTGCTGCGGAGCAGAAAAAAGAAGGGCTTCGCACAGTAAACTGGAACGGACGGTTTACAGTTATCTGTAAAAAACCGCTGTTTGTGGTAGACGGGGCTCATAATCCTGCTGCTGCGGATATGATGGCAGCTTCAATAGAGCATTATTTTAAGGGAAAACGGATCATCTATATTATGGGAGTGTTTGCAGATAAGGATTACAGAAGTGTGATTCAGAAAACTGCGCACTTTGCAGACCGGATACTTACGATCCAGACTCCGGATAATATAAGGGCCCTGCCTGCCGGAGAGCTGGCGAAGACTGTCAGTGAATACAATCCCAATGTACAGGCAATGGATACGATTAAAGATGCAGTGGAGGAGGCTTTTTCACTTGCCGGGGAACAGGATGTGATCATTGCCTTTGGTTCTCTTTCCTTTATCGGAGAGATGACTGATATTGTAGAGAATTTGTGAAAGTAAAAAGGTACAACATAAATGATAGATTTACAGGAATGCAGAAATGAAATAGATAAGATCGACAGCGATATCATACGTCTTTTTGAACAGAGAATGAAGGTGTGTGAGGATGTTGCAGAATATAAGATACGAACAGGAAAGAAGGTTCTGGATCCGGAAAGAGAGAGACAGAAGCTGGAGGTCCTGAGAGGTAAGGCGCATGGAGAATTTAATCAGCTTGGTGCGCAGGAGCTTTTTCAGCAGATCATGGCGATCAGCCGTAAGAGACAGTATCAGCTTCTCACAGAGCATGGAATCGAGGACGATGAGAAACTGGAAATGGTAGATGCACTTCCGCTGAAAGATGTAAGAGTTGTCTTTCAGGGTGTGGAAGGTGCATACAGCTATGCTGCAATGAGGGAATATTTCCAGGACGATATTGAGAGTTTTCATGTAAAAACCTGGCGCGATGCAATGGAAGCAGTTGTGGAGGGAAGAGCAGACTATGCGGTACTTCCCATTGAGAATACAACTGCCGGTATTGTGGCTGATATTTATGATCTTCTTACAGAGTATGAGCTTAGCATTGTAGGAGAACAGATCATCCGTCCGGAGCATGTACTTCTGGGACTGCCGGATGCTGAACTGGAGGATATCAGACAGGTATGTTCTCATCCTCAGGCACTTTCCCAGTGTGGAAAATATCTGGAATCTCATCCGGGCTGGAAGAAGAAAGAGATGGAAAATACTGCCGGTTCTGCCAAGAAGATAAAAGAAGACAATGACAAGACGCAGGCAGCTATTGCCAGCAGACAGGCAGGAGAGCTTTACGGACTGAAGATCCTGGCTGAGAATATCTGCTATAACGGACAGAATGCCACACGTTTTGTGATCGTGAGTAAGAAACCAATCTATGTGAAGGATGCACATAAGATCAGTATTTTCTTTGAACTGCATCATGAGAGCGGAACTCTTTACAATATGCTGTCTCACATTATTTATAATGGACTGAATATGACGAAGATAGAATCCCGCCCGATCACAGGGAAGAACTGGCAGTACCGTTTTTTTGTTGATTTCGAGGGAAATTTAAAGGACAGTGCAGTGAAGAATGCCCTGAGAGGAATTGAGGCAGAAGCTGACAGAATGAGAATTTTGGGAAATTATTAAAAATCATTTCCATAATGCCAGAGCGTGTTTGAAAAATCATTTCCACAATCTGCACGTCCCACTTTGCGGCATATTTTGCGTAAAGCATTTTTCAAACACACTCTGGTACATCGTTTTCGAAATAATTATACCACTCACAGCAGAACAATAAGATAAAACAACAAGGTAAGAAGGAAGTAATAAAAATGGCTAGATTAAATGAATGCATCTTATACCGTAACTTTGAACATGGAGAAATCCTTGATAAAATGGCAGAACTGATGAATGCCTGGGAAAAGAAAGCACCTGATCTGAAAGAAAAGGAAGGGCTGTTCTTTGAGTGTGCCAACGGACTGGTGGAAACTGCCGGCGCTTATGGCTTTTCCGGAAATTTATGGCACTGTTATCTGACATTTCTTCTGGTAAATAATGAAAATGCATTCAGTACAGCCTGTGAGATCAGAGGGGCTGTCAACGGAAGTATTAATGAACTGGCACTGAATGATTTCGGTGTGTTTAAAGAACTGTATGATTTTGACCTGACTGTACTGGATGAGGCATTTGGAATTTCCTGCTGTAAGGTTCTCGGTGATTATACCAACACCGGAAGTAACAGCAAGATGTTTAATTCCCGTATCAGAGACCGTATCTGTGATCTGAGCAAAACGCTGGCAGCAGCGGAGTCCACAGAGGAATTCATGAAGGATATGGTACAGTTTTATAAGGATTTTGGTGTGGGTAAGCTGGGATTACATAAGGCTTTTCGTGTAGGCCATGATGAGAATGATAATGTGGAGATCCAGCCGATCACAAGGATCGCTCATGTGAAACTGGAAGACCTGGTCGGATATGAAATCCCGAAGCAGAAACTGATCGAGAATACAGAAGCTTTCGTAAGAGGCAGAAAGGCAAACAACTGTCTGCTTTTTGGTGATGCGGGTACAGGTAAATCCTCAAGTATCAAGGGAATCCTGAACCGTTATTATGATGAGGGACTTCGTATTATCGAGGTGTATAAGCATCAGTTCCAGGATCTGAACGATGTGATCGCCCAGATCAAGAACAGAAACTATAAATTCATTATCTATATGGATGATCTGTCATTCGAGGAATTTGAAATCGAATATAAATATCTGAAGGCAGTGATCGAGGGTGGTCTGGAGAAGAAACCGGACAATATCCTGATCTATGCAACAAGTAACAGAAGACATCTGGTAAGAGAGAAATCCAGTGATAAGCTGGAGATCATGGATGATGACGATCTGCATTCCTCCGATACAGTGCAGGAGAAGCTTTCACTGGTTTATCGTTTTGGTGTCCGTATTTACTATGGTGCACCGAGCAAAAAGGAATTCCAGACAATTGTGAAAGCTCTCGCAGAGAGAAACGGAATTACTATGCCGGAGGACGAACTGCTTCTGGAAGCAAATAAGTGGGAGCTTTCCCATGGAGGACTTACAGGACGAACTGCACAGCAGTTTATCGACCATCTGCTGGGTGTGGAGAAGGAATAAAAAAGCAAATAGATGAATGGTAAAGGGGGAACGCATATGGCAGTCATGACATTTGCAGCCATTGATATCGGATCTTATGAAGTCAGCATGAAGATCTTTGAGATGTCAAAAAGAATTGGTTTTCGTGAACTGAATGATGTCAGATACAGTCTGGAAATCGGAAAGGGTGTCTATTCTGACGGAAAGATCGATTCAGAAATGCTGAATGTTTTATGTGAGGTGCTGAACGACTTTAAGAGGCTGATGCAGGACTTTGGGGTGGAAGAGTATCGTGTCTGCGGCACCAGTGCATTCAGGGAACTTGTGAATCCGCTGCTGATCATTGAACAGATCTATCAGCGTACAGGAATGAAAATAGAAATATTAAGCAGTGCAGAACAGCATTTCCTTGGGTACAAATCAATTGCTGCTATAGAAAAGGGATTCAAAAAGATGATCCAGAAAGGCACCGCGATCCTGGATGTGGGCGGCGGCAGCCTTCAGGTTTCCCTCTTTGACAAAGATGCGCTGGTCACTACCCAGGGACTTAAAATGGGAAGTTTAAGAATCCGACAGCGTCTGCAGGAACTGGAGAAAACAACCATTCATTATGACAAGCTGGTTGAGGAATTTATCCGAAATGACCTGATGAGCTTCCAGCGTCTATATCTGAAAGACAAGGATATCAAGAATGTGATCCTGATGGGAGATTTCATCACAGATATGATCTTCCAGGAGGAAATGGAAGATAAGATCATTACAAGGGAAGAATTTATGAAACGCTATGAGGATACGGTAGGAAAATCTGTTGATCTGCTGGCTCAGGAAATGGAGATCGATCCGGAGTATGCGTCCCTTGTAGTGCCGACTATGGTAGTGTGCAGAAACTTTATCGATATTTTTAACGCAGAATCTCTCTGGGCTCCGGGTGTTTCTCTGTTGGATGGAATTGCCTATGATTTTGCAGAGAAAAAGAAATTTATCAAGAGTGTGCATAATTTCGAGAATGATATTCTGGTTACTTCAAAGAATATCGCGAAACGCTATTCCAGCAGTAAGAGTCACATTCAGGGAACGATGAATCTCTGCCTGAATATTTTTGACAGCATGAAGAAAGTTCATGGCATGGGTTCAAGAGAACGTCTGTTACTGCAGATCGCGGCACTGCTCCATGACTGCGGCAAATATATCAGCATGGAAAATGTTTCTGAGTGTTCTTATCAGATCATTATGTCCACAGATATTATCGGTCTGTCCTCTCTGGAACGCCAGATGATCGCGTGTGCGGTCAGATTCAATAATTCTGCGTTTGTTCACTACGATGAACTTTACAGTATGGGAATAGCGATTGACAGAGAGAGCTATATCAAGGTAGCAAAGATGACTGCGATCCTTCGTCTGGCAAATGCCATGGACAGAAGCCATTATCAGAAAGTAAAAGGGATCAAGACAGCGCTCAAGGACAGAGAACTGCAGATGATCGTGGATTCCGCACAGGATATTTCCCTGGAACTAGGACTGCTGAAAGATAAAGTCGCATTTTTTGAAGAAGTATTTGGCATTCGTTTGGTTCTCAGGCGTAAGGGCAGAGCATAAAGGAGGATGAACTTATGGATCTTGGAAAATTTGAAAAAAAAGAGTATTTCGTAAACCGTGAGCTGAGCTGGCTCAAATTTGACGAGCGTGTTCTGAGTGAAGCAAGAGATAAAAATCTTCCTTTATTTGACAGACTGAAGTTCCTGAGCATTACCGCATCCAATCTGGATGAATTCTTTATGGTGCGTGTGGCGTCTCTTAAGGATCAGGTGCATGCAGGATATCATAAAACAGACATTGCAGGAATGACAGCCAAGGAACAGTTAAAAGAAATCAGTGTCCGTACCCATGAACTGGTTCATGTACAGTATAATACTCTGAACCGTTCTCTGATCCCTGCGCTTGAGAAAGCAGGAATGCACCTGGTGGCAGCCCATGAGAATCTTACAGAAGCACAGAGTGCATTTGTAGACAGATACTTTGAGGATAATGTATATCCGGTACTTACACCGATGGCAATGGACTCTTCCAGACCGTTTCCACTGATCAGAAATAAAACATTGAATATCGGCGCTCTGATCTCCAAGAAGGAGAAGAGTGATAAACTCAACAAGAAAGATAAAGCAGGAGAGCTTTTGTTTGCTACAGTGCAGGTTCCGTCTGTGCTTCCAAGGGTGGTGCAGATTCCGTCAAAGAAGGATGGAGATACCACAGTGATCCTGCTGGAAGAGATTATTGAAAGAAATATTGACAAACTTTTCCTGAGTTATGATGTAATATGTGCTCATCCTTACCGTATTATGCGTAATGCGGATCTTACCATCGATGAAGATGAGGCAGAGGATTTGCTGGTGGAGATTCAGCGTCAGTTAAAGAAACGCCAGTGGGGCGAAGTTATCCGTCTGGAAGTAGAGGATAAGATGGACGAACGCCTGCTGAAGATCCTGAAGACGGAATTTGACATCAAAGAGGCAGATGTTTTTGAGATAAACGGACCTCTGGATCTTACCATGCTGATGAAAGTATATGGTGCGGATGGCTTTGACGCTTACAAGACACCGAGATATCAGCCGGCACCTGTACCGGAATTCCAGAATGAGAAGGATATTTTCCAGGTGATACGTGAGGGCGATGTATTCCTGCATCATCCTTATATGAGCTTCGATCCTGTTGTAAATTTCGTGCGTCAGGCAGCAAAAGATCCGGATGTTCTGGCTATCAAACAGACTCTGTATCGTGTCAGCGGCAATTCACCGATCATTGCTGCCCTTGCGCAGGCAGCAGAAAACGGCAAACAGGTTTCCGTACTGGTAGAACTGAAAGCCCGTTTTGATGAAGAGAATAATATTGTATGGGCGAAGAAGCTGGAGAAGGCAGGATGTCATGTAATCTATGGTCTGGTAGGTCTTAAGACACACAGCAAGATCACACTGGTTGTGCGCAGGGAAGAGACAGGAATCCGCCGATATGTGCATCTGGCAACCGGAAACTACAATGATTCCACTGCCAAACTCTATACAGACTGCGGTATCTTTACCTGCGATGAACGTTTTGGTGAAGATGCAACAGCAGTATTTAATATGCTCTCCGGATATTCAGAACCGAAGAGCTGGAATAAGCTGATCGTAGCGCCGATCTGGATGAAAGACAGATTCTTAAGCCTGATCGAACGTGAGGCAGAGAATGCGAAGAAAGGACTTCCGGCGTTGATCCGTGCAAAGATGAATTCCCTCTGTGATCCGAAGATTATTGCAGGATTGTATTATGCATCTTCCTGCGGAGTTCAGGTGGAGCTTCTGGTAAGGGGTATCTGCTGTCTGAAAGTAGGAGTGCCGGGAATCAGTGAGAATATTCATGTCCGTTCTATTGTAGGGGAATTTCTGGAGCATAGCCGTATTTTCTATTTTGAAAACGGCGGAAACCCGGAAATCTATATGGGAAGTGCGGACTGGATGCCGCGTAACCTTGACCGCCGGGTAGAGATTGTTTTTCCTGTGGAAGATGAGAAGATTAAGAAAGAGCTGGAGCACGTACTTGATCTGGAGTTTAAGGATAATGTAAAAGCTCATATCCTGCAGCCGGATGGAACTTATGTGAAACCGGATAAACGAGGCAAAGCCCAGATTAACTCTCAGATGGAATTCTGTATGGAGGCAACTGAGAAGGCTGCACTTCATAAACACGAAGAAAAGAAATCCCGTGTATTCATTCCGGCAGAGCCAGCGGAGGATATAGAGGAATAAGAAACAAGAAACAGTCAGAAACAGAAATAAATAACTGGGAAATGCCATGTGATTATATGAAACATGGCATTTCCTTTTATGCTATGTTTCGATTATTATAGATTGATAAAAAGTTTTTTTACGCAGAAAACCTGTAAGTACGGGCTTTTCTGAGGGGAAAATTCGCGAAAAATAAAAAAATTTAAATTTTTTAAAAAAAGTACTTGCATTTTAGAAAAAGATGGTGTATATTAAATGAGTCGACAGCGAAGAGCAAACGACAGACAAACAAATGGCCAGTTGGTCAAGGGGTTAAGACGTCGCCCTCTCACGGCGAAAACACGGGTTCGATTCCCGTACTGGCTGCTACGAAATAGTGAGAATTTAACCAGAGCTTAAGCTCTGGTTATTTTTTTTGTCAGGGATTTCCCCTGACATGTTGTATGTCTTTGTGGACAAAAATGATTGAAGAACCAGGAGATTTCATCTGACAACAGAGGAGTAATATTTGGAAAGGAAGAACGATATGGCCACTGATGAAGAACTTTATGGGCAATATCTGTGCGGTGATGAGACAGGACTTGAACTGTTGATAAAAAAATACGGCGATCCGCTGACCTTATACATTGATGGTTATCTGCATGACGTCCACGAAGCGGAAGATTTAATGATGGAAACCTTTTCCTGGCTGTTTACGAAAAAGCCCCGCATCCGGGATGGATGTTTTAAGGCTTACCTCTATAAAGCAGCGCGGCATATGGCTTTACGTCACAAAAGCAGACGGCGGGTTTTCTTCAGTCTTGATGACCTGACCAGAGAACCGGAGGCACAAACGCTGGTGGAGGAGATCGTCCGCACAAAAGAACGGAATCAGATCCTGCATCTCTGCATGGACGAGTTAAATCCAGATTATCGGGAGGCCCTTTATCTGACCTATTTTGAGGGTATGAGCTATCAACAGGCAGCTGAGGTTATGGGGAAAAGTGTAAAGCAGATCACAAATATGGTGTACCGGGGGAAAGAGCGTTTACGCGGATTATTGAAACGGGAGGGTATTACAGATGCTGAAAAATGAGGAACGGATTGCTGAGGTAAAACGGCGTATTGCAAAAAAAGAACAACAGCAGAGAATGCGGCGCAGACGGATTATCTCTGCTGTCTGTATAGCGGCATGCTTTGCAGTGATCGTTGGGGTTTCCTTTGCCATGCCCGGTATTGTCGGACAGATCGAACCCGGTACTTCTTCAGGCTTTGAAACTGCGGCAACGATTTTGGGTGGCAGCACCGCACTGGGATATATGGTGATCGGACTGCTGGCTTTTATTCTCGGCGTGTGCGTGACTGTTCTGTGCTTCCGCATCCGTCAGCTGAACAAAGAGGAGCAGACAGAGATGAAAAAGGAGGACAATGGGGATGGAACTGTTCAGTAACTTTTTTCAAATTGCTGTTACCCTGCTGGGCTTTTGTATGAGTGGCATTCGGTATCTGAAAGATCGAAAACAGGCATATTTCCTGCTGACCTGTTTTTACGGATGCTTTGCCCTTGGCTCTCTTTACTGGACGCTGTATCTGCTTTTGTTTTCTGAAACACCACAGGTCTTTTATGTGTCAGAGTTCGGCTGGGTAGCCAGTGTGGTTTTCCTTTATCTTCTGCAATACACCCTTTCTTCTGATGAGGAAAGAAGATTTTCGACAGGAAAAGCCCTGATTGCTCCTTTGATCGGTGTTCCGCTTTGTGTGTTTTACTGTACCTTTGGGGATGTTCTCTCCAATCTGCTCTGGTGTGGCATGATGATTGTTGTTTCTTATCATTCCATCCGGGGTCTTGCTTATGCGCAGATACAGACGGGAACAGCGTGTAAGATGCGGTATTTCCACATTGGGGTACTGTGCTATGTGGCGATGGAGTATGTCCTTTGGATCTCCGGCTGCCTGTGGCCGGGCTATTCCATTTCCGCTCCCTATTGCTGGTTCGATCTTCTGCTTACAGGCTGCCTGTTTGCACTGCTGCCAGCCACAGGAAAGGCGGTGCAGGTATGACATATATTGAAAACGTATTTCTTTGCATGGCCTCACCCCTGCTGATCGCTGCTATGTGCATGGGAAAGCGGCAGAGAAAATTCTTTCTGTTCTGCTTTGCCGGGATGGGTGCCTGTCTGCTTTCCGCTTACATCAACACCTTTTTCGTTGCACTTTATAAAGCGGACACCTTTGCAGCTACCACAGAGATCGCCCCGGTGGTGGAGGAAGTGATGAAACTTCTGCCATTGCTCTTTTATCTGCTGATATTTGAGCCGAAAGCGGAGCAGATCAAAAATGCAGCCGTGATCACAGCTCTTTCTTTTGCCACATTTGAAAACGTCTGCTATCTGATCCAAAACGGAGCCGGTCATTTTTCTTTTATTTTCTTCCGGGGTATTGGGACAGGAGCCATGCACGTGATCTGTGGGGCCATTGTCGGCGGTGGCCTTGCATATGTGTGGCAGAGAACATGGTTGAAGATTGCCGGAACCTGCGGTCTGCTGGGAGCAGCAATCACCTTTCATGCAATTTATAATCTTCTGATCGCCTATGGCGGTGCAGCACAGTATATTGCTTATCTGCTGCCTGTACTGATCCTGGCAGCGGGAAAACTGATCTTCCGCAGTTCGATACAATAATATAACCTGATTTTTCCTCTTTTGGGAGCTGTTTCGGCAGCTCTCAAATTTTTTTGAAAAAATTTGATTTTCAGGTGAGAGTTTTTCACTTTTTTTGTACCTATATAAGTGAAAGACTTTTAAGACTGTTTTTGTGGAAGGAGGTTGGAAGGCATGTACGATACAGAAGAGCGTATCGAATTGGTAAAAAAGCGAATGTATGAATATCACCGCCGCCAGGAGCGGCGCACAGTCTGTCGGCTGTCTGTTCTGTGTACCCTGTTATTCCTGTCTCTTGTGGGAGCAATGGGGATAATGCAAAACAAGCCAATAAACGTTACGGGAATGTACGGCACAATCCTGCTTCATGAGGACGCAGGCGGTTATGTGTTGGTGGCTGTCATTTCCTTTACGGTGGCAGTCGTGATTACCGCATTATGTATCAAATTCAGAAAAAAAGGACAAAAGAGTCAGGATGCAGAAAATCATGTATAAAGAAAGGAAAAGGTGAAAAGTATGAGGAAAAAATTATTAGCCGGGATGCTGGCACTTGCACTGTGTTCTACAAATATGCCCCTTCAGACCATATTTGCGGAAGAATTTACTTCCGGAAATCAGGATGTAGTGTCTGAGGAAGAAACTCCGGAGATTTTTACCAATGAGGAGCTGGAAGCGGCAGGAGAGACAGATGAGGAACTGTCTGTATTCAGTTCAGACGAGGTTCCTGAATTTAATGATGCCCCCGATGAGGCAATGGCTGCTGCGGAAAATGAACAAGCTGGAGAAATTGATTTAACTACGAGCAATAAAGTTGTGAATGGAGTTTATACTATAAGTTCGGCAGGAGATCACAAATTCATATGTAGCCAGGAAACAGGAAATAGAATTGTGGTTGATGGAGCAAATATTTCGGCGAAAGACAAAATCAACATTTATCTTATTAACGTAAGTATCAATACAAGTGTTGATTCGGCACTGCGAATAAAGGGAAATGTGGAGGCTGCAGTCACTATCCATTTAACAGGCACAAATAGTCTTATAACAAAGGATAACGTGTGTGCCGGTTTACAGAAAGATAACAAAGCTCAGCTTATAATAAAAACCAATAATTCAGACGCTACTGCAGGAATCTTAAATGCTCGTAGTATCGATGGGGATAGCGCCGGAATTGGTGGCGGCTATTACGGCACCGGCTCTTGCAGTAATATTATTATTGATAGTTGTTCTGTAATTGCTAGTTCTAAGTATGGTGCTGGAATTGGTGGCAGCAAGGGACACGCTGGCAGTGATATTACCATTAATAATAGTTCTGTAACTGCTAGTTCTACGGATGGTGCCGGAATTGGTGGCGGCGGTTACGGCACCGGCTCTTGCAGTAATATTATTATTGATAGTTGTTCTGTAACTGCTAGTTCTACGGATGGTGCCGGAATTGGTGGCGGCGGTTACGGCACTGGCAGTGTCAGTGGTATTACCATTAAAAGTAGTTCTGTAACTGCTAGTTCTACGAATGGTGCCGGAATTGGTGGCGGCGGTTACGGCGCTGGCAGTGTCAGTGATATTACCATTAAAAGTAGTTCTGTAACTGCTACTTCTACTCATGGTGCCGGAATTGGTTCTGCCGGTGGCACCTGCAGCAACATTGGCATTAGTGGTGGATCCGTAAAGGCATATTCTGATCGTATGCCAGGCATTAATTGTACCCCCCATAATGGCAACTCAACAAATGTTTATTGTTGTATTATTAAAAATGAATATTTTTTACCAGTAACGATAGATAGTGAATCCTGGAAGCCAAGTTATCATATTGTTCCTGATTCTACAAAAGACGGTAATCTGTACGTCTGGTTAACTGAAAAAGAAAATAATGACGCTTATGATGTAACTGTTGGAACCGAAAAAAGGCAGTATTCTTTCGATCAGGCAAAAAACCAATTTGTACGTATCCAAACAACTCCTACCGCTGACCAATTTGATTATACGCAGCCCAGTTTTACATATACTAAAGATACCCATGTTGATATTAGTAAATATATTAAATGGAAAGATGATGTCACCGGTCATGGTAAAATTACTAAAGTAACGTATTTTAAAAAAGGAGATAAAACTCCACTCGCAGACAGCCCCACAGATGCAGGTACTTATACTTTTAAGATTGATGTGAATGAAGGTGACTACTACAAATCAGTCGATAGTATATCTGCACCAGAATGGGAATTTGTCATTTCAAAAGCACAAGCACCTTCAAGCAAGCCAACCGATACCGATCCTACATATGTTTCATGGTTATGTAAGAAAGTCGAAGATGTTAAAGGCCTTTTTAATGATGAATGGAAATGGAGCGATTCCGATATTTCTAAAAAATTACCTGTAGGAGAAGAAGTTTCCGCTACAGCAGTTTATAATGGTACAGATGCTGACAATTATGTAAATACATCTGTTGTATTTAAAATCACCAGAAAAGCATGTACACACCCACATACCGCAGAACGTTACTACTCCTCTCCATCCTGCACTTCCAGCGGATACAGTGGAGATACCTACTGCACAGACTGTAATGAAACACTTTCCTATGGTTATACGATTTCCGCATACGGCCATGACTATGACAACGGCGTTATCACTACAGAGCCAACTGCCGAAATCGACGGAATCATAACTTACACCTGTAAGTGGTGCAAACATCAGGATACAAAAACCCTCGGTAAGCTTGGTGACGGGGAACCTTACATTGAGGGAAGTTTCCAGAAGAAAAGCTGGGATACTGTTAATGATCTGATCAAGACATCCAAAGAAAAAGATACCATCTCCATTATCATGAATGGTGCCAGGACACTTCCTGCTTCCGTTTTATCCGGGATAAAAGGAAAAGATATTTCCCTGAATCTTGATATGGAGAATGGTTTCATCTGGAAGATTAACGGTACTTCCATTACAGCAGAAACACCTGCAGATACCGATCTTTCTGTTACAAACACAGCAGAATATATCCCGGCAGCATTATACAGCCTGATTTCCACAAACCAGAATGATTTCGGTTTCCATCTCGGAAGAAGCGGAGCTTTCGATTTTCCGGCTGTGCTTTCCGTAAAGGCAGATGCCTCCTGTGCAGGACTTATGGCAAATCTGTTCTGGTATGATGCTGAGAATGGGATTCTGCAGTGCATCCAGACCGTAACGGTAGGCGGTGCATTTGAGCGCAGTATTCCATATGCTGACTTTACCCTTTCCAAAGGACAGGATTATTTCATAGCATTTGGTACAGAATCCCTCAATGGCAGAGTTATTCACACAGACGGAAGTATCACAGATGAAAACGGTGCATACCTGCGACCTGCAGACACAAAGATTTCCAGCCACTCCATTGACAGAAATAAATTAACTGTCAAACTTTCCAAAGGATGTGCCGGTGCTCAGGGGTATGACTTCGTGATCAGTAAGAAATCAAATATGCTCCAGACTGGCAAGTTCAGCAAAACAGTTTCCTCAGCCGGCAAGCCACAGGCATCTTTCCGATATCTGGCAAAAGGTACCTGGTATGTGGCAGCCCGAAGCTGGGTTCTGGATGCACAGGGCAATAAGGTCTATGGTTCCTGGACAAAGATCAAGAAGATCAAGATCACTGTTGTTACACCACAACAGCCAAAGATCAGGAATATCACTGTAAAAGGAAACACCGTGACTGTCATTTACACAAAATGCAAAAATGCTACAGGTTATGAAATCCTGCTGGGAAACAAATACAAAACCTCCGCAGGTGAGAAATATCCTGTAAAAAAACATCTGAAACGTACCGGAAACACCACTACTGTAACCTTTACAAACGTAAAGAAAGGTACCTGGTATGTGACCATACGGGCATGGAACCAAACCTCCAAAGACAAATCCAGAGTTTACAGTCCATACTCATCAATGAAGAAATTCAAGACAAAGAAATAGCTTCTGTTTCTTACAAATATTTCTACTGTAAAGATACTTAAAGAATAACACGTCATTTATAAAATAAGGAGGACGCATGAAAAATTAAAAAAAAACACTAAGCATATTCCTGGCCATTGCCTTGATTTTGTCATCGGCCATATCCTTTGATTCATTATCAGTAAGAGCGGCGACTCCAAAGCTTAGCAAAACTGTGATTTCATTGTTTTCAGGAAAAAGCACCACTTTAAAAGTATCAGGTACGAACAAAGCTGTAAAATGGTCTTCATCTGATAAAAATATTGCATCTGTTTCCAAAAAAGGTAAAGTCACAGGCAAAAATGCCGGAAAAGCTATCATCACTGCAACAATAGGGAAACAAACTTTGCAATGCAGGGTTACTGTTAAGGCAATATTGAGCATGACAAAAGTAACTCTTGCCAAAAATGATTTCATTAATTTATCTTTAAAGGGCGCTTCTATTAAGAGTATTTCCAGTGACAAGCCTTCAACTGTTTTTGTTTTTAAAGATAAAACGATACAAGGTATAAAGAAAGGAAAGGCAACAATTACAGTGGTAGATACAGCTGGCAGAGAATATTTCTGTACAATTAAAGTCGAACAACCTTTCCTGAATGAAAAATCTATCACACTAGAGGAAGGTCAGTATTACCCCTTAAGATTAAATGGTAATACTCAGAAGATATCCTGGATTTCCAAAAATGAAAAAGTTGCTCTTGTTACTTCACGCGGATTCGTTATTGCCCGTTCCAAAGGAAAGACATCCATTTACGCAAGAGTTGGAACACGGTTTTTTAAATGTGAGGTTAAAGTACTGGCGAAAAAAAAGCCAAAAGTAACTCCAACAGCTACGCCCACACCAACAGTGACTCCAGAGCCGACAGCTACGCCCACACCGGAACCAACGGCAACTCCGATTCCGACAGCAACTCCTATTCCCTTTCTCTTTAAAGTTTATTATATGAATCCGCAGGAATAAAAAAGCTGATTTCTATTTGCAATAATTTAGTTGCCTGCTATAACAGGGAGTCTTATTGCCTTGTGGTAGACGAGCTGGATTCTGGTATTTATGAGTATTTACTGGGAGACTGCCTGGAAGTTATGCAGGATAAAGCTAAGGGACAATTGATTTTTACATCACATAACTTATGCCCATTGGAGATCCTTGAAAACGATTCTTTGCTTTATACGACTGTGAATCCCGAGAATTGCTATATAAAATCTAGTTATATTAAAAATACGCAAAATACCCGGTTATCTTATTTGCGGACGATCAAGCTTGGCGGGCAAAAAGAAAAGCTCTACAATGAAACAAATATATATGAGATGGAGCTTGCTATGAGGCGGGCAAGAAGGCGGTACTGATCAATGGATTTATAAAAAAATCGCAGAAGACACCAAAGAGTACATTGGGGTACGACCCCATGTCAGCTGACGAAAAAAAGCCAGAAGTGACTCCAACAGCTACGCCCACACCGAAACCAACAGCAACTCTGATTCTGGCAGCTATCATTTGCTCTGATTCTGTTTTCTGCAAAAGAAATAAGAAATATTGAGATATTAGGAAATTATAGGATTATAATATTTAACACTAAAAACCGGATTGAGTTTATTCTGCTCAATCCGGTTTTGCCCTATTCCCTTTTTCTATAAAAGTTTAACTTCTTCAGAGTGCCCACCTTGATAGTATTAGAGAAATATGCCAATGCATTTGGGAAACACATCGAAATAAAAATCTGTGATGACTGACAGATTTTTATTCAAAGAATCATATATGATAATATAAAATAAGACAATATCAAAAAGGTTCGTGATTTGGAAGAATGCAACATCGGATGCTGATTTTTTGATAATAATAAAAAAAATATAGTGTATGAAAAGAAAATAATTGTTATAATCTAAGTAAGAATATAACAGGAAGGTTGGGAGTGATTATGTGAGAGAAAAAGAATTGAGTTTTTCAATATTCATGATATATAGTCTTGCAGATAAATGGAAAATGTCCCCAGCCAAAGTGTATATAATATTAAACTCAACCGGGATTTTGGATGATTATATTATTAAATGCTACGATGTTCTTCATACACAGAAGATTTGATTGAGAATGAACCGAAGTTTTTTGGATAACTACGGTTGCCGGGATCAAGCCGTCATAGGAAGTACACGACTTCAGTCATGTGAGGGCGGTAAATATGGCCGTGAAATAAATGCGAGTAAATCTGAAGAGGTATGATTAAATGTTAACGGAATACTATTTTGCAGTCAGGTATGGAGATATCATTATTCTTCTCTATCATGAAGATATGATGTCTGTACGGGAATTATTATTTAAGAACAGCCAGAAGGAAAAGACATTGAAAAGATTTTTAGAATACTGCTATATGATAGATGTAAAAGTAGCATTCGAAGGTTTGAAAGGAGAAAAAACCAAAGGGTTAAAGGCAGCTCTTAAATTTGCGAAAGAACATGATATGTGTATGACGGAAGCACAGATTCAAGGTGCCAATAATATGTAAATTTCCAGCCTAAGATGCTTTTAGGGCTATTCCAGGCTGGAAATTAAGGTAATAGTTAAGTTATTAAGTATCTTTACGAAGTATGTCGAGATATTCAGTATAAGAATATATTTTTGCTTTTCCGGATTTGTCTGTTTGCTTCAGGATTCCATCTTCAATCAGGATAGAGACTACCTTTGACACAGTGTTATATGACATTTCAAGAGTTGTAGCGGTCTTCTGTATATCTATAATCGGATTGGATTCCAAATAGGAAAACACTTTAAGAACGCTGGTTCGCTGCCTTTTTGTAAGAGAGTCAAATAATTTTGTGCTTTTATCGTGTAACGCAGTAAGACGGTCGATTGTATGGATTGCATCCTCCGCAGAATCAGCAAATGCCTGAAGGAAAAATGAAATCCACTGTTCATAATCACCAGTACGTCGTACCTGTGTCATGCGGTCATAGTATTCGATGCGGTTCATCTTGAGGTAATAAGAAATATAAAGTGCCGGAGTAGACAGAATATCTTTTTCCATTAGGAAGAGTGTAATAAGAAGTCGTCCAACACGTCCATTACCGTCAAGGAAGGGGTGCGTGGTTTCAAATTGATAGTGGATTAAAGCGGCTTGAATCAAAGGGTCAAGAGTATCATCACTATTGATGTATTTTTCAAGGTCAGACATGGCCGTTAGCATGTCTTCCGGATTTGGTGGAATATAACGAGCGTTTTTGAGAGTACTTCCCTGACCGCCGATCCAGTTTTGTGAATAGCGGAATTCGCCAGGATTCTTTTCCTGTCCTCGCACGCTTTCCAAAAGAACTGCATGAGTTTCTTTGATCAGACGATTGCACAAAGGTAATGTTTTCAGCCGTTCAAGAGCAAATTCAGTGGCGCGGATATAGTTAACAACATCGGAAACATCTCGATTGGTGTTTTCTTCAATCAGAGGATTCAAGATATCCTCAAGGGTGCACTGTGTTCCTTCAATCTGTGAGGAAAGAAGGGCTTCTTTACGGACATACATGGAAACAAAAAGTCCCATGTTTGGTATACGGGAGGAAAGCCCTTCAAGTGTTGCTATTTTTTTGTTTGCATCAATAAGTTTCGTGAGAAGCTCACCAGATACCTCGATAGGAGGATTCGGTGGAAGCGGAGCTGGCCGAAAGGATTCATACGCCATTTCGCCTGACAGATTACCCACGAGTGTTCCTGCTCGGTTTGTCATAATTGTTTCCTTTCCTCCGAAAAACGGAAATTGAAATTTCTAGGCCTATTTTAGCATAGAAATTTCAAGAAATCAATGTATCGTGAAAATACAGTACAAAAGAAAATTCAAGAAAACGGCTTTTTGCGAAATTTCTTGCCGAAAATTATCGTAGAAATTTCAAGTTAAGCGTCCCTTATTTGTAGCACATTGAGGTCAGAGCCTATGAAGTTAGTAAATATCCACTTGACAGAGATATCGGTTTTGTTATACTATTGGATTTAATAAAGGGGAGTAACCTACGTTTAGAGATAGGCGTTTGTAGTGTCGTCAGTACGATGGAAACATCCGGTGCTGCAGGGAAATGGTGAGACTTTTATTGCATTTTTGTTATGCAATAAGGGTTTCTTTTTTTTATCATTTTATTAAAAATCTTTCATTGCATAAAAATTACAGTTGATGCTATTTTTTCTAAAATGTTGATGTCTATACATTTTGAACTTTCCAAATGTTGATATATAAACTGCTATAAAGATAATGTCAAACAGCCTTGCGGGCAAATGAAACAGTTGACAGCTGAAAAAACCAATGATAAGATAAATGCACTCAAATTATAACAGAACAGGCTTACAGTCAGAAAAGGATCAGAATTTCAGTTCTGATTATTTTTTTGTATTTTATTCCATTGACAAGGAATGTTTAGGCTTGAAAAAGCTTGAATGAAAAAGTAAATTCTACATTCTAATATACCTTGATTTTATGC